>Ga0187878_1000531_pt1 | contig 42949 bp, 39 predicted proteins | sample June2016WEW_17_1_FD_132979 | JGI IMG/M metagenome (GOLD analysis project Ga0187878, IMG submission 132979) | Peatland microbial communities from SPRUCE experiment site at the Marcell Experimental Forest, Minnesota, USA - June2016WEW_17_150 | ecosystem: Environmental > Terrestrial > Soil >... | reverse complement strand
TATCACTAACTGGTTCAGGCAAGGATTAAGTGAATATGATGTGATGACACTCGCAGGTCATGCGAACTTTACGACAACTCACAGATTTTATCTTGCCGTTGCAGACGATTTGATGGCACGTGCAAGACAGGCTACCACTCATCAAGTTAGCCGTGAGATACTTGAAAAATGTTGTCAAAACACCGTGAATGAAAATAATCATGAGTAAAAAATTGGTGCAAATTGGTGCAACGAGTGTTTTTGAGGGTTTAATGAAAAAGGCCGACAGGCATAAGTCCATATGCTTGAAGGCCTTACAAAGGGTGAAAGACGGGATTCGAACCCGCGACCCTCGGAACCACAATCCGATGCTCTATCCAGCTGAGCTACTCTCACCGCTACGCCTGACTATTTTACACTCATTATCGATTATTTGCAAGTTTCGCTGTTTTTTACTGAATGCTGTACGCTGTCCGCTGAACGCTTGTCCTGTTAGCGATGGCCGAGTAATCTTGCGGGTAGAAAGAGGATGGCCTTAATCAGCGCAAGAAACGCCTCCGCGGCAATACCAACAATACGAAACGGAATCGACAAAAGCCAGACAATCGGCCACAAAATAAGCGCAGCTAATGCTATCGGCCAGCACAACACCAGCAATATCGACCACAACAGTAATATGAGTAATACCTTCACCATCTGTCTCCTGTTAATTAACCTGCCCTGGTATTATATCGCAACCCAACGCAAAAGACCAGCTTTGGTTAGCCCCGACTCCTGTGGTCGGGGTCATTCATTTGTCATTCCCGCGAACGCGGGAATCCAGTTTCTCCCGAAAGTAGATTGTGCCTTTTATTTCGCCTTTGCATCTTATACAATCTCAATCAACGGGAAGATGAAACGATTGGATGGCTTTTTAAGGCACAGATAATGATATTTGGCAAACACAGCACAGAGGGTTACAAAGAACCCATTAAAGGTATCAGGCAAAAGACACTTTGTTACGGCAGCAGAACGCTGATGACAGAATTCCTTCTTACTAAAGATAGCGTCCTGCCGGAGCACAGCCATCCTTACGAGCAGACGGGCTACCTCGTGAAAGGCCATATCCTGCTAAAAATCGGAGATACGCAGCACGATACTCGCCCCGGCGATTCGTGGTGCATCCCCGCCGACCTCCGCCACGGTGCTCAAATCATCGAGGACTCAATAGCAATCGAGATTTTTTCACCTGTCAGGGAAGATTATATTCCGAAAGACGCAGAGAAAATTTAGCCACAGATTTCACAGATTGCACTGTTTTCTTAAAAATAACAACCCCGCCACTCGCTTTTGGCGAAGTGGCGGGGTTAAATATTTTGAGGAAACCGCCTTTGGTGGAAACCTTTTTATTTGTTATTAACGACGGCCTGTGCCGCTGCCAATCTTGCGATTGGTACTCTGAACGGTGAGCAGGAAACGTAATTCATCCCGACCTTGTGACAGAACTCCACGCTTGCCGGGTCACCGCCGTGTTCGCCGCAGATGCCGACTTCGAGGTCTTTGCGTGTCTTTCTGCCTCGCTCGATACCTATCTTAATCAGTTCGCCGACGCCGACCTGGTCGATTGACTGGAACGGGTCTCCCGGCAGGATTCCCTGCTTGAGATAATCGGGCACGAATCCGCCGATGTCGTCGCGTGAGAAGCCGAACGTCATCTGCGTAAGGTCGTTTGTGCCGAATGAGAAGAATTCCGCTTCCGTGGCGATTTGGTTTGCTGTAATCGCCGCTCTCGGTATCTCAATCATCGTGCCGAGCTTGTGGCGAATCTTCTTTACGCCCGTCTTTGCGATGACCTGTTTATAAATTTCTCTTGCCATATCGAGCTGGTTTTTCAATTCCTTCACGTCGCAGACGACCGGAATCATAATCTCCGGATATGGTTTCTTCTTTTCCTTAATCAATTCTGCTGCCGACTCGAAAATCGCCCGAATCTGCATTTCGCTGACTTCCGGATACGTGATACCGAGTCGCACGCCGCGATGGCCCATCATCGGGTTGGTTTCGTGAATCGCTTCGGCTCTCTTTGCAAGCTCGTCGAGCGATATGTTCAGGTCTTTAGCCAGCGCTTCCTGCTTGGCTCTATCCTGCGGCACGAACTCGTGAAGAGGGGGGTCAAGCAGACGAATCACAACGGGCAGATTATCCATCGCCGCGAGTGTCCCCTTAATTGACTTCTTGACATACGGGAACAGCTTATCGACCGCCTTTTGTCTCTCGGCCTTATCCTTGGAGACAATCATCTCACGCAGGATAAACAACGGCTCATCGGAACCCTTGCCGTAGAACATATGCTCGGTCCTGAATAGCCCGATGCCTTCTGCTCCGAGTTGTTTTGCCTTCTGCGCGTCTTCTGGCGTATCCGCGTTTGTGCGGACGCCGAGTTTCCTGATACTATCGCAAATCTTCAGGAAGCTGCCGAGCAGGACGTTTTCTGCGGTGTCGTCAAGCATCGGCAGTTTGCCTTCGTAAACCGCGCCCTTTGTGCCGTTGAGCGTGAGCCAGTCGCCTTCCTTGAGCACTTTGCCTGCGATGTGCAGTTCTTTCCTGCCGTAATCGACTTCGATAGCACTGCATCCGACGACGCAGCATTTGCCCCAGCCGCGAGCGACCAGCGCCGCGTGCGAGGTCATACCGCCGCGAGCGGTTAGGATGCCCTGTGCGGCTCTCATACCCTCGACGTCTTCCGGGTTTGTTTCTTCGCGGACTAAAAGGACGTCCTTGCCCGCCTTTTTCCAGTCAACTGCTGTTTGAGCGGAGAACACAATCTGTCCGACTGCGCCGCCCGGCCCTGCGGGCAGGCCCTTAGCCATTGGCTTGCTTGCCTTTTCCGCCTTGGGGTCAATTATCGGGTGCAGCAGCTCATCCAACTGGTCTGGCGTAACTCGCATTACCGCCTCTTCCTTTTTGATGAGCTTTTCTTTTACCATATCGACTGCCATACGCACCGCCGCCGGGCCATTGCGTTTGCCCACTCGGCATTGCAGCATCCAGAACCGTCCGCTCTCGATTGTAAATTCGATATCGAGCATGTCCCGGTAATGCCTTTCGAGCCGTTTCTGTGTGTCGTATAGTTCCTTGTAAATTTTCGGCATTCCCTTTTCGAGTGATACCAGTTCCTTGTTGTGCTCGCTCTTTGAATCCTCGTTCACCGGTGCTGGCGTCCTTGTACCAGCGACGACGTCTTCACCCTGTGCGTTGACTAAGTATTCGCCGTAGAAGAAGTTTTCGCCGTTGCCAGGGTTGCGTGTGAAGGCGACGCCCGTGGCGGATGTCTCGCCCATATTGCCAAACACCATTGTCTGGACGTTTACTGCTGTGCCCCATTCGTCGGGGATGCCCTCGATGCGCCTGTAGCTGATTGCCCGCTTGCCGTTCCACGACGCAAACACCGCGTCAATACCGCCCCACAATTGCGCATTGGGGTCATCCGGAAATTCCTTGCCGAGGACTTCTCTTACCCTGCTCTTGAACAACTCGCAGAGGTTCTTGAGGTCTATCGCGGTCATATCGGTGTCGGATTTGTATCCCTTTTGCCCCTTGAGGTGGTCCATTATCTTTTCGAGCTGCTTGCGAATCCCCTCGTCATCCTTCGGCTCAATGCCCGCGGCCTTTTCCATCACAACGTCCGAGTACATCATTATCAGCCGCCGATAAGCGTCATACACAAACCGCTCATTGCCGCTTTTCGAAATCAACCCCGGTATTGTCTGGCTTGTAAGTCCGACATTCAACACGGTCTCCATCATTCCCGGCATCGACTTGCGGGCGCCGGAGCGGACGGACATCAAAAGCGGGTCCTGCGGGTCGCCGAACTTTTTGCCCATAATCTTCTCTATCCTGCGCATCGACTCATTGACCTTTTCAGTAAGGCCTTTGGGATATTTTTTCTTGTTCTGATAGTAATGAGTGCAGACCTCGGTTGTAATCGTGAAGCCCGGCGGGACGGGAACCCCGAGTTTTGCCATTTCAGCAAGATTCGCTCCTTTACCGCCGAGGAGGTTTTTCATTTTCGCATTTCCTTCGCCCTTGCCGCCGCCGAAGAAATACACCATCTTGTTCGCCATTCTATTTTTCTCCTTACTAATAATTTTTACCGCAGAGATCGCTGAGCACACAGAGTTTTTTGATATATTTCTCTTTGCGGTCTCGGCGTGCTCCGCGGTGCATATTTACCTTCGCCGAGACGATTTTACGGTTCAAAACAAAACTCAGGATGTTACCTTTTTCGGGGCCAATAGTCAAGGCCGTTTTCCTCCGCATCCTCCCGCCTGCCCTCCCGCAGCGCAGCGGAGGTCCTCGGGGTTAGCTCCTTTGGTTCTTCTGCCGGGGATCCAGGTTTCATTCTTAAGTTTCTTGTTTTCTCATTAGTTTAACGATATACTGTCACCTTAAGGCCGGAATCGGCTTTTGGAGAGATTCGCACCTATGCCTGCCCTGAGTATGTCGAAGGGCTCATCAACTTTGCCGCCCGGCAAATGTCTTTTGAACAGTTTTGTATAGACTGTATAATTGTTGTTAGGTGCTTGATGATTAATTTACGAATGGAGGCGATTGATGGCTGAATTGGTAGCAAATTGCCCGCGATGTGGTTCCCAAAAGATCACTTTTGATGTCACGCAAGCCCATATCATTGGAGTTGAGTACCAATGGCAGCGATGGTACGAAGCTTTTTGCATCTGCCGCCATTGTCTTCGGTCCACCATCTTTGTTTTGTCAGATAGTGTCCACGGTGACTACCAACTTGTTCACACAAAAGGATTACTCAACTTAGAGGGAGCGATAAACCAATACGTTGATATTACAGACTTCGTGAATCTGAAGGACATCGCGGCAGCACAACCACCGGAGCACTTGCCCCAGAATGTAGAAAAAATATTTCGTGAGGGAGCAAAATGTCTCGCCATCGGCTGCAACAATGCCGCTGGCACGATGTTTCGACTCTGCATTGATATTGTAACGCGAGGAATGCTACCTACGGAAGAAGTAGAAGGTCTTAACGCTCGTGTCCGACGAGATTTGGGGCTGCGTTTGCCGTGGATGTTTGACCATGGCATACTTCCCGAATCCATACGAGACCTATCCTCATGCATTAAGGATGACGGTAACGATGGTGCTCACGAAGGTACGTTAAGCGAAGAAGACGCCGGGGATATGCTCGATTTCACCTATGCAATGCTTGAGCGCCTCTATACGGAACCAAAACGAATAGAGCTTGCAAAGGAAAGAAGAGCAGTTCGTCATAAAAAAACTTCATAATGTAGCGGGCGATAGCGGGAGAAGGCCTAAAAGTGTGATAGCGGCTTTTTAATGCGTTTTATACAGACTGTATAATCATTGTTATACTAAAATGAAACCATGGAAGAACACGGAAAGATTGAACCACATCGAATAACAAAGCCGATCCAGCTTTTGGCTGCTTGGTTGCTGGGTCTCATCATTGTAAATGGGGCTTTTTTAGTTGCAGCAACCCAAATTACAAAGCCGGATTGGGTATCCGGGGCTTTGGTTGTTGCCAGCATCGTTAACGTACCGTTATTTCTATTTTCAATGTTTCTTCTCCAAACTAGGTTTCGCCCAGAGTTGCAGGAAGATGCTTTTTATTCAAAATATCTTGAGACGAAAACCGGCAACACAGAGCGTAGGGTTACTGCAGAATCCTTTGTTTCTGTTAGAGAAGATATCGCGCGTTTAGAAAAAGTAGTAGCTGAAAAAGTATTGAATGGAGTGAGCGAAGCAGATTTGCAGAAATTGAAGTGGTCAAAAGTCACAGTAATGTTAAACAAATCGCTCATTGAGTTTGAGAGGATAGCTAAAGAGTTGATACAACATGGTATTCCTGTGCATGAAACATTTGGCGGGGGTGCTGGACGCCCAGAAAATTTTGTTATAGCGATTGGGCGTGGGTTTGATATCGAACAAATCAGAAAGCTTGTGAATGTTCTATCTTTTATCAGAGACGGATGGATTAGTTATGCGCATGATGATGAAGCAGTAGATCAATATGATAATCAAGTGCTTATTGGTGCATATGGAGAATATCAGCATGGAATAGAGTTAACTAAGATAAAGCCAATTATTGAACGTGAAGATATCTCGCTTAATGATATTTATAAGATTCTTGGGAAGTAAGGATTAACTAGGGACAGTCACCTATTTTTTTTCAAAGGGCAATCTTCCCCCGCCCAGTTTTTTTCACTTAAAAACTGACTTTTTCTTGCTACGAACAACGAACTATGAACTGCTTCGCGTTCAAATTAACTCCGGCCCTGTTTTAATTTTCGAGTAACTTGCCACGGCGTAGTTGAAAACGAAGCCGGGTCAGCTTACCCAATGAGCCGTTCTAATAATCAATATTGGTATCAAAATGGCTGCTAATCCGAGGATGATAGATACTAATACCAATATAAGAAAACGTATAGGATTCTGTTTTATAGCATTTAGAGGAGCTTTTAAATTATCTAAAATCTCTATTTGCATGAAGATACTCTCCCATAAATTAAATAAATATTCGATATAGTTAGCTATTAGCCAAAACGACAGTATTAGTCAATGGTTTTGTTTTCTATCTCTTCAATCTACGAACCACGAACTAATAGTCACGAGCCACGGGTCACGAGCAACGTACATAATATAGAGGCCCAAAAAGTCCATCTTGCGACAAAAAAACAAAAAAAAGGATTCTATGGTTTTTCCTCATTGTTTAGCCCCGAAGTTTACCCGCCCCAGTAAAAATCATCCCTCCGGGATACCACATTTTTGCCTTTTGCTTTTTGATTTTTGCTCTAACTTCCCCCATCTTTACAATTAATTCCGCGTTTTCTCAAGATCAAACCGCCAAGGCCAAGAAGCAAAAGCGTTGCCGGTTCGGGGATGGGGGTGGCGGCGATGCGGAAGCCAATCGAACCATAGTTGTCTGGACTTGTGCTTAGACGCATTGATGACATAAGATAGTCTGCTGATCCCGTCCAAAAACCGCCGCGGAGAATTCTGCGACTTTCTATATCCAACCCTTCGGTCCACTCAAGACGATTACCCATCATATCATATGTTCCATTTTGCTCCATCGCTCCGGAACCTACAGCCCAGACCTGACCATGACGAGGATTAGTATTATAATTCGTTTCGATGCCTGCTAAGGGAGCAACATCTGTGCCATTAGCAAAACTTGAATAACCGCTTCCATCAGGTTTGTAATAAGCTGCTTTGTACCATTCATCTTCAGAGGGTATAAAATATGCGACACCATAGGTCGAACGCGCCAATTGATGGTCCATAATTTGGATAGAATCTCCTGAAATAGTGTAAACTCCTGTATTTTTATTTCCTGTTGTCAGGTAATTGCAGAAATAAGCAGCGTCGTACCATGACTCAGCTACTGGCGTGTTTCCACTTCCAGAGCCGACATGAAATCCTCCTGCTGCGGCTGCCGTATTATATTGCTGGGCAGTTACTTCATACTTCCCCATTCTGTATGCATAATTTACTGCGCCGAAGCCGGTACTATCAGCAGAATTATTCACGTTGCCGATGGTTACAAATTCAATATCAATCCCGCGTATGGTGTCGGCCATCGCAAAATTACCTGTTGCCAAAATAAGAACCCCTGCCAGAAAACTTCGCATTCTCATCGTTTCTCTCCTTCTCCAAATTTTATTAAGATTAAGGCAGGGAATTAAAATGCGGAATATACGCGGCAAAATCTCTCTCTAAGATATTGCTCATTCTCACTCTCCAGCCTTCTTGCCTTTTGCCCCCAGCCAAAGGCTATATTAATATTACTATGCTAAGGCACATGTTGTCAAAAGGTAACATTGGCCCATAACTCAAAATCTCTGTGTCCTTTTGTGATTTTTGTGTCTCTTCGTGTTTGTTTGTGACTTCGTGGTGAAAAAATCTGCCTGCCCCGGCGAAGCGGAGCGAAGAGGGGTGTTAATCCGTGTAATCTGTGGCCAGTTAAAAAACAGCGTAACCCTGCGCAATCAGCGTCAAATTAAAATCCATCCCTCCGGGATACCACATTTTTGCCTTTTGCTTTTTGATTTTTGCTCTAACTTCCCCCATCTTTACAATTAATTCCGCGCCTTCTCGTAGCGTAGCGAAGATCCCCGCACGTCGTAGGGGGGGACCCATTTTCACGCCAAATCCGTGTCTTTCCCCGGCTTCATTTAGTAGTTTCAGACAGCTTATAAATAAGGACAATGTAATTGGCCTTGTGGGCGAAACGAGGGCCTTTTGGACCCCTTAGGGGGAGCATAGTTTGGCTCGGCTTAATAATAAAGAGGCGTTTCTAACGCATCTGTGGACGAAGACATAGGTCAATCGCACAAACATCGTTTGGAGAATTGACTATGTCGAGAACACAAGCCGACCAAAAGCAGTGTTAATCTGTGTCTATCTGTGGCAAAAAAAACTCTGTGTCCTCTGTGGCTACCTATTTTAACAATTAATTCCGCTAATATATCGAACTCAAAAAAGGGCTTCAAAAACTATCAAAACGCGCGCATTTTGGCTCACTTTTTGTCAAAACGACCTCACTTTTCATCAATTTGACCCCATTTTGCCTCACTTTTTGAGCGCTTTTTGAGATGAAAATTTTTTTTCACCTTACCCATTTTACCCTGAGCAAGCACAGCACGTCGAAGGGCTTCTCTATCTTACCCATCTTCGTTAATCTGGGCTAACTGTAACGTTTATCCGTAGATTTCTTCCCAAACTTTTTTGCGAAAATCGTAAAATCATAAGTTCCCACTTATACTATTTTTGAATTTAGCGATTTGGTAATTCGAATTTGCCTGCCCTGAGTTTAATGAAGGGTTTAGGATTTAGGGTTTAGAATTTAGAATTTCGTATATGCCCGCCAATTATTTAGTGGAAGCGGGCACTATCCCTGTTGTTCTTTGACGAGTTCATACATACCGTGGCCACTGTCGCGGAGCCGGCCCAGCCGACACAATTCCTGCCAGACCTCGCGGGGAAACTGGTTTGGCGGCTGTATCGCATAAACGCCCTTAGTCCCGCTCGAAAACGGCCCGCGTCCCAAGCTCGAATCTTCATCCAGCGCGGTGAGTTTGAGTCGCTTCTTGAAGGCCTTCATCGCACTCTTGAGCGTCTCCGGCGTTACCTGCCCTCGATTGTCGTTGTCGGGGGTGCCGCCGGTTGGCTGCCCCGCCTGCCCCGGCAATTCGTTGGCTGGGGGTGTGCCGGGTCCTTGTTGCTGCTTTTCTGTCATAATGTGCCTCCGTTTAGGCGAATCGGGGTGACTGGATTCGAACCAGCGGCCTCTTGGTCCCGAACCAAGCGCTCTAGCCAAGCTGAGCTACACCCCGGTCAACTAAAAACGTGAGTATAACACGACAAGAAACCGACTGCAAGTCACAAAAGGTCAACCGGGTCGATGTCGATAGCAATCGTTACGGCGGGGCGAATAGGAGGGGAATTGCGAAGGGTCGTAAATAACTGGTGCAAAATGGCGGGCTGAGGGGCCTGAAGAATGATTTGCATACGGTGGAAGGTCTGGATTCGGCTGATTATCGCCTGTATGGGGCCGTGAACCCTGATTTGTAATTTTTCGTCGGCCACAATGCGGTCGATTTTTTCACGCATAAGTTTGGCGGCCAGTTCGAGTTTTTCGTGTGTCCTGTCGCGCAGGGTAATCAGGGCTAATCGCCAGAAGGGGGGCAGGTTGCAGGCGTTTCGGTGCGTTAGTTCCTCTTTTACGAAACCCTCGAAATCGTTTTTGAGGGCGAATTGAATAGCGGGCTGATTTGGTAGAAACGTCTGGATGAAGACGATGCCTTTTTTGGCGGAGCGTCCCGCGCGGCCTGCGACATGGCTAATCAGTTGGAAGGTGCGTTCGTTGGCGCGGAAGTCGGGGAGGTAAAGTGAGGTGTCTGCGCTGATGATGCCGACGAGGGTGACGTTGGGGAAGTGCAGGCCTTTGGCGAGAATTTGAGTGCCGGCGAGGATGTTGATTTTGCCCTCGCTGAAATCGCGCAGGACGCGGTAGTAGTCGGCGCCTTTCATTGAGTCACTATCGACGCGGGCTATTTTGGCGTTTGGAAATTTTCGGGCGAGGTCCTCTTCGAGGCGTTGAGAGCCGAGGCCAATCATTGTCATACCTTTGCCGCAGAGGGGACATTTTTCGGGGACGAGAGTTTGTGAGCCGCAGTAGTGACAGATTGCGAGGCCGGAGTGCATGTGACGGCCCGTGATTGTGGGGATTGGCGCGATATTGAAGCCGGTCCCGACTTCGCTATCGCTACGCCGGGCAAGGGTTTTGTGGAAGGTGAGCGTTACGTCGCAATTTCGGCAGCGGAGGATGTGTTTGCAGGAGGGGCAAAAGATAAAATTGCTGTAGCCACGGCGGTTCAGGAGTAAGATTGCCTGCTCGTTTCTGGCGAGTGTTTCGGTGAGTTGATTTGTCAGCGGCTCGCTCATCAGTTGCGAGGGGAAGTCCTTCATATCGACGAGTCGCATTTCAGGGTAGGGGAGGTCCATCACGCGTTTGGGCAGGCGGACCATATTGAAGAATGCTCTTTTTGTTTTGCAGTTTTGCAGCGTCTCCAATGATGGAGTTGCGCTTCCTAATACGCAATGTGCGTTGCAGAGTTGGGCGCGTTTAATCGCGACGTCTCTGCCGTGGTATCGGCGAGTGGTGTCCTGTTTGTAGCTTGGCTCGTGTTCCTCATCGACGACAATGAGGCCAAGGTTGGCCAGCGGTGCGAAGACGGCGGAGCGTGCGCCGATAACGACGTCGGCTTCGCCCGATTTTATTTTGTGCCATTGTGTATTTCGCTGTGGGGCGGTGAGGCCTGAGTGCATAACCGCGATTCGGTCGAACCTTGCGCTGAAACGCTGGATTGTCTGGGTGGTCAGCGCGATTTCGGGAAGCATCACGATTGCGGTTTTGCCTTTTTTGATTGTTTCTTCGATTGTTTTTATGTAAAGCTCGGTTTTGCCGCTGTCGGTAACGCCGAAGAGGAGTGTGACGCCGAATCTATCTTCGTTTATTCGGCTGATAATGTTAGTGAGGGCTTTTCGCTGGTCATCGTTGAGGACGACTTTTTCCCGTTTAATGAGCATACCTTCGGGCATAGCGGGGAGGGATTTTAGGACGGTTCTCTGGGCGATTTTGATAACTTGTTTTTCGGTGAGATTTTTGACGGGGACATCGGTGCAGCCGACGGTTTCGAGGAGTTCATCAAGTTCTATTGCCGATTCGATTTCGAAGGCGTTTGAGTTTATCAAATGCTGAACAATCTGTTTTTGCTTTTTACCTTTTATCTGGCCGGTGATTTTGTCAATTTGTTCCGGAGCGACAGCCAGGTAAACGTATTTTTGCTTTTTTTCACCTGCGCCTTTTTTGACGGCTCCGGGGACAATTGCGCTGAGCACCATACCGAGTGGGCATACATAATAATCGCTAATCCAGCGGGCCAGCTCCATCAGGCCCGCGTCAACAAGCGGCTCTTTGTCAACGACAGCCGATATTGCTTTGAGTTTGAATTTTTTGCCTTTATACGACTGTGCGGGAATCGCATTTATTTCGACCTGTGGTGAGCTTGTCGAACCAACGCAAAAGCCAGTTTCGATTTTGTTTGATTTTCCGAAGGGTGTTTCGATTCGCTGGCCGACGGCTATGGGCCAGAGTTTGTCGGGCACGAGGTAATCGAATTCGGCATCGACGCCCGACTCGAACGCCACGCGGATAACGCGGCCCGCGGGGGCTTTGTCGGTTTTGTCCTCGCCGAATAAACTGTTTTGCTCATATTTGCTCATATCGCAGGGATTATAACACGGACTGACGCCGACTGGAACACGGACTCCTTCGACTTTGCTCAGGACAGGTGACACGGACAATTATGCGGTTTATAGTTTGAAGTGTTGAGTAGCGAGGGAGGTGATGTGGTCGGCGATGGCCAGCGATGCGGTTGCGGCGGGGGAGGGGGCGTTCAAAACGTGAATGGCGTTGCCGTGGGACTCAATCACAAAATCATCAATCGGCTTTCCATCTGTGCCGACGGCCTGCGCGCGGACGCCTGAGTTGCCGGGCGTTAAGTCGGTTCCCTGAATTGAAGGGACAAGCCGCTGCAGTTGTTTAACAAAAAGTTTCTTTGAGAATGCCCTGATGTATTCGCCAAGGCCGTATCGCCAGTTTTTAATAAATAGTTTCAAAGTGCCGGGATAAACGAGCGATTCCCAGGCGTCTCGTAAATTGAAATCGAATTTGCCGTATCCCTCACGTTTGAATGAGAATACGGCGTTTGGGCCGCATTCGACGCCGCCTGCGACCATTCTCGTAAAATGCACACCGAGAAACGGGAATGTGGGGTCGGGAACAGGGTAAATGAGGTTTTTTACCTTGCCCTGTGCCTCTGGTTTCAAATCATAATAATCGCCGCGGAAGGGGACGATTCGCATTTTGATATTTACGCCGTCGAGGCGGGCGATTCTGTCGCTTTGCAAACCTGCGCAATTGATGACGAATCGGCTCGAAACGGCTTCCTGATTCGTTAGTATTTGCGTACGGGTATTTTCTTTTTGGAAGCCGGTGACATTGCGGGAGAGAAATATCCTGTTGTCCGCGTTTTGCTTTTTTATGAGTTCCGCCAGCTTATTCACTACCGCCACAAAGTCGATTATACCCGTGCAGGGGACTTTTATTCCCGCGATACCTGCGCAATACGGCTCGATTTGTTTGATTTGGGCCGGGCTGATTTTTGCGACGCCTTCAATCCTGTTTTGGATTCCGTTATTAAAAATGCGTTCGAAGTTGGGCATTTCTTTTTCGCTTGTGGCGACGATTATTTTGCCGCAGATTTCGTGAGGGATGCTGTATTGCCTGGCGAAAGCGACGAGCTGTTTGCGTCCGTCGGTGCAGGTTCTGGCCTTGGCTGAGCCGGGTTTGTAATATAAGCCGGAGTGAATGACGCCGGAATTGTGTCCTGTCTGGTGGCCGGCAAGCGTCGGTTCTTTTTCCAGCACTGCGATTCGTAAACGGGGGTGGCTTGTGGCGATTTTGTATGCCGTTGCCAACCCGACAATCCCGCCGCCTATGATTGCAATATCAAAATCAGGTTGATTCATAGATTTAAATTAAAAAGGGGCCTGACCCCTTTTTCACGTTTTGTTACATATCGGGGACGACTTCGGGATATAACTGGCCCGTTGGGCTGATTTTGAAGACGTAAATCAGGCCTTCTTTGAGCTTGGAATATACGGCGTTGCCGTAAATGGCCGTGATGCCGTCCTGTTTTAGCTTCTCCACGTCGTTAGCCAAATCCCAGATATTAGACCAGAACATCTCCCTTTGTTTGATGGGCAGGCGAGCAAGTAAATCGGCGTATCTTGCCGGCTCTGCGCCGGGTGATTCAATCGCCAAGCCATTCTGCGGGGGCATAGTTTCGCCGTAAATCCTTCGCCACAGGTACATCGCCCGCTCTTTGCCATCCATTACCATTTTGTTGTCGAATTTCACTATCAGCGCGTCGAAGTGAACGATGTCGCCTTCGATTGCGTAATCCTTTTCGAGGATTTTTTTGAGCTTGTCGCTTCTGTCTGTTTCGACAAATCGCAGCGTCGTCCAAACCTTGCCGTCTTTGGTTTCCTGCTTGATTACCTTTGCGTATCCAATCTGCTCCTCGGTAGTCAGGTTTGCGATTGCTTCTTTAAGCTGTTTATTCTCGTTGAGCAGTTGGTGAATCGTCATTTCACGCAGGAGGTATCCTCGCCCGAAGTAGCCAGCGGCGATGAGTCCGACTACAAGCAGGAGCAAAACTGTGATTCTGATTTTAGCAGGTTTCATATCTATCCTTTAGCTCGGCAACGTGAAGCCCCTGAACATAAAATAGGAAGCGGCGAGCAAGCACAACCCGGCCCAGAGGAAATCCAGCTTGAGCGATTGCTTCATATACACGATGCAAAATACGGCGAAGACGGCCATAGTTATTATTTCCTGAATGACCTTCAACTGCGCCAGCGAGAAGAACTGAAAACCGATGCGATTGGCGGGGACCTGGAGGCAATACTCGAAAAACGCTACTGCCCAGCTTGCCACAATGGCGATGAAAACCGCCTTGCCCTTCAGGTCTTTCAAATGCCCATACCAGGCGTATGTCATAAACAAATTTGAACCAACCAGCATTACTATCGGTGCCATAAATCTCATATCTGCCTTATCATCCTTTCTGAAATCACCATTTCGTCATTGTTATATAATCGACCACTGTGCCTTCTATCAATCACTCCCCGCTTGGGGAATATGAATTGATATTGATATTTAGAGCTTATAATCATAACATAAATCTTTTTACGAGCCAAAAGAACCGTTGAATTGAGGAAAATGGTGCCGATTTACGAATATAAATGCGATGATTGCGGCAAGATAACCGAATTACTTGAAAGCAGCGGCAATAAGGGTGAGCGAAAATGCGCCCACTGCGGCAGCGGGAAGTTGAAAAAACAGCTTTCGGTGTTCTCGGCGCAAGTGAAGGAAGGTCAATCGAAAAAGTGTTTCGGGTGCAGCGATAACAGTTGTCCACATTCGAGAAGGTAACAAGAAGACAATGGACGAAAAAATTGGCATTTACGATTTTAACGCGATAGAGAAGAAATGGCAGCAGAACTGGGAAGCCGGCAAGACCTTCAAGGCCGCCGACTGCGATGCCAAGCCGAAGTATTATGTGCTGGATATGTTCCCATACCCGAGCGGTGCGGGGATTCACGCTGGGCATATAGAAAATTATACCGCCAGTGACATATCGTCCCGATATAAGAGGATGAAGGGTTTCAACGTTCTGCACCCGATGGGGTGGGACGCGTTTGGACTGCCGGCTGAGCAATATGCCATTCAAACCGGAACACATCCTGCCGAGACCACGCAGAATAACATCGAAGGGATACGCAAACAAATCAAGTTACTTGGTTTCAGCTACGACTGGGACAGGGAGGTTAATACTACCGACCCGAACTATTACAAATGGACGCAGTGGATATTCCTGAACCTTTTCAATAGCTGGTTTGATGAAAAGCAGCAAAAAGCAAGGCCGATTAAAGAGCTGCCGATACCGGCAGGGCTGAGTGACGCTGAAAAGCGAAAATATATAGATGACCATCGTTTGGCATACGAGTCGGAGATGCCAGTCAATTGGTGTCCTGCTTTGGGGGCAGTGCTTGCCAATGAGGAAGTGGTAGGGGGGGTAAGCGAGCGAGGGGGACACCCGGTCATCAGAAAACCTCTTAGGCAGTGGCTGCTGCGTATAACCGAATATGCCGAGCGATTGCTTGGAGACCTCGCTGAAGTTGACTGGCCTGAGCCAATTAAGGAAATGCAGCGAAATTGGATTGGCAAGAGTATCGGCGCGGAGGTCGATTTCAAAATAGATGGTCGCAATGATAATATCCGCGTTTTCACTACTCGGCCAGATACGCTTTTCGGCGCGACTTATATGGTGCTCTCGCCGGAACAGCCGCTTGTTGATGTTATCACGACGAAGGACAAGAAGGACGCGGTAAAAAAATACCGCGAAGAGGCGGCTCGCAAAAGCGACCTCGACCGCACCGACCTGGCGAAGGAAAAAACGGGCGAATTCACCGGCGCATACGCAATCAATCCCGTCAATGAGACGAAAATCCCGATTTGGATAAGCGATTACGTTCTCATCAGCTACGGCACAGGCGCTATTATGGCTGTACCCGCGCATGATGACCGCGATTTTGAATTCGCGAAAAAATTTAATCTTGCGATTATCCAGGTGGTTGAGCCGCCGGACGCAGAGCAGACAAAACTTGTAAAAGAGGGGAAGTTATGTTTCGCGGGCGATGGCACGGCGATAAACTCGGGCCAGTTTACGGGACTGAAGACGCCCGAATTCAAGGAGCGAATTACCAGATGGCTTGAGGAAAGAGGGCTTGGTAAAAAGGCAATCAATTACAAACTCCGCGACTGGCTTTTCAGCAGGCAGCGATACTGGGGCGAGCCAATACCCCTTGTGCATTGCGATAAATGCGGGATAGTGGGCTTGCCTGAATCGGTGTTGCCTTTGAAGCTGCCTGATATGCAGGATTATACGCCGCCTGCGACGGGCGAGCCGCCATTATCGAAGGCGACCGAGTGGCTCAAGACGACCTGTCCGCAATGCGGCGGGATTGCCTTGCGCGAGACAAACACGATGCCGCAATGGGCGGGGAGCTGCTGGTATTATCTGCGGTATATCGACCCGGGCAATGCCAATCGCTGCTGCGACGGGGCGAAGGAAAAATACTGGATGCCCGTTGACCTCTACATAGGCGGGGCGGAGCACGCGGTTTTGCACCTGCTGTATTCCCGTTTCTGGCACAAATTCCTGTTTGATATTGGTTACGTCAGCACAAAAGAGCCATTCAAAAAATTGGTCAACCAGGGAATGATTCTCGGTGAAGACGGCCAGAAGATGAGCAAGTCGCGGGGCAACGTTGTTAATCCCGATAAGGTTGTCGCTGAATACGGCGCGGATTCGATGCGCCTTTACGAAATGTTTATGGGCCCGCTGGAGGCGGTCAAACCCTGGAGTATGCAGGGGGTCGAGGGCGTGCACCGGTTTTTGCAGCGCGTCTGGCGGCTGATTATTAATGAGGACACAGGCAATCTTAACGCTGCCATTCAAAATGCGAAAGCTGATGAGGCGACCACGCGATTACTTCACCAGACAATTCAAAAAGTCGGCGGCGACGTCGAGACCTTTGGTTTCAATACGGCGATTAGCTCAATGATGATTCTTGTCAATCATCTTATAAAGCAATCAGTTTTGCCGAAGTCGGTTGTTGAGCAGTTTGTGCTGGTTCTGTCGCCCTTTGCGCCGCATATCGCGGAGGAGCTTTGGCAAAAACTCGGCCATAATAAAACGCTCGCTTACGAACGGTGGCCGAAGTTCGACCCGGAGCTGGTAAAAGAAGCCGAAATCGAATTAGCCATACAGGTCAACGGCAAAATCAAAGACAAAATTGTTGTCCCTGCCCAGGCGGATGATGAGCAGATAAAGCAAAAGGCGCTGGCCAGCGAAAAGGTCATTGCAGCCCTTGCGGGCAAACAGCCGAAAAAAGTAATCGTAATCAAGTCACGGCTGGTAAACATTGTCGTTTAGAAAGGAGTCATCGCAATGCACAGTAAATGCAGCAGAAGATGCTTTCTTATACGAGGCACAGGCGTGGCAGCAGGATTGGCGCTGGGGGGCGTTGGACTTACCGGCTGTAATAATCAGTCCAAAAAAGGAGCAGATGAAAAGATGGCATCGGAAATGATTGCGTATTGCGGATTAAATTGTATCAAGTGCCGCATTTACCTGGCGACAAGAGAGAAAAACGCTGAGAGACAAAGGCAAATGAGGGAGCAGATAGCTCGTTATATTAAGAAATATTATGGCGTGGAAACACGCGTGGAAGATGTTACTGATTGCGACGGCTGCACGATGAAAGGCGGAAGATTATTTTCCAGCTGCGAAAATTGCCAAATCAGGAAATGCGCGATGACAAAGGGCGTTGAGAATTGCGCACATTGCGACAGGTATTCCTGTGCAGAGCTTGATAAGCACTTTGCCACCGAGCCGGATGCCAAAAAACGATTGGATGAGATAAAGGCCCGGCTCTAAAAAGTCATTTTGTATTCTGTGGTTGTCTGATGCATATCGAAATCGAAGCAAAGCTGAGGGTTGATTCGCTGAAAAAAGTGGCTCGCCGGTTAAAGGCCCGTGACGCCAAATTTCTGCGAGGGGCCGTTCATACCGATACTTACTTTGACGACGCTAAAAAGTCGCTGAGAAAATCCGACAGCGCACTACGGATTCGCCGACAAGTTATGGACCAGGGAAAGCCGCGGCACCCCGGTGTAATAACCTTCAAAGGTCCCCGGCGAAAAGGGCGATTCAAACAGAGGCAGGAAATTCAATTCGGGATATCTGATGCTGATATTGCGGAGATGTTTCTTGCCGCGGTTGGATATAAAAAGGCCCTTGTGTATCAAAAGAAGCGTCAGGTCTGGCGATTAGGCGGCTGTGAGGTCGCGCTGGACGAACTACCTCTTCTGGGGACTTTTGTGGAAATAGAAGGGCCAAGTGAGAAGAAAATTGCCGACGTGCAGAAAAAACTGGGCCTGGAGGATTTGCCGCACATACACCAAAGTTACGCTGCATTGATGCAAAAGCAGATTCGGCGACGCGGAAGGAAAAGCAGTAAGGTTTTCTTTTAGCGATTATTATGAGCGTAATTAAACCCGACGACGGTTATATCGCTTACATAGTCAATCCGAAATCCGGCGCCAGCAGCGGCGAGAAACTTCCCGGCTGGCGATTCGAGCAGTACCTTACCGGCAGGGGCTTCGACGTCCGTATGAATCTTACCCGCTCGCTCGAACACGCCTGCGAACTCGCCACAAATGCCGCCGGCGACACCGACTGCGCAATGGTTGTCGCCGTGGGCGGCGACGGCACTATCAGGGAAGTCGCACACGGCCTCGAAGGCAGCGATAAGCCACTCCTTATCATTCCGGGCGGCACCGAAAATCTCCTCGCCAACGAGCTGGGTCTTGAAAAAACGCTCGCGACGCTGATACGAACTTTCGAAGCGGGTTTTACGCGGGCCCTCGATTTGGGCAACGCCAACGGCAGGTGCTTCACCTCGATAGCCGGGTTCGGCTTTGACGGCGAGGTGGTTGCCGAGGTCAGCCAGAATCGCACCGGACACATAAATTACTTCGATTACTTCTGGCCCCTCTGGCGGACTTTCTGGCGATACCGGTTTGCCCCAATAACCGTCGAGGTCGATGGTGAACAGATTTTTAACGGGCGAGGACTTGTTTTTGTCGGCAACATCTCCAGGTATGCCTTAGGTCTTAACATTCTCGAACATGCCGATTACAGTGACGGGCTTCTCGATATTTGTGTTTACAAGTGCGCCCATCGGACGCATTTAGTCAAACATTCTGCTATGACCGTCCTGCAGATGCACCCTCGCTGCGGCGACGTCATTTATCGCCAGGGTAAAAATATCACCGTCGGTTCTCCAAACCCCAAACTGGCTACCGAGGTTGACGGCGACCCCGGCCCGGCCGTGCCGGTGCGGATAACCATTATTCCCAAAGCGGTGCGGGTGATGGTGCCCGAAGGCGCAAAACCAGCGGGTATCAGGGCGCAAATTTTAAGGGCGCTGAAGTAGCCCTTTGACAAATAGCTCCCTGTCGAGGATAATCGCTCAATCACAGATAACAAATATGCGAGCTAAAACTTTCAAAATCGGTTCAGTGGAGATTAGTCGAAAGGCCCCGATGTTTCTTATCGCCGGCCCCTGCGTGATCGAGACAAAACAAATCTGCCTCGATATCGCCAATCGTCTGGCGGATATTTCCTCTCGTACCGGGATAGGCGTCATTTACAAGGCCAGTTTCGATAAGGCCAACCGCAGCAGCGCATCCAGTTTTAGAGGTCCGGGGCTGGAAAAAGGGCTTGAAATCTTAGCTGCTGTGCGCGCTAAGGTGAAATTGCCCGTAATGACCGATGTTCACCTGCCCGAGCAGGCCGAAAAAGTCGCAAAGGTCGTCGATGCCCTTCAGATTCCCGCTTTTCTGTGCAGGCAGACCGACCTGCTCTGTGCCTGTGCCGAGACGGGTAAGCCGGTCAACGTCAAAAAAGGACAGTTCCTCTCGCCGGAGGAAATGACCAACGTCGTTGAAAAGATTCGCTCCTGCGGCAACGATAAAATCCTTCTCACTGAACGAGGCACATTCTTCGGCTACAACCGCTTAGTCAACGATATGACCGCTATCACCACTATGAAGCAGCTTGGCTGCCCCGTTGTCTTCGACGCCACCCACAGCACTCAACAGCCGGGCGGCCTCGGCAACGCCAGCGGCGGCCAGCGTCAATTCGCCCCCATCCTCGCCAAAGCCGCTATTGCCGCCGGGGCAAATGGCCTGTTTCTCGAAGTTCACACCAATCCCCAAAAGGCAAAATCCGACTCCGCTGTTATTATGCCCATTGAATGGGTTGAAGATCTGCTCACCGATTGCAGAAAAATCTTCGATATAGTTAGCGGGCGGAAAAATGCCTGACAGAAACCAATACCTGTATGGTCCGGTGCCTTCTCGCCGGCTGGGACTCAGTTTGGGTGTCGATATCGTCCCATTCAAAACCTGCACCCTCGACTGCATCTATTGCCAACTCGGGAAAACCACCTGCAAAACGCTCGAGCGAAAAGAATATGTTCCCGTCGGCGACGTCCTGGCGGAACTGAAACGGCTGCTCGACGCCGGATTGCAGGCCGACCACATAACTATTGGCGGTTCAGGCGAACCAACTCTCCACAGCGGTCTTGGCCGGCTAATCGAGGGGATTAAAAAAATTACCTCCATCCCCGTTGCAGTCCTGACCAACGGCACACTTTTTTATCTGCCCGAGGTCCGGGCCGATTGTGCGGCCGCCGACGTTATTCTCCCTTCACTCGATGCCGGTGACGAGCAGACCTTCGATATGGTAAACCGCCCCCACGAACAGATTACCTTCGACCGCCTGGTTGAGGGCTTGTGTGCCTTGAAAAATGAATACCCGGGCCAAATCTGGCTCGAGGTATTCTGTATCGACCGTTTCAACACGGATAGCCCCCAGCTTGCCAAAATCGCCTCGGCGATAAAAAAAATTCGTCCGGACAAGGTCCATCTCAATACCGCCGTCCGACCGACCGCCGAGCAGGGCATCGAAAAAATCGCCCCCGACAAGCTCCAGGCAATTGCCCGGCAACTGGCCTCCAACTGCGAAGTCATTGCCGACTTTGCCTCCAGCCACTGCCAAAAAGTTACCCACAATGTTCCTCAAACCCTCTTATCAATGCTGAAACGGAGACCTTGCTCCCTAAACGACATCTGCTCGGCCCTCGGCCTCGATGCCAGCAACGCCCTTGTTTATCTCGACGCCCTCAAGGAGCAGGGGGTCGTCTGGTCCGAGAACAAGCAGGGTAAAACATTCTTCAAGGCGCATTAGCCGCTTGCCCCTGTAATCTATTTCGACCGTTAAATCCCACCAAAATATCGCAACATTCATCCTCAATTTGTAAAGACCGCCGGTCTATTGGCCGATAAAACTCCTGTAGTGTTTCCGTCAACGGCGATATTATCGCCTCTGGTTAAAAAAAATCTTAAGTAGGCCGGATTAAGACCGATAAGTAAAGGGGGACGTCGTCCCCGGCGGTATGTTGCGGAAAAACATAGTAAGGGTCTGGTGGCTGTGAACAAAGTAAGCAAACAACTTATTCTCAAAAAGGGCAAACAGAAATTTATCTTCCGTTACGAAAGCGGTTCCGAGGATAAATTGCTCGACGTCCTTGTTGAGCAGGCAAGGAGCGGACGCACCGACTTCGACTGGTTCGACGCTGCCGTCCTGAGCTTCAAGCTTACGCAGTCACTTATCGGCCAGGCCGACGAACTCATCGGCGATAAGGTAAAAGTGAAACAATAAACCCTAAACCGCGAGGCCTTCTCGGTGGCCCGCAATTTTTTGTTGGTAATGAATGACGGGTGCAAATTATGGAAGACAGCTTAATTATCCAGGATTTCCTAAACTATCTCCAGTTCGAAAAACGTTTCAGTCCTCATACGGCCAAGTGCTATGGCGTTGACCTGCTGCAGTTCGGTGAGTTCCTCACCGGACGCAGCGACGCCGGGGCTGAAATGCACGGCCATGACGATGCGCTTGGTTCGCACGACTCCGGAACGGCTACGGCAGTAGCGGCTCATCCAAAAGTCGATGTTGACCAGCTTCTGGCTTCTGTCGATGTCAACGCCGTGAGAAGCTATCTCGTTGTCTTGAACGAGAAGCAGTACTCCAAGGCTACCATCGCACGCAAGCTGGCGACCCTTCGCAGTTTCTACAAGTTCCTCGTCAAAAGAAACCGCGTAAGCTCCAACCCGGTCGTCGGCATCCGCACCCCAAAACAGGAAAAACGGCTCCCGCGTTTCCTCGAGTATGAACAGATAAAACGTCTCCTCGAAACACCTCCGTCCGACACCTGGCTCGGCGCCCGCGACAGGGCCATTATGGAAACTCTTTACAGCACAGGTATGCGGGTCAGCGAAGTTGTCGCGATCAACCTCGACGATGTCGATTTCTTAGGCGAAGTCGTCCACATCAGGGGCAAGGGTAAAAAGGAAAGAATCTGCCCCATCAGTTCCTCCGTCCTGCAAATCGTCCAGCACTATATGGAGTTCAGAAACAAACGCGCCCAGCTCAACGGCAACTTCGACGGCAAAGTCCTGTTTGTCAATAAGCACGGCAAGCGCCTCAGCACCCGAAGCGTCCGCCGGAAAATGGATAAATACCTTAAAATGGCGGGCTTGGACCCGGCCATCAGCCCGCATACCCTGCGGCACAGCTTCGCCACCCATATGCTGAACCGCGGCGCTGACCTCCGAAGCGTTCAGGAGTTGCTCGGCCATCAGTCACTTTCCACGACCCAGATATACACGCACCTGACAACCGGCAAAATAAAGGAAGTTTACTCCGCAGCGCATCCGAGGGAGTCCTCCTTCGCTAAAGCTACGGAGGATAAAAACGACCCGCCGAAAAAATCTGAAAACTAATCGGAATTTACATTGGTAAAAAAACAAGGGCCGGCGAGAATCGCCGGCCCTTTTGCTTTTTTGAGGTGATTGATTGGCTATGGCGGATTAATTTGTCTTGCTGCAGTTTCCGCCGATGTATTCGGGGACAAGCTCTTTGATTTTTGCCACTATACCAGCGTACTCCCCGATTTTCGCAAGAGCCACGAGTTCCGCGATTTTCGCCCGCAGCCGGTCCCGGTCCATCGGCATATTTTTCCATATACCGATTTTCGGGTGTCTGGTTTCCTGCATATCCTCCCCTTTTATCGACAGTTCCTCAAACAGCTTCTCGCCGGGGCGTAATCCCATGAATGTTATCTCGATATCTTCGCCGGGGCGGAAGCCGCTCAGCGTAATCAATTCCCTCGCCAAATCGACAATTTTCACCGGCTCGCCCATATCAAGCACAAAAATTTCGCCGCCTTTGCCCATTGACGCCGCCTGAAGCACAAGCTGGCTCGCCTCGGGTATCGTCATAAAATAGCGTTTCATATCCGGATGCGTAACCGTCAAAGGCCCGCCCTGGGCTATCTGTTTTTTGAAAATGGGGACAACCGAACCCTCAGAGCCGAGCACGTTGCCGAACCGCACCGTAACAAAGTGCGTTTTGCTTGTCCTGTTGAGGTCCTGTACATACAGTTCGGCGACCCGTTTGGATGAACCCATTATGCTGGTGGGGTTTACCGCCTTGTCGGTGCTTATCATAACAAAGTTGCCCGCGCCGAATTTGTCCGCTGCGTCCGCTACCGTGCGGCTACCCACGACGTTGTTTTTAATCGCCTCTCCCGGGTTGCCCTCCATCAACGGCACGTGTTTGTGTGCCGCCGCGTGTATGATGACTTCGGGCCTGTATTTCTCAAAAATGCCTTCCACTCGACTCTGGTCGGTGATGTCGCACACCACCGCCGTCATCGTGATATCAGGAAATTTTTCGCGAAGTTCCCGCTCGATATAAAACAGCGGGTTCTCCGCCTGTTCCACAAGCAATAGCAGCTTTGGCCCGAAATGGCATATCTGCCGACACATCTCCGACCCGATAGAACCACCGGCGCCGGTAACCAGTATCGTTTTTCCCTTGATAAACGCCTCTATCGAATCCGTATCGAGCTGTATTGCCTCTCTTCCCAGCAGGTCGTTAATATCCACGTCGCGTATCTGCGAGACCCTGAATTTGCCCGACGCGATATCCGTCATCGAGGGCACGGTCCTGAAACGGACTTTTGTCCCTTGGCAGACCTGCACCACTCGCCTGCGCTGTTGCGCCGTCGCCGAGGGCATTGCGATGGCAACCTCCTCGATATTTTTCTCCCTGCAGATTTCCGCAAGTTGCTCCACCGTCCCCAGTACAGGTACATCATGTATCCTTATACCCTGCTTGGCAGGGTCGTCGTCGATAAAGCCGACCATCTCGTACTCCGCCACGGTCATTCGGTGAATCTCTCGCAGCAGCGACTCCCCTGTATTCCCCGCTCCTACAATCAAAAAGCGTTTTAATCTGCCTGACTCGACCGTGCGGAATTCCTCGTAGTACAGCCGGATTGCCATTCGCAACCCCGCCAGCAGCAACACCGTGCAGAACATATCCACCACGAATACGGCCTGGCTGACGTCGAATACGTTCGGTATGCTTCTTCGCACAGAATTGACATACAACCCCGCCACCCACAGCCCGAAAATCAACATTGTGCTGACAAGCGACGCCCGGATTATACCCGTCAAATCTGATATCCCGACGTACCGCCACCAGCCGCGATACTGCTTGAACAGCCCGAAAATCGCCGTCTTGATGACAAGGACGAATACCAGCAGAGTCGGATACTGCCCGACGAGCCACTCCGTCCTGATTTGCATATTCGAGGCCACCAGAAACGATAGTAACAGTGACACCGCGAATACGGCAAGATGCGCCAGCACTATCAAAGGCCTGCGAAACCGCAGTAGTATATTAGGCACAGATTTAGAAGCCGCCGGATTTGTGGCTTTGTATTTTGTCTGCATATCTGAGTTTGATTCAGTCATAATGTACTATCGGCAGGCCAAGCCCCAGGCATAATCTGCATAGGTGATTCTATTGGCCGCTTAAATAGTTGTCAAGAAACTCTGCCCGCATATTTATCGGACAGTGGGTGTGGTGTTTGAAGCATCATACCATCTTTGAATTGCGATAGCTACTGTTTAACCTCGGCGGGTTGTCCCTTCGTTTCCTCCGCCTCAGTGTAAATCTGCTCCAGCGGTGTGTCGTCAACCTGGTTTCGCATCATCGCGTATATCACGGTGTTCGATGAAAAGTAAAAGCTGATTATGAAGGACGCCACCAGCCCGACGATTACAAGAGCTGATAGATATACCAGAAGTGCCGCCGCTGATTCCGACCAGTTGCCCGCGGCGGATGAGTATGCCACCAGCCGGGAGAAACTCGGCTCAGGCCAAATCGCGGCAATTTTATCAGGCAGCCCGCATGCACTTTGCGTTATAGCCCCCAGACAAAGTCCCCTGTATGTTGACCACAAAAGCAGAAACGCGAAGAATCGAACAAAAATATAACAGATAGCCCCGTAAATCACCGCTATCGCCGTATAAAACCCCATACGCCACGGCCTGGCATACACATAATTAAACGCCCGACTGACCGCGTCCAAACTATCCGAACCATCATACGCCACCGCAGGAAACGTCAAATTGAAACCGCCAATCACTCCTAACACAACCGCCGCTATAATTGCCCCGGCCGCCAGCGCGGGCAGCGTCAAAACCCCAACTGCCAGTTCTCCTAACCCCAAAGGTATATTGCTTATCAGACCGATTATCACTACGCAGGCGCCCACCATCGCCACGATTATCATAGGCACTATGGGCGTTCCTAAAAAGCTTGTGAATCTCTTTATGCTGAATCGCAGCGATTCTGTCACCCCCGGCTTCTCGCCTCTGGCAAATTGCAACGCCGCTATCCGGCATATTGCGCCGCCGCCGACCGAAACAACGCATAAATTTATCGCCGCGAAAATCAAGCAGTAAATCGGATGATATTTGATTGCCCACTTTACTGCGTGCAGGAACTCAACGGTGTTATCCAGGACGCCGAACGGGTCAAATGCGAAAATCGCCCTAAGTGAGTGGTGGAATTTCGCAATCCCAAAACCCCACATCGTCGAAAACACCCCCCTGGGATGTTCCGTTCCCGCGTATCTTTCTATATACGAGTCGAGTTGTTCTGGCGCGGTCAGATACAAGTTAAGCTCAGTTTCGACTCCGTTTGTGCCCGGCGTCGTCACCACCGTCTTCGGCAAATCCATAACCCAGCCGACGAGGCCCGTCGTCGCTATCATCCAGAACGCGATTATCAATTTGCTCGGCTGTATCGCCATACGGAAGCTCTGCAATATCCTGGGGAACAGCAAGCTGTCGAGAATCCTGCCTGCCTGGTTTTCGCTGCTCATTTCGGTTCCTTTCAAACAGCTTCGATTGACCTACGACACGCCACGAATCAATGCTGTTTTCCTGCGGCTGTATTATTGGCCGGTTACTCCGGCTTGTCAATCGTTTTCGGCCTTGTCCTGTTCCGACGCGGCGCTCTCTCCTTTTGTCGTTTCTTCGCTGATGTTCTCCGCCTCCTCCGGCCTCACTTCCGCCGGTATCCTGTAATCCCCGTCAAACCATTTGCCCAAATCTAACATCCTGCATCGATTGCTGCAGAAAGGATAAAATCCGCCCTCCCGGCTGTTCTGCCGGCCCGCCTTATCCATAACCTTGCGACATACTGGACATCTGTTTTTCATATCGTCCTCTAATCTACCATTCTCTCGTCCTGATATAAAGCCCGCAGTTCTGTTTCCCTTCGCTTGACACATCCGGCAGGGGGGCGTATTATCTGCGCAGAAGTTCCTTTTTGGAGTGATAAACTATGGCTAAACTTAAAAGCTGGGAACACCGCCTCGCGGGAACCCCTGACCGACTTATGGTCGATTTCGTTGAGTCCCTGAGCATCGACAAGCGGCTTTACAAATACGATATTGCCGGCTCAATCGCGCACGCGCAAATGCTGGCGCAACGCAAGCTCATTACCAAAACAGAATTTGCGAAAATCAAACGAGGCCTGGCGCGAATCGAGCGGGAAATCGCCGAGGGCAAATTCAAATTCGACAAGACATACGAAGACATTCATATGGCGATTGAAAATGCCCTTGTCAAAAAAATCGGGGCGCCTGCCAAAAAGCTGCACACAGGTCGCAGCAGAAACGACCAGGTCGCCACTGATTTGCGACTCTGGCTGCGGGATGAGATTGATACAATCCAGGCCAAAATCACCGGTCTGCAAAAAACGCTTGCAGCCAAGGCAGCCAAATATACCGAGGACGTGATGCCCGCATATACCCATCTCCAGCGGGCACAACCCATCGTAATCGCGTCGTATCTGCTGAATTTCGTCGAGCAGCTCCAGCGGGATTTTATTCGTCTGGGCAATTGTCAGCAGTTGGTCAGCATATCGCCGCTCGGCGCGGGCGCGATTGCCGGCTCGACTCTGCCTTTGGACAGAAAGTCCACCGCCAAACAACTTGGTTTTTCTGATATGACTTATAACTCAATCGACGCCGTCGGCGACCGGGACTTCTGCGCGGAATTTATCTTCGATTGTGCCCTTATATCGACGCACTTGTCTCGATTGAGTGAGGATCTGATAATCTTTTGCTCGAATGAATTTGGCTTCGTTCACATCGCCGATAGTTTCTGCACATCGTCGAGTATGATGCCGCAGAAGCGAAACGCCGACGCCCTTGAACTGGTTCGCGGCAAATCCGGCCGGACATACGGCGCACTGATGGGTATGCTCACTTTATTAAAAGCACAGCCCACCGGCTACAACCGCGACATGCAGGAAGATAAGGTTCATATATTCTCCGCCGCCGATACTATAAGCCAGTGCCTCGATATGGCCTCAGCCGTCGTTGCGCATACGACCTTTGACACTAAACGCATCGCATCAGGCCTTGACGCCGGCTTTTTGGACGCGACCTCGCTTGCCGAGTATCTTGTCCGCAAGGGTGTCCCGTTCCGCCAAGCCCATGGCATCGTCGGCTCTCTGGTCGCGCACTGTGAAAAGCAGGGTACTAACCTCGCTGACCTGACAGTTGCTGAGTTCAAAAAGTTTTATCCGGAAATAAAGGCCGATGTTTATAAATCGCTCGGCGCAGCCAATGTTGTTGCGAAATACGTTACAATTGGCTCAGCAGGCCCAAAACAGGCCAAAGAACAAATCGCATTCTGGCAAAAACAGTTGGCCAAGCGATGAGTAACGGCGAAGACATAATTACCGGTTGGTTTGCCCGGCAGCGAAACCTGCCCGCCTGCGATTTCCCCATTGGTATCGGCGACGATATGGCTGAAGTTTGTCTGGCCGACGGCGTCTCGGTTCTCATCACAACTGATATGCTCCTCGATGGCGTTCACTTCGACTTGAAAACCGCAACCCTTGAACAGGTCGGCTACAAGGCAATGGCGGCAAGTTTGAGCGACTGTGCTGCGATGGCGACGATTCCAGTTGCCGCTGTGGTTAGTGTTGGTTTGCCAACTGATTTTGGCCAGACCCAGCTTAAAGAGCTTCACTCAGGGATTATTGCTGCCTCCGACAAATTCAACTGTCCCCTCATCGGAGGCGACATTACCAGGTGGAACGATGCGAGTAAATTCGTAATCAATGTCGCGATGCTGTCGAGACCAGCGGGCAATCTGCCTGTTCGCAGAAACGGGGCAAAAGTCGGCGATGCAATCTGTGTTACGGGTTTGCTCGGCGGGGCGTTGCTTGGCAAACACCTGAATTTTACGCCACGCGTCAAAGAGGCACTCAAAATCATATCGTTAGTCAAGCTCAATTCGATGATGGATATCAGCGATGGTCTTACAAGCGACCTCAATCGTATCTGCACCCAAAGCAATGTAGGTGCGATTCTCGACGCAAATTCAATCCCGATATCCCCCGACGCGAAAAAGGGGCCTGACCCCTTTTTCGCCGCGCTCAATGATGGCGAGGATTTTGAGCTGCTTTTTACTCTGGCCGAAGACAATTGCGGCAAGTTGTTGAAACAGTGGAATGATTCTGTGCCAATTACCAGAATCGGAACAATTACCGATACCGGCAAAATGCAGATAAAGATGCCCGATGGCAAAATCACTGATTTGAAGCCCTCTGGTTATGATCATTTGAAATGACTATTGATATTACAACAAATTCCGCGGGCGAGACCGTTAAGTTCGGCCAGAACATTGGCTCGCAACTGAAGGGGGGGGAGGTCATTGCCTTTTACGGCCCATTGGGCAGCGGGAAAACGCATCTTATCAAGGGAATCGTCGCGGGCCTCGGCGCTGAAGACGCAGCCAATGAAGTTACCAGCCCGACATTTGTTCTTGTAAATGAGTATTCTGGTCGTCTTGAAGTTTATCATCTCGATGCTTATCGCCTTGATTCGATTGCCCAGTTCGAGCAAATCGGCTTCGATGATTATTGCCATCCCGGCTCAGTTGTTTTAATTGAATGGGCCGACAAAATCGAGCAGGCCCTGGCAGGTATCAACTATATCAAAATCGAATTGTCTCACCTTGGCCAAACCGCCAGAACAATCCGTATTACTAACGCCCCCGACTACATACATTTCTAAGATAGTTCATTTGGGCGAAGCGATATTTTCGGCCCTTGTCGTAAAATAATTGTATTTAGTCCCATATTGCACCGTCAAAAATTTGGCACTTCCGATTAAATTACCTATGCTTTAGGTGAACACTGGCTACATCAATGTCAAACAGGGGGATGCAGCCATTATATCAGGGGACCGGCTGGGGGGCCGCATTAGGGGAAATTGATCGGCCCGCTGCAAATACGGCGGGCAAAATTTGTGTTCGAGTCCGGTTTATTACGGGGAAGCCGTTTTGTTTTTTTTATACGCACGGCTTATGGGGTGATATTGTAATGACAAAAGCGAGAATTGGTTTTGCAATGATTCAGGTTTCTCTGGTGGGAGCTATTTGCAGTGTCGGCGCGGGTATCCTTTCTCCTGATTTTAGCGCACGCGGCACAGGAGTCGAAGAGTCCCGCTTCCTGTCCGACCTTCAGACGGTTCGTTGTCAGCTCGAACTCTACAAAATCCAGCACAACGAGCAGCTACCGCCCACTGAGACCTACGCCAGTTTCTCACGGGCCCTCTCAACAAAGGGCGCCGATAATCGCGGGCCTTATATCCAGGCCATGCCGGCAAACCCGTTTAACGGCAGCAGCAGCGTCCGATTCGAGAATGGCCAAAGCACCGCCGGTTCCGGTAAAGCCGGGTGGGTCATCAATATCACTACCGGCGACTTCAAGGCCGACGATTCCCCCGCGCATGCGGCTTTATAATCACACTCGTTAACCCGCCACCCATTTCATTTGGGCGACGGGAGAAGATGAACTCGCTGATTAACATTCCTTCAGCGAGTCATTCTTTTTTATGGTCTGCCTTTATTTTATGTCCGGTTCCTGACCTTTTCGCATTGTGCCTCCATCGTCTCATAAAAAACGCCGTCGGCGTTTATTATCGGCCCTTGACTGTTCCCAAAACCGTCATCTGTTCCGAATAACTTTTCCGTCTTTGTGCCTTACCAGTTTGCAGGAAGGGCTTTCCTGCCGAAAGGGGCCTGCCTTATGGCGAATTTCCTTACATTTATACAGGTTAAGAACCTTCCCGCACAGGCCGAAGAATCTCCAGATAAACTAATCGCTGACTGTCTAATAAACGTCGAGCAGGGCATAGAAAGGGCCAAAGAATGACACCGAGAAAAGTTTTGGTTGTCGATGACGAAGTCCATATCGTTCACGTCGTCGCGATAAAGCTTCGCAACAATGGCTATGAGCCGATAACCGCCGGCAACGGGCAGGAGGCATACGACCTGGCCTGCCGTGAAAATCCGGACATCATCATCGCCGATTATATGATGCCTGTGATGACCGGCCTGGAGCTTCTCGAGAAACTCCGCGAAAACGAAGCCACCAGGAATATTCCTTTTATTCTCCTGACGGCCAGAAATTTCGCGATAGACGATGTCAACCAGCAGCGGCTGAATGTCTCCCTGTGCATCACCAAGCCGTTCAGTCCCAAAGAGCTGTTGCGAGACATAGAAGACATCCTCTACCAGAAGGAGTTGGTAAATCAAACGTGATGATTGGCACGGGGGAGGCAGTTCCGGGATTGCCGCGTTTGGTATTTACCCGACCCCACCCCATACACGGAGCAGTTTATGCCCGATACATTAACAGCAGGTTTGACAGCATCTGAAATGCGTGAGCTGAAGGATTTTGGAGCTCGGCTGGCCGCGCTCGGCGCCAATTTCGCCGTCTGCGACTTCGAGGGCCGGCCTCTCCTGCTTTGCAAGACGGGCGGTTTCGAAACCGACCCCGTGCGATTGGCCAAAATCGCCCGCGATTGCCTCAAAAATCTTCCGAATAAAAAAGAGGAACCCCAGGATGATTCCTCGCCATCGTCGGCCAGCAGGTATCTTTCCGCAATTCTTGTTCCTCTGACGGACACTAAAAAACAGACCGGCTTCGCCGCGGTCATAGACCTCGGCGGAACTCCCGATATGAACAACCAGCAGCAGGCGCACATTTTTTCGGAACTGCTCCGCCTGTTCAAGGAAAAATTCATCTCCCAGCGGAAATCCACTGAGCAGATGGATATGATCAGCTCCGAACTGGCGCAGACCTACGAGGAGCTGGTCCTGCTCTACAAAATAAGCACCAATATGGAAATCGTCGAACCCGACGCGAACTTCCTCCAGATGGCTTGTGACAGCTTGACCGAAATCGTCAGCGTCGAAGGCATCGCCATCCTTCAGGAAAAAACCGTTGATGACAAGTCCCGCTTTGTTCTTATCGCCGGCGCAGGCGTCATTGATACCGACGACCGCACAACCTCGCTTTTCTACACCCGGCTCCAGCAGGAAATGAACAAGGGCAAAGAAGTACTCCTCGATAGCGAAGTCGATGCGCCCTTCAGGCACGAATGGCCCAAAAACATTCGCAACGTCATCGTTGTCCCTCTGCCCGGGAAAAACAAAACTCGCTCCTCGCAGGAAGCAGGCCCGCGACAGCGCGACGCAAACCGGGTCATCGGTATGCTCGTTGCCGTTAACCGCCTGGACAAACCCGATTTCGACTCCACCGACGCCAAGCTCTTCACCTCCGTCGCCAGCGAATGCGCCGTCTTCGTCGAGAACAACCGCCTCTTTAGCGACCTCAAGGAATTATTCATCGGCTCCCTCAAGGCATTGACCAGAAGCATCGACGCCAAAGACCGCTACACGCGCGGCCATTCCGAAAGAGTCGCCTTCATCTCCAAGTGGATTGCCGAACTACTTGCCGAAGACGAAGACCTCGACCAGGAGCAAATCCACAAAATTTATCTTGCCGGCCTCCTCCACGACATCGGCAAAATCGGCATAGACGAAAAATTGCTCTGCAAAACCGGGCGCATCACCGCACGCGAGAAAAACAAACTGAGAATGCATCCCTCAATCGGCGCAAACATTCTCGGCGGCATCAAACAGATGCGAGACATCATCCCCGGCGTTCTTTGTCACCACGAACGCGTTGACGGGAAAGGTTACCCATCAGGCCTCAAGGGCGACCAGATTCCCCTTATGGGAAAAATCGTCGGCCTCGCTGACTGCTTCGATGCTATGACCTCTGAACGCGTCTATCAGGAGGTAATGACCGTCGAAAAAGCCGTCGCCGAAATCGAAAAACGGCTCGGCACCCAGTTCGACGGAAAAGTCGCTAATGCCTTTCTCAAAAGCGACGTTTACCACCTCTGGGACCTTATGGAAGAGGGCGCCGTCAAGACATACGGAGCAGACGACTTCTCCCAGTATGGCTCCGCCGCAGTCGGTACCCTTATTGCGTAATCGTTCCCATCGTAAACCCACGTGGTAATCTGAAAAACGCCTCCTGACGCAAATCGCATCTTTATTACACTTTTTAGCCGGTTGCCTCTTGCAGACCGCCCAAAAACTGCTAAAATGCCGGTTTTACAACTTTTGGCTCTTTAAGACAGATTGTAATCACGACCTCGGCAGGCCAAACCGGGATTCAAAGAAAGGGTTTATTTGAAAAATGCTGGCAAAAACGAAAAAGGAAAATATCGTTCATAACTTCGAACTCCACCAGGGCGATACCGGTTCGCCTGACGTACAGATTGCCCTGCTGACCGAAAAAGTCAACGAGCTTACCGAGCATCTAAAGAGCCACCGCAAGGACCATTCGTCCCGGCGCGGCCTGCTCAAAATGGTCGCCACAAGGGCGTCGCTGCTCAAGTACGTCGGCAAAAAAGACCCGAAACGCTATCACGACATCATCTCCCGGCTCGGCTTGCGGAAATAAGTTCAAAACGCCTGCCATCGCCGCACGCCGCCTTTACGCGATGCGCTTTGGCTTTTTATGAGGTAGCTTATGTTTAATCTTATCAAAGTCGAAAGAGAAATCGCGGGCAGAACTTTATCCATCGAAACCGGTAAAATTGCCAGACAGGCCGATGGCGCTGTTATCGTCCGCTATGGCGAAACAGTTGTCCTCGTCAGCGCGGTTGTCGCGTCGCCTCGCTCCGAAGATATCGATTTCTTCCCGCTCTCCGTCGATTATCGTGAAAGACACAGCGCGGCCGGGAAATTTCCCGGCGGCTTCATCAAACGCGAAGGAAGACCCTCCACCAAGGAAACACTCACTTCAAGGATGATTGACCGACCTCTGCGGCCACTCTTCCCCGACGGCTATTTCAACGAAGTTCAGATTATCGCCTCAGTCCTCAGCGCCGACAAGGAAAACGACCCTGATGTTCCGGCGATGATAGGAGCCAGTGCGGCCCTGACCATCAGTAAAATTCCCTTCAACGGTCCCACGGGCGCCTGCCGTGTCGGACGCGTTAATGGTGAGCTTGTTATCAACCCCACCCAGCTGCAGATGGAGCAGAGCGATTTGAATGTCCTGGTCGGCGGGCGAAAAGACGCTATCAATATGATTGAGGTTGCCGCCAAAGAATTGCCCGAGGCCGTTATCGCCGAGGCCGTCAAATCAGGACACGAAACCGTAAAAATTGTCTGCGAACTCATCGATGAGCTTCAAAAGAAAGTCGGCGTCCCGAAGGAAACGGGCGAGCGTTTCGAAATCGACGAAGAACTCTGCTCTAAAATCCGCTCACAAATTGCCGACGAGCTTCGCAAGCTCAAACTCATACCGGCCAAGCAGCAGCGAAGAGTTGCTGTCAGCGGGTTGTTTGACCGTCTCGTCGAACAATACTGCAAGTCGGAATCGGATTCTGCCGAAAATCAGGAACAGACAATGGTCAGCCAGATTTTCGACAAGATTGAAGGCGAAATCATCCGCGACCTCGCCCTCAAAGGCAAACGACTCGACGGCCGGGGCTACGACGATGTCCGCCCCATCACCTGCGAAGTCGGCCTTTTGCCCCGCGTCCACGGCTCAGCCCTTTTCACCCGCGGCGAAACCCAGGCCCTCGTCTGCGTTACCCTTGGCACAATTCAGGATGCCCAGATTATCGACGGCCTCCTCGACGAATATACCCAGAGCTTTTCCCTGCATTATAACTTCCCGCCGTTTTCCGTCGGCGAAGTCAAGCCGATGCGAGGCCCGGGCCGTCGCGAAATAGGCCACGGCGCCCTTGCCGAACGCGCACTCGAAATGGTCAGGCCGCCCGAAGAAGAATTCGCCTATACGATAAGAATCATCTCCGATATTACCGAATCAAATGGCTCAAGCTCAATGGCCTCGGTCTGCGGCGGTTCTCTTGCCCTGATGGACGCCGGCGTCCCGATTAAAAAGGCAGTTGCCGGTATATCAGTTGGCCTTGTCACCGCCGACGACGGACGATACGTCTTGCTCACCGATATCATCGGCGACGAAGACCACCACGGCGATATGGATTTCAAAGTCGCTGGAACCACCGAGGGCGTTACCGCGGTCCAGTTGGATATTAAAGCCGATGGCCTCCCGTATAACATTATGGTTGAGGCGATGGAAAAGGCAAAACAAGCGCGCCTCAAAATACTCGATACTATGTCCAAGACAATCGACAAGCACAGACCGGAGCTTAGCGTTTACGCGCCGAAACTTGTAACTGTGCAAATCGACCCCGAATTTATCGGCAAAATCATCGGCCCTGGCGGCAAAAACATCAAGGCCCTCCAGGAGCAGACCGGAACCACCATCGAAATTGAAGATGACGGCACCGTATTCATTAGCTGTGTCGGCGGCGATGGCCACCTCAAAGCCAAAGAAATGATTGAAGCGATGACCCAGGCCCCCAAAGTAGGCACTGTTTATCCGCGGGCCACGGTTGTCTCTGTCAAGGATTTTGGCGCATTCGTCGAGTTCATCCCCGGCGTTGAAGGCCTTTGTCATATCAGCGAACTAAGCGATGGCTACATCAAAAACGTCGATTCCGTCTGTAAGGTCGGCGATATAATCCCCGTCAAACTTTTGCTTGTCGATGACCAGGGCAGGTTCAAACTCTCTCGCAAAGCAGCGATGGCGGAACTCGGCCTCTCCGACAAAAAAGACCAGCCGAAGAAAAAATAAACCTCATTGTGTTTGATACTTGTTCCCGCGGTGAGGAGTATTGCTTGAAATGTCTGGTTTACGAATCGTGAAAAACGCACCTGACAAACCAATATCGCAGGCAGGGAATTCCGTCGCCTGTGGTGAGCAAAGTCGAACCGGCTCTACTGAGGCCGAAGAGCTGGGCCGGCTTCTTGGCGTGATTGCCCACGAAATAAAAAACCCCCTTTCCACAATCAAAGTCAACCTCCGCCTCGTCGATGAAGAGCTCCAGGCAGGTGAATCCTCCGACATCGACCAGCGTCTGGCGCGGGCCCGCAGAAAATTAGCAGTAATCGACAAGGAAACTACCCGCCTCGAACAAATCCTCGATGGCTTTCTTCGCTATACCGACAGAAATCAGCCGAATCTGTCTCCCATCGACGTTAACGTCGTTCTTGCCGATATGGTCGATTTTTACTCTCCGCAGGCAACGGCACACTCGATAACGATGCGTCAAGCCCTCCATAAAGAGCCGCTTCTTTGCCAGGCCGACGCCGGCATGCTCAAACAGGCCATTCTCAACCTCTTCATCAACGCCCAGCAGGCCATTTGCACCACCGGCGAGTTAATGGTGCGGACTGTCCGTGATGGGAACTTGGCCCAAATCCAGATAAGCGACACAGGCAAAGGAATCCCCGCCGACCGACTTTCGCATCTGTTCGAGCCGTATCAATCCTCCCGACCCGATGGCACGGGGCTGGGCCTCGCCACCGTAAAAAAAATTATCGACGCCCACAATGGCGATATATCCGTCGCCAGCGAACCCGGCAAAGGGACTTGCTTTACAATCTCGCTGCCTCTTGCTTCATCGGAGGCCAAACAATGATTAAAGACGCCGTTGTCCTTGTTGTTGACGATGAGCGCGACCACGCCGACGGTATGGCGGAGGCGCTCCAGAAGTGTTGCGCCAAGGCAATACCGGTTTATACCGGCCGAGACGCACTCGAAATCATCCGCGCCCAGGATATTGACGTGGTTGTTACCGATTTGAAACTCGGCGGCGATATCGACGGCCTTGAAATTCTCCAGGAAGCCCGAAAACTCGGCCGGACCGAAGTCATACTCATCACCGCATATGCGACCATCGATACCTGCAAAGATGCCATCCGGCACGGCGCCTACGATTACCTGGTCAAACCTATCAACATCGACCAGCTTCGCTCCCTTGTCGAACAGGCCGCCAGGCAGGTGGTTCGTGTGAAGCGCACCAGTGCTCAGGGGCGTGCTGATGACGAGGACTTCAGATTCGACGGCGTCCGCGGAAACAGCCCCGAGACGACCGGTATTTTCGAGGTCCTTCGCCGCGTAGCACCCACCAATATCTCCGTTCTCATCGAGGGCGAATCCGGAACCGGCAAAGAATTGCTCGCAAGGGCAATCCACGACAATTCAAATCGCTGGAACAAACGCTTCGTGCCCATAAATTGTGCCGGCTTTACCGAAACGCTCCTCGAAAGCGAACTTTTCGGCCACGTCAAGGGTTCATTCACCGGCGCGGCAGGCGACCGCAAGGGGCTTTTTGAAATAGCCGACAAAGGCACTCTGTTCCTCGACGAAATCGGCGATATGCCTTTGAATATGCAGGCGAAATTATTACGGGTTATTGAAGATGGCGTGGTCATTCCCGTCGGCGGCAACAAACCCGTCATTGTCGATGTTCGAATCATCAGCGCAACCAACCACGACCTGACTAATCTCGTCGAGGAGAAAAAATTCCGCCAGGACCTCTATTTCAGGATTAAGGGCGTCAGTGTTTCTGTTCCGCCCCTGCGCCAACGACGCGAAGACATCCCGCTGCTCGCTGATTTCTTCCTCAAGGAGGCCGTCTGCGAAACCGGCTCGAAAGTCGCCAGCTTTACCGATGCCGCGGCGAATATCCTCGCTTCCTATGAATGGCCGGGCAACATCCGTCAGCTTCGAAACGTTATCAGGACTATGGTTGTTATGTCCGACCGCGACAAGCTGGATGTGCAGGATTTACCTCCCGAAATCAGTTGCGTTCGACAGCTGCCGGGTGGTTCTATTTCGCTCACCACAGGCCAGGCGAAATCCGCCTCGGATATGCCGTTAAATGAAATCGAGAGACAGGCAATTATCGACACATTAGCCAAAACGGGCAACAATCGCGAGAAGGCCGCTAAGTTGCTCGGCATCGGCGAGCGCACCCTCTACCGCAAAATAAAAGAATATAACCTGTAATTCACGGCAATCACGGATTGCAACAGTCACTACGCCTCTGTCAAACTATAAACCATCCTGGGTATTCTCTTAAATTATGCTTGACAAAATACTATTGTCATAGTAATTTATTTTATAGAAGGTGCAAAATGAGGAAAGGTTCAAAAGCTCTCGGCTCGGGAAGGGTCTTTATGGACTTTGCCTTTTCCTCAAAATGGAGGTGCACTCATGTTTAAATTGAATTGCCATATCATAGGTGTCTTAGTATTGCTTCTGGCAGCCGCAATCGCTTCCGGCGACACGTTCGTAGTTCCCCTCAGCGTTACCGGCTCCTATAATTGCGGTCAATCCAGAGCCATAGAATTTGACCTTGGCGTTCCTCTGTTGCACGTTAACAGCGCATATTTTGTTTGTTCAGGAAGTGTTACTGCCGGCCTGAATTACCAGTATTACCCATACGGCGATAAATTTGCTTGTTTTATCAACGCGGAACCGCACTATATGTTCGCGGAAGGTCCCGTAGCGGGTACTTTTACCTGGCCTTCACCGCAGTTTTTTTCAGGTCAATATCTGTTTGAGCCCTTTTTCGGGAGTGAGACATGGAACTTTCTTCTTGATGGGCACGCCACAGGATGGGTTGAGCTGGAGGGGATCGCCTATTTACCGGAGTTTCCTCCCTATTCGTATCCAACCGGCTATTTGAGTTCAGCATCTATCATTATAGACGCCACGCCAATTACTTTTCCTCCTCCAGGTGTGCTTGCAAGTTACGAGCCAACCGAAGTGCTGCTTTCCGTCACCACCGACCCTGTCAAAGATCCAACACTTACCGCCACCTGGCCCGTGCGCGGTGGTGCTAACAATGTGCCGCCGGCTACCGATGGCAACAATGTCCTAAAGTTGAATTGGACTGGTGAAACGGACCGCAAAGTTGAGGTAAAACACAGCTGGACCCATTTTACATTCGATTTGTCAGACAAAGAATGGCTCCTCGCCGACGTTTATTTTGCCAATCCGTCATCCATCCCAACAATAATTGGATTGTGGGATGATGTCTTTGGATGGGTCTCCCCGCTTTGTGTGCCGGACACTTCTAATGAGTGGCATACGCTCCTGTTTTATGTGGGCAATCTCGATTACAACGATATCAATCATATAGATGCGTTTGTATTTGATGGGTTAGCCGGAGATGCCGGGACTATCTACATCGACAACCTAAGATTCGGCTCACCGGAAGACATTCTTCCCAGAATAGTAACATTTAGCGACTATGACTGGTGGCTCAAAGATACCAGCTGCGGAAGGGCAGGCCCTGGTTCAAACTATTTCTCCGACAGCAACCAGAACGTCTGGCTTGATGCAAACGAACAACTGCATCTGAAAATTGCCCACAGGGCTGACAAGTGGTATTGCAGCGAAGTAGTTTCCAATGATTCGCTTGGGTATGGGACACATGCTTTTACCACAAAAGGCAGAATTGACCTGCTTGACCCTAATGAGGTATTAGGGTTATTCACATGGGACACAAACGCTCCTCAATATAATTACAGAGAGATTGATATTGAGTTTTCCAGATGGTGGGATGTCAACGAACCGAATAACGCCCAGTATGTCATTCAGCCGTGGGATACAAATGGCAACAGACATCGTTTCCATATTGATTGCGGGCCAAACGACCTGACAACCCACGAAATCAGGTGGTTGCCTGATAGAATATGCTTCAAGAGTTATTATGGTGAATACCCGCTACTGGATTCTAACAATCTGATTGAATCCTGGTGCTATACCGGTCCTGATATTCCTCCGGCAGGCGGTGAAAATGACCGTATGAATCTCTGGCTGCTTCCTCCCCTTGGCTCGCCACCAGATACGCCCGGCGGCCCGCCGACCGACGACAACGAGGTTGAAGTGATTATCAAGAGTTTCAAATTTCTGCCGTTTGGTGACTTCAATAATGATGGCTATGTAAATACGATTGACCTTGGCATATTTATGAAGGCCTGGCTGACCTCGCCGGGCAGCCCAAACTGGAATCCGGATTGTGAGGTTGCTGTCCCGCAAAATAACATCATTGATTTCCGTGATTTTGCTGTCTTTGCAGGTAACTGGAAAAAGGGTAAGGGATTGTAGCGTACGGTTCCATAGTCGGACTTCCGTTTTGTCTTTCTATGAATCCAAATCGGATTGAGTGGCTTTTCGGGTTTTTATCCGCCACGGCGGACAAATTCGCGGTTCTATTAGCTTCTTCGGCCTTCTGGCATGATTTTCTTTATTTTGGAATTTTCTGCGGCGGCAACAATTCTATTCCGCTTTTTTCGAGTATTCCGAATCCAGTATTGAGCAATTTCTAATTGTTTACCTCAACAATTTCTGTGGCAGGGGCGGTAAGATGTTCTCGTTTTTGTCGCCATTTGGGCATTTGTTCGGGGGTAACGCCAGCCCAGAGGCCTTTCTTCTGGTTGCGGGCGACGGATTCCAACTGTTTGTATTTATTGTACAGGCCGTGTTTGAATCGCAGGTCCGCGTAGGCGTAGCCCTCGTTGAGCAACTCTTCATTGAGAAATTTGCCGTCAGGCAGTTGAATATATGCGAGAAGACGATGATATTTATCTCTGCTGTTTTTCTCTTTCTCTAAGTAAATGGTTACTTGTTTACCGAGGGCTTTTTGCGTTGCGAAGTCCGATGCCTCTTTGCCGAAATACATTGGCCCTGTCCGCGGGTCTTTGGTTTCAGGCGTATCGACGCCCCAAAGGCGGATTCGGGTGTGAGAGTAATTGCGTCCGCTGTCGGCGGATGCGTCGGGGATATCGATATCGAGTGTATCGCCATCGACGACTTTGACGACGGTAAATTGCCTGCCGTGATATTTTGGGATGTCCCCGGAATTCTGCTGCTGTGTTGATTGCAGGGATTTGGTTACTGACCGGCTGATGCAACTGTGGTCGAGAAAGCATAATGTCGTCGCCGTCAGCATAATGATGACGGCAACGATATTACGCAGGCGTCTGCTTATCGCATATCGCGCCATATCGTGTCGCGTGTGAAGTTATTCTTATTTCTTTTTGGCTCTCTTTTCAGCGGGCTTATCCAAATCGAACGCGTCGCAAACGGCTATCAGGGCCTGCTCCGCCTGGTTTTTATCGACGACGCAGCTTATTCGTATTTCGCTTGTTGTAATCGAGTCGATATTGACCTTGGCTTTGGCGAGTGCGCTGAACATCTTTTCGGCGATGCCGTAATGACTCCTCATCCCGACGCCTACTGCCGAGACCTCAGCGATATCATCGCGGGTAAAGATGCTGTCGCATTTGACCTCGTCTTTTATGTTCTCGATGGCTTCTTTGGCTGCCCGCAGGTCTGAAGCGCCTATCGTAAACGCCAGGTTTGCTTTGTCGCTGCTGACTTCCGTTTGCATTATGTCATTAACGACGACCTTTGCCTCGGCCAGTCGGTGAAATACCTTGGCCGCGTTGCCCGGCTTGTTATCCACTCCGACCAAGCTGATTTTAGCCATATCTTTTTGTATCGTCGCTCCCGAAACTGCTATTCCTTCCATTTGTGGCACCTCTCCAATAATGTATGTCCCTTCAACGTCTTCGCTGCTGGACCTGACGTGGATTTTTACGTTGTATTTTTTACCGAATTCGATTGACCTGCTGTGCATAACGCCCGCGCCCAAGCTGGCGAGTTCGAGCATTTCGTCGTAGCTGATTTCTTTCATTTTGGCGGCTTTTGTGTAAATGCGCGGGTCGGTTGTGTAAATGCCGTTTACATCGGTGAAGATTTCGCAGACCTCAGCGCCGACGGCTGCGGCGAGCGCGACCGCGGTGGTATCCGAGCCGCCTCTGCCGAGGGTTGTGATATTGTCGTTTTCGTCGATGCCCTGGAAGCCGGCGACGATGACGATTTTGCCGTCTTTAAGCTCCTTGTGGATTCGCTTGGCGTCGATGCTCTTTATGCGGGCCTTTGTATGCGTGCTGTCGGTAATCATTCCGACCTGGAAGCCGGTGAAGCTGATTGCCTTGTGGCCCATCGCATCCAGCGCCATTGCGAAGAGCGATACTGTCTGCTGTTCGCCTGTGCTGAGCAACTGGTCCATTTCGCGTTTGGGCGGGTTTGGGTTAAGCTCCATCGCGTCCGCCACGAGATGGTCCGTCTGGTGACCGCGCGCGGAGGCGACGACAACGACCTGATAACCTTTCTTAGTCGCGTCAATCGCCTTCTGGGCGGCCCGGCGGATTTTCTCGGCGTTTGCGACCGAGGTCCCGCCAAACTTTTGAACAAGTATAGGCATAGTTACTCCAACAAAAAATCAATGACCCCGCCCACGGGAGGCGGGGCTAACCGAGTTATCAGCTTTTTAAGAAGTATTCCATAAGTTCATACCCCTTGTCAATACGCAAGCCGGATTTTGCGGCGTTTGACTCGGTGAAGGCGGCCTGAAATACGCCCGAAACGTTGTCGCCAGCCATAGCGAACGGAACGGGGTCGCCGCAATGTGCGCCGGTTTTTACGGGTGTGGGGTGGTCCGGCAGAACCATAATCCGCCAGGAGGGGTATTTTTTTATCGCTTCGTAAATCGGGCCTACTATGTGCTTATCAATCTGCTCAATGGCCTTTTTCTTGGTTTCGGGATTGCCCGCGTGGCCCGCCTCATCGGGGGCCTCGACATGAACGACGACGATGTCGTAGTCCTTAAGCGCCTTAATCGCGGCCGCTCCTTTACCCTCGAAATTGGTATCTGTGAAGCCGGTTGCGCCGGGGACTTCGATGAGGTCGAAGTCGATGAGTTTCGCCAGTCCCCTGAAGAGGTCAACGGCGGTGATGCCGGCGCCTTTGAGGCCGAATCGTTTTTCGAAGCTTTCGAGTTTTGCCTTTTTGCCCTGACCCCAGAGCCAGATTGAGCTGACCTGGTTTTCGCCGAGGTCTATACGGACTTTGTTGATATCGTGGTTGTGGAAGAATTGCTGCGAGCGCATCATCAGGTCAATGAGTAATTCCGCGCCTTTGCCCCTTGGGAGGATTTTTTCAACGGGGGTGCCGATATAGTCGTGGGGCGGGCAGGTCTTGACGTTGACGTCGGTATTCTTGAGGACGAGCAGATGACGGTAACTTACGCCAGTGTAGAAACGGATTTTATCGTTTGAGAGCTGCTCATTAAGCTCTTCGATGAGGCGGGTTCCCTCTTCGGTGGAGATATGTCCCGCGCTATGGTCCGCCATTTTGCCGTCGGCTATAGTTACAAGATTACACCTGAAGACCCAGTCATCAGGACCTAACTGGACGTTTCGCGCGACCGCCTCAATCGGGGCTCTGCCGGTGTAGTATTGTTTGGGGTCATAGCCCAATAGTGACATCTGCGCGACGTCGCTGCCCGGTTCCATACCTTCGGGGACTGTGCGGACGGCGCCGAGCCGGCCGGTCTGGCTGATTTTGTCCATATTCGGAGTATTAGCCGCTTCGAGCGGGGTCTTGTTGCCGAACTGCTCAACCGGGTTATCCGC
>Ga0187878_1000529_pt1 | contig 43134 bp, 41 predicted proteins | sample June2016WEW_17_1_FD_132979 | JGI IMG/M metagenome (GOLD analysis project Ga0187878, IMG submission 132979) | Peatland microbial communities from SPRUCE experiment site at the Marcell Experimental Forest, Minnesota, USA - June2016WEW_17_150 | ecosystem: Environmental > Terrestrial > Soil >... | reverse complement strand
TCTCGGCAAATCTACCCGGCGAGAAAGGGTCTGGGATTCGTGCTTTAATCCCAATTACTCCTTTGTCGTTGGAGGAAATACCCGCCCCAACATTCGGGCTCGCTACCGCCAGTGGCTTACCCATAAATTGGGTACCTGGAAGCCCCAATTTGATGTCCTCGGCTGTGTTGGTTGCGGACGTTGTATTACCTGGTGCCCGGCGGGGATTGATATTACCGAGGAAGTGGCTGCAATCCGGGCGGAGGTGAATTCATGACAATTACCATGATTGGCACCACCGCTCACAGCGCAGGTTACTCCGACAAGCTGCTTCTGCCCCACTGGGCCGAAATTGTTAAAATTATCCCCGAGGCTGAAGGTGTCTCCACTTTCCACTTTAAGTTCATTGATCTCGAGATCCAGGGTCGCTATCGTTTCAAGCCGGGACAATTCAACATGCTTTATGTTCCCGGGTATGGAGAAGCAGCCATCTCGATGAGTTCCGATCTCGAAACTGCCGGTGGCCTGCTCGTCCACACCATCCGCCATATCGGGAATGTGACCAGGGCCACAAGTCGGCTTAAAGTCGGGGATGTAGTCGGGATTCGCGGCCCATTCGGTACATCATGGCCTCTGGAAGCCATTGAGGGGATGGATGTGGTCATCGCTTGTGGCGGCATTGGTCTGCCCCCGTTGCGAGGTGCTATCTACCATATTATCCGCAACCGGGCTAAATATGGAAAAATAATCCTGCTATATGGGGCACGCACGCCCAAAGACCTGATGTTCCCTCCGGAATATGAAACCTGGCAAAAGGCTGACATTGACATGCAGGTCACTGTGGACCGCGGCGATGACAGTTGGACTGGGCGGGTGGGTGTTGTCCCGATGTGGTTTTATCACTTCCGGGTTGACCCCCATAAAACTGCCGTTCTGACTTGCGGTCCCGAAATTATGATGCGCTTTGTTATCTATGAAGCCCTTGCTCGCCGCATCCCGTCCGAGCAGATTTATGTCTCTCTCGAACGCAATATGAAATGCGGACAGGGTGCGTGTGGACATTGCCAGCAGGGGCCATATTTTATTTGTAAGGATGGCCCGGTTTTTCCGTTCAAGGCGCTTGAAAATATCTTTAACGTGGAGGAATATTAATGACTCTTTCTCCAAAACAAAGTTTGAAGCCCAAGGTGGCTGTTTACAAATTCTCTTCATGCGATGGCTGTCAGCTATCTATCCTGAACCTGGAAGATGAACTGCTCGACCTGGTATCTGTTGTGGATATTTCCTACTTTCTTGAAGCCACTCGCACAGTGAAACCAGGTCCATATGATGTCGGCATTGTCGAAGGCTCGGTTACAACTCAACACGAAGCAGATCGGATTAAGGAAGTGCGCTCTGAGTGCAAGTACCTTATCGCCCTCGGCACTTGTGCTACGGCTGGCGGGATCCAGGCCTTGCGCAATTTTGCCAGGGTGGACGAATATGTCAAAGCTGTTTATGCCCACCCTGAGTTCATCCATACCCTGGAAAAATCCACTTCTATCGCCAACAATGTTCCCGTGGATTTGGAAATTTGGGGATGTCCCGTTAATAAGGGAACGGTTGTCGAGGTCCTTTCCGCCTTGCTCCAGAACCGTCGGCCCAACTTTCCACCCAGCCCGGTCTGTGTCGAATGCAAGCGGCGAAGCATTATCTGTGTTGCTGTAGCTCAGGGCATCCCGTGCCTTGGGCCGGTGGTGCATGGCGGATGTGGCGCCTTATGTCCTGCTAACGGGCGTGGCTGTTATGGTTGCTTCGGTCCCTCCAGTGCGGGAAATTTCTCCTCGCTGGTCAACACCATGGTTCCACTTGATCGCTACCCCAATGAAACGGCAAACCTGCTGCGCAGTTTCAGCAGCCATTCTCCAGCTTTCCAGTCTGCCGCAGACGCTGCCCTTAAGCTCGCCTCAACCAAGGAGGCCAAATGAAGACCATCGAAGTTCCCGCCCTGGCACGCGTTGAAGGGGAAGGTGGACTATATATAGGCGTAAAAGATAACCAGGTTGTCGAAATCCGCTTGGATATTTACGAGCCGCCGCGATTGTTCGAAGGATTCCTTGTTGGACGGTTCCTTCAGGAAGTGCCCGATATTACTTCCCGCATCTGTGGCATCTGCCCAGTGGCTTACCAGATGAGTTCTGTCGCAGCGCTTGAGACTGCCTTGGGTGTGGAAATTGTCCCTCAGGTCTATGCCCTGCGCCGTTTGATGTATTGCGGAGAATATATCGAGAGTCATGCCTTGCATATTTACCTCCTGCAGGCTCCGGATTTGCTCGGTCAGCCTTCTGCCCTCGACCTGGCCGCGATTGCCCCCGATGTAGTCAGGAATGCCCTGCGCATGAAGAAGATAGGGAACGAGATCTTGAAGGCCATCGGTGGACGCAGCGTACATCCGGTGAATGTTTGCGTGGGAGGCTTTTATCGCTGGCCGGATGCCTCCTCCCTTAAAGCCTTGCTGCCCGATTTGGAATGGGCCCTGGAGGCTGCCAAAGACACTGTCCGCTGGTCGTTGACCTTACCCTATCCGGATCTGGAAATTGATTACGAATTCGTCGCCATCCACCATGCTGAAGAATATGCTCTTATGCATGGGGAAGTGCTATCATCTACGGGTAAAAAGACTTCCGTCGCGGATTACGAGATGCGCTACTTCGAGGAACATGTCCAGCGCTCGAACGCGCTCCATGGTCATACAGCCAACAATGGGACTTACCTGGTGGGACCCTTGGCCCGCCTGAACCTGAATCATGCCCAGTTGCTTCCGGCGGCCCAGGCTGCATTGGAAGATGCCAATCTCAAGCTACCCCTCAAGAACCCTTACAAGTCCTTGATTGCCCGCGCCATTGAACTGGTGAATTTCTATGAAGAAGCCATTCAATTGATTAAAAATTTTTATCCCGAAGGCCCGGCGCATGCGGCACTCACCCTCAAGGCTGGTGAAGGCAGCGGGATGAGCGAAGCCCCCCGGGGCTTACTCTACCACCGCTACAAGATTGATGAACACGGGATGGTCAAGTTTGCCAAAATAGTTCCGCCCACTGCCCAGAACCTACCCCGCATCGAAGCCGACCTTTTGGTTTTGGCACCCAAACTTGTTAACATGCAGCAGGATCTGGCGACGATCACTGCTGAACATCTGGTTCGTTCTTACGATCCCTGCATATCGTGTGCTACCCATTTCCTGACACTGCGAGTGGAATCTATGGAATAGGCAGGATTGGACATTTAATGAAATAGATGGACGACTTAACGTCAGAGCAAACTCTTGGCGGTAAAATTTAGCTATGAATATCCTTGTTCTTGGGATTGGACAATCGCTGCGTGGGGACGACAGCGTTGGGCTGGAGACAGTCCGCCTGTGGCAAGCTCAATATCCGCTTACTGCGGCTAAAGTTAAGACTGAAATCTCTGAAATTCCGGGAATTGCCTTACTCGACTCACTGGCGGAGATGGACGCCGCGATTTTGGTTGATGCAGTCCGCTCGCCTGCCCCCGCCGGAACTGTTATCCGTCTTGGTCCCGACGAGTTGGTCAGTTTCACCCCAGAAACGGCTGTATCGCACGGCTGGGGGGTGGCAGAGACCTTGCACTTGGGTTATGCTATGTATCCTTGGCTGGTAAAATGCCGGATCACCCTCTTTGGCATCGTTGGTAGGAATTTTGGGTTGGGCGCACCACTAACCCCCCAGGTTCGGACAGTAATATTGAAAGTGGCGGGAATTGTTGAGAGCGAAATTCAATCATTAATGACTGATAAATAATACGGAAGGCGTTTGGCTTTCGCAAATATTAATTATTTCGGGATCCCGATTTGGATCATCCCTTCCACCACCCTCACCGGGTAAGCTGGTATATCCACTAGCGCTGGCAGGGAGGTGGCTTTGCCGGTAGTGATGTCAAAACGACCCCCGTGGCGAGGGCAGATAATTTCGTTTTCCTCGATTTCACCATCTCCAACAGGGCCATTGTCGTGACTACAAACGTCGCCGATCGCAAATAACTTTCCTGCCAGCTTGAAAAGGACGATGGATTTGCCTCCTAAATCGACGAACAATCGCTCGCCCTCTGGCAATTGGTCTTCGGGAGCAATATCTACGTATTCAACTTTAAACGGATCGAGCAGTCGGTAATTGAACATTGGGTTGCGGATTCAGGGATTTCCCGTCATTCTTGCCGGCCTAATCTACTAATTCGTCGCTGGCTTCGCCTAAACCGTACACGCCTGCTTTAAGAACTTTTAAGGAAAGCAGCGCACATTTCAGACGCACCGGTCCGAGTTCGATCCCCAGCAGGTCCAAAATATCCTGCTTGTTCAGTTTTTTTACATCCTCTAATGTTTTCCCAATAACTGACTCAATGAGGAGGTCTGCTGAAGCTTGCGAGATGGCGCATCCTTTACCGTCGAAGCGACCCTCGGTAACTTTACTTGATGGGTCCACTCGCAGAGTAATTTCAATGTGGTCGCCGCATAAGGGGTTATCATCTTCGAACTGGATATTATTGGGGTCAAGATGACCTCGATACTGAGGGTTTTTATAATGGTCGATGATTATTTCACGATATAAGTCTTCCATGGCATCTCCGGTATTATTAAATAGCACAAATGCTATTCAATCCGAGTATAAACGCTCAACAGAGGCATTGCAAGGGAGAACACGGCTTATCCATTATTTCCTTTGCCTATTCTGGCTTCGTTCCCGGTAAATAATGTGTTAAAATGGCATGTAAGCGCTTACATTTATCATACCGTTTTTTTTCTTCATGTATTAGATAAGGAATAATTATGAAAGTTACAGTGATTGGGGGCGGTTCCACTTACACGCCGGAACTGGTCAATGGATTTATATCTCGCGCGGACCAATTTCCACTCACAGAACTTTGGTTGATGGATATAGATGCTGCTCGCCTTGAGATCGTTGGCGGCTTTGCCAGTCGCATGGTGGCAGCCGGGCGGTCGCCTTTCAAGGTTGTCCTTACCACCGATCAACGCAAAGCGATCAATGGTGCATCCTATGTGATCACACAGTTGCGCGTTGGTCAGATGGAGGCGCGCCGACGGGATGAATATCTGGGTAAGCGTCACGGCTTGGTTGGGCAGGAGACCACCGGGGTGGGCGGTATGGCAAAGGCCTTGAGAACAGTCCCTGTGATTTTGAAAATTGCGGAGGATATGTGCGCGCTTGCCCCGGGAGCGCTGCTGGTGAATTTTACCAACCCTTCCGGTCTGGTCACCCAGGCTCTGAGTGACTATGCTCGTAATGTCCCCGCGGTGGGTGTTTGCAATGTCGCTATCACGACCAAAATGATGATTGTTGATCAACTTCAATTGGCAACCGGCAAGCACATTGACCCCAAAAGCGCTGAACTAAGCACCTTGGGCCTGAATCATCTTTCTTGGCACCGTGGATTTAGGGTTGATGGGGAAGATGTGTGGTTTCAAGTGATTTCAGGTTACATAGAGACACTTAAATCGGATCCGGACCCCGAGTGGGACCCGCACACCATAGAAGTCTTGGGCATGATTCCTAATTCCTATTTGCAATATTATTATGCCACCGATAAGAAGCTGGCTGCCCAGGAGAATTGGCCACCCTCGCGCGCTGAAGAAGTGATCGAGATTGAGAAAGGTTTGTTGGCCGAGTACGCCAATCCTGCCTTGCAGGAACCTCCTGCTGACTTGATGCTGCGTGGTGGGGCTTATTATTCTACGGTCGCAACCCAATTGCTTAATGCCCATTATAATGATCTGGGGGAGACGCATATCGTCAATACCCGCAACAATGGGGCAGTCAGGGATTGGCCATCAGGCTGGGTCTTGGAAATGCCGGCAAAGGTCTCCCGAAAAGGTGTCGAACCGCTTCCAGCCGAGCCTTTACCGCCTGTTTGTTTCGGCCTGGTTGCGCAAATAAAAGCGTTTGAGTTACTGACGATCGAAGCGGCTATTAATGGTGACCGAAATGCAGCCTACCAGGCTCTCCTCGCCCATCCCCTTGGTCCTAAAGCAGACAAGATCCCCGAAGTGCTCGAAGATTTGCTTGAGACCAATAAACCCTATTTGCCTCAATTTTGGAATTAATTGTCTGTGGTTATTCTCCTTTGAAGAAAACCGCTCCAGGATGTTTCCTTGGAGCGGTTGTTATTAATGGGTTTCGGTCACTTTTCCAATTGTCCGGGGTTGATCAGGACTGAGACCTTTGGCGAGTGTCAGATGATAGGTGAAAAGTTGCGCTGGAATGATGCCCACAATCGGTGTCAGCCATTCGGGCATCCCATCCGGGAGTTGGATGGGAGATTGTGCCAGTGATAAGGCGCGTTTGTCGTCAGAAATGACAACCAGTTCTGCCCGGTGATCATTACGCAATTTACCTAACATCTCCATCATCGATTCCTGGACCTTTCCTCGCGGGGCAATCGCCAGGATTGGGAATCCTCCTTCCACCATGGCGATTGGTCCATGCTGGAAATCGGCGGACGAATATGGCTCGGCGACAGTGTAAGTCAATTCTTTAAGTTTTAATGCCCATTCGAAGGCAGTGCAATAGTTAAAACCGCGTCCGAGCACAACGCACTGTCGCATATACCGATAGCGTTCAGCCAGCCCCGCGATGGGGGCGTCCTGTTTCAGAACCATTTCCGCCCAACCTGAGACTTTTTCCAGATCGCTTTTATAGGTCCTGTCCCCTGTGAGCGCGACGGAGAGCATCGCAATGGCCATCAATTCATTCGTATAAGTTTTGGTCGCAGCGATTGCCTTTTCATCCCCTGCTTGGATGTCCATCACTAGCTCGGCTGCGCGAGCAAGGGGGGATTCGGGTTCATTGGTGATGGATAGGGTCAGACAGCCTTGGCGGCGGCCCTCCTCGATTACGCTGACGATATCTGGCGATTGACCTGATTGCGAAATCCCCACCACTAACGCGCCGTTCAAAATGGGGGGTTGTTTGTAATAGGTAAATAAAGATGGGGTTGCCAAAGCCAGGGACAATCGGTTAAGCGCTCCCCACAAATAGTTGGCATACCTTCCTGCATTATCCGAGGTGCCGCGCGCCGCTAAAAATACATAACGTATCTTCCCCTTGTGGATGGCTGTAGCGATTTTCTGCACCGTTTCTTGTTGGCTGTGCAACAGATGGGCAAGACGGTCAGGCTGTTCGGAAATTTCTGATTGCAGGCTCATATCATTCCTCCCGATTTCCGATGAAAAAAAGGGGATGTCATCACTTAGCTTATGGTCAATTACTCATATAAGCTCAGCGGTATTTTTGCGCCGTTGACTGTTCCAGCTTCATCGGATAGCAGGTATATGATGCTGGAGGTGATTTCCTCGGGTGTGCTCCAGGAACTATTTTCTGTCGATGCCGCCGAGACTTTCTTGCGCTTGACATCAATTGTTTTCACCTGGATCAGGTTGGCGGTAACTCCAGTCCCTTTGAGTTCTTGCGCTAGCGTCATCATCAGTGCTTCTTGACCTGCTTTGGCGATCACATAGGGTCCCCCTTTGCTGCCGGGACGGCTGGCAAACGGGGAGGTGATTACAATCACCCGTCCCCAACTATTCTGAATTAGATATGGCACGAAAGCCTTGGTAACGTGGAAACTGGTCCAGACGTGTTGGTTGAGCATGAAAGTAAGGTCGTCTGCAGACGCTTCGACAAGAGTTTTACCGCCAGTCCAGCCGCCAACCAAGTGTAATAAAATGTCAACACGTCCAAACTTGGCTGCTATTACCTCTGCAGCGGCTTTGGTTTCTATTGAATCCAACAGGTTCGTAATCCGCGCAAGGATACGGCTTTCGGGCAGGTTCAGGCTTTTTACGAGTGCTGCTAGCCTGTCGGGGCGATGGTCTAGCAGGGCTAGGTTATATCCTCTTTCAGATAGGGTTTGTGCCACATAAGAACTCAACACACCGGTTGCGCCAGTGATGACAGCCGTCCGATTTTTAGGTTCCATATCCATCCCTTTCGAATTAGGTTTTTTTGCATACTCTCGAAAATTATCCGTAATCTGCAATCCTATTTGTAGTACTTGCGGATAACGCTCAGCACGTCCTTATCCATTCCTTCAACGAGGGGATAATCCGCCTGTTCTTGGAGATGTTCTTTGCCTTGCAGGTCCATCAAGTGCCCTGATTTTAATGCCTTAGTTTCGAGATAAAACCGGTTGTACTGGTTTGGTTGCATAATGTGCGGGATGCGCCCATTGACTTTGATACCGTTCTTCTTTAGATCCTCGATTTTCTTTGGGTTATTGGTGATCAGCCTGATTGATTTGATGTGCAGTGATTCGAGCATATGGGCTGCCACGCTGTAATCACGTTCATCGTCCCGGAAACCGAGCGCAAGGTTGGCTTCCACGGTATCGTAGCCGTGTTCCTGAAGTCCATAGGCGCGGATTTTGTTGATTAAACCGATGCCTCGTCCTTCTTGGCGCATATAAAGCAGCACTCCGCATTCCATCTCCCCAATCATGCGCAGGGCGGATTCCAATTGGTCGCGACAGTCACACCGCAGGGAACCGATCACGTCGCCTGTTAGACATTCGGAATGGACTCGCACTGCCACATCCTCGCAGTTAGTAACATCCCCTTTTACGATTGCCACATGTTCCTTGTCGTCTTTGTTATTGTAAAATGCGACGATGTGGAACTGCCCAAAACGGGAGGGCAGTTCGGCGATCGCTGCGATCTTGACGCACACGTGGTCAGGCCCAACCCCTTCACAAGCGTGGGCGCGGCCTTCGTCAAGTAGTTCTTTGATTTGCATCTGGGTCAGTCCCATTAATTACTCCTTGTTTTTCCTTAAATAATGAACGAGGATTCCTCCCTCATCATCGAGAATTTCTACCGATTTTAATTTCAGAACTGGAGCCTGGTCTGCCAAAAAACCCGCGCCATCCGCCATTGTGGGGGCGGTCATGCCACCAAATATCTTTGGAGCAATGTAGATGGTCAGTTCATCCACCAGGTTTAGCCGGAAAAGTTCGGCGATCATGGTTCCCCCCCCTTCCACAAGAATTGTCCGGATACCATCTTGATGCAGGGACTGGAAAACTGTTACCAGGTCAACGCGGTCTTTCCCTGCAGCTCTTACAGTTGCTCCGGTATCTTCAAAGTGGGTCACTAAATCCGGATCAACACACTCGGTCGTGAATAAATATACTTGCGCCGGTCCTGAAGTCAAAAATTGCATTAGAGGGTGTTTAAGTGCGCTCCGGCCCGCGCCGCTTATTTGCGGGACACCGATTGTTGTCTTGGTGGATATCTCTGAAATAACTCCTACCTTGGCAGGGTTTTCTGGCCACCCTTTTTGGAGTCGTTCTGCGCGTAATTCGGGGGATTTTACGGTAAGTTTCGGGTCTTCGTTTAGTAGAGTCCGCCCTCCCACGAGAACGGCATCCACACTCGCGCGCAGTCGATCCACCCGAGCTTTATCTGTTTTGGAGGATATGGCAGCGCCTTTGCGAGCTGTTGAGTCGATCTTGCCATCCGCGGTCATGGCAACGTTGACGATAATGTGCGGACGATTCATCGGCGATATTCTAACCACTTTTGTCTGGTTTAATCATATGAAGTTTATCAGAAAACCTGCTCATTGTTTATGCGATGGATCTGATTGTCAGACATCCTGATTGAATATTATTTTGAATAAAGAATATTTATTGGGATTTTATGTTGTGGTACACTCTCGGGCTATGGGAATCAATCACCGACGCGCCATCCTCGAAGCGCTTTTTGCGGTTATTGTTTGGGGAGCTTCCTTCGTAGCCACCAAGTTTGCCCTTCGTTATTCCAGTCCCTACGTGGTGGTCTGGTTGCGATTTGCGATGGGTGTGGTCATCCTTGGGATTGCGATTCTGGTCAAAAAGAATTTCGTTCTCCCAAATAAACAGGATTGGCTATATTTTGCCTTGCTTGGGTTTCTAGGCATTACATTCCACCAGTGGCTGCAGTCCAACGGTTTGGTTACTGCCCAAGCTACCACCACAGCTTGGATTGTGGCCACAACACCGGTTTTCATGGCCCTGCTGGGCTGGCTGGCGCTTAAAGAAAGAATCTCCTGGATGCAAGCTGGTGGGATTTTTCTTTCCATCATCGGGGTTTTGTTGGTGGTCACTCGCGGCAACCTGGCTCAGCTTGTAGCGGGCAAATTTGGCACGATCGGTGATTTCCTCATTCTCATTAGTGCTCCCAATTGGGCAGTCTTTTCCGTCCTTTCAAGGCGCGGACTGAAAAAATACCCTGCCACGCTAATGATGTTCTATGTTATGGTTTTTGGCTGGCTTTTCTCCTCTGTTTTGTTTTTTTTCCAGGGAGGTCTCGCACAGATTGGAAAGATCCCTTGGGATGGTTGGGTGGGTATCTCCTTTTTGGGGGTTTTCTGTTCGGGTCTTGCCTATATCTTCTGGTACGATGCCTTGCAGGTACTTACAGCCACTCAAACAGGCGCGTTCTTGTATCTGGAACCGGTCGCCACGTTAATAGTCGCTTCCTTCATATTGGGTGAGCAACTCTTCCTGGTCACCGTGCTGGGTGGACTGTTGATCCTGGCTGGGGTCTGGTTGGTTAATCGAAAAATCGCGCCGTCGAAAATTAAGGATACGGCCTCTCCGGGTTGAGTCCTTGTTTTTTCTTGCGAATGTACAGCAATTTTTGGATGTGCGCCACTGCTTGGTTTTGTGCATCCACCACGTCAGTCTCAAAGGTCGGCTCGATTTTCTGACTGCGATCTACCTCCATGCGGATTTCGTCGATTCGTTCTTGTGAGATATGAAAAGTTGCACTTACCTTGCCGCGCCCTGGCGTTAAAAATTGGATGGTGGCGGCTTTATCCCAAACTACGTAGTCTGTTCCCAGGGTCCGCATCAGAATCAGCATTAACCAGGGGTCGCACATTGCGTATAACGAACCGCCAAAATGGGTGCCGACGATGTTTCGGTTTAATGCGGTTAGTTTCATCTCAACTCGGATGGTGTATTTGTCGATGTTTTTAGCGTGAATTCCCGCTCCGAGCAGGGGTGGATAGAAATTGATTAATCGCTCGCGAAAATGTCCCCAGGATTTCCTTTTAATTACTGACATGGTTTTCCTTCTTAAAGAATAATTTCCCCGGGTAGGCCTGCTGGCATTTTTTCGTACTGTCCACCCTTTAAAACAGAGAGGTGGACAAATCGCTCAATCTAGCCTTGTTTTCCTTTTTTCATTGCTCCACGATTTGAAGCGAATTGGCGATCATGATCAGCACATTGTCGAGACCGTGTGGATTACTTTCGCCTGGGGGTGGCCAGTTGCCAAAAAGGGAGATTGAAAAGTTGACATTTCCCTCGCGCCAAAGGAGGCAGGCTGAATTTCCTGCCGCGCCCGATTGAGTCCAGTATGTAAAGCCAGTTTGTCCGCGCACCTGCACCTCTTGAACATCTAGGGGGGTTAATTTATATTGATGAACAATGCTGTCCCTTGTGACGAGTTCATCGGTCATAGTCATCTGGATGTCCAGAGATTTCAAATTCGCATCGAGTGCATTGCCTGGTTCGGAGTACAAGATTCTGATGTTCTGGTCGCCATTGGTATAATCGGTGCTCCAGGCCTTGTAGAAAGATAGGTTTTCTGGAATATCAGTGGGCACCATTATTTGAAACCTTGCCGATCTCAATAAATCGGGTATGGTTGAAAATTCCAAATACTGTGTAGGCATGGAGGCGATCATCACGGTATCAGTTGCAATGGGCAAGTTTTCAGTTGGGGTCAGAGATATTGCAGGTGTGGAGATGGGAACAGGCGAAGAACTCGGATGACAGGATGATAACGATACCGTTATGATTGTGATTGCGAGCGAATAAATAAATTTACCTGTCCTCATATCATTTTTCCCCAGAGCGCATTCGACTAAATCGTAACATTTGTTTCTCGTCTTCATTCAAAAACGCAGCATCCAGCGCATTGACCTGCACCTGACGGATTTGCGCCTCCGTCAGTCCAGCCTTGGGAGCAGCAATATTGTATTCGTTTTGCAAGTCGATCCCACTGATCCCCGGGTCGTCAGTATTGATTGTTGCGCAAATGTCGTACTCGAGGAAGGTCTTGAGAGGGTGGCTGGCAAAATCCTTCACGCAACTTGTTTGCACGTTACTTGTTAAGCAGGACTCCACCCCGATCCGGTGTTCTGCCAGGTATTCCATCAACGTCGGGTCTTCCACCGCGCTGAGGGCATGTCCGATTCGTTCAGCTTCCAGGTCGCGGATTGCATGCCAGATCGAAAAGGCCCCTGTAATTTCCCCGGCATGTACCGTGATGTGCCAGCCGCTATCCCGTGCTCGCCGGAAGTGCTCCTTGAACCATTCAGGGGGGAATTGCGCTTCATCCCCTGCCAAATCGAGTGCAGTGATGGCAGAGACCTGGCTTAGTAGCGCTTCCAATTCTTTGAGTGCAATTTCAGGGCCGTATGTCCTGCTGAGGATGCCGATTAAATTAGCTTTTACCCCGAAGTCCCGTACCCCTGCCGCGATCCCATCGACTACTGCCTCAACCACCTGGAACGGGTCCAATTTATTTGTCTCGGCCATGAACCAGGGGCTGAATCGCAGTTCAATGTAATCGATCCCTTCACGCTTGGCATCTCCCATGTTTTCATACGCAACCCGTCTGCATGCATCTGAATTCACCAATACTGCCAAGGGCCATTGGAATTTACTGATAAAAGCCATCACCCCCGGCTGTGGGTCCGTCACTTGGACAAAAGGGCGCAAACTTTCTATATCCTGAGCCGGTAGTGCAATATTATGCTGCCGGGCTAACTCGAGGATGGTCTCAAGATGGAGGTTGCCGTCCAGATGACGATGTAACTCTACAATGGGAAGGTTTGGGTCAAGCAATGGGACCCGGTTTATTGGATGGGCGTGTCGCTCGCCCCGTATTTGTCCACCATGCATTGGACAATTCTGGCTGCATGCGGTTCGATGTCAACAATATCAAACCCGACGTAATACTGGCAGGGCTCGATTGTGTCAGCCTGGCACCATTTGCTTCTTGCCACGAATCCAATGAAAGAGATATCGGCAATATCGGGTGTCGTATTAAGACCAAGTTGAAAATCTTTTCCCGTGGGGATTTCCGTTTCGCTGTCCAGCTTGAACCCCTTGGCTGATACATCGGCCATGCGACCGATCGGATGTTGGGTGTCACTCTCGATGACCGGAATGTAATAAATCAGGTTCCGCCGTTTGTATCGTCGCCGATCCTGGAAATTTGATCCAACCATGCCAGGCACCTTTCACTTTGTGATATTTATTATAAGTGATTGTGCACTTGAAATCAATACCCCCGTGTATTTTTTTGCTGCAATTGCCTCCGGTTGCTTGGTCAAAAATGGATATCTACAGCAGTATTAATGATCGCAGGGAAATTAGATGTTGACATACGGACTCAAAAATGGATTTATATACTGAAAAGCATTCTTATCTTTAGAACATAAAAGAATTTTCATGGGAACTGTACTTGTCCATGATATGCTTTACGATCTCGGCGTCGTGGGGGGAGATTTTGATAATTTCGAATCCGATATCGTATACACCCGGGTCCACCGGATCGACGTTGCACCATTTCGTCCGGGCTCCGAATTCGATATAGTCTTTGTCGGCTACATCACTTGTCGTATAGATCCGGAGCTGGAATTCCTTTGAAACCTTGATTTGTTTTTGGCTGTCCATCCTTAATCCGGTCAGGGTAATATCTGCCAGGTGACCGATCATCTGGTTTTCACCGGCGTCGATCACTCGCATGTAATATGAGATGCTCCGTCGTTGAATTCTCCGTCGTTCGGTCATGACTGCTCCTTTCTAATTGTGAATGGTTCAATTTTATCCTATGTTCGTCGATTTTCCAAAATATACCCCTACCCAAAACAGAAAATATGTTCTATAATTGTTGTGGTAACTACTTACAACTTGCAACAATAGCTGCTGAAATTTGGTATTTGAAGCGGCGTAACCGCTTCAAATACCAAATTTCAGAACTTCTCCCTCACCCGAAGGGGCAGGGCCGGGGTGGGGGCGCGAGGTATGAGTTGATACATTGTTGCGTAGATTATTATCCTAACGTCCTTGATTGATATTTTGCATATGCTCAACCAGTATACAACTAATTCATCCCGCCCTCGTCACGAATCCTCTATTCCTTTGATTATTCGATTGGGGATACCCCTGCCTCCGCACCGCAGGCGGGGAGGGCAGCTCGGCAACTCCAACGCCTTCCGGCATGGGCTGTATTCTGCCCATTCCCAACATACCCGTGTAACTGCCTTGAAGCGTCCCTCGATCCATAAAGATCCCGGTATCCAGCAGAAAGAACTGGAGGATCGCATCATTGCTTCTGGGAAGAAAGAACTGCGCGAATGTAGATATTGGTTGGCGAACGGGCTGGCTGCCAGCAAGGGCAGGCTGCCGTTCAAAGATATCCTCTGCCAGGTTCGCGCAGCAACGATCCTTGTCGGTAAAATACAGAAGATTACCCAGGGTCTTCTGAAGCTGGAGGACAGGCGGTCGTATTTGCAAACCCTGGTGCGGGATCTTCCTGCTCTCCTGTGCTGGGAATTTTCCGAGATGGGCATGCCCGTCCCGTCCGTATTCGTTCCTCATAAATTGGTAAATCCGCACGCGAATTTGGATTGGGAAGCCCCTCAACTCACCGATGACCAGTGGGAGCTTTTGCAGGATATCTTCGTCTCCCAGCGGGCAGATATCGATTATTTCCGTAAATATCGCCGCCGCAAACCCTTGCCTTCCGACCGTTTTCTGTTCGAAGGCATCTTCTGGAAGCTTGCCAATGGTCTCCATTGGCGCGACCTGGCCGGGAAATACCCTGTGCGCCGTTGCCAGGAGCTTTATTGTGCCCTGGTCCGCTCAGGGCGCATGCAGACCGTCTACAACCGCCTGCGCGGGCATATTGAAATCTATGGTAACTTCACATTAAAAGCCCTGGTCGAGTCCGGCTGCTTTGTGCTCGCCGGGAACCGCATCCTGCTTGCCCCGTCTGAGAAGCCCACCTGGGAGAAATATACTGCCATGTTGCTTCTCCAGAGGGGAAATCATGCCCGCCGTTCCATCCGCCTTGGGATGGACCGGGAACGCCGCCGCTTGGGCAGGGTTTACCGCCTCCCTTCACGAGGATGTCCGAATTCTACTTGCCGTTCTACGCACAATTATTCACGGCCCCTTCATCCCTTGGAACCAGCTTGGCCGGTCTCGGAAAAAAACAAAATTCATCAGTCTGAATTATCATTAGAACATACCTCCGGTAGTTCTGATAACACACAAAATTGTCCATCTTATTCCGCAAGCTTTCATTTCGTACCAAATCGGGGAGGGTCGTTTCCATGATTCGCATTGGGGATTTTTCCAGGCTAAGTCGTATATCCATCAAGGAACTCCGCTTTTACAAAGAGATGGGCTTGCTCGAGCCGGTCTGGGTGGATCGCTTCACCGGTTATCGATTTTACGATGTTGACCAGTTGCCTCGTCTCTACCGGATTCTTGCACTAAAGGATCTCGGTTTCTCGTTGAAAGAGATTCATACCCTCTTTTCCGGGGATCTTTCGACCGATCAGTTGCGCGGAATGTTGAAACTTCGTCAGGTGGAGATCAGGCAAAAAGTCCTTTCAGAAGCGGCTACACTTGCCCGGGTGGATGTCTTTCTTCACCAAATGGAAAAGGAGGATGTTATGTCAAAGTATGATGTTGTAATTAGGAAAGTTGAGCCGATCAAGGTCGCCTCTATCCACGACGTTGTACCCACTCCACCTGAACAAGGACCGTTGTGGGGCGAACTGGAGAGCTGGCTCGCGCATCACCATGTCCATTTGTCTGGCTCTTGCCTGACTCTCTATCACGATGATGAGTATAAGGAGCGCAATTGGGACATTGAGGTTTGCCAGCCGGTATCTTCCGAATTAATTCCCGACGATCGAATCCAGGCTCGCGAGCTTCCTCTTGTGGAAAACATGGCCTGTACCATCCATCACGGTACTTTGACCACTATAAGCGAAGCCTATAATGCCATTGGCAATTGGATTGAAGCCAATGGCTACCGCACCTGCGGTCCAGGTCGCGAAGTGTATTTGAATGAGGCTAGGCAGGTCAGTCCCAGTGAGCCGGGGACCGCCGATCAAAACGATCCCGAAACGGTCGTGGAGATACAGTTCCCGGTCGAGAAGGTCTGACAATTCCGCGTTGACCGTCGCATTCTTCTGGGCACCCTTCTTGGGTGCCCGGTGGATTGGATGGCTCCTTTTCTCTTTTCTAAATGCGTTCTGTTGTAAAATATATAAAAGTTATCCAAAATGAAGATCTTGTTTCTTGCCGCTGAAGCGGAACCTTTCGTAAAAATAGGTGGGCTGGCTGATGTCGCCGGATCGCTGCCTCTCGCGTTGCGGTCCCTTCCGGATCAAAATGGTTCTGGAGTTCCTCTTGATGTTCGGCTTGTGCTGCCTCTTCACCAGGCCGTCCAGGTAGATATCGCTTCATTGCATTTGATCGCCGATTATTCAGTTTGCCGTGAGGGGCTTTCCATTCCCGTAAAGGCATTTGAAACAACGCTGGATGGGATGCCGGTCTACTTCATTTCTGGCGCACCCATCTCCAACACTTTATCCGTCTATTCCCCCGACCCTGCCCATGACCGTGAAAAATATGCTTTTTTCTCCCTCGCTGCTTTGGAGTTGATCAGGTATTTAGATTGGCAGCCCGACATTATCCATGCCAATGATTGGCATACTTCGCTGGCGCTTTACGCCGTTCAATCCCGGCGGGCTGCTTCTTCACAAGTGCTCCCCTGCACAATCCTCACTATCCACAACCTTGCCTATTTGGGTGGGGACAGTTCGGAAGTACTTTCTGCATACGATCTTATACCCCTTGGCGATCATTCCTTACCGGAGTGGGCGAAGTCTCAACCATTGCCGCTCGGGTTATGGTCTGCAAACGCTATTGTCCCGGTTTCGCCGACCTACGCCAGGGAGATTCTCACCCCCGATTTTGGCTGTGGCCTGGATCCATACCTCAAGACTCGTTCAGACAGCATAACCGGCATCTTGAATGGTCTAGATATTAAATACTGGGATCCAGGTAGAGATAAAGTGCTCCCGGCCTGTTTTAATGTCGATCAACTGCCCGCTCGAACCCTCAATAAAACAGCCCTGCAAAAAACTCTGGTCCTAAAACAGGATGAAAAAATCCCTCTTCTTGCTATGGTGGGACGGGTTGACTACCAAAAAGGGCTGGATATCGCCTTCGCAGCATTGCGCGACCTGACTGGATGGAATTGGCAGTTTGTGATTCTCGGGTCAGGTGATCCAGCTCTCGAGGATACCGCCCGCCAGTTGCAGTCAGACTTTCCTGATCGGGTCAGGGCAGTAATCCGCTATGACTCTGAGTTGAGCCATATGCTTTACGGGGGCGCGGATATTTTTCTGATGCCTTCGCGATATGAACCCTGTGGACTGGCACAGATGATTGCCATGCGCTATGGCTGCGTGCCGATTGTCCATGCCACCGGCGGATTGATCGACACTGTCCAGGAAGGCAGGACTGGGTTCCTCTTTGAGAACTCAGAGTCTGTGTCTATGGAGGCTGCCCTTATGCGCGCTTTGAAAGTGTATCCTGATCCTGGGCGTTGGCAGGAATTTCAGCGCAATGATATGAAGGAAGATTTCTCTTGGCCTCGTTCAGCGGGCCAATATGCTTTAATTTATAAGGCGGTACTATCCAAATCCTGACAAATATTTTCCCGCGAGGTGACCCATGAAAACTCGAGCAATAATCATGGCTGGTGGGGAGGGGGCCCGCTTAAGTGTGCTCACTGTCAAACGCACGAAGCCAGCGGTTCCATTTGCTGGGAAATATCGCATCATCGACTTTGCTTTGTCGAATTGTGTGAATTCTGATATCTTCGATATCATGGTTCTGGCTCAGTACCGACCCCATTCCCTGATCGAGCACATCGGTGCGGGTGCACCCTGGGACCTTAATCGTGACTTCACGGGCGGGGTCCGCATCCTCACTCCCTATAAAGCCCGCTTCGAGGCTGACTGGTTTGAAGGCACTGCCGATGCTGTCCAGCAGAACTTTTCCTTTGTAAAACGCGGCTCACCTGACTTGATCCTTATCTTGTCTGGCGACCACATCTACACTATGGATTACGACACGATGATCACCTTCCATATGGATCAGCAGGCAGATCTCACGATGGCTACAATTCGCGTCCCATTGGAGGAAGCCTCCCGCTTCGGTGTCGTCACCGTCGACAAAAAATTCCGTGTCAAATCCTTTGTCGAAAAACCTAAGAATCCCACGTCCGATCTGATCAACATGGGTGTTTACGTTTTTAACCGGGAATTGCTTGATCATGTCCTTTGGGAGGATCATTTGCGGGAAGATTCAACGCATGATTTTGGGAAAGATATTATTCCGCGCCTGGTCAAAGGTAAACTTCGGGTGATTGCCTATCCTTTTACCGGATATTGGATGGATGTAGGAACAATCCTCTCTTATTGGCAGGCTCATATGGATATGCTTTCTCCCAACCCGCCCCTTAAACTTTACGACCGCAGTTGGATTATCCATACCCGCACTGAAGAACGGCCGCCGGTTCGGATTCCACAAAACGCGGCTGTCTTCGCCAGTATGATTTCGGATGGCTGCACGATACAGGAAAATGCGCGCATTGAAAGTAGTGTTCTCTCTCCTGGTGTCATCGTTCGTCCCGGGGCGGTCGTGCGTGAATCCATTATCCTGACCGACACTGTTATTGAGAGTGGTGCTGTCATCGAACGCGCGATTATTGATAAACATGTGATCGTGGAAAAGGACGCCCGTGTGGGCGGCGGCATAGCTGATCCAAATATTCGGTTGGCCGTGGTGGGTAAGAATAGCGTCATTCCCTCTGGCATAGTGGTTGAACCGGGTGCGACCATTGGCACCGACGTGACCGCTTCCGATTATCCAGGTCTGCTGGTAAAATCTGGCGTTCTTTTGGAGACCAAGAGACAACCTTATGAAATTTGAACGTGCGTCTGGAATTCTGCTCCATCCATCTTCCCTCCCTGGTCCTTATGGCATCGGCGATCTTGGGCCTGCCGCCTTCCGTTGGGTGGATTGGTTAGCTGGATCCGGGTGTAAACTCTGGCAGGTCTTGCCGCTCGGACCCACTGGTTATGGCGATTCTCCATACCAGTGTTTTTCCGCCTTTGCAGGGAATCCCTATCTTATCAGCCTGGAATTCCTGGAACGGGATAACCTGCTCTCCTCGGATGATCTCGTCGGCGATCAGAAATTTGAACCGGGCAAGGTGGATTTTGGGACCCTCATTCCCTGGAAAATGAATTTGCTCGAGCGGGCTTTTTCCCGCTTTTCCACGGACCTTGCGTCTGCATCTTCGACGAGGTTGGGGGCTCCTCCGCAGGAAAATCTCACTACCCCCACTAAGGCGCCCACGAGGTCTCTCAAGGAGGATTACATTTCTTTTTGTGCTGAAAATGCCTTTTGGCTGGATGACTATGCTCTGTTTATGGCGATAAAAGAAGCTCAAGGTGGGGGCTCATGGGAAGGCTGGCTGGAACCTTTGCGCCATAGAAATCAAGCTGAGCTTATCGCGGCTCGCGAGTCTATGGCTTCATCGATTGCCCGTTATACTTTCTATCAATTTATCTTTTTCCGACAGTGGAATGCATTGCATGAATATGCCAACCAGATGGGAGTGTCCATCATTGGTGACATTCCCATATTTGTAGCAAACGACTCCTCGGATGTTTGGTCACACCCTGATCTTTTCTTCCTTGACTCTGATCTGAAGCCGACGGTGATTGCTGGCGTTCCTCCCGATTATTTCTCCCCAACGGGGCAATTATGGGGCAATCCCCTGTATCGTTGGGACGTCCATAAATCCACGCATTATGAATGGTGGCTCCAACGACTCCGATCGACCCTTATGTTGGTGGATATCCTCCGCATTGACCATTTCCGCGGTTTTGCTGGTTACTGGGAAATACCTGCGGAGAATCTCACCGCGGAGATCGGGCGCTGGGTCCCGGGTCCAGGCGCGGACTTTTTCACCGCCATCCGTTCGAGTTTGGGTGCTGATCTTCCCATCATCGCTGAAGATCTGGGCGTGATTACCCCCGATGTGATTGCCCTGCGTGACAAGTTTGCATTACCCGGCATGAAGGTTTTGCAATTCGGCTTTTCCGGTCCGGACAATGCTTTTCTGCCCCATTCTTACCTGCCTAATTGCGTGGTTTATACCGGAACTCACGATAACGATACTGCCCGAGGATGGTATCAATCCGCTCCGGAGAATGAAAAGGATTTTGCCCGCCGCTACCTTCGGATTGATGGTTTGGATTTCTCTTGGGACTTGATTCGAGCAGCCTGGAGATCCACCGCTGTATTTGCTTTGGCTCCTTTGCAGGATTTTCTGTCACTTGGCACCGAAGCTCGTTTTAATTTTCCATCTCGTCTCGGTGGCAACTGGGAATGGCGGGTATCGGAAGCTCAGTTGAGTGCGGAGCTTCGGGGTGGTATCAAGGAATTGAACTGGTTATATCAACGCTAAGTTTCACCACCCCGGGGATTGGTCGGGAAGGGTATTCATACTCATTAATTAGCCATTTCAAATTCTTAGGGCAAATTCCATTGGGCAGGGTTGTCCGGCACAGTACTTGCCGCAATCCGCTGTAAGAAAGTCGCTGTTTCCTTGGTCAGCCCAGCTAGGTAGGATAATCCCTCGGGGCTTTGATGGAAAATAGCAGCATAAAAGACACAAGCTGCTAGGTATGTTCCCTGCTCGCTTGGATGACTGCCGTCTGCCTGCCATAAATCCAATTTAGGATTTTGGCCTTTCGCGAGTAACCAAGCATATCCAACCGGGGCAACCGGCACGATGAGTTCCTGGGCAATTCCCATATACCCGATATCGATCTGAAATTGCATTGTCTGGTAGTCTTGAAAGCCATTTCCCGGCAAACCATCTCGGTGGGACCAGGTTAGAAAGAAAATGGGAGTGGCTCCCGCCGCTTCAATAAGGTTTACTAGGGTTCGAGCCGCTGGGTACATTGTCACATTTCGGGATTGCTCGAATGCAGGGATTTCGCTTTGTTCTTGTAGGACCACGAAATTCCATTTTTCGGAGGTGATTTGGTTCAGCGTATCAGACGAATTAACGTGATCTGCCAAAGTCCAGCCCCCTTGGGCAGCCATCCCGGTTTTCACCTGGTGTTCTCCCACATTTGCTAACTTTGTAAACATTCCGGGCAGATCGTTTTCGAAGGTAAAGCTGTTACCAATAAAAAGGACTCTTGTACAAGAATCCGCACCTGGTGGTTTGTCGCAATTTTTTATGGACGAGCATCCAAGGGTAGCAAGTAAGAGGGAGCATGTGATCAGGATGCGTCTCATTAATCGCCTTGAACAAAAACTCTGGCTTGCTCAACATATGCTAATGATTGGTGGCGGAAATAAGTGTTGTAAAGCGTGGCATAATGCCCCCCTCGAAGAAGCAGCCCGTTGTGATTTCCCTCCTCAATTATTTTCCCTTTTTCCAGAACGATGATCCTGTCAGCTGCCTTGACCGTTGACAAGCGGTGGGCGATCAGGATACTAGTTGATTCTGCCAGGATCATATTAAGTGCCTGTTGGATTTGCCATTCGGTAAAGGGGTCGATGCTGGCAGTTGCCTCGTCAAGAACAAAAATTGCTGGTTTCTGCATTAACACCCGCAGTAACGCGACTAATTGTCTCTGTCCCATCGATAGCATGGTGCCTCGCTCGCCGACAACAGTATCAAGGCCATTTGGTAGGGTTTCCAGCCATTCACCGTCCCCGATTTTTCGTGCCATCGACAGGATATCCGCATTGGTCACACATTCAGGATCGGGACAGGCATACCGGATGTTTTCCGACACTGTCCCGGAGAATAGGAAGGGAATTTGAGACACGATTCCCAATTGCCGCCGGTATTGTTGCAGGTTTATACTGCGGATATCCACTCTATCGATTAAAATGCTCCCCGACTGGAATTCGTAAAATCGGGCAATTAATTTTGCCAGGGAGGATTTCCCTGCTCCTGTGTGACCCACTATGGCGAGGTTCTCTCCAGGGCGGATCGTAAGGTTGAAATTGACCAGGACTGGCTCGTTTTCCGAATACCGGAATGAGACATTCTCGAAGCCGATCTCACCCTTCAATTTTTGAACATCGCGATTCTCGATCTGGATTACATTGGGCTCGGCATCCATCAGCGCAAAGATGCGCTCCGCCGCGCTCAACCCCGATTGGATGTTGGACCAGAACGCTGATAGATTCATGACAGGGTCAAAGAAGCGCCCCAGGCTGATGATGAAAAGGTACCAGGCGCCAATTGTCACCGCTCCCTGTGCCGCACTCAACCCTCCTGCATAAACCAGCATGGCTGTGGCAACCCCTGCCAGGGCATTCAATGCTGGCCATACAAGTGCCAGGATAAAACCTCGCCACACATTGACCCGGTAAGACGTTCGGTTGGCAGCGTCAAAAGTCTTGAAAATTCCAGATTCCTGGCGGAAATTCTTGGCGATGGCGATACCGCTGACCGTTTCTTTGATGGCTGAATTGACATCTGCCATTGCCTGCATCCCGCTCTTGGTCACTTTGCGTGCCAAGCGCCGGAAAAGCAATGCCATCAAGAATATGAAAGGCAGGAAGGAAAAAAGCACCAGCGACAACCGCCATTCCGTGCGGACAATGATGATCCCAAGCAGGATGGCATTTAAAATCTGGGCAGATACATCGGTGATGATCGTTACCAGATCACCTAATGTGCTTGTATCTGCGTTTATGCGCGAAACAATACGTCCGGAGGAAAATTGGTCGTAAAAGGACAGGTCATGTTCAACCGCAGCACGGAAGGCCAGGGCTCTTAAATTGAGGACTACATCGCCTACCGTCCGTACCGTAAGTCTCCGACGGATCCAGTTTAATCCCCAGTCTGCAATTCCAATAAAGAGAACTATTCCTCCGATAAGCAGGCTTGCGAGTACACTGGGAATGGTCGTTAACGTGTTGAGTCCCTGGCTTATAATGACCGGTTGGGCGGTGGTGATAACCGCTAGGACGACGGTCACGAATACAATAACAGCTACACATTTGTGCTGGGCGGTGAAATATCCGATGATGCGTTTCGCCAGTACACTATCTTTATACTGGCGGTCGTATTTTTCTTCGTTTAAACCTTCATAAAAGCCCATTATCTGATTCCTATTCTTTAAAGATACGGGCGTAGGCGTCAGAAGTCTGCATAAGATCGTCGTGATTCCCGATTGCGGCGATCCTTCCTTTTCGCAAAACGATGATCAGGTCGGCCCACCGGATTTGAGACAGGCGATGGGTGATGATAAGCGTCGTCCTACCCTTGGCAGCTGCTGCGATGGCGCGCTGGATCATATCTTCAGTGGCAGAGTCAATCGCGCTCGTGGAATCGTCCAGGATAAGGATGTGCGGATCGGTCAGGAAGGCGCGTGCAATTGCCAGACGCTGGCGCTGTCCGCCCGAAAGGGTCACGCCTCGCTCACCAATGACCGTTTCGTACCTTTTTTCGAACTCATTGATGAACCCGTCCGCCTGCGCTGATTTCGCTGCGACATCAATTTCTTCCGGTGTTGCTCCCGGGTTGCCAAAGGCAATGTTTTCGGCTACCGAACGGGAGAAAAGGAATACATCCTGCTCAATAATGGAAATTTGGCTGCGTAGGGAAGCAAGGTTCCAATCTCGGACATCCACCCCATCCACGAATATATGTCCTCCTGTGGGATCGTAGGTGCGGTTGACCAGTTTCGCCAGCGACGTCTTACCGGTTCCGGTTTGTCCTACGATCGCTACAGTTTGCCCCGGCTTTACTTTAAACGAAATATCCCGCAGCACTGCCTCACCCGTTGGATAAGCGAAGCTAAGGTTGCGGAATTCGATTTCCCCTCGCATGGGCTGTGTGTAACCGGTGGAATTTTGGTCCAGGTTGGTCTCGCGATTGATTAATTCGAGTATTCGCTGGGCACCGGCTAGCCCGGATGAAATCAGCGAATACGCCCAAATGGACGTCCAGGTAGGGAATTCGAGCATCAGTAGGATTCCAAAATAAGCGACCACATCACCGATATTCAGGATTCCAACTCGATATAGCAGGATCGCATGCAAAAGGCCACCGGCAAGTGCAATGTAATATAAAAGCAGGGGCACGAATCGAGCTTCCACATCGCCTTGCCGGATATTGTTATTTCTCAGGCGGCGGGAATTTATGTTAAACCGTTTGATCTCGGCTTCTTCTTGCGCAGCGCCTTTCATTGTCTCTATCCCGTCTAGTGCTTCGGACAGGTGGGTGTTCATTTGGCCGAAGGAATCCCTTACATCTGTTGTGATTGGATTCAAAGTGCGCAGGTACCACCGTAAAGCGATAATGTAGGCCACTGTGAAAATGGCGGGAGTGAGTAATAATGACCAGTGATAAATTGGAGCGAAGAAAAAAGGCATGACCAGGAAGACGAGCGAACCGACCACAAGGTTGATGCCCGGACTGAACATCAGGTTAATTTCTCGGACGTCATTGGTCGCGCGTGCCATCGTGTCTCCCACGGGCTGGAGATTGTGGAAGGTCATACTTTTACCGAGCAGGGAAACATAGAGTTCATCCCGCACATCGCGTTCTATGCGCTGGGCGATTAATTCAGCTCCGAAATTTCGTCCCAATTGAAGGATGCCGCGCACGATTTGTGATCCCCCCATGATGAGTGCCAGGGGGAGAAGAACTTTTGTATCTGGAGGCACATTCAGCATGGCATTAAAGGCATCGCCTGTCAGCACAGGGACAATGGCAGCCAGCGCCGCATTACCGACTGCGCCTATGAACATGATGAGCACGAGCCACCAGTACTGCTTGGTATAGGCAAGAATCCAACGCAATGGGCTGCGCCGGTCCAATGGGTTCTCGCGGGTAAGCGTAAATTCTGCAGGGGAAGGAATTGATGCCATTAAGCTTCAATTTAGGGGATATTCATGAACTAACGCGAAAACGATTCTACCACGGCGAGAAATTAAAAGGCGCGCTGGTTGTAGCGCGCCCGAGTTACCGAAACCACTTTTTACAAATGCTTTGTGAAGATAATCAGGTCGTCTCCTGGGCTATAAAAATCTTTAAGTGTGGCTTCTAGCGTGTAGCCAGTCGCGAGGTAAAATTTGCGAGTTGGCTCGTAGGTTGGAAGGCCGGAGGTCTCCAGCACGATTAAACGTCCCCCGAGTTTACGCACGGCTTCTTCACTTGCAGCCAATAATTTACGTCCTATTCCGCCGCGGTGGATTGTTGGGTCAACGGCAATCCAGTACAAATCAAAGGTCCCTGAAGTAAGTGATCGGGGACCATAGCAAGAGTACCCGAGCACATCCTCCCCCTCTTTTTCCACCAGGAAATAATATCCACTTAGGTCTGAACCATGCGCCAAGTATTCCCCCCATAATTCGTCTATGCAATCCACTTCTTCCTGATTAAAAACCGTGTTGTTTGCGGTAATGGCGTGTATTTGATCGCCATCTTTTTCTAATGGTAACATAATCATTTATATCCACCCTTCCCGTTTCATTGCGTGGTTTAGGATGCGTTCAACCATATGTGGATAAGTGATCCCTGTCGCTCGCGCGGAATTCCAGAACCCGGCTTCGGGAGAAAGATCGGGCAGTTCATTAACGTCAATTACATACGGAATCCCATTATTAAAACGAATATCCACCCTTCCTAGGTCGCGCAAACCCATGGCTCGAAAGGAACTTTCCGCAGCTTTTTTAACAACTTGAGTTTCCCTGCGGTTCAGAACCGCTGGTACACGGGCGGGAATATTCTGGTAATATGTCGAGTCCGTTTTCCATTTCGAGTCGTATGTGAGTAATTGTTCAAGGGGGTTCGATACCCAGGAGAAATCTTCCTCGGCAATTGGCAGTATTTCAATCGCATCATTTCCCCACATTGCCACTGCCAGCTCGCGCCCACATACGAATTCTTCGACCATGGCAGGTTGCTCATACTTGTCCACGATATACGCGATTCTACGAAACAGGCTTTCCTGGTTGCTGACGACAGAATCGAGGTCTATTCCCATGCTGGCGTCCTCGACCGATGGCTTAATGATCACTGGGAATTCTAGGTTGAAATCCCCTTCTGCGTGCTCAAAAACCTGATACCGGGGAGTCGGGACTTTGAATTTGATCAACCGTTCCTTGGATTTTGGTTTGTCGATGCACAATTCGATGGAATCAGCAACAGCGCCGGTGTGGTTGAACCCCATCCGCTCGATAAGGCGAATGACACTCACGGCACCCATGTTGTTACCGTTGAAGCCGTCACAATTATTGAAGATGAAAGTTTCTTTGGGAGGTAACGAAGCTAGGATATCTTCGAGGTCCTCGAGATTGCCCCTGACAGCCAGTTTTTTAACCGGATACCCCAGACTGGATAAAGCCTCTAATAAATGTTGTGTAGCTGTAACTGTATATTGAACTGCTAATAAATCCTGTGGATCGCCTCTACATATTTGCGCATCTTCATTGTAAAGTATAACAACTTGAAAACTCTTACCGTTCATCGAGACCTCGGATGAAAAAACTCCCTTTTAAGGGAGCAGGGTACGCAAACGTTTCAAGCGTGTTTGCGCTTTGAGGGATTGCCTTTGGAAAAAGATCAAATGTTTTTCCATATTAATAGTAATAATACTCCCATAATGAACCTTAAAAATAATCGATTTACCAATTTGCTTGGTACAGCTTTGGTGGCTTAATAAATCAATTCATTCTCTTAAGGGGGAATCCTTTAATCCCAATTTTGATGTCGTTAATAGTTGCAAAAGATCATCAGGAACCAGTCTGGCTATAAGTAAAAAACTCGGGCAAAATTGTCATAACAAGTTTGTATCATAAGCCAATTGACTCACCCACTTTTCTATTGTAAACTTTCCTCACATTATCTTTGTAAAACGAGGCGTACCAAATGAAAAAGAAGCGAAATGTGTACCCTATGTTTGTCGTGATCATATTTTTTTTATTCACGCTCCTCCACCAGACAGACAAATTGTTGATCGGTTCCCTCCAAATCCCTGTAAGTAAAACATTTGATCTTAATGATCTCCAGTGGGGATTGATTAATACGGGCGCCTTGATCGTTGGGACGGTATTCTACCCGATCTGGGGATATCTGTATGATCGCTATGCCCGCTCTAAACTCCTCGCCTTGGCCTCTTTCATCTGGGGTGCAACCACCTGGCTTAGTTCATTGGTCAGAACCTACCCGCAGTTTCTTGCCACACGCTCATCCACGGGGATTGATGATTCCTCTTATCCTGGCATGTATAGCTTGATCGCCGATTATTTTGGACCTAAAATTCGGGGCCGGATCTATGGCTTGCTCCAATTGGCTCAACCTTTGGGTTATTTGGCGGGAATGATCCTTGCTCTGATGGTTGCCCCTCTGTTGGAAGGAAAAGTATTTCACTTGGAAGGTTGGCGCACGATTTTTCTTATAACTGGTTCGCTTGGGATCGTGATGGCGGTTGTAATCTTTTTCGGAATCAAGGAAGTGCCGCGCGGTAAGTCCGAGCCGGAATATGAAGGCGTGGAAGAAATCGGTCAGGTACGTTTCAATTGGGCATCTCTAAAGGATGCTTTGAAAAAGAAGACTATGTGGTTCATTTTCCTTCAAGGTTTCGCCGGTGTATTTCCGTGGAATGTGATCACATATTTCTTCTTCGGTTACCTTATGTTGGAACGCGGCTATGACAACAACTCGGTACTGCTGACAATGGGTCCGGTGGTTATTATCTTGGCCGCTGGATACTTCGTCGGGGGGGCGATGGGTGACTGGTTGTTTAAACACACCCTCAAAGGTCGTATTTTGATATCCAGTGTCGGCGTCATACTCGGAGCGATCTTCCTCTTCTTTGCATTAAGAACCCCTGTTGCCGACAAAACCACTTTCTTCATTTTTATGTCCCTTACGGCTATTTTCATGCCATTCTCATCCCCAAATGTGACCTCTACTGTTTTCGACATCACCCTGCCTGAAGTACGCAGTTCTGCCCAGGCGGTTGAGTATTTCGTTGAGAATAGCGGAGCGGCATTGGCGCCTACTATCGCTGGTGCAATCGCACTGGCAGCCCACAGCAAGCAATACGCGATCATGGTTGTCTGCATCTCGGCTTGGGTGTTGTGCTTCTTCTTATATCTGGGTGCTTTATTCTTTGTGGATGGTGATATCAAGTCCTTGCGTTCCCAGTTGGCTTCCCGCGCAGCGCAAAGCAAAGCCAATAAAACCGTGTGAACCAGACTGGGGCGCACCATGGTGCGCCCCTCTTTTTTCAAATGGAAATCACCCATATCGATCTGGCTGACCACAAGCAAATTCAGGAATACCTAGTACAGCCATTCCGTATATATTGTGATACTCAACAATGGTTATTCCGTCTGCGGAAGGACGATCGCTTGGGTTAGCATTCGGGTTGTCATTCGTCCTTTGTAAGCATTCCAAGTCCCCATTTTTCTTGGCACGGCACCATGAACGCGCGCTCGGACGATTGGCTGTTTTCGACTCATATCTTTATTGTCAACACAACCACATGCAAACTGTCTTCTTTATCTAATTTACATAGATAAGATATAACAATAATAAATTGCTGCACTAATTGGAGATTTTTGGTGTGGATTTTTGTTAGACAAATCGCACATACCAAAAACATCTACTCCTACATGCATTGGGTTCTCGTACAATTCCTCACATGAATGAGGAGGAGAATATGGTCAAAATTGTAGCTGATACTACATCGGGGCTTCCACGCGAAATGATGAAATCTCTTAATATTCCACTGATCCCCCAGATTGTCATTTTCGGGGAGGAGTCTTACCGCGACGATACCGAACTTGATACGGCTGCATTTCTGACCAAGCTCAAAGCCTGCAAGGAATTGCCTAAAACTGCTGCTCCTCCACCGGCATTATACAATCCAATATTTGCGGAAGCCAGGAAGCAGTCTGAGAGCGTGATTGTAATCGCCCCTTCTGCAAAGGTGAGCGGAACGGTGCGCGCCGCAGAGGTTGCAGCGCAGGATTTTCCCGACGTGGACATCCACGTGGTTGATTCCTTGAGCGTCGCTGGGAATCTTGCTAGCCTGGTTCTTTTAGCGGATGAATGGGCCAGATCCGGGTTGGATGCTGATTCGATTGTGCATCGCCTGAAAGATTGGATTGGGCGGGGACGGATTTACTTCCTGGTAAATACATTGGAATATCTCCAAAAGGGTGGTCGTATCGGCGGGGCGAAAGCTATGATTGGAAAAATGTTGCAGGTTAAACCTATCCTTTGTGTGAGTGGTGGACAGGTGGAACCCTTTGAGCAGCAGCGAACCAAGAAGAGGGCGCTTGCGCGGCTCCTTGAGATCGTGGAAGATCAGTGTCCAAAAAATCTTGAAGCCCATTTGTGTGTCATGCAAGCCGATGCGATGGTTGAAGCAGGGGAGTTGGTGGCTGAATTGAAATCCAGGGTGAATTTGGCATCCATCCCGATCTATGAATTACCTCCTGCGATTGTTGTTCATGGAGGACCCGGTGTGCTGGCTGTGGGTTTCTTTGTTCATTAAATTCGCTATGGTATAATTTCCGGGCTATTGCGAAAATTCCCACGAATGTGGTTATAGGAGAGAATATATATGTCAGGACATAGCCACTGGGCTACCATCCGCCGTAAGAAGGGTGCGGCAGACGCCAGGAAGGGTGCCATTTTTACCCGACTGGCACGTGAAATTGTCATGGCAGCACGTGAAGGGGGGGGAGATCCGGATAGCAATTTTAGACTTGCGTTGGCAATTGAAAAAGCCCGTGCTGGAAACATGCCAAAAGAAAATATTGAACGCGCTATTAAACGCGGCACGGGGGATGATAAAGACGGCGCTATCTTTGAAGAAATAACTTATGAAGGTTTCGGTCCCCACGGTGTCGCGCTTATGATGGAATGTGTTACTGACAACCGCAACCGGGCTGTAGCTGAAATTCGTCATCTGCTTAGTCGGGGCGGGGGGAACATGGCTGAAGCCGGCTCAGTAGGCTGGCAGTTCAGTCGTAATTCGTATTTCTCCTTTCCAGCCAGGCAATTGAATTTTGATAAGGCATTTGAACTAGCTGTGGATGCGGGCGCAGAGGATGTCCAGGAGGATGGCGAAAATATCGAGATCATCGGTCCGGTGGAAGCTTTTAAGAAGATTAATGATGCTCTTAAAAAGGCGGGCGTCACACCCGATGACGCGGATCTCCGCTTGATAGCCAAGCAGGACGTTGAACTGCCTGTCGACCAGACTCTATCTGTTCTGCGTGTGATCGAATCTTTGGAAGAGTTGGACGATATCGCTAACGTTTTTCATAACTTGAAAATATCTGATGAGGCTCTGGCGGCACTTGAGGCTGAATAAACATGGCGCTGGTACTGGGGATCGACCCGGGGACGGCAACGACCGGATACGGTCTGGTCCGCCGCCAGGAAGATGGTAGCCTTGAACCACTCGCTTATGGCACACTCCGAACCCCTGCTGGCGTCGAGGCTCATCAACGTTTATCGATGCTGTTCCACCAGATGAACGAACTCTTGCTTCTCCATCGCCCCGACTCGGTGGCGGTGGAGAAATTGTTTTTTCAGCGCAATATTTCGACTGCCATCGCTGTCGGTCAAGCCCGCGGTGTCTTGATGTTGGCGATCAGCGAGGCAGGTTTGGATCTGGCAGAATACACGCCCAACGAGGTTAAGCAAGCGGTGGCAGGTTATGGGAGTGCCGGGAAGAAACAGGTTCAGGAGATGGTGCGCGTGCTCCTGTCATTGCCAGAAATCCCCCAACCGGACGATGCTGCCGATGCCTTGGCGATCGCGATAACCCATTTGAACACTCAAAAATATGGTGAAAAATGATTGCAACATTACGCGGTGAAGTCACCCAAGTGGAAGAAAATGCAATTATTATCGAGACGGGGGGTGTGGGTCTCCGGGTCTTTGTCCCGAAACCTTTACGGGATCGTACCAAGGCTGGGGAAGCGATTTTCCTTTTTACTCATGTTGTCATACGCGAAGATGATTGGAAGTTATTCGGCTTCGAGTCCCAGGCCGACCGTGAATTGTTTACTATACTACTCGGAGTGGACGGGGTGGGTCCTAGGACAGCCTTGGCGGTCCTTTCGACCTTAAATCTGGAAACGGTCCAAAGAGCTGTCTTTAGTGACGAACCCGATTTATTGAGCCGGGTTCCGGGGATCGGAAAAAAGACAGCTCAGAAAATGGTGCTTTATCTCCATGACCGCCTGAAACCAGTTAGCGGACTGGAAAAGATTGCTGCCATGTCAGATGCCGATTCTGAGGTCTTGGCGGCTCTTACTGCTTTGGGTTATTCGGTCGTCGAAGCGCAAACTGCTATTCAATCCATCCCGAAAGATGCGCCGGACGATGTGGAGCAGCGTCTTCGGCTTGCTTTGCAGCAATTCACCGGATAATAAGGAATAAATCGGAAATGAAAAAGGGGTAACACAAAGATCTTCTTTTCCATGGTAAATACAGTATATGAGACCCCCAGATCGAATCAAAACAGAAAGACTGGTTCTTCGGATCCCGGCACTTACGGATGCAAATATCTTGTATGATACGTACACCCAGGATCCGGAAGTTACTCGTTATGTAATGTGGCGTCCGCATACGAGTGTAGATCAAACGCTAGAATTCATTAAGAGCTGTTTGGCCGCTTGGGAAGGCGAACGGCGTTTTCCCTATGTTTTTATGCTTAAGGGATCTGACATTCCTATTGGAATGATTGATTTTCATATTAATGGTCCAAATGTTGGAATTGGCTATGTGGTCGGACGGGCTTATTGGGGCAGGGGATATGTTCCGGAGGCAGTTAACGTCATAGTGAAATGGGCCCTAAACCAGCCATCAATTTATCGCGTATGTGCAGATTGCGATGTAGAAAATACCGCATCAGTTCGCGTGATGGAAAAGGTGGGGATGCAGCAGGAGGGCGTGTTGAAGCGTTTCGCTCTACGCCCCAATATTAGCGCTGAACCGAGAGATAGTTATTTGTATGCTATCGTAAAATGACAGGCAGTATAATTTGGGGGCATTTTTTGATAATTCATTTCAGGCACAACCATGTCTCTTATTACTGCTAGCAATATCTCCAAATCCTTTGGCCCGGTGGACTTGTTCTCCGGTGTCTCGTTTGCTATCCCCAAAGGTTCAAGATTGGCCTTGGTAGGGCCAAACGGCTGCGGAAAGACTACCCTGTTGCGCATTTTAGTAGGGCTGGACGAACCTTCCAGCGGAAAGGTTTCGCGCGCCAAGGCAATCCGGATTGGGTACCTCCCTCAGGAAGCTGAATTTGATATGGAAGGCACCGTTTGGGATGCCTGCTTTTCAGTCTTTTCGGACCTTATCGCCCGCCAGATGGAATTGGAAAAACTCGAAGCTGAGATGGTTGCCCAGGAAACACGCGACCTGGCTTTATCCCGCTACGGAGCTCTCCAGCATGAGTTCGAGCGGCGTGGTGGATACACTTTCCATAATCGCATAAAGCAAGTTCTCACTGGTCTCGGTTTTTCGTCCAGTGACTTCCTTATGCCTCTGGCGCATCTTTCCGGGGGTCAGCGGACACGCGCCTTCTTGGCTCGCCTGCTTCTTTCTGAATCAGATCTATTGATGCTCGATGAACCAACCAACCACTTGGATATTTCTGCGGTCGAATGGTTGGAAGGATACTTGAGTCAGTGGGATGGAGCGGTGGTAATCGTCTCCCATGACCGTTATTTCCTCGACCAGGTGGCAAATGGCATCCTGGAAATGGCTTTTGGCGCTACCGAGCACTACCCAGGCAACTATTCGGCTTATCTGCAGACCCGGGAACTTCGCTGGGAACACCGCCGGGAAACCTTCGAAGCTGAGAAGGAGAAACTGCTCAAGGATGTTGAGTACATCAAGAAAAACATCTCGGGCCAGAACGTCAGCCAGGCAAAAGGGAAACTCCGACGGTTAAGCCGCATAGTCCAGGCAATCGAACAGGTTGGTATGGAAGCTGTAGTCAACCAAAAATGGGCCGAAACCGCTGAAAACGTGATAATCGGCACTTCGCCTTTCGGTCCGGAAGAAGCGGAGCGGCGGGTGCGTGCACTCCGAGCCCCCATGCGGACTTTGCCCAGGCTGCACCTGAATCTTCGCTCGGCAGTTCGTTCGGGCGAACTCGTTTTGCGCACTTCGGACCTTCGTATAGGTTACCCGGACCGGCTACTTTTTTCTTCACCGGATATCGTGCTTCGCCGTGGAGATTGCGCCGCGTTGATCGGTCCAAATGGTGCTGGGAAAACTACCTTCCTGAAAACTGTACTCGGTCATTTGGACCCATTGGATGGGGAAGTGAAACTGGGAGCCTCCCTGAAGATCGGTTACTTTGCCCAGGCTCACGAGGGACTAAACCCTGAAAACACGCTTGTTCAGGAAATCGATTCTGTCATGCCGCACTGGCTGCCTGGACAAATCCGGGAGTATCTTGGTAAATACCTCTTCTCAGGTGATGATGCTTTCAAGAAGGTCTCGGTTCTATCTGGCGGTGAACGCGGCCGGCTTGCGCTGGCGAAACTGGCGTTGCAGGATACCAACCTGCTTTTACTCGACGAACCCACCAACCACCTTGATATTCCTTCCCAGGAAGTACTGGAAGCAGTTCTGGATGATTACGGAGGAACAATCCTGCTGGTTACCCACGACCGTTATTTAATTGATGCACTTGGGACCCAGATCTGGGAAATTGAGCCGGACGGGTCACAACTGACCATATTTGAAGGAACCTACAGCCAGCGGCGGGAAGCGCGCGAACGTTTGGCAGCACTCCACTCTGCAGAAATAGCTCATGCTGCAGCCCCGCGCTCGGCACGACGTTCTGCATACCCTGCTGTAAAAGAAGAGCGCCGCAGGATCGCTCGCTTACAGGAACTGGAAAATAAAATCGCCGGTCTGGAGGTCCAGATTGCTGAACTTGGACGGAAACTTGAAAGGCCTCCTAAGGATACAGCGCTTGTTCGCAAGTGGGGCAACCAGTATGCTGCCTTGCAAGCCGAAATGGATACATGGTTGGCGGAGTGGGAAGGATTGCAAAGTTAACGGTTAAGTGATGGAAAGATACCTATCACTCTTTTTTCCCCTAGTTTCACCGGAAAGGCCCCGGAATTAACCAAGTTTTGTCGCTTTTAATGTGAGGGGTCTTTCCCCTTCGGAATTTTCGGTGGCACTTTTCCCAAATTCACAGGTTCCACATGGACCGTGACATCTGCGGGCGATACGATGTCATGGATGGCTTTTTCGATCACTTCTGTGGCAGCGTGCGCCTCATTCAACGTCAGGTTCCCGTCCATCGTGATGTGCATGTCTATGAATGTATGTGCTCCTGAAGGTCGAATCCGGATTGCGTGCGCGTCTACCACGCCATTTACTGCGCCGGCCACTTTCTCAACTTTGTCTGCCAGCCCTCTGGGCGCAGTATCCAGCAATCCAGAAATTGTCCGCCATCCGAGTTCTCCGCTGATAAAAATGACGATGATGGCTACGATCAAGGCCGCGACCGAATCTGCCTTGTGCATCCAATCCAACCCGGGAATATATCGGGCAATGGTTAACCCGATCAATCCCACGATAACCACTGACGATGACCAGATGTCGGTGCTAAAGTGAAGGGCATCAGCTTCCAGGGCTTGACTTTTATATTTGCGTGCTGCCTTATAGAGTATTCTTGAACGGGTAAAGTCAATAATGATGGAGGCGCCCATCACGATAAAAGACCAGATGGAAGCTTCAACTTTAACGGAAACAAAGAACAGGCGGTTGACCGCTTCATAAATGATCCACCCTGAAGTCGCCAGCAAAAGCACGGTCTCGAATAACGCAGATAGGTTCTCGATCTTACCGTGGCCGAAAGGATGTTCCTTGTCGGCTGGCTTGTCAGAAACCTGGACGGCGAAGAAGGTCATGGCCGCCGCAACCATGTCAAGGCCTGAATGCGCTGCTTCGGCCAGGATACCAAGGGAGTTGGTTAAAATCCCGACAATAAGTTTGAAGGTAGTAAGACCGATCGCCGCGACAACTGAACTGAGTGCGGCGGAGCGCTTATCTCTGCGAGCTTCTTGGAGTGTCATGTTTCCCTTTCAAATAGGTGCGATTATAACGTAGGAAACGCGAGCCTGATGCAAGATGACGAATGTCACATCTTTCCAGCCAAGTCTCTATTATCGACTAGCGAATATTTCTAAACCACATTATTTGAATAGTATTTGATTTCGCATAGTTATTTGGCAGAAGGATTTTGGATCATAAAGTTTCTGGGAAACCATGAGAAGTAGATTTACACCAGTACTGCCCCTGTTAATATATACCTTTAATTGAATTTTAAGGCTGGGCTTCCTCATATTCAATGTTTACATACCAAGTACCCTTCTTATCACAAAACACCCGGGGTTGGAATCATGAAATTCGGAATCACTGAGCATTGATGATTATTGCACCCAGCGCAGAAGAATTATTTATTCACAGACCCGGTGATATAGAAAAAATCTCGCGGGGACTGGGTTAAGTATCGGCCAACACCATCCACCATGAGCCGTGGCAGTAATGGTTCCGCAACAAGCTTCGATCCGGCTGCAGTTATTTTTACGAACAGGACCCAGTAATTGTTGATATCCAGTTGGATCGCGTTGTACGTCCCGGCAGCTTGCATGGATTTTGCCAATGCCTCCATGGTCAGGCTGGGACCACAAAAATAGTACATGGTAAGATTATCTTGACTCAATCCAATCCCAGACCGGACTGTCGGGGAAACATCATTGACCGTGTACCCCCAATCCAGTGGTGAATTGTTATAGATCTGACTGTTAATTTGGCCTTTCTGGATCACCAGCGGCCCGTTTTGTCGATACGCAACCATGTCGGCTGATAAGAAAATGTCGGTGCCCCAATCTCCCAGCTTGACACTTCCATTCTGGTAGATTGCTACCGTTCCCAGCCTATCCCGGGGTGGCAGGGCTTGGCTGCCTTCTGCCATCGCGCCGAATTGACCATGCCTCGCCTGGAATCCGCCGTTGAATTCGGCCAACAGGATATTTGCAGCACGATCCGACAGGTTCATTTTTCCGCCGTGCGGTGGTTCGCCTGGTAAAGTGGGGTCGATCGCCCCCAGTACATAATGCAACCTGGTTTTGGTCAGATCGACGGCGACGATCGTAACTAAAGTATAAGGTCTGGTGGGATCGGGCTGGACAAAGGTCTTGTAGGCAACCGTTAGACCTTGTGCATCCTGAATGTAAGGGATCCACACTCCTTCGCCGTTTACCTTGCTTAGTGGAGTAACTGTCATCGGTTGCCAGGGTACTATGGCTGTTGGTGTAGGTTGAACCGTCCCTGTAATGGTGGGAGTAATTGTTGTTGAAAATGCTTGAGGAGTGCGGGTCTTCGGCACCAGGGTTGTGCTGGCAGTCGGGGATGGGAATGCTCCATAGTCTCCGGCTGGATTCCGTAATCCCAGGTCATATTTCAACTTTTGAAAGTCATCCTGGACCTGGAAGATGAACATTTCCAGTCCAGCCACGGCTTTGTCTCCAATGATTCCACGTAACCAGTCTGCACCTTCTGCCCCCAGGTAAGGATTTGTGTTGACCAATATGAACAGCATCAGGAATAGCATGAGGATAACCGCGGCAATACCGGCAACCCATAGCCATTTCCGTTTATGGAGCGATGGTTTTGGCCAGCCTTCCTTCGGTATTGCCTTGTCTGGCTCCTCATATTTTTTCTTCATTTTCCATTCTCGAATGGCTATGATGGTAAGTCGACTTTAGGCATAAACACCCGGATGGCAGCCTCTCCACTGACTGGGCATTTGTATTCGCAAATCCCACAACCAATGCAAAGTTCTCGCAGAACGTGCGGCAGCTGAACGCTCACAATTTGTCCATCGGGACCCCAAACTTCGGCATTTTCGAGTTGGATGGCCTTCTGTGGTAGTGGGCACATTTCCTCACACACCAGGCAAGGTTGGTGGTCGGACCAAGGGATGCAACGATTTTCGTTGATGTATGCCAAGCCAATAACTTCCACCCGCTTCTGAGCCAGGGCAAGCGGTGGGATGGCCTGTACCGGGCAGACCTGCCCGCAGGCGTTGCACGAATAATCGCAGTACCCCAGCCTTGGTGCCAGGATGGGAGACCCCAGTGCTGCCACTCCAGCTTCGAAACCTGCCGGCTGCAACCCTCCCGTGGGGCAGACCCGGACGCACTCATTGCAGCGCGTGCATTTTGTAAAGTCCAACACGTCCGGATTGGTTTCGCGTACTCCTGGGGGGCGGATCAGGAAAGGCAGTTGGCGTTTGGCGGGTCCGTTGCTGTTCAGCAAGGCGATTGAGGCGATGGTAGCACCGATTGCCAGCAGAGCTTCCCTCCTGCCTGGATCGTAGCTGGTCCATTTTTCGGCCGAAAACACCGGCAGAAACCTGGTCTGATCACGCGGACAAGCTTCCAGGCAATTCAGGCACATGGTGCATTCAGACGGGTCGCTCACGTAGTCTTTGGCCGGGTTGATCGTCCCAGTGGGACAAATGTCGGTGCAGAGTGTGCAGCCTTTGCATTCCGCTCCTACTTTCCGGCGGAAAATAGCCAGTTTGCTCAGCCAGCCCAGCGCCCCTCCCAGCGGGCATAGATATCTGCACCAAAAGCGGGCTGCCAGCAGGTTTAGCAGGATCACCCCCAGGAAGATGGCTGCGAACAACAATCCACCTGGGAAAAAAATGGGTTGGTCGGGTAAAATGGCCGGTCGGACCCAATTATCGAAAGTTGAGAGCGGACCTTCAAATGCTGGCACATTCACCAACACTGTTTCCACAGCGGTCACAATTCGGTCCAGCGCAGGCCAGATGCCGACGGTTAACGTCCTCAGGAGCAGTGCCAGTGGGTCAAAGAATAGCAGGGTCAGGTTACCCAGCAGGGCAGCCGCGATGATGACGATTACAAGGTCGAATTTTATCCGCCGCCAGCCATCCGTTGGGGCGGCGCGTTTATTCATCCAACGATTGAGAGGGAAAATGTCGAGGATTGTGCCCATGGGACACAACCAGCCGCACCAGGCCCTCCCAAAAACTACGGTAAGAAGGACGACGATCAACGCCAAGGCCGATCCGGCTAGGAACGTTCGGCTGGCTAGCAGGTGCGCCAGCATCAGGAGCGGATCCATGCGCATGGGAATGTTAATTAGGTTCGCTGGGCCACCGTCCTGGCGTGACCAGATAAAAAGGACGATGAATATGGCCAATGCCACGTACTGCACGGTTTGCCTGAAAACGATCCAGGGTCCGGTCACTTTCCCATTGTTGACCTTCCTCATCCCCCTTTTTGGTCTTGACAACAGTTTTTCCATTTTTTGGTGATTTTAAGCGTCGAGTTGAATGATCTGGATGTTCAGGTTCTGCAGGTCGCTCCGGCCCAGTCCCATGCTGGTGCCGATTCTGATGTATTCCAGGTCTTCGGGTTTCATCCCAAACAATGAGGTGGCTAAACTGTCCACAGCCACCACGTCCCGGCTGGCGATCACAGTATTCTTTTGCTGGACGTCAGACAGATTGCCGCCGGTGGGACCATTCCTGGTCAGGATTCGCACTGCGTCCAGGACGGTTAGTTTTGGTTTGAGCAGGGAATTCAAGTCGGCGATACTTTGATGCAGGTTGTTGTGAAGCGTTTCTCGGATCCAGACCGCGCCCATCAAATTCTTCATCCCCAGGGTCAGGCCTGAGGAACTGTGTTGTTTGGCGATTGGTACGTTTATCAAAACATCTGCATTTAGAATCTCATCGTAAATCTTGGTAGTCTTAAGGTATACCGCGTCTGGGATCTTCGTATCAACATAATGATATGAAATCATTCTAACCATTTCGCCACCAGCTGCTTCCACCTGTTCCTTGATCCCGCTGATTTTATAGGCTTCCTGATCTGTTCCTCCGAAGGGATGATCCATCACTTTCACGCTCGCAGCCCCGGCTTCGTAGCACATTTTTACCACAGTGCCCACCACCCATGGATTGGTCGTGGCGGCATACTCATAGGTGTGATAGGCCACACAAATGTTGGGCTTAACAACCACATTCGCCCCATTCGGCACAAAGGCGCTGATGCCACCCAGAGCTGTGATTGCCTGGCGCACGAGGACTTCCGGTTCACCCGCCCGTATCACAGCAATGTCTGGGATTGGCACGGATGTACCAGTTGGGGCAGGGGCGGTGGCGGAGGGGAGACTTTCAGTCGCAGCGCGTGTTGCCTGCGAGGCGGATCCTTGGGAAGGTTGCTGGGGTGCCGGAGCCTTCGTTTCTACCGGTAGAACGGATGTAGGCAGTACTCTTCCGCATGCCTCCAGGAAGGCGCTTAAGGTCATGGCCCCCGCTCCGGCCGCGGCGGCTTTTAGAAAATCCCGTCTCGTAAATTTACCCATAATGCAACTCCTGTCTAATACCTAATGAATCATTGTGAATGGTGATCAGGAAGATTTTTTCTTACCTGCTACCTCCCTTCCTTTCCTAGTTGATTTCATCTTTTCGGGGAGATTGCCACTCGGTTTCTTTCCTTTCGCCTTCGCTGGCTTCTTCCCTGCCTTTGCTTTTTTCTTTACAGGTTCTTTCTTGACTTCTACCTTGAGTGCCAACATATCTTCATAGTTGTTTTGAATGGATGCCTCGCCTGCTCCAGCAAGCTTGCGGTTTACCTCCCCCCATTGTTCCCCCATGACGAAACGCCAATCCAGGAACACGTGGCACTGGTAACTACCCAATTCTATGTACAAACCCTTTTCGGTGAGTTCACGGCACGAACGGATGTATTCCAACCCACTGACAGTATCCCTGAAAATGGCGTAGGTATCGATGGGCAGGTATAGAGCCTCTGCCAGGCTTTTTTGAATGAGTCTGCCGGTGGCTTTGTCCATGGAGGCAGCCGAAGTTTTGATCCAGCCGTGCGTCTCAGCATACCTGTTGTGATAGACGACCAGGGCGCGTTCGTTTCCAAGACGGTTCGAGTAGGCAAACACGTCCTCGTTAACCGTGCCGCCTCCGTTGCCTGAGCCAGGAGTGTAAAAATCGTATAGCCAAAAATTCTCCACATCGGCAAAGAGCGCCCGCCGGTGGGTCAATGGGAAGATACGCCAGTCGTGTCCACGTACCAGCCCCTCATCCACTGGCTCATCCCATCTGGCATGCCGATATTCCATCCCATATTTCTCGCGATAACCTTCGATCTGACCGTGCCCGAACATGGGTAACCCAGGCAGGGTCACCAGCATCGTGCAGACGCCGAAATATTTGTCAGTGGTGCCAAATTGCTCACTCGCTGTCTTTTCGTCGGGGTTGTTCATGAAATTGACGAAGCGTTTGAGCACCTGTGGGTCGAACTCGAGCGTGTTTTTGATCACCTGGCGGTACTTGGCGTTATCCTCGTCGCGCAGCATGTGCATAAAAGCCGAGTTGTAGACCCGGTGCATCCCCAGGGTGCGTACGAAATAGCCTTCCATCAGCCAGAACGCCTCCGCCAGCAGCAGCGTATCCGGTACCTCCGCCGCCACCCGGTCCACCACCTCGCGCCAGAATTCGTTCGGGATCGCCTGATCGAACTGCTCCCTTGTCATGCCGTGCTCCGAACGAGATGGGATTGCCCCGCCTTGTCCTGGCTCGGGGAACCACAACCGCTGGATGTGCTTCTTGGCGAGTGTCATGGCTGCGTCGAAGCGGATGATGGGAAAATTGCGCGCCACATGCAGGATGGTCTGGATAATGGCCTCGCGCACTTCTGCCTTGGAATAGTCCAGTTGGGCGGTGTCATTCCAGGGCAGGGCAGTGCCGTCGTTGCCATGGTAGATGTAGCGTGTATCGCCGGTCCAGCGGTCCAGGCGTTTGAACACAACCGCCGCGTCGGTTTTATCGTAATAGTGATCCTCTATCTGGATCCCCACCCGGCCGTCGTTTGACAGGTCCATCCCGTTGAAGGAATAGTTCGGGTAAGGCGAATAAGGCAGGCTGAGGAACCAGTCAGGGTGTTCCACCACCCAGCCCGAATCGATCCCGATGTGGTTTGGCACCATATCGGCCGAAAGGCGGATGCCGTGCTGCCACGACCGCCATCGGAAATTCTGAAGCGCTTCCCAGCCCCCCAGGTCGCCTGCGATCTGGTAATCCATCAGAGAATACGCCGAGGCCACCGCTTCGGGTTGCCCCATCATCTGCTTGATGCGCCTGGAGGCAATGCTGCGTTCCCACAGGCCGATTAACCACAGCCCGGTGATGCCGCGATCCCGCAAAAGGTCCAGCTCTTCATCCGGGATCTGGTTCAGGGCATGGATGTCCCGTTGGTATTTTTTCGATAGTTGGTCGAGCCACACGTAGGAGTTTTTTGCGATCAGGACTACGCGCGGCATCCAGTCCTTGTCGGGGCTGAAGCGTTCGTATTCCGTGTAATCGTGGCCGGTAAAGGTGAGCAGCGGTGCGCTTCCAGCGAACCCGCCGGGGAAATTACCGCGCAGGATATCCTCCCTTACGAAGTCCAGGCCGCGCAGAATCTTCAGCACGAAACTCTCCCCGAGGATGTTGCCCCAGCGATTTAACAGGAATTCCAATTGGGCAGGTAACGAGTTCGGTGCAACCCGCCCGGGTGCAAGCAACACCTCGATCAGCGTCTCCCGGTTTTGCCCTGGTGGCTCCCCGGCTCCAAACGGAGGCTGCCTGTTAAAAAAGTCCTTCAATACCCGCACGGTCTTTTCATAGGGACTGGAGAGTTTGAGTGGTCCCTCGTCGAAGAGTTCTTTGTAATCCGTTATTGCCGGGTTCTGGTTTGTGATATGCAGGATGAGCATCTCTTCCAGCGCCGCGGCTCGGTTCTGCCTGGTGCCGATCTCTAAACCCAGGTATCGCCGTGCGTCGATCTCACCCCGGTAAACTGCGAGGGGGGGGAAATCTTCAGTAAATTTGAGTAGGGCTGCCTCTGCATATACCCCTGCAGCTTCCAGGGCGCGTTCCATCACGCCCGGGTTTTGCATTTCATACTGGTGGATCAAAATATGCAGGATTTCGTCTATCAACCCCATGGCGTTGATCGCACTGGCAGGCACGAACTTTCCACTCACTTTTGTCATGCTTGCTGCGAAACGACGGGCTGCAGCAAAATCGGCCAGGATCACATTGCCGTTTAATGCGAACAGGCTCTCGTCAAATTTGTATTTTTCCCTTGCCTTGCGGGACACGTGGAACTCAAAATGATCAAGCCCGCGCTGGGAAAGGTTCTCAGATTCCATCCGGTCTCCTCCAACGCATCATCTACCGCGCGTCTCTTAATCATACCCGATAACGGCTTTCGAGACATCCTGCCATTAATCTTAGCCTGGGCGTAAATCCTTGGATCGACTCCTGGACACAGAGATCCAGAGGATGACAAACAGGTCCGTAGAGATGCTTGCCTGTCATGGATGAGCTTCAGCGCTCTGGTATCTGAGCAAAACAACGCCACCGTCGAATTTGTGTGTTTCGACAAGCTTAAGGGTTATCTTATCGCGCAGCGTTGGAAACATCGGCTTGCCACCGCCGAGGATGATCGGGCGTACATACAACCAAAACTCATCGATCAGGCCAAGTTGCATGAAGGATGAGGCAAGCCCAGCTCCGGAAACGCTCATGTCTCCTCCCGGCTGCTCCTTTAGCTTGTTTACCTCTTCGGCAATGTTCCCACTCACCAGCCTTGCATTCCAACCTACTTGTTTCAGGGTCTTGGAAAATACGACCTTGGGCATGCTCTTCCAGAGCCGGGCGTACTGTTTCATGTCCCCCCCTGCAGATGGATCCTCATCCAGGGAGGGCCAGGCAGCTGCATATTTTCATATAGTCGTCTTCCGTAAAGGTGAAGATCGATGGCAGCCTCGCGTTCGTTGAAATGCTTGTGCAATTCCTCGTCGGGATCGGTCCAGCTGATGTCTCCATCCTTCGCCTCGAT
>Ga0187878_1000527_pt1 | contig 43242 bp, 37 predicted proteins | sample June2016WEW_17_1_FD_132979 | JGI IMG/M metagenome (GOLD analysis project Ga0187878, IMG submission 132979) | Peatland microbial communities from SPRUCE experiment site at the Marcell Experimental Forest, Minnesota, USA - June2016WEW_17_150 | ecosystem: Environmental > Terrestrial > Soil >... | reverse complement strand
GATGGCGGAAGCCGAGGCGCCGCTGGCCGAGGGCATCGAGGGCTACGCGGAAGAGACCCGGCTGCACTACTCCGGCGGCCTCACCGAGGCCGGCGACATCGAGAGCTTCGAAGCGGAATAAGCTCCCAGTTCAGACCGTAATGGGGCAGGCTCCGGCCTGCCCCGTCTCGTTCTTGAGGCACAGGATCCACCTCAACCGGCTGCGTGCGCTGCCGGGCCTGCGGCATGGCGAGGGGAGCAATCCAGCACCCGGCGACATCGGTCAGGAGAGCCGGTCTTGACGGCTGGCCCAAGCCTGCGGAGACTCGGATTCCTAAGCACTGCAAGGACTTGGCTGCTGTTCCGCACTCTGTGCTGGCCAATCGCGTTTTGACAGTCTATCGAGGTTTGCAGTTTCAAGGCAGACAACGTCGGAGGTGGGTGTAGGATGAGTGCTTCGGGAAAGTCAACCCATCTTGATTCCGGAGGTCAACCCACACGAGCGTTTGCGGCAGTTCTATTGGTTCCAGTACCGGTGGTCCCTGAGGAGGTTCGAGCGGCAGTCGGTGAAGACGGGCGGCCGGCTGGTCAGACATGCACGCTACTGCGGGCTGCTGTTGGCCAAGGGCCATTTCACCAGGCGGCCCTTCGGGGCCACGCCGCGGGGGATCGCACCATGGCCGGCACCGGCGGGGCTCCTTTGGGAGTGGTCTCACGGGCCCCCTTGGGGCTGGAGGGGCGCATGGCAAGTGAAAAAGTGCACTCTCCTCTTCCAAAACTGGCTGGTGATGATATACTGAGCAGGCTGGAAGGCCGTAAGGGGGATTCGAGGTAAGGGTGTTCTCGTCAGGGATTCTAGCCAAAGGCCGGGGACTTGAGTGGGTTCGTGGGAGGTGGATCTCCGTCCCAGTGACTCGCACAGACCCAGGTCGGATGGCTGGATCCCATGCTGGCTGCGGCGGCAGGGTGGCCGCGGCGCACAGACCGGACGGGCAGCTTGGCTGCGGGGCGCCAGCGCTCCTCGCAGCGGGCGGATCGCCCCCATACTCCTTCCACGGTGTGGTACATTCTTCTCCTATCAGCTTCAATCTAGTGAGGTTCCGACCATGCATCGAATCGTACCCGTAACGCTTCTCGTCATGCTAGGGGTGAGTGCGCTCCTGGCCCAGCAGAACACTGGCCGTATCGCCGGCTCGGTGGTGGATGCCACGGGCGCCGCCATCCCCACCGCTTCCGTGCAGCTCTCTCTGGCCGGCGGCGGCGTAGCCGCTTCCACCACCACCAGAACCGATGGGTTGTTCAACTTCAGCGCCATCCAGCCCGGGACTTACGACCTGACTGTCGAGTCGGCGGGCTTCGCCAAACAGATCATCCGGGGGATGAAGGTCGATCCCGGTCGCGAAGCATCGATCCCAGCCATCACCATGGAAGTGGCGGGCAAGGCCGAGGTCGTGGAAGTCACGGCCACGAACCAGGGCGTGCAAACCTCCAACACCGAGGTGTCCACTACCATCACCACCAACCAGATCCGGAACCTGCCCCTGCTCAACCGCAGCCCCTTGGCCCTGATTGCAACCCAGGCCGGCGTCACCTACAACGGGCGCACCAACACCGTTATCAACGGCCAACGCCCCTCCTTCAGCAACGTGACGGTGGACGGCGTGAACGTTCAGGACAACTTCATCCGCACCAATGCGCTCGACTTCCTGCCCAACCTGTTGCTGCTCGACCAGGTGGCCGAAGTGACGGTGGTCAGCTCGAACAGCAGCGCCGCTGTGGGCGGGGGCTCGTCCCAGGTGATCATCTCCACCCCGACCGGCACCAACACCTTCCACGGAAGCGTGTACTGGGCCAACCGCAACCGGACGTTTGCGGCTAACACCTGGTTCAACAACCGGGATGGCATCGCGCGGCCACCCTATAACCAGAACCAGGGGGGCGGCGCCATCGGGGGCCCCATCATCAAGGACAAGCTCTTCTTCTACGCGAACTACGAAGCCTTCCGGCTGGCTCAGCAATCGTCCTACAACACGACCATCCTCACGGACGATGCCCGCAACGGCATTTACACCTATAAGGACACCGGCGGAACGGTACACAAGGTCAATGTGCTGACAGCCATGGGGGTGTCGGCGAACTCGACCATGGCCGCCTTGATCGCGAAGGTGCCGGCAGCGTCCAAGATCAACAACTACCGCGTCGGCGACAGCTCGGAAAGCTTCCTGCGGAACACCGCCGGGTATTCCTTCCCGCTGCGCTACGATCGTTTCCGCGACAACGTGACCGGAAAGGTAGACTACATCCGCTCGACCAAGAACGTCTTTTCGGGCACATTCGCTTGGAACCGGGACTACCTGGACCGTTATGACCTGACCGTCAACTACGATGCGATTCCCCCGGTGTTCAACAACGAGAAGACGAAGTTCGTTTCCGCAACCTGGCGCTGGAGCCCCACGCCCACCTTCACCAACGAGCTCCGCGGCGGCTTCAACTTAGCGCCCGCGCTGTTTCTGACCTCCTACGACCACGGCCAGTACAATGTCAGCATCGCCGGAACGCAGTTCAACAACCCGACCAATTTCTACACCGGGGCGGCCCTGCCCCAGGGCCGGTTCACCAACACCTTCAGCCTTCAGGACAACGCCAGCTACGTGCGCGGTCTTCACAATTTCCAGTTCGGCTACCAGATGCAGAAGATTCGGGTGAAGTCCTTTAGCGATCCCATCGATATCGTGCCCTGGTACACGCTCGGCATGGGTATCGGGAACCTGAACGGAGGCCTGACGACGACTCAGATGCCGGGGATCGGCTCGACGGATCTTGGCGCAGCCAACAGCCTGCTCGCGAACCTGGGCGGATATATCACCCAGGCCAGCCAGACCTACAACGTCACCACCCGCACCTCCGGCTTCGTCAACGGCGCCAACTACACCCGGAACTTTACGCTGAACAACTACGCGGGCTATTTCCAGGACAACTGGAAGGTCGCGCGGAGGCTCACGCTCAACCTGGGGCTGCGCTATGACTACTACTCGCCCGTGGACGAGCGCAATGCGCTGGTCTTGCTACCGGTGTCGAGCGGCCAGAGCGCGATCGACACACTTATGTCGAACTCGACGCTGGATTTCGCGGGCAACGCCGTGGGCCGTTCCTGGTACAACGCGGACCATAACAACTTCGGTCCGGTAGTCGGTTTCGCCTGGGACGTGTTCGGCACCGGCAAAACCGCGATCCGCGCCGCCTATAGCCTGAGCTATGTGAACGACGAGGACATCCGCGCCGCGGACAACAATACGGCCACGAACTCCGGTCTCCAGCTGCAAGCCGTCAAGACCGGGCTGACCGCTAACCTGACCAGCCCTCCGGCGGTGACGGCGCCGACGTACAAGGTGCCCCGCCAGTTTGCGGATAACTATGCCCTCAACACTCAGACCGCCTACGGCATGCCCGATCCGACCCTGCGCACCCCTTACGTCCAGCAGTGGACCTTCGGCATCCAGCAGGCGGTGAAAGGAGCCGTGATCGAGGCCCGTTACGTCGGCATCCACTCCAGCAAGCTGTGGCGCGCGATCGACTACAACCAGGTCGACATTACCTCAAACGGCTTCCTGGCCGACTTCAAGAATGCTTACAGCAACGGGATACTCGCGCTGGCGGCAACCGGGAGCTTCCGGCCGGCTTACAACGCTGCGATCGCGGGCAGCGTGCCCTTGCCGGTGTTCGCTAAGGTCGGGAGCAGCGGGTACCTTACCAATTCCAGCGTGATCAACTACATCTTGCAGCAGCAGGTGGGAGAGCTGGCCAACTTTTACCAGATCAACGGTGTCAACGGCTCGGTGAACTTCTACAGGAACCCGTACGGCCTGGGCTGCAACATGATCACCAATTACAGCAACGGCAGCTACGACGCGCTCCAGATCGACGTCCGCAAGCAGACCAGGTCTGGCCTGTACTTGCAGGGCAACTACACCTGGGGCAAGAACCTGAGCGACCAGGACGGCACCCAGCAGACGCGCTTTGAGCCCTTTCTGGACATCAACAACGCCAAGATCGAGCGGGCTCCGACCAGCTTCGACCTGCGGCAGCAGATCAAGATCAACGCGAGCTACGAGCTGCCTATGGGCAAGGGCCACAAGCTTTCCTATCAGCCTTTGAACCGGGTGCTGGGCGGCTGGTTCGTGGCGGGCATCTACACCTGGCAGACCGGCAATCCGTTCTCGGTGCTGTCGGCCCGGGGCACGCTCAACCGCGCTGGGCGGTCGGGCAGCAACACCGCTTCCTCTTTCCTGACAGCCGCGCAACTCGACGACCTGTTCCAGGTTCGCATGACCGGCAACGGCCCCTGGTACTTCGCCTCCAGCGCCCTTAACCCGAACGACGGCCGCGCCGTCGCTACCGACGGCTCCGCGGCCTTCAGCGGCCAGGTGTTCTACCAGCCCGGCGCCGGCCAGCTCGGCTCCTTGCAGCGCCGCATGTTCAACGGTCCGCGCGTCTGGAACCTCGATTTCTCGGCCGGGAAGAGAATCGACATCACCGAGCGCCATTCGATCCAGATCCGCATGGACGCCGCGAATTTCTTCAACCACACCACCTGGTACGTAGGCGATCAAACCATCACTTCCACGACCTTCGGTCGCATCACCAGCACGATGTTCGACCGCCGCTTGATCCAGTTCGGAGCGACGTACCGGTTCTAGCACCGAGCGGCCACGCGGCATTACAAGGCAACCATGAGGCTCCCACCCGGGAGCCTCATCCCCTCCGCGTCAACCATCGTATAGTGGTTGTTTGCTGAAGCCGCAGACTCCCGCAGAACTCGCCGGCGCGCTGGCTAATGCTGCCGCGGCCGGCGCCCCCATCACCCTGGGCGGGTCCTTCTCCAAGAACGCCATGGGCGGGCCGGTTCTGCCCGCAGGCACGGTCATCTCCACGGCGTCGCTCGACCGGATCCTCCAGTACGAGCCGCGCGATCTCACCATCAGCGTCGAGGCCGGAATCACCTTTGCCGAATTGAGCCGGGCGCTGGCCGCCAACCGCCAGATGATTCCGCTCGATCCGCCGTTTTCCGATCGGGCCACCATCGGAGGCATTCTGGCAGCGAATACCAGCGGCCCCCGGCGCCGCCTGTACGGGACCGCGCGGGATCTGGTCATCGGCATGAAGTTCGCCACGCTGGAGGGCAAACTGGTCCAGTCCGGGGGCATGGTCGTCAAGAACGTAGCCGGGCTGGACACGGCCAAGCTCCTGATCGGTTCCTTCGGCACGCTGGCTGCCATCGCGGTCGCGAATTTCAAGCTCGTCCCGATGCCGCCGGCTTCGAGGACCTTCGCCCTGAGTTTCGCTTCCCTGGACGAAGCCATCGCCGCGCGCAATGCCATCCTGGCGACGGTACTGCAACCGGCTGCCATCGACCTGCTCGACCCGGCGGCCGCCGCCCGCCTGGGCTTCGAAGGGTTCCTGCTGGCTGTCCGGGCCGGAGGCAATCTCGCGGTGATCGAGCGGTATGGCCGCGAGCTCGCCGGCGCCCGAGCCGTTGAGGGAGCCGAGGAAGAGGCACTCTGGCGGCGCATCCAGGACTTCACGCCGCACTTCCTCGCCGAGTGTCCCGAGGGCGCGGTGGTCCGCGTTTCGTGCCTGCTTTCCGAGTTGGGGAGCGTCATGGCGTCCTTGGATGTACCGGTTGTCGCGCGCGCAGGCTCCGGCGTCGTCTACGGATACTTCGCAGACTGGGAGTCCGCCGGCCGGTGGATCAAACAGGCGAGGCGAGCGGTCATCGAGTTCGCTCCGGAATCCGCGAAACGGCAACTGGAACTGTGGCCCAACCCGGGCGACGACCTTGCGATCATGACCCGGGTCAAGCAGATGTTCGATCCCGGGCGGCTGCTGAATCGGGGGAGGCTCTATGGCCGGATCTGAAGTCCAGGTGGCGGCCGGCCCCCGGCAGTTTGACCTGGACCGCTGCGTGCATTGCGGGCTGTGCCTGAATGCCTGCCCGACCTATCGCGAGCTGGGCCTGGAAATGGATTCCCCGCGCGGGCGGGTTTACCAGATGCTCCAGGCCGCTTCCGGCGCCGTGCCTATCGGGCCGTCCTACATCCAGCACCTGGATCTCTGCCTGGCCTGCCGCGCCTGCGAGACGGCCTGCCCGTCGGGGGTCCAGTACGGCCGTCTGATCGAAGCCGCCCGCGCGCAAATCGAGGCCGCCAGGCGCCGCTCGCTGCCGCTTCGGCTGTTCCGCCGGTTCCTCTTCGATCGCCTGCTGGTGTCGCCGCGCACGATGCGCTGGGCGGGCAACCTGCTCTACTTCTACCAGGTGAGCGGGCTGCGCAAGCTGGCCAGATTCACGGGCCTGCTGGGTGCGCTCGAGCCGCTGACGCCCTCCGCCGAGCGGCCGTTCTTCTTCCGCCACATCGGCAAGACCTTCCCCGCCGTGGGCCCGCGGCGCCACCGCGTCGCGTTCCTGGCGGGGTGCATCGCCAACGTCTGTTTCGCGCGCCTCAACGAGGCCACCGTGAGGGTACTGCAGAGAAACGGGTGCGAGGTTGAGATCCCCGCCGGGCAGACCTGCTGCGGCGCCCTGCACCTTCATTCCGGCTTGCTCCAGCAGGCCCGCCGGCTTGCGCGCCGCAACATCGATGCCCTGCTCGCCGCCGATTGCGACGCCGTCCTCACCAACGCCGCCGGCTGCGGATCGACCCTCAAGGAATACGGCGAACTGCTGGCCGGCGACCCGGAGTACGCCGCTCGCGCGGCACGGTTCTCCAGCCTGGTGAAGGATGTGACCGAATTCCTGGCATCCATCGAGCTGAACCGCGAGATGCGCCCGCTCGGCGCCACGGTGACCTACCAGGACTCCTGCCACCTGGCCCACGGCCAGCGCGTGCGGCTGGCGCCGCGCAAGCTGCTCCAGGCCGTGCCGGGCCTGGAATACCGCGAGATGCCGCTCTCGGACCTGTGCTGCGGCAGCGCGGGCATCTACAACGTGGTCCAGCGCGAGATGGCGGGGGCCATCCTGCGCCGGAAAATGGAGTGCATCAACTCGACGGACGCCGGGATTGTCGCCACCGCCAATCCCGGTTGCATCCTCGAGCTCCGCGCCGGCGTAGCCCTCTACGGCCGAGGCCAGCGTATCGCGCACGTGGTGGAGATCCTGGACGAAGCCTATGGCAGCCCTTGACGCTTGGAAACCCGTCGGGACGCACGGGCGCGCGTTCCAATCGTCAATGACTCAATCTTCAATCGTCAATCGTTGAGCGAGATTCCCAGCTTCTTTGCCAGCCGGACGACCGCTTCCACCAGCCGGTCGACGTGCGAATCGGTGTGGGCGGCGGTGCAGGAAATGCGCAGCAGGTTCTGGGTGGCCGCCGGACGCAGAACCGGGTTCACGTAGATGCCGTCCTCGAGCAGGGCCTTGCACAGCCGGCAGAGGTCGATTTCGTCGGGGATGACCACCGGAACGATCGGCGTCTCGCCCTCCAGCACGGAGCAACCGCGGGAACGCAACTCCTGGCGGAGCCTCCGGGCCACCGAGAGCAGCCGCCGCTGCCTGTCCGGCTCCTTCGCGATGATCTCGAGCGCCGCCCTTACCGCGGCCACCGACCCCGGCGCCAGGCTGGCGGAGAACACGAACGGCCGCGCCGTGTGCTTCAGGTAATCGATCACCACCTGCTCGGAAGCGACGAAACCTCCGACCGTCGCCAAGGACTTGCTGAAGGTCCCCATGACGATGTCCATGTCGTCCAGCACGCCCAGGTGCTCGGCCGTGCCGGCGCCCGTTGGGCCGAGCACGCCCACGCCGTGCGCCTCATCCACGTAGGTCCGCGCCTGGTACTTCTTGGCGAGCTTGACGATGCCGCGCAGGTCGGCCAGGTCGCCCTCCATGCTGAACACGCCCTCGGAAACGATCAGGACCTTCTCCTCCGGCGCGCAGCTCTGAAGACAACGCTCCAGGTGCTCCATGTCGTTGTGGCGGAAGCGCACCGTGCGCGCCGGCGACCGCAGCGCGCCCTCCACCAGGCTGGCGTGGAGGTTGTGGTCGCACAGCATCACCTCGCCTTTGTCGGTGATGGCGGAAAGCGCCGCATAGTTGGCCTGGAAGCCGGTACCGAAGATCATCGCCGCTTCCTTGTGCACCAGCGCCGCCAGCCGGGACTCCACCTCGACGTGCAGGTCCAGGGTGCCGTTCAGCAGCCGCGAGCCGCTGCATCCGGTTCCATAACGCCGGACCGCCGCGACCGCCGCGTCGATCACTTTCGGGTGCGTAGTCAGGCCCAGGTAGTCGTTCGAGCCGAACATGAGCACTTTCCGGTTGCCCATGCGGATCTCGCCTGGCCCGCACCCCCGATGGTCGCCGAACACCTCGAAGTACAGGTACAGGCCGGCCGCTTGGAAGTCTCGCGGGCGGGTGAAATCACGACACTTCTCGAACAGATCGTTGGATCCCTTTGCTGTGCTTGCAACAGAAGTGGAGATGGATGCGCTACGCATGTTCATTCCCATTCGTAGATGCGATAAGTTTTGTACCGCTTGCCGCCCAGCGCCTCGATGGAGCGGCACATCAGCACATTGTCCTCGAGTACCCAGGACATCTCCCCACTGTGGTAGCCCAAGCGGCTGCCCCGCCGGAACAGTTCGGCATAGAACCCGGCTGCCACCCCGGCCGTCCGGTACTCCTCGAGGACACCCAAAACCATAACCCGGACACTTCGGACTGAGCGTTTATGATACAAGATTTTGAGGAGCCCGAGGGGAAATAATCGCCCGTGGGCGTGTTTTAGGGCCTGGTTGATGTCGGGGAGCGCGAGGGCGAACCCCACCGCCCGGCCCTGCACCTCGCCTATGAGTACTAGTTCCGGCTCCAGGATCGACTTCATGTCGCGGGCCATGAAGAGGAATTCATCCCGCGTCATCGGCACGAACCCCCAGTTGCGGCCCCACGCCGCGTTGTAGATTCCCCAAACCAGTTCCACTTCCTGCCGGAACGCCTCCATGCGGATCGGGCGGATCCGCACCTGGTTCACCTCCGCGGCGCGCTGGGCCACGCGCTGGGATTTCTCCACCGCCATCTCGCTCGTGGTGACCTGGTAGGCGTAAAGGTCCTTGGCCTTGCGCAGGCCCGCCCGCTCCAGCATTTCGGCGTAGTAGGGCGGATTGTAGGGCATCATCACCTGGGGGCTGGAGTCGAACCCGTCTACCAACAGACCGCACTCGTAGTTGGTCGAAGGGTTCATCGGTCCGCGGATCACCCGGGCGCCCCGCTGGCGCAGCCATTCGCGCGCCGCGCCCAGCAGTGCGTTGGCGACGCCCTGCTGGTTCACCGCTTCGAAAAAGCCGAAGAAGCCGGCTTCTTCGTGCTGAAACTCGTTGTGGTGGGGATCCAGAACGGCAGCGATCCGCCCGGCCGTCCGGCCGTCGCGGAGCGCCACAAAGCACTGGACCTGGGCATGCCGGTGGAATGGGTGCCGCCGGACGTCGAACAGCTCCTTCTGCGCCAGTCGCAGCGGTGGCACCCAGTAGGGGTCTCGGCGATAGTGCGAGTACGGGAACTCCAGGAACCGCTTCAAGTCCCGCGCGCTCCCAACCCGGGCAATCTCAATCTGCTCAGCCACCGGGCAGCCTCTTCAAGCGATAGAGGTAGGGCGCCATCACGAGCAGCACCGCCGCCAGCGCGGCGCCCGCAAACACGTCAACCGTGTAATGATACCGCAGATAGACCGTCGCGAACAGGATCAACACAGAGTAAACGGAAAAGCCACGAAACAGGTTCGTCGAGATCTGGCGGCTGCCCCACCACGCCAGCAGCGTCAGTTCGGTGTGGCCGCTCGGAAAGCAATCGTAGTGCGCCGATTCCAGGCGGTCCAGCGCCTGCTGGAGCCAGGGAAACAGCCACAGCCCGCGCAGCTCGAGCCTCTGGATCCCGGCCAGCAGGAACCGCGGCCCGCGCACCGGCACCAACAGATAGCCCACGTAGGAGGCCAGGAAGCCGAGCGCAATCAAGAAGGCGTAGTACCGGAAGGCCTCCCGCCGCCGCTGCCTCCACAGCAGAACGGCCACCAGCAGCACCGCTGGCACGAACAGCGAATACGCAACCTGCAAGAGTTCCGTCAACCAGGGTGCCTGCACCCGCTCGAGCCACACCGTCGGGTTGGCGCCCCATAGCGCGAGGTCCGCTCGTGCCATCTCCACGTCCCACTGGACGCCCCGGACCGAGGGGATGAGAATCGCCATCACCTTGTAGCACGAGGCCACGTAAGGCAGCGGGTACCAGTGGCGGAAGGCCGCCTGGAGCTTGTAGCTCGCGGAGCCCGGACGCGGGCGCGCCAGAACCGCCAGCACAATCAGCGCCGCTCCGGCCGCGTGCAGGCCCAGCAGCCAGCCCGCGCCGGGTACCCGGCGGAAGTAGATCCCAATCAGCAGGCCGGCGGCTGCCAGGTAGCCCAGGATCAACCGATCCACGGGCCACCAACCCGCCGGCAGGGGGGCGGCGTCGGCGCCTAAAACGTCAGCCATCTCGCATTTTTATACCACAGCAGCGTCTCGCTCATCCCGTCGCGCAAGGAGTGCCGCGCCGAGAATCCCAGTTCTTCGCGCGCCTTCCGGGTGTCGCAGGTCCAGTACCGGCAGCGCGCTTCCCGCACTTTTTCCCGGGAGACGATCCCGGGCTTCCGGCGCAATCTCGAGGCGATCTCCGCGCACCAACCCACGGCGTAGGCCACGGCGGCCGGAACCGCGACCGTCCTCACCTTCCGGCCCATGATGCTGGCCGCGATGGCGCCGAACTCGGTCCAGGAGACCGGCTCGGGATTGGCCACGAAGAAGGTCCCGGCGGGGGCCCGGGGGCTCCAGGCCGCCGCGACCAGCGCGTCCGCCAGGTCCTTCACGTAGATGAAGCTGAAGAGCGATTCCTGGCGTCCGATCCGCAACATCAACCCGTTGGAGATGCCGCGAAACACCCGGTACACGTCGGTGTCCCGCGGGCCATAGACCACCGGCGGCCGCACGATCGCCGCGTTCGGCGCCAGCCGGGATGCCCGCACCGCGCGCTCCGCCTCCAGTTTCGACTTGCCGTAGTGCGTCAACGGCCGCGGCTCCGCCTCTTCCGCCAGCAGGCCCGCATCCGGGCTCGGCCCGACCGCCGCCAGGCTGCTCACCTGCACGAACCGGCGCGGGGGCTGGCCGCTCTCTTCGCAAGCCCGCAACAGGTTCCCCGTGGCGCTGACGTTGCCTCGGTAGTATTCCGCGCTGGAGTTGGCTTTGGTGACGCCCGCAACGTGGAACACCGTCTCGACGCCCTCCAGCGCTTCTTTGAGGCCCGCGCCCGTCGCCAGGTCGCCATAGCACAGCTCAACCGCCGCGACGGGCAGGTAACGTAAAGAACTGCCGCGGCGCACCAGGCAGCGAACCCCGGCGCCGAGCTCGATCAGTCGCTCCACCAGGTGGCTTCCGACGAAGCCCGTGCCGCCGGTGACCAAAACGGGCGAGTTCACAACGAGTTTCGAAAGGCCACGTCCCCGAAGTAGCTCTCAGCCGCAGCGCCCGTATGCTGGGCGTTGATTTGCAGCCGGATGGCTTTCACGCGCGGGACAGGCGAGCGGCCGTAAGCCCTCCGATAGTCAGCGGCGACGTTGCGCACTTCCGACTCCCACTGGTCGATCTCCGCGGCCCCAGACCGGCACACCACCGCCACAATGTGGACCAGCGGGATCGCACTGGCGTTTTCCATCGCGCCCTGGGGCGCGTTCGAGTCCCAGAGGTAGGTGAGAATGCGCCGGTCCTCGAAGGCCACCAGGACCTGCGCCGCCTGATCGTCCGTTCTGGCGTGCCGGAAGTCGCCCTCCGGCGGCAACTTGCTCACCTTCCATCTCCAGCTCAGGTAAGGGTACTCGGCCAGGTTCACGTCCACGCCGCGCTCCAGGCCGAAGGAGGATCCCCGGCTCCGGAAGTGCAGCACACTGCCTTGCGAGTCCCCGATGACCGCGATATCCGGCACCCCCCGCGTGACCTTGATGCGCCAGCCCTCCGGCAAACGGCCGGGCTGGGCGATCCTCGAGTCGAACACCAGGAACGCCAGCACCGCCGGCTTGGCCAGGACCGCGGCGAGGAGCCCCGCCATCACGATCGCGAATCTCCGCAACCTTCCTCCCACCACGGGGCACCCGTGGTGGGCGAGCCCCATATTCCACTATAACCGAGTTGGGCCAGTGTGGGGCAGGCGGTTTCGCCTGCCACGGACTATCATCACAGGCTGCTAGCGCAGGCAGCGGTCGAAGAACGAGACCAGCAGCTCGTGGAAGTGGCTCCGGCCGCGCATCAGACCGTGGCTCTTGTTCGTATACACCATCAGCTCGAACTGCCTGCCGGCGCGTTCCAGCGCGTCCGCCATCTGTACCGTGTTCTGGAGCAGCACGTTGTCGTCTTCCAGGTTGTGGACCAGCAGCAGCTTTCCCTTCAGCTTGCCCGCCGCCTGCACCGCCGAGCTCTGGTTGTACCCCTCGGCGTTTTCCGCCGGCAGGCCCATATATCGTTCCGTGTAGATGCTGTCGTAATTGCGAAAGTCCGTGACCGGCGCGCCGGCCACCCCGCAGGCGAACACATCCGGCTCGAGCAGCAGCGATCGGATGGTCATGTAGCCGCCATAGCTCCAGCCGTAGATGCCCACCCGCGCCGGGTCCACGAAGCCCAGCGACAGCAGGTGCCGCACCCCGTCCCGCTGGTCTTCCACCTCCTTGCCGCCAAGGTTCCGGAACACCGCGGTCTCGAACTTGTGCCCGCGGCCGGAGGTTCCCCGATTGTCGAGCATCCAGACCACGTAGCCGCGCTGCGCCAGCGCCTGCTCGAGGCTTACCGGCCCGTACCAACGGTTCTGGACTTGCGGCGGCACGCCCGGGCCCCCGTATACGTTCACAACCACCGGATACTTCTTGCCCGCCTCGAATCCCGCCGGCTTGATCATCCGCGCGTAAAGCAGCGCGCCGTCCGCGGCCTTCACTTCGACAATCTCGCTGGGCAGGACCTCGTACTCCTCGAGCGGTTTTCGGTCGGCCTCGGCGTAGACCGCCCATTCGGTCCCGTCCTTCCTGTGAATGGTCCGCCGCGCGGGCGTGGCGAGGCTCGAGTGGCTGTCCAGATAGTACTCGCAGCCCGGCCCCATCGAGATCGTGTGCGTGCCCGCGGCGGGCGTTATTCGCACCCGTTCGCCGCCTTCCAAGCTCACCCGGTAGAACTGCCTCTCGAGCGGGCTCGGCTCGGAGGAAGTGTAGTAGACCTGCCCGGCGGGCTCGTCCACGCAGGCCACCTCCGACACCTCCCAGTCTCCCCGCGTCAACTGGGCCAGCAGCGCGCCGTCCATCGAGTACCGGTAGAGGTGGTTGAAGCCGTCGCGCTCGCTCTCCCACAGGAACTCCTGGCCGCCCTTCAGGAACCTCAAGTCGCCACGCAGGTTGATCCAGTACGGGTCCTTCTCGCGCAGGACCACGCGCGATTCGCCCGTCTTGGCATCCGCGACCAGCAGCTCGAGCCGGTCCTGCACGCGGCTCATCCGCTCGACCGCGATGCCTTGCGAATCCGGCAGCCAGAAGAACCGCGCCCGCAACGAATCCCGCGTCTCCCCGAGGTCCATCCAGCGCGTGGGACCGCCGCCGGCCGCGACCACGCCCAGCCGCACCTCCGGGTTCGGATCGCCCGCGCGCGGGTAGCGCTCGGGCTCGAGCAGCGCTCGCATCCCGGTCAGATCGATCTGTGGGTACACCGGCTCGCGGCTCACATCGAACTGGAGGTAGGCGATCGATTTGGAATCCGGCGACCACCAGTGCGCGGTCCCCAGTTCCAGCTCCTCCGGATAGACCCAATCCAGCTCGGCGTTCAGCAGCGTGGGGGATCCGTCGGTGGTCAGGCGCCTCTCCTTGCGGTCGGCGAGACTGAGCGCGTACAGGTCGTGCTCGCGGCGGAACGAGACCAGCCGGCCGTCGGGCGAGAGCTTGGGGTCGCGCTCGCGCTCCGGCGTAGCGGTGAGTTGCGTCCAGCCGCCCACCTCGATCCGGAACAGGAACAGGTCGCCGCCCGCGCCGATCAGCAGTTCGCGGCCCGAGGGGAACCACTGCACCGGCCGCTCGCTCACCCGCCGGTTCTCGAAGTCGGAGCGCTCGGGCGCCGTCCCCTTCTTCGCCGCCGCTTCCAAATCGCTCAGCGAAGCCAGTTCCTTCTTGCTGCGCGACGGAATGTCGTAGAGCCACAGCTTGCGGGCCTCCGTAAAGACAAACCGCTTCCCATCCGGCGCCCACACGGGCGACCCCGGCACAGACCGCGGCCGTTGACCGGCCAGCGCCTCCAGCGTGACCGGCTTCTTCCCGGCGCCAAACCCGGACAGGGAAGCACAGACCATGAGCACAGCAACACGTCGCACCATAGTCTGTGATTGTAGCGTTATTCGACTCGGCACACCGTGACGCTTCCGGACCGCCAGACCTGCCTGAGGCGCGGGTTCGCGCGGAACATGCGGCAGGCCACGCGCCGCTCCCGGTCGGGCAGTTCCGCGGACAGGTCTTCCGGCGCGATCACGGCGTAGGAGAGCCGCTGCTCGCGCGCGAAATCAGCGGCGTGGGAGAAGAACTGCTCGAGGGCCTGCCGGTCCCCTCCGTACACCAGCGCGGGTGACAGCACCAGCCGGCAGGCTTTCCGGCCGGTGTACAGGTACAGGACCGCATCCTGGTACGCGAGCACGGCCGCGTCCGGCGGCGTATGGGCTTCGATCCATCGGTAGGCAGCCCGCTGCTCGACGAGCCTATCACGGTGCTCGGTCACAAACCGCGGCAGAACCCGGAACAGCCCGGAATACGCGCCCATCCCGGCGAGAGAGACCAGCGCCGCCAGCGCGACTGCGACCGCGCCCGCCGCGACGCGGCCGCCCACGGCACGGCTGATCCAGGCGGCCCGCACACTACCCACCAGCCGCAGCAGCTCTGTTGCGAACCCGGCCAGCAGCACCGGGAATACCGGCACGAGAAAACGCTGGTCGGGCGCGTAGTTCCAGGCCGCGAGCGCCACCAGGTAGCCCGCCGTAAACAGCACGTAGGCGGTCGCGCCCGGCCGGCGCCAGAGCCGCACCGTGCCTGCGATCGCCGCTACCGCCAGCACGCGCGCCGCGCTCTTCGCCGCGAACGAATCCCCCAGGCCGAACACCAGCATCCCGCCGATCGCCGACAGCAGGTTGTCCAGGTTGCTCCACAGCACCTGGCCCAGGTTCCCGGCCGAGATCTCGTGCCCGTAGTACCCCAGGTAGTCGGTGTAGTAGAGCGCCACGGCGTCGGCTCGCGCCAGGTGGTGGGCCTGCGTCCATAGCGTCCAGCCCGCGATGCCCGGCAGCATGGCCAGCGCAAACGCGGCGGCCCGCCGGTACTGCCTGCGGAGCAGAAATGCAAGCGGGCCGGCGACGAGCAGCAGCCAGCCGGCCGAGCGCGTCAGGAAGGCGGCGGAGGCTGCCAGCCCTGCAACCGCGGCCAGCCCCGCGCCGCCCGAAGGCCTGCGGGCGCGCTCGATGAGCGCAAGCGCTCCCAGCAGGAAGCACGCGAAAGGCAACTCGGAAAGCAGGCTGATCCCGCACAGCGCGTAGTAGGGGTTGAGCGCCAGCGCCGCCGAGAGCATCCAGGCGCGCTCGGTTCCCACCCCCAGGTCCCGAAACGCAATGCGCGCCGCCGCGAGACACAGCACCAGCATCAGCCAGGAGCAGAGCACCGCGCCGGGAAGATTGCCCGGGAACGCCGGGTTGAGCTTCCAGACGCACGCCAGCAGCAGTGGGTAGAGCGGTGGGTACTTGGTCTGGTGCGGCTCGCCAGGCAAGCTTGGAATGCGATAGCCCCGGCCCTCCGCAAGCGACTTGGCGCACACCCAGTAGAGGCCGTCATCGTGGGAATAGCCCAAGTGCGGTGCGTCGCGGGAGCGCCATGCCAGCCACGCGGACGGGATCAGCGCCAGCGAAAGCAGAAACGGGACCAGCGCGCGGCGCATACAAACCCAAAATCGGCCCGCCGCCGCTGTGACTGTAGGTGTGGGCTTTCAACCCACCTGTGGTCTGGCCCTGGCAGGCGACACAAACCGTTCGTCTGCCCCACGGCTCTATATGCTCTGGTAGCCCGGCTGAGCCTTCCTCGCGCCGAACCAGGAGGTGAATCCCTTCGACTTCGCTTCCCGCGTCCCGGCCACCTTCATCGCCAGTTTGGAGAATTGCTTGCCTAGCGCTGAGTTCGGCGCGAGCAACTCGCCGGACCTGTAGACCTCTTCCACCTCTTCGGGCCGGTCGGAAAGCTGCGCGTACACCGGGAGCCCCAGGGATCGCTCCAACTCCTCGGGCTGGAAATCGGGCAGCCTCGGAACGCGATTGAGCACCAGGTGGAGCTGGCGGCGCGGGAATCCCACGTCCAGTGCCCGCTGGATGAACCGCTTGGCCTGGTACAGCGCCGTGATGCTCGGTGTCGACACCAGGAACAGCTCATCGAGGTCGTCCAGCAGCGTCAAGGCAATGGGGTTCAGCGTGCGGCCCAGGTCCACGATCACCATGCCGTACAGCGATCGGACCAGCCGGAACACGTCGTGCATCTGGGCCGGGTTCCAGACATCGGAGATGGTCAGGCCACTGGGCGAGGGAATCACGTCCAGGCAGGGCCGCCCGTTCGATACCAGTCCCTTCCAGAAGCTGTGGTCCAGCCGATACAGGTTCTTGACGGCATCCAGAACCGAGAACTGCGTCGCGGTTTTCATCAGGAACGCGACCAGGCCGGACTCCAGGTCGAGGTCCGCCAGCAGAATGTCCTGCTGCTTGGCGCGCTGGAACTCCGCGGCCAGGTGGCAAGCCACCGTGGTCGCGCCGCACCCGCCTTGGGCGGAGACGAAAGCCACTACCTTGCCGGCTGGCCGGCGGGCCAACTCCCGCTGTGCGATCTGCTCCGCGAACCGGCCGAGCGCTTCGCGGAGCCTGTCACCGAGTGGCGTGGGGATGAACTCGTCCGCCCCGGCGCGCATTGCTTCCAGGATCACCTCGGGATCCGAGGAGCGGTGAATCACGACCACCTTGATCCAGGGTGAGACCGTTTTGATCCTCCGCACCTGGTCTTCGAGCAACTCCCCCGACACACCGGGGCCGATCAGCAGGAAGTCAGGGTTCACGCGCTTCAGTTGCAGCGTTTCGACAGGCTGCGCCTGTTCCAGGACGACGCGGACTCCCAGGAGCCGCACACACGCGTGCGCCTCCTGCCTCAACTCGTCGTCCGAAATGGCCAGTCCAATAGTCAACGCTTCCATGTACCCCCCATCCGTCCGCCTCTCCAGGTTCGGCCCCCCCTCAGTTCGAACCCCAGTGTTACTCTCGGTGCCGTCGCGATGCCTGCCGCGACACGGCACCCTTTACCCACCCATTTTAGTTGTACCCCCGATTGCGGGATCGCTCAAGGAGAATATGCGGGCATACCGTGAAATGTTGACAGCGCGTACTAGTAGTCTCTACAGTACTATACCGCCCATAGGAGTGTCTTGGAGACTCTGTCGCGCTGCCGAAAGGGGCAGACTCCGAATTGCGATGCAGGCAGGGCGCCTGCCTCGCGGTGCTAAACGCCCTCGTATCCCGGTTGAGCCTTCTTCGAGCCGAACAAAGAGCCCCAGCCGCTCTTGGGCTTCTCTTCCGCCTGCACCCCGGCTACCCTCAGGGCCAGGTCCGCGAACTGCTTGCCCAACTCCGATTCGGGCGCCAGCAACCTGCCGGCCGTATAGGCCTCCTCGAGTTCGAGTCTCTCGGAGAGCTCCGCGTAGACTGCGATGCCGAGGGATCGTTGCACTTCGTCGGGTTTGAAGTCGTGGTGTTTCGGAACGCGGTTGAGGATGAGACGCAGCTTATGGCGCGAATACCCTACCTCGATCATCCTCCGGATGAACTGCTTGGCCTGGTATAGCGCGGCGATGCTCGGCGTGGCCACCAGAAACAGCTCGTCCAGATCGTCCAGCACCGCCAGCGTGACGGGGCTCAACGTGCGGCCCAAGTCCGCGATCACCCAGCCGTACATCGACCGAATCAGCCGGAACACGTCCCGGAACTGCGCCACGTCCACATCGGTGGAAGGCACCATGCCGGCAGGGGCGGGAATTACGTCCAACCGCGGCTGGCCGCTCCACACCAGGCCCTTCCACAAGCTAGGGTCGAGCCGATACACGTTCCTGAGCGCATCCAGGAGCGAGTACCTCGTCGCAGCCTGCATCAGGAAAGCGATGATGCCCGACTCCAGGTCGAAGTCGGCCAGCAGAATCTCATGCTGCGTCACCCGCTGGAGCTCGGAGGCCACGTGGCAGGCCACTGTGGTGGCGCCGCATCCGCCCTTGGCGGACACGAAGCCCACCACCTTGCCGAGCGGACGGCTGGAGGTTTCCCTCTTGGCGACGATCGCTCCGATGTGGTCGATCGCGGCGCGAAGTCTCGGTTCCACCGGCGGGAGAATGAACTCGTCCGTGCCGGCGCGCATCGCCCTCAGCATCACTTCAGGGTCCGGGGAACGGTGAACCACAGCCACCATGGTCCCGGGCGAAACCACCCTGATTCTGCGGACCAGCTCCTCCAGCGACTCGTCCAGCGGAGTGGCATCGATCAGCAGCAGATCCAGGTTCAAGCGCTTTAGTTGCAGCGTCTCGATCGGTGATTCCTGTTCCAGCAGGATGCGGACTCCCATGTCCCGCAAAGCCGCGCGCACCTCATCCCGTAGGTCCTCGTTGGAAACGGTGATACCTATCGTGAGTGGGTGCCTTTGCCCCATCTTTCCTCTAATACCCTTATACCGCGTTTAATGGCGCGCCTAGGTACCTTTTCGAGACGCAATTCGGCCGTTATGTACTAGTACTTTCAGTGCAACAACCCGCGCGTCTTCCTACCAACGCGCGTCCCGTACAACCCCCTCTCCAGGATGTACTCGATCACCGCACGCGGCACCTCCGCGGGACACTCGCCGGCCGCCAACCGGCCCCGTATTTCCGAGGAGGAGACCGGCAGCGCCAGAGTCTCCATGCGGTGAACGCGCGCTCCCGGCGGAACCACGTAGTCGTGACCGGGCCGCGTCGCCACGATGAAACCCGCTTCGTCGAGAACGCTCTGCCACCGGTACCAGGTCCGGATCTCGGCGAAGGCGTCGGCGCCGATCAGGAAGTACAGTGAATCGCCGGCCCCGAGCCCGGCCTTGACTTTCTCGATGGTGTGGATGGAGTAGCTCCGCTCGCTGCCCGCCTCGAGCCGCGAGGGTTCAAACAGCGGCTCGCCGTGGCAGGCCAGCTCCACCATCCGGCAACGGTCTTCGTAGCCCGCCCCGGTGGCGCCGCGCTTGTGCGGCGGCCGGGCGGCGGGGATGAACAGCACTCGGTCGAGCCCGAATTGCCGGGCCGCCTCGCGCGCAATTCTCAGGTGCGCGTCATGGACGGGATCGAAGGTGCCGCCGAAGATCGCGAGTTTCAAAAGGTGATGCCCACCAGCGCTTCCACCTGGTTCCGATTCAATCGAGCCAGGCCACTCACCAGGCTATTGAACGTGGCCGAGCCCCAGCGCATATACCGCAGCTCGCCCGACAGGCGGATGATGGTCAGTTTCCCCTCCAGACCCGCGGCCGCCGCCACCCCGGAGCTCGAACTTCCCTCGGCGTTCTGGACCCCCGTAAAACGCCTCAAAGCCGGCCCGGCCGCCACGTACGGCGCGACCAGGCCCGACCGCAGGCGGTACTTCAGCAGCAGGGGAATCCGCCACTCGCTGGCGGTGATTTTCGAAAGCAGGGAGCTGCTGGAGCCAGCGCACTTAGCCGGGCGATAGAGCACGTCCAGCTCGACGCTGGTACCGTGCGGCAAGTGCAGTTCGAGCGTCGGGCCGATGGTATAACGTCCGCTTGCCGGGCTGAGCACGGACCCCACCGTGACGCCGCTCTTGAATACGTCTTCGAACGGGTGCCCCGCTTTCAAGCCGAACGACAGCTTCTGCGGGAACGCGGCCGAGGCCGCAACCAGGAACAAGACAACGAGTCTCAAGGTAGCTCCTTTCCCGTACCGCGCCGGAGGCCTCAACGGCGCCTCTCGTCGCCGCTGAACAGAAGATCCGCCGCCGGCCCCGAAACATCGCCGAGCTCGTAGGACGGTGATTGTACATCGGGTTTGAATCCCCTGCTGAAACCTTGCCTGAGGGCCGCGGCGGCCGCCAGCTCGTCGGCGCGATTGTTATCGGCGTGCGAGGCGTGCCCCCTGGTCCAGGTCCAGCGCGTTTTGTGCCGGCTGGCGAGGTCGTCGAGCCTCTGCCAAAGCTCGCGGTTCTTCACCGGCTGCTTGTCCGCCGTGCGCCAGCCCTTTCGCTTCCACCCGTGGATCCACTCGCTGATGCCCTTCTTCAAATACTCCGAGTCGGTGACGATCTCCACCTCGCACGGCTCCTGGAGCGCGCGCAGACCTTCGATGGCCGCCGCCATCTCCATGCGGTTGTTGGTGGTGTGCGGCGAGGAGCCGAACAGCTCCTTCCTGTGCTGACGGTACCGCAGAATCGCGGCCCAGCCGCCGCGGCCCGGATTGCCCTGGCAAGCCCCATCCGTGATCAGTTTCACCTTCTTCATTCTGCGCTATGCCGCCGTGTCTCGAAGCTCCTGCTGGAAAAACGCGTCGACCAGCTCGAAGATTTGCGGCGCCTCCTGTGCCCGGTGAATCTCGCCGCGCAGCCGCGCGCCGTTCCGGACGCCATGCGTGAAGTAGCTGGCGAACTGCTTCATCTTGCCGACCGTCTCCGGATCGCCGCTCGCAATCAGCAGGGCGTAGTAGCCGCGGATCATCTGGTAGCGGTCGCTCTCGGAGGGCTGAGCGTAGGCGCCGGTGGCCACGTACTCCGAGATCTGCCGGAAGATCCAGGGATTGGCCGAAGCGGCCCGGCCCACCATCACCGCGTCACAGCCGGTCTCGGCCACCATGCGGGCGGCGTCCTCCGGCGCGACGATGTCGCCGTTGCCGATCACCGGAATCTTCACCGCCGCCTTGACCTCGGCGATGCGGTGCCACTGGGCCCGCCCGGCGTAGCCCTGCTCGCGTGTGCGCGGGTGCAGAGCGAACGCGTCGACCCCGCAGTCTTCGGCCATCCGCGCCAGCTCCAGCGCCACGATCTCCCGCTCGCTCCAGCCGGCCCTGCACTTCACCGTGAGCGGAATGGTGATCGCCGCCCTCACCCCGCGCAGCAGGCGTTCGACCAGCGGCAGATCGCGCAGCAGCGCCGACCCGCCGTTGCAGCGCACCACCTTGTTCACCGGGCAGCCGAAGTTGATGTCCACAACGTCGAAGCCCAGCTCCTGGCAAACCCGCGCGGCCTTCGCCATGACCTCGGGATCGGCGCCGAACAACTGCGCGCTGATGGGGTGCTCATCGGGATCGAAGGCCAGATACTTCATTGTACGGCGCGGATTGCGCGCGATCACGCCGTGCGAGCTGGTGAACTCGGTCATCAGAAGCCCGCACCCGCCCAACTGCCGGATGAAACGGCGGAACATGGTGTCGGTCACGCCCGCCATCGGCGCCAGCACCGTGGCGGGGGCGACCTCGACCGCACCGATCTTCAGCTTCGTGGGGAGGCCCGGCATCTCCTCCCCATTCTAACTACTTGGAAACGGGATCGCGTTGGAATACGTTAAGAAGTAAGGAGATCAACCATGAAGGCCGTACAGATTGGGATCCTGGTGGCGCTCGTCTTATGTGCGGGGTTGTTGTTCAAGATCTACCGCGGTCAGCAGGCGGCCCTGGCGCCGCCGGCCGCTGTTCCCGCGCAGAACCCGGCGGCCATGACCCCCACGGCGGCCACGCCTGCTCCGCCCGCGCCGGCTCCGGCTGCGGTCCAGCAACCCGCGCCAGAGCCTGAGAAACCGGCAGCCCCCCTGCGGAAACCCTCGCCCACGCGGGCGCCCAAGAAGAAGGCCCCGGAGATGGTCGCGCAGAACCTGCCGCCCGCCGAGCCCGCTCCTGCCGCACCGGCTCCAGCGCCGCCGCCTCCACCGCCTCCTCCGCCCGCGCCGGAACCGCAGCCCCAGGCCGCGCCTCCAGCGCCCACCGTCCTGAATCCCCCCAGCGGAGCCGAGACCGCTCCGCCGCCGCCGCGGACGCCGAACACGCTCACCATCCCAGCGGGCACCACCCTGTCCGTGCGCCTGGGGGAGACGCTTTCGAGCGACAAGAACCAGCCCGGAGACACGTTCCCCGCTACCCTCGATCAGCCGCTGGTGGTCGATGGGTTCGTGATCGGCGAGCGCGGCGCCCGGGTGCAGGGCAAGGTGCTCGAATCCGAGAAGGCTGGGCGCGTGACGGGCGTTTCGTCGCTGACCCTACACCTCACCCGGCTGCACACCTCGGATGGTCAGGATATCGACATCGACACGGCGGTGATCCACAAGGAGGGGCCCAGCAGCAAAGGCGAGGACCTTAGGAAGGTGGGAGTGGGGGCCGCCATCGGCGCGGCCATCGGCGCGATAGCCGGCGGCGGCAAGGGCGCGGCGATTGGCGCCGGGGTCGGCGGTGCGGCGGGTGCGGGCACGGCCGCGGCCACGCGCGGCAAGCCGGCGGAGTTGCCGGTCGAGACCCACCTGACCTTCCGCCTGCAACAGCCGGTCACGCTCACCGAGCGCTTGCGCTAGCAGCCGGTTTCGCCCACGTGCGCGCGTGGAACGGGACTTTCACCACAGGCTCGCTGGCGCGCATGGACTACAATGGGCTTCGGCAGGGTCCAATGCCCGATCAACTCTTCCTTTCGCTGTGGCTGCGCGGCTTCCAGCCGGACAACACCTTGCGCCATTTCGAAGAGATGCTGCGGGTCTTTCCTTTCTCCCACCTGCGCCCGGGCATTGCCGCCTTGAAGGTGTACGCGCTGGAATACGTTGAGCCGCCGGTTCTGGAGCACGCCTTTAGCGGCGCCTCGGATGTCGACACCGTCATCGCCATGTGCCGCGAGTTCGACAGCCCCGACTGCGCCTACACCGTCGAAGGCTGGTGGGAGCTGCTCCAGTACGGCAATGGATGGCATCTCACGCCGTCGCCCGTCTCGCTGACCTGCTTCGGCCCCCAGTTCGAGAACGACGACCGCGATCACCTGCGCATCGACCTCGGTCCGGAGATGCACTATCTTCCTCAGCCTCGCCTGCCGGAGAGCGCCCGCGCCGTTCAGTCGAACCTGAAAAGCGTGTTACGGCTCGTGGGCGACCTGGAGAAATCGCTGCCGATCTCCAGGAAGAACCTCTGGTCGGAATCGCACGAGAACTTCGCCGCGCGCCTGGAATCGGAGCTCGACGGCGATCTGTAGAGCTACTCCGGCGCGGCGCCGTTGCGGGCTGCCAGCAACTGCTCGATCGAACCAGCGAGCATCTTCGGCGTGAACGGCTTTTGCAGGAAGCCGACCTGGTGGTGGGCGGTGGCAGGAAGCGTCGCAACATCGAAGGGGTAACCGCTGCAAATCAGGATGCAGATGGCGGGGTTAAGCTGCAACATCCGCCGCAGCAGCTCCTGCCCGGACATTTCCGGCATGGTGATGTCGGCCAGAACCAGCGAGTAAGCGGAAGGCTGCGGTTCAAACAGACTCCAGGCTTCCCGGCCACTGCGGCACGCCGCCACCTCGTAACCCAAACGGCGCAGGTACTGCTCCATGACGGTCAACAGTGCCTTCTCGTCGTCGACGATCAGGATCCGCCCCGTTTGCCGTTGTGCCACGTTCCTCACCAAATGGCCAGCGGACGCTCGCCGGGGCTCCAGACGAGTCCGAGGCTGGCGCGGTAAGCGGTGCGCCGGAGCGCCGTCCCGTTGGCATCGTACCGCCGGCCGTCGATTTGCGCGGCCAGCGACATCCCCCGGGTGAGTCTCACGGTGGCGCCGCCGCCCCCCGTAACCCCCCGATACCTGCCGATGGTCTGGGACACGCTGGACAAACCGTAGTAGCCAAACCGGCATTGCAGGGCCACCTTCGACAATCCGCTGTAGCTGTATATCGTTTGCGCTGTGTCGTAGCCGGAGGTCAGGTACACGCCGTTGCCCGGCATTATGGTCCGGACGTACGAGAGCGACCAGGAGCCGTGACGGGAACCCCGCGTGAGGTGTCCCTCGTAATGGGGTGCGTACAGGACCCGGTGGAAGACCTCAATCACGGTGGTCTGGCCGAGAATCGCGGCGATCGCGGGGTCGACCGAGGCCTCGGTCAGCCGCGAAGCCTCGACCCGGAAGCCGCCCGCCCGCAATCCGAATTCCCAGTGCTTGCCGATCCGCGCGGCGTAGTCGAACGCCACCCCATGGAAATCCGAGGAGCCGAACTGGTGGGTGAAGTTGAAGTGACCGAAAGTGTAATCCAACCCTATGGTCTGGTACCGGCTCAGACGGTAAGCCACGTCGCCGGTGACGACATAACCCTCCGCCCCAATCAGGGCCTGCGAGCGCCGTCTCACCACGAACCCGGTCCCTCCCATGCCGAACGACAGCCGGGAGGTGCGCTGGTAGGTCATCCGGGCGGAGCTCATCAGTACCTCGGTCGGCGTATTGAACATCTCGGTGCTGGTCAGGCCGGAGGTCATCGGATTGTAATATGAGCCGAGATTGTATGGCATGAAAGAGGAGTATTCATACCTGCCGGCGGTCTCCTCGAGTTCCAGCCTGACCCGGCGACTGGCCTCGTGGCGCAGCGTCAGCATCAGGCTGTTATCCATGCCATCGTAGTAGGAACTCCGGCTGTAATGCCGAAGCGATCCGCGGTAATCCAGATCGATTTCCGTCTTCTTCCAGTTATGTCTCCCGGTGACGCCGAGGCGAACCTCCTCGCCGAAGGAGTCTGCCACAACCGCGTGGCCTTGCTGGTCGACCGAGACGGTTCCCAGGCCACTGTCGTAAACGCCCGAGACCGCCACGTAGGGGCGCAACAGCAGCAACTCGGTCCCCTTTACGACCGTGGCGGCGCCCCCGCGACTGAGGATCGCCGGCCCCTCGTACTCGGAGGACTGCTGCTCGGAGGTGTCGGGAGTCTCCTGCGGGCTGATGGGCGGACGCTGCGGTGGGTTGCTGGGCGGCGGCTCTTGCGCCCACCCACCCGTGGCCAAGAACAAGCAAACAGGCGCGAAGAGCAGTCTCAAGTGGTCTCCATTCTGGCAGGTCAGACGTCCCGGCATCCAGCTTCGGGTACACGTCCCCTTCGGACTCGCAAACTCAAAGTCTGACTCGCGGGCGGATGCCGTGTCAAGCCGCCGGTTTCAGGCTCACTTGCCGCGGCAAAGCGAGGAATTCGCATACGGGCAAAGCTCATCCCAGGTGGGCATCCACGTCCGGCCCCGGCCGCTCGTCATAGGTTTTGGTGACCTTCTGCCGGACCGCGGTTCTGTGTATGGCGACGGCGCTGGGCCTGCCGGCCGCCGAGCCGACGGCCGCGAACCTGTTCAAACAAGGCAGGAAAGCGGAGCGCGACGGCGACGTGGTGAGCGCTTACCTGCTCTATTCCCAGGCTGCGGCCAACGACCCGAAGCATCCGGAGTACTGGGCCCGCGCCCAGGCCCTTCGTACTCAAGCTGCGCTGAAGGCCCGGCCCATGCCCTCGCCGTCCCCGCCGGAGACCAGCCCTCCCGAACCCCAGCCGCCCGGGAGGGTTTTTTCCACCGCCATCACCGCCGAAGACCTGGCGGAAATTCGCCGCCTCCGGCCGCCGCCCGAGCTGAAGCCCGCTCCCGGGCGGCAAAACCTCGACTTGCGGGGCGACGCCAAGGCGGTATTCGAGCAGGCCGCTCGCGCCTTCAGCCTGGATGCGGTCTTCGATGGCGACTATCGGCCCGGCCCGTCACTCCACATCCGCATCGATGATGCCGACTACCGCCAGGCTCTGCGCGCTCTTGGCGTGGCCACTGGCTCGTTTGTCGTCCCCCTCGGCGAGCGCTTGTTCCTGGTGGCCAAAGACACGCCGCAGAAACGCGCCGAGGTGGAACCGGTCGTGGCCATCGCCATCCCTATTCCCGATCCTGTCTCGGTGCAGGAGGCGCAGGAGCTGGCGCGGGCGGTCCAGCAGGCGATGGAGATCGTGAAACTGGTGGTCGACTCAAGCCGTCGCGTGGTGCTGATCAGGGACCGCATTTCGAAGGTCCAGCCCGCCCAGGCGCTGTTCGAGCAACTCGCCCGCAGCCGCGCGCAGGTGGTCGTCGAGGTGCAGTTTCTCGAGGTCGACCGGAGCAGCCTGATTTCCTATGGCCTCCTGCTTCCGAACGCTTTCCCCATCCTGTTCGTGGGCACCGGCGGCACTGCCGTAGCGGTGCAAAGCCTCGCCACGTTCCTCTTCGGCCACCCCATGTTCGGCCTGGGAATCGCGAATGCCAATATGTTCGCCTCCATGAACCGGTCGCTCGGGAAGAACCTGCTCGAAACCCAGGTGCGATCGCTTGACGGGGCCACGGCGACGCTTCACGTCGGGGTGAAGTACCCGATCGTCACCGCCGCCTTCCTCGGCAACGCGGTCGTGCCGCCGACCTTCACTTTCGAGGACCTCGGGCTGGTGCTGAAGATCACGCCTCACGTGCACGGCATGGAGGAGGTCTCGCTCGACGTGAACGCCGAATTCAAAGTGCTTTCCGGCCAGAGCTCCAACGGGATGCCGGTGATCTCCAACCGCAAGCTGGAATCCAAGGTGCGCCTGAAGAACGGCCAGTGGGCGATCGTCGCGGGCCTCATGAGCGCCAGCGAAGCCAGGACCATCTCCGGGGTCGCCGGCCTGTCAACCCTGCCCGGGCTGGGCCGGCTGTTTCGGAAGAACGACGTCAACCGCCAGTCCACCGAGGTAGTCCTGGTGCTCAAACCGGTGCTTCTCAATCTGCCCCCCGGGGAGGCCGGCAACTGCTCCCTCTACCTTGGCTCGGAGAGCCGCCCGAACATCCCGCTGTAGCGCGCTCCTGTTATCCTCAAGTGAATCGATGTCCAGGATGCTGGAGGAGATTCGACGGCAGCCGGCGGCGCTCGAGCGCACCCTAACGGCCGAGCTGCGGTGCGTGCAACGCTTCCGGCGGAAACTCAAGCAGCGCTGGCCGCGCCTGATCCTGCTGGCGGCGCGCGGCACCTCGGACAATGCCGCGCAGTTTGGCAGGTACTTGCTCGAGATCACCACCAGGATCCCCGTCTCTCTCGCCGCCCCTTCGATCTTCACTCTCTACGAGGCCGGCGTCGATTTGCGCGACGCGCTGGTCGTGGCCATCTCGCAATCCGGGGAGTCCACCGACACGAACCTGGTGCTCGAGCAGGCCCGCTGCCAGGGGGCCATCACCGTGGGAATCACCAACGAGCGCCGCAGCACCCTGGCCGGCCTGGCCGAGTTCCCGCTTCTGGTTCGTGCGGGCAAGGAGAAAAGCGTCGCTGCCACCAAGACCTATACCGGGCAGTTGATGGTGTTGTACATGTTGGCCCGCGCGCTGGGCGCCGGTATTCGGCTCGACGACCTGCGGCGCATCCCCGAATGGGCCAACGCCGCGCTCGAGATCGAACCGCAGATTGCCGCCCTCGCCGAGCGCTACCGCTTCATGGACCACGCCGTGGTGGTCGGCCGCGGACTCAATTACGCCAACGCATTCGAGTTCAGTCTCAAGCTGAAAGAGACCTGCTACGTAGTGGCCGAAGGCTTCTCGACGGCCGACTTCCTTCATGGCCCCATCGCCATGATCGAGCGCGCCTTTCCTGTGTTCGCCTTTGCCCCTCCGGGGGTCACCTGGCCGTCGATGCGCGAAATCCTCGGTCGCTTGCAGCAGCTCAAAGCCGAGACGCTGATCCTCACCGATCGGAGCAACCGCGATGCGTGCTCCCAGCGCGGCCCCACCATCTGCCTGCCGGCCAAGCTGGCAGCGCGCCGTGCCTGGCCCACCGAACTCTACACGCCGATCCCTTACATCATCCCGGCGCAGTTGTTCGCCGCCCACCTGGCCTCCCAGAAGGGGCTCGACCCCGACCGCCCGCGCACCCTGACCAAGGTCACGCGCACGCTCTGATCGGCGACGAACCCACACGTCAGCGCTTGCGGGCCGGTGGCGCTGCCCCCGGCTTGCCGGCCAGGTCGGGGGTGGCGTAGTAGCCGGTGCGCGTCCTCACCGTGGGGCGGTTCGAGCCGCTCACAGTCACGCGGATCTGGCGGAAGCCGCCGTCCAGCTTCTGGTTGGCGGGCGTGTAGGCGATGATGTACTGATTGCGGATGTCGTGCGCAACCTGGAGCGCGAGCTTGCCCACCTCATCCACCAGGTTCGGATAATGCGCCTGGCCGCCAGTGGCGCGCGTGATCGTGTCCAGCGCCCGTTTGGCCCGGCCCGCCTCCCGCCGCTCCTCCTCGGCCAGCAGCCCGATGGTGTAGATAAGCACTTCCTGTTGCTGCGCCTCTTGCACCAGCTTCTCCAGCGTGACCTCGCTCATGTTGTCGTTGCCGTCGGTCACCACCACCAGCACCTTCTTGTCGTGCTTCCCCTTGGACTTGGCGTAGCTGATGGATGCGTAGATGGCGTCGCGCATGGCCGTGCCGCCGCGCGAGTCGATCCGCGCCAGCCCCTCCTCCATTCGCTTGATGTCGTTGGTGAAGGGCACGTCCTGGTACGGCTCGTCGTTGAAGTTGACGATGAAGACCTCGTCCTGCGGATTCGAGGCTTTCACCAGCGCGATGGCCGCGGCCTCGACCCTCTGCCGCTTCTCGCGCATGCTGCCACTGTTGTCGATGATCAGCCCCATCGAGACCGGCACGTCTTCGCGGCGGAAGATCTTCACCTGCTGCTCGACGCCGTCCTCGTACGCGCGGAATGCGCTCTTGGGAAGGCTGGTGAGCAGCTTGCCGTTCTTGTCCACCACCGTGGCATGAAGCACCACCAGGCGCGCATCCGCGCGGAACACGGCGCCGCTATCTTCCTGCCCCCAGCCGAGCGCGACGGTCAGGGTACAAAGCGCGGCTGCGCCGCGGAGACAAATCACTCCACCATCTTAGCAAGGCAGCCGGGAACCAACAGCCCGGGGAACCGACCGCGATCCGTCCGCAGTCCAGGCCGCTGGTTGTGCGGAGACCACCGCTCTAACGGTCGCGGTTGCTCAGAAAACACGGTGCCGCTCCCTGACGGTCGCGGTTTGGTGCGCGGGGCCGCCTCGGAGCACCGAACCGCGCGCGTCAGCAAGCGGTCGGCGCTTTCATCATTGGGGGTGAAGGCTGGCCGTCATGTCCAGTTCGGTGCTTCGAGGGGTACGTGGCAGCACGGAACCACGAGCGCCGGCGAGATGACGGTCAGCCCGGCCCCGCCTGCGCGGCGGCAGGCCGCGTCTGGCTCGTCTTCGCCAGTTCCGGGGTGGCGTAGTAGCCGGTGCGCGTCCGCACCTGGGGGCGGCTGGCGGCGTTCACGGTGACCTTGATCTGGCGGAAGGCGCCGTCCAGGGTCTGATTCAGCGGGCTGTACGCCAGCGTGTACTGGTTGCGGATGTCGTGGGCCACCTCGAGGGTGAACCTGCCGACGTCCTGCACCTGGCTGGGGTAGAACGACTGGCCGCCGGTGGCGGTCGTGATCGCATCCAGCGAGCGCTTGGCCCGCTTCGCCTCGCGAGGCTCCTCTTCGTTCAGCAGCCCGATGGTGTAGATGAGCACTTCGCGCTGCTGCGCCTTCTGGACCAGTTTGTCCAGCGTGATCTCGCTGGCGTTGTCGTTCCCGTCGGTTACCACCACGATCACCTTCTTGTCCAGCTTGCTCTTTTTCTTCAGGTGGTCCATCGACACGTCGATGGCGTCGCGCATGGCCGTCCCGCCGCGAGAATCGATGCGCGCGACGCCCTCCTCGAGCTTCTTCAGGTCGCTGGTGAAATCGACGTCGAGATAGGCCTCGTCGTTGAAATTGACGATGAACACCTCGTCCTGCGGGTTGGAAGCTTTCACCAGCGCCATGGCCGCGTCCTCGACCTTCCTGCGCTTGTCGCGCATGCTGCCGCTGTTGTCGATGACGATGCCCATCGACACCGGCACGTCCTCGCGCTTGAAGAGCTTCAGCGGCTGCTCGACGCCGTCCTCGTAAACGCGGAAGGCGCTGCGCGGCAGGTTGGTGATCAGCTTGCCGTGCTTATCCACCACGGTGGCATGGAGGACCACCAGCCGGGTATCGGCGCGGAACACCGCCGGCCCCTCCTGCCCCCGGACCGGCAGGCAGAGCGCCGCTGCCAGCAGGGAGAGGCAACCTCTACTGCGTAGGCGCATAGTAGCCCAGCCGCCAGAAAGCCCGCAGGGGCGGCAACCCCTTGGGCTGGACCAGCTTCACCTGCACGTGGCGGTACTTCCCATCCTTCTCGTGATTCGTCGGGGCGTATCCCAGCACGTACTGATTGTGGAGCTCGATGCCAATCTTCGCCGCGACGTCCGGCAGTTCGTTCAGGTTGTCCACCGGAAAATGCCGTCCGCCGGTCTGCTGGGCGATTTCGCTCAGCAGGCTGGGGCCGGCCAGCTCTTCCGCCGTCCGCCCGCGGGATGAAGCCGGCTCGAAGATCCCGATGGCATAGATCTGGACATCCGCCTCGCGCACCAGGTTCTTGATCTCGCTCTCGGTGTAGCGGCTGCTGTTGTCGCCGCCGTCGGAGATGACGCACAGCGCCTTGCGGGCATTGTGCGCCTTCTTCATCTGGTTGATCGCCAGGTACACGCTATCCAACAGCGCCGTACGGCCCTTGGACTGAACGAACACGAGCCGGTTCTGGATCTCCTCGGCTTCCCGCGTGAAACCCACGGTCACTTCCGGCCGATCGCTGAACTGAACCAGGAAAAACTCGTCTTCCGGATTGGCCGTCTTCATCAGTTGCGCCACCGCCTGCCGGGAATTCTGAAGCTTGACGCCCATGCTGCCGCTGGTATCGAACACGATGCCGATCGACACGGGCGCATCCTCGCTCGAGAAGTGCGAGACTTTCTGCTCGACCTTGTCCTCGAACAGGCGGAAATGCTCTTTTTCCAGGCCGGTGACGAAGCGGTTCAGCGGATCGGTGACGGTTACGGGGATCAGCACTACGGTGGCGTCGATCCGCAGACTGCGAACCCTGGACGTATCGGTTTCGCTCCCCGGGGAGGGCCTGGCGGGCCGCGACCGGATCGAGACTTCCGGATCTTGCGGGCGCGGCGTGGGTTCCTTCTGGCCCTTCGGATCCTGGCCGGCGGCTCCCCCGATTAGGAGGGCGCAGGCGATTCCCGCAATGACAAACCTGGATCGTCTCGCAACCATCGCTCGCTCTCCCCTCCGCGTCACGGCTGCGTCCATCCTCAGCATATCACGCGGAGCCGAGATTCCCCTTTCAGGAACCGCCCGAACCCATTGTAGATCCAGTGCCCGCCAGCACAAGCCCCTGCGGCGGGCAGCCCCGCCTTCGCGACCGCGGGCGCCTGTGCTAAAATCGACTGTGCCCCGTAGGATTTTGGGGGTCGTTCCGGCCCGGTTTGCTTCCACTCGCTTTCCCGGGAAACCTCTCGCCTTGATCGCCGGCAAATCCATGCTGGAACACGTGTTTGCACGCGCCAGCCAGGCGCGCACCCTGGCCCAGGTCATCATTGCCACCGACGACGAGCGGATCGCCAGCGAAGCCCGGCGCTTCGGCGCCCCGGTCCGCATGACGCGCGCCGACCATCCTTCCGGAACCGACCGGGTGGCCGAGGTGGCCTCGTCGGACGCCGCCGAACTGGTGGTCAACATCCAGGGCGACGAGCCGCTGATTGCGCCGGAGGCGATCGACACGGCGGTGCTGGCCCTGCTCGAGGCCCCCGAGATCCCCATGGGCACGCTCAAGAAGCTCATCGAGAATCCGGAGGACCTGACCAGCCCGAGCGTGGTCAAGGTGGTCACCGACCGGGCCAACAACGCGATCTACTTCTCGCGCTCGACGATCCCCTACCTGCGCGACGGCGAGCGCGCGGCGCACTACAAGCACATCGGCCTGTACGTCTACCGGCGGGAGTTCCTGCTGGCCTACCCCGGGCTTCCCATAGGCCCGCTGGAGCAGGCCGAGCGGCTGGAGCAGTTGCGGGCGCTCGAGAACGGGTACAAGATCCGCGTGGCCGAAACCGACTACGATTCGCTGCACGTGGACACGCCCGCGGATTTGGAGCGGGTGGAAGAAGCGGTGAGGAACGCACTCGAAAAGCACGATGGCTAAGTACATTTTCGTAACCGGCGGCGTGGTTTCTTCTTTAGGGAAAGGAATCGCCGCGGCCTCGATCGGCTGCCTGCTCGAGAGCCGCGGCCTGCGGGTGACCCTGCAGAAATTCGATCCCTACCTCAACGTGGACCCCGGCACCCTCAGCCCGTTCCAACACGGCGAAGTGTTCGTCACCGACGACGGGGCCGAGACCGACCTCGACCTGGGCCACTACGAGCGCTTCACCCACGCGCACCTCACCCAAAGCAACAACGTCACTTCCGGCCGCATCTACGAGCAGATCATCAGCAAGGAGCGCCGCGGCGACTATCTCGGCAAGACCGTGCAGGTGATCCCGCACGTCACCAACGAGATCAAGGCGGCCATTCGGAAGGTCTCGGCCGGGGTGGACGTGGTGATCGTCGAGATCGGCGGCACGGTGGGCGACATCGAGTCGCTGCCCTTCCTGGAGGCGATCCGCCAGATGCGCCACGAAGTGGGGCGCGAAGGCGCGCTGTTCGTTCACGTCACCCTGGTGCCGTGGATCGCCGCCGCCCAGGAGCTGAAGACCAAACCCACCCAGCACAGCGTCAAGGAGCTGCGCTCGATCGGCATCCAGCCCAACCTGCTGCTGTGCCGCACCGAGCATTTCCTTTCGCGCGACATGAAGGAGAAGATCGCGCTGTTCTGCGACGTGGACGTCGAGAATGTGATCAGCGCGCGCGACGTCGAGTCGGTCTACGAGGTGCCGCTGACCTTCGCCGAACAGGGCGTGGACGAGAGCATTCTCGAGTCGCTGCGGCTCCCGGCCGGCCCCCGCAACCTGGATCGCTGGAGCGCGATGCTGGACCGCTTGAAGAACCCCGCCGGCGAGGTCTCGATCGGGCTGGTCGGCAAGTACACCGAGTACGAGGATTCCTACAAGAGCCTCAAAGAGGCCCTGCTGCACGGCGGCCTGGCCCACAACGTGAAGGTGAACATCGAGTGGATCGAGTCCGAGAAGCTGCTCGCGCCCGGCGCCTGCGACCAGCTCGAGGGATTCGACGGAATCCTGGTGCCCGGCGGCTTCGGCAAGCGCGGCATCGAGGGCATGATCCAGGCCATCCGCTTCGCCCGCGAGAGGAAAGTCCCGTATTTTGGCATCTGCCTGGGGATGCAGACGATGGTGATCGAATACGCCCGCCACCTCTGCGGACTCGCCCAGGCGGACTCCACCGAATTCAACCCGGCCGCGCCCCACCGTGTCATCTTCAAGTTGCGCGAGTTGAAGGGGGTCGATGAACTCGGCGGCACCATGCGCCTGGGGGCCTACCCCTGCAACCTGGCGGAAGGGAGTTTCGCCCACCGCGCTTACGGCGCGCGCCAGATCAGCGAGCGCCACCGCCACCGCTACGAGTTCAACCGCGAGTACGAGAGCGCGCTTACCGCCGCGGGCCTCCGTATTACCGGCCAGACCCCGGATGGCGTCTACGTCGAGATCTGCGAGTACCCCGACCATCCCTGGGGCCTGGGTTGCCAGTTCCACCCGGAATTCAAGTCCAAGCCACTCGAGCCCCACCCGCTGTTCCGGGCCTTCATTGGCGCGGCGTACGAGTACCGCACGGCGAGATCGCAGGTATCCGAAGTCGCCGAAGTCGAGCAGTCATGATTCCAGTGGAACTGAGCGCACCCAGCGGGGGTGGAATCCTTTTCGGCGCGGGGAATCCGCTGGCCCTCATCGCCGGGCCGTGCATCATCGAGAGCGAGGAGCACGCAGCCTTCCTGGCCGCGGAAATCGGCCGGATCGCGGGGCCGTTCGTTTTCAAAGCCTCTTTCGACAAGGCCAACCGCACCAGCGTCTCGGCCTACCGCGGGCCGGGGCTCAAGGAAGGCCTTCGCATCCTGGCCGGCATCAAGGCGGCGGGCCACGCCATCCTCACGGACATTCACGAGCCCTGGCAAGCGGGCCCGGCCGCCGAAGTCGCCGATATCCTCCAGATCCCCGCCTTCCTCTGCCGCCAGACCGACCTGCTGCTCGAGGCCGGCCGCACGGGTCGGATCGTCAACCTCAAGAAGGGCCAGTTCCTGGCGCCGCACGACGTCCGGCTGGCGGCCGAGAAGGTCGCCTCCACCGGCAACACCCGAATCCTGCTGACCGAGCGCGGAACCACCTTCGGTTACAACAACCTGGTAGTGGACATGCGCGGCCTGGTCGTCATGCGGGAACTGGGCTTCCCGGTGGTCTTCGACGCCACCCACAGCGTGCAACTGCCGGGCGGGGCGGGAACGGCCTCCGACGGCCAGGCCCAATTCATCGAGCCGCTGGCGCGCGCGGCGGTGGCGGTCGGCGTCGACGCGCTGTTCGTCGAGGTCCACGAAGCCCCCGAGCGCGCCCTTTCCGACGGTCCGAACGCGCTGCGGCTCGATCTGCTGGCCCCCTTACTGGATCGGCTGCGACGGATCGACGCCTGCGTGAAGACTCTGCACGGACCGGCCGGTTGAAACGTCAGTTACCATGTAAGGTGTGCGCTGCCGGGAGGCTGTCATGAATAACAGGAAACGCCGGGGCTTTACCCTGATCGAGCTCTTGATCGTGATTGCGATCGTGCTCACCATTCTCACGATCGCCCTGCCCAAGGTCTCCAGCGTCCTGATGAACGCCCGGGAAATGGCCGCCATCAAGCAGATGCAGACCATCCACACCGCCCAGACGCAGTACTACTCGCAGTTCGGCAAGTTCGCGACGAAGATGGAGGAACTCGGGCCGCCGCCGACCGGCCAGGCTGGTCCGGCCGCCGCCGACCTCATCTCCGGGGACCTTGCCAAAGGGTTCAAGAGCGGCTACCAATTCATCCTCGTGGGCGGGCCCACCGGCTACACCATCAACGCCAACCCGGTCACCTACAACAGCACCGGCCGCCGCAGCTTTTACTCGGACCAGACGCAGGTCTATCGCGAGAACTGGGGTCCCGAGCCCGCCACTGCCAATAGCTCCGAAATCAAATAGGCTTGTGGCTTGTAGCCTGTGGCTTGTCGCCCGATCCCCGCCAACAACCGCCCACCCTCGCTTTCGGCGCGCCAGCGAAAGCAGCACCGTGGAAGAGGAACCACGCGCCGACGACAGGCCACCAGCCACATGCCGAAGTTGGTTGAACCGCAGCTAGGCGCCGCCGGGTCACCAGGCGCGGCGTGAACTGCGGAGATGGACCCAGCTCCCGGCAGCCGCCACCAGCGCCGCGAGCACGAAGCACAACGCGGTGGAGAGGCTGCCCCCGCCGGGACCGAAGCCGTAGGAGCTGAAGAAGTACCCGCGGACAAGCATCCCCAGCACGGCCACGTTCCACAGCACGAACAGCTCCGGCAGAATCCTCTTCAGCGCCAGTCCCGCGATGAGGAGTCCCGCCAGGCCAGAGAAGAACAGCCAGTAGGTAAGGGCCGCGCCCTGCCAGGGGAGCACTTCAATCGTCAGGTTGTGGCCGCCGAACCAGGCCAGGACCGAGGCCGCCAGAACGAAGGCCGCCACCGCCAGGTGAAACAGAAAACTGAAGCACCGCAGAACCAGTTCGACGACTCGCACCAATGACCCTCCTGCGCCGGCGTGGGCAACCTGCCGAGCTCGGAACCTGCCATTGTAGCAGCCCGGCCCTGCTTTTGCTTTCAACGCGCTGGATCACTAGAATAGTAGATGAAGCATCAGGGCGGTCGAATTATGTCCAGTCAGGCGGCGCTCACTCCCCGGCAGCGAGAAGTTCTCTACTCCATCGTCGAGACCTATATCGCCACGGGCGAGCCCGTCGCCTCCCGAACGATCTCGCGACATCGCAAGGACTCTCTCAGTCCCGCCTCCATCCGCAACGTGATGGCGGATCTGTTCGAGGAAGGCTACCTGGCGCAGCCGCACACTTCCGCCGGGCGGGTCCCAACCGAGAAGGCGATTCGTGTCTACGTTCAGTCTCTCACCGCGGGCCGCCGTGCGGTCCTGGACCTGGAGCGGCTGCGGGCCGATCTCAGCCAAGTCGAGTCGCTGTCCGGGCGCGTCGAGCGATCCTCGCACGTGCTGACCGAGGTCACCCACAACATCGGCATTGCCGCTGCCATCCCGACTTCCAGCCAGACGCTGGACCGGGTCGAACTGTTGAAGCTCGTCGACCGGCGCGTCGTGATGGTGGTGGTCACGCGCGACCGCATGGTGCGCGACCGCGTGGTGTCCCTCCAAGAGGACATCTCTCAGGACGACCTGAATTCCATCCGCAACTACCTGAACGAGAACTTCAGCGGCTGGGCCCTCCCGGAAGCCCGCCAGGAACTCCGGCGCCGGCTGGAGCAGGAGAGCGCCGCTTACGACGCCATTCTCAAACGGCTCATTGTGCTCTACGGGAAGGGGCTGCTGGACATCGAATGGGCGCCCGAGATCTACATGGAGGGAGCTTCCAACCTGGTAGGCCTGGATCTCCACCTCACCCGGGAGAAGATGCGGGAGTTGTTTCGGACGCTGGAAGAGAAGAAGCGGATGCTCCAGTTGCTGGACCGGTTTCTGGAGCAGCCTTCGGGCGAACTCGGCGTGCAAGTCGGCTTGGGCGAAGCTTACCCGGCCATGACGGCGCTTTCGCTGATCGGCCTCAAAATGGTTCTGGCCGGGGGGCTGTCCGCGAAGATCGCCGTGCTGGGCCCCATCCGCATGGACTACCAGCGGGTCATGTCCGCGGTGTGGCAGGTGGGCAGCGCGTTTCTGGAAGCTATCGGCTAGGAAGCTATCGGCTATCGGCTATCGGCAAAATGAAAGAAGAGAAGCAATTCACGGAGTTCACAGACGCCCCTCCGGCGCCAGCGGCGGGGACGGACATGGTCGAGGTGACCGATCCTACCGCATTGCTGGCTGCCGTCGCCGCCGAACGCGACCAACTGGCGAAAGAGAAGGCGGACCTCTACGACCAGTTCCTCCGCCGTAGCGCCGAGTTCGAGAATTTCCGCCGGCGCTCTCAGCGGGAGCGCTCGGAAATCCTGGAGTTCGCCGGGATGGAGACCCTCCGCGAACTGCTTCCCATCCTCGACGATTTCGAGCGCGCCCTGAAGGCCCCCTGCTCCGGCACGGAGTACTCCAAGGGCATGGAGCTGATCTATCACCGGCTGTTCAGCGCCCTGCGGAGAACCGGGTTGGAGCCGCTGACTGTCGCGGGGCAGAAGTTCGACCCCAACGTGCACCATGCGGTGGAGACGGTCGTGGCGGGCGACGTGGAAGACCATACCGTCGTCCAAGAACTTCAGCGAGGCTACAATTTCAAAGGACGGCTGTTGCGACCCGCGATGGTGAAGGTCGCGGTCAAGCCGTAACCCAGCAGCGGTGACCAAGCGCGATTACTACGAGGTTCTGGGAGTCAGCCGCAACGTCTCCGAGCAGGAGCTGAAGAGCGCCTACCGGCAGATGGCGCTCAAGTTTCACCCGGACCGCAACCCGGACAACCAGGAGGCCGAGGAGAGGTTCAAGGAGGCCGCCGAGGCCTACAGCGTGCTCGGCGATCCGCAGAAGCGCGCCGCTTACGACCAATACGGGCACGCCAGCGTGCCCAGCGCGGCTTCCTCCGGTTTCGACCCCAACGCTTTTGCCGACTTCAGCGATATCCTGGGCGACTTCTTCGGCTTTGGCGATCTCTTCGGCGGCTCCGGCGGCCGCCGCCGCACCCGCGCACAGCGCGGCGACGATCTCCGCTACGACCTGGAGCTCAGCTTCGAGGACGCCGTGCGCGGCATGGCCGCCGAGATCCAGATCCCGCGGCAGGAGGTCTGCCACCGCTGCCTCGGCAAGGGCGCCGAGCCGGGCGACCTGGTCACCTGCTCCGCCTGCCGGGGCCGCGGGGAGATGATCTATCAGCAGGGCTTCCTGTCCATCCGGCGCACCTGCTCGCGGTGCGGCGGGGTGGGCCAGGTCGCTCGCAAAGCTTGCACCCAGTGCCGTGGCCGGGGCTACGTCACCTCCGAGGACAAGCTTAAGGTCAACATTCCCGCCGGGGTGGATAACGGCACCAGGCTGCGGCTGTCGGGCAAGGGACAGTCCGGCGCCAACGGCGGCCCTCCGGGAGACCTCTACGTTTTCATCAAGGTGGAGGAGCACCCGATCTTCGAGCGGCGGGAAAAGGACCTCCACTGCATCATCCCCATCAACGTCGCGCAGGCCGCCCTGGGCGCCGAGATCGAGGTCCCCACCCTCGATGGCGTCCAGCCCCTGAGAATCCCCGAGGGGACCCAGACCGGAGCCACCTTCCGGCTGCGCCAGCAGGGCGTTCCCGACATGAATGGCCACGGACGCGGCGACCTCTACGTCCACGTGCAGGTCAAAGTGCCGGCCAAGCTCACCCGCGATCAGCGCAAGTTCTTCGAGCAGCTCAAAGAAACCCTGCCCGCCGAGAACAAGCCCAGCGAGCGCGGCCTGTTCGAAAAGGTCAAAGACTACTTCATGTAGCCGCGCGAGGAACACGGCGCCTGGAGAAGCGATGGCCGCGCCCTACGGCGACCGCGTAGCTGTGCTATAGCTGATAGTCGGTAGCCCAGATGAAGATCACCCGGGTGGAATCCTTCCTGATGTCGTACCCGCTTCCCGAGCCCCTCAACATGCGGTTCTACGGCGGCGAGCGGACCATTTTGAAGCGGGATGCGATGCTCGTCCGCATCCAGGCCGACAACGGGCTGGTGGGGTACGCGCCCGGGCAGGGAAGCGAGAAGGCAGACCGCGCCATCAAGGGGACGATTGCCCCGTTCCTGGAAGGGCGGACGCTGGCGGACCCGGATGCGCTGCGGGTGCTGTTCCTGCACGGTCCTGGCGGAGACCCGGAACTGGCCAAGGTCTACTGCTCGGTGGAAGTCGGGCTGTACGACCTGGTGGGGAAGGCGCTGGGGGTGCCGGTCTCCGAGTTGCTCGGTGGGCGGGTGCGGGACCGCATCCGGCTGTACGGCAGCGCCGGGATGTACATGGCGCCCGAGAAGTACGCGGAGGAAGCGGCGGCGATCGCCGAGATGGGTTTTACCGCCTATAAGATGCGGCCGGCGCTCGGTCCGGAGAAGGACGTCGAGACGGTGGCCCTGATGCGCCGGGCGGTGGGGCCGGACGTCGAACTGATGGTGGACGCGCATGCCTGGTGGCGGATGGGCGACCTCAGCTACTCGTTCCAGACCGTCGAGCAGGTGGCGCAGCGAATGGCGGCGCACCGCATCCTGTGGCTGGAGGAACCCTGGCTGCCGGACGACCACGAAGCTTACCACCGGCTGAAGGAAAAGGGGTACGTTGCGCTGGCCAGTGGAGAGCACGAGCCGAGCGACGACGGCTTCATCGACCTGATCCAAACCCGCAGCGTCGATTACGCGCAGATGGACCTGGTGTGCCAGGGCGGATACCCGACCGGGCGCCTGATCCTGACCGAGGTTGCGCGGGAGGGTCTGCGGTTCGCCTTCCATAGCTGGGGGACGGTGCTGGAGCTGGTGGCAGCGGCGCAGTTGGGCATCTGCTGGCCGGAAATGGTCGCGGAATGGCTGGAGTACCCCTGCTACTCGGGTTTTGACCGCGTGGGCATGTACCCGTTCCCGCTGGCCGAGGAGATCCTCTCCGCGCCGCTCGACATCGACCGGGGTGACCTGATCGTGCCGCGGGAGCCCGGGCTGGGGGTCAAGGTGAACGAGAGTGTAATCCAGCGGTATCCTTGGATTCCCGGACCGTGGACCCATTTCACCCTGGACTCGCCCGCGGAAACCTGGTACGTGAGCTCCGACCACAGCGTGAAGTGGGAGGGGCGGACGAAGGCCGGAGAGTAAACTACTAGACCGTACCAGTACGCTTCTCGCCGGCCGACCCCTTGTGTCTTGCCCCAATTTGTGGCAGTTTCTGAATCGTCGCCATTCGAGTGCCACGGAGGGAGCGCATGACTCTCAAGCGAATGTTGTGGGTTCTGGTCTTCGTGGTGATGGTGTCCGGGCTGCATCGATTCGCCTGGGCGGCGATTCGGTAGGCTGGAAGTCTCTCCCGGCGCAGTTGCTCCAGTTCGGAATCCTCTCGCTGAGGAGCGCATTGCAGGCCAGGGAGTACATTGGCCCGCGTCCAAGAGCAGTGTCTCACGCGCCGCCCGGCCGACTGGGCGGCTTTTTTATGTCAGGCCCAGGGTTTCTGATATCCTGGTGTCCTCGGCATGTGGACTGAATGCGTGGGGGGATCCGTCTTCGCCGTAGCCGGGCTGATGACCTACGGGGTTCGTTCGCGCTCCTCGAATCTGTTCGGGCCGTCGGTGTGGCGCGGGGCGGCGGACAACCGGGCCATTGCGCTAACCTTCGACGACGGACCGAGCGAATCCACGCCGCGGCTGCTGGAGTCGCTGGCTCGCGAGGGCGTTCAGGCGACCTTCTTTCAGTGCGGGGCCAACGTCACGCGGCTGCCGGGGATCGCACGCCGGGTGGCGGAGGCCGGGCATGAGATTGGCAACCACAGCTATTCCCACCCGCCCTTCTACCTGCGGTCGGCGGCGTTCATGGAACGGGAGATGGCGCGGGCGCAGGCGGTGATCCAGGATGTGACCGGACGGGCGCCTTCGCTGTTCCGCGTTCCCTACGGCGCCCGGTGGTTCGGGCTGGGAGGAGCGCAGAAGCGCCTCGGGCTGCAAGGCGTGATGTGGACGGCAATCGCTTTGGATTGGAAATTGAACGCCGCCGCGATCGTGAGGCGCCTGCTCCGGGCCGCCGGGAACGGCGCCATATTCTGCCTGCACGACGGCCGGGAGCTCGAGCCGGAGCCCGACGTCGGAGAGATGCTGGTGGCCGTACGCCGCCTCATCCCCGAGCTGCGCCTCCGGGGCTTTCATTTTGAGACCGTGAGCCAAATACTATGTCCGACGAGTTGACCCGGAGAATCGTTTCCTGCATCGCGGAGAGCCAGAAGATCCCCCCGGAGAAGATCACCCTCGACAGCACGTTCGAGGAGCTGGGAATCGATTCGCTGGATGGGGTGAATATCCTGTTCGCGCTCGAAAACGAGTTCAACATCGACATCCCGGACGAGGGCGTTCAGGGGATCCGGGGCGTGCGGGAAATGGTGGAGGCCTTGGACAAGCTGTTATCCGGCGGGGCGGATGCGGGCGCGGCGGCGCAGCCCTGAGTCATGGGGCGCCGGCGCGTCGTCATTACGGGGATCGGGGTCGTATCGGCTCTGGGCCGGAACGCGCGGGAGTTCTGGAAGGCTTTGGTCGAGGGGCGGCCGGGGATCGGTCCCATCACGCTCGTCGACAGGAGCGCTCTGCGCTTTCACAACGGCGCGGAAGCCTGGGGTTTCAACCCCGCCGAGCACTTCCAGCAGAAGGAATTGGACTTCCTGGACCGCTTCGCGCAGTTTGCGCTGGTGGCGGCGCGCGAGGCGGTGCGGGACGCCGGCGTCGAGTGGACGGCCGGCCTGCGGGAGCGCTCGGGCATCGTGACCGGCTCGTGCGTGGGTGGAAAGTCGACCGAAGACGAGGGCTTCCAGAACCTGTACCTGCTCCGCAAGCCGCGCGTGAATCCGCTGACCATTCCGCGCTCCATGGGGAACGCCGGGGCGAGCTACATTTCGATGGAGACCGGGATCTGCGGGCCCGCCTACACGATCTCGACGGCCTGCTCTTCGGCCAACCACGCCATCGGGCAGGCCTTCTGGATGGTTCGGGACGGGGTGGTGGATCTGGCTTTGACGGGGGGCAGCGAAGCCCCCTTCAGCATGGGGAACCTCAAGGCTTGGGAGGCGATGCGCGTGGTGGCGCCGGACACCTGCCGGCCGTTCTCGAAGGACCGGCGGGGCATAATTCTGGGCGAGGGCGGTGCCGTGATGGTGCTCGAGCCGCTCGAGGCGGCGCGGGCGCGCGGGGTGCGCATCTATGCCGAGATTGTGGGCTTCGGCATGTCCTCGGATGCGCACCACCTCACGCAGCCCTCCGTGGAAGGCCCGTCGCGCGCGATCCGGGGCGCGCTGGCCGACGGCGGCCTCACGCCCGGCCAGATCGGTTACATCAACGCGCACGGAACGGCGACCCCGGCCAACGACCCGATCGAGGTCGCGGCAGTCCGCGCGGCCCTGGGAGCGCAGGCCGAGCGATTGGCGATCAGCTCGACCAAGTCGATGCACGGGCACGCGCTGGGCGCGGCGGGAGCGATTGAGGCCATTGCCACCGTGCTGGCCCTGCGCGAGGGCGTCCTGCCGCCCACCGCGAACTTCACCGCGCCCGACCCGCTGTGCGACCTCGATGTCGTGCCCAACCAGGCCCGCCGCGCCGAAGTCGAATGCGCCCTCTCGAGCTCTTTCGCCTTCGGCGGCCTCAACGCCGTCCTCGCCTTCCGCCGATGGGAGGAGTAGGAACCGCACGTCGAATCAGGCCGTCCGGGCCGCAACCAGGCAACTGCCCCCCGCCGCGATGCGACGGCCACGCCGGATTCGCCGGACTTCCCAATCCAGGACCCGCTCCATCAACCGGCCAGCGGCGCCCTCTCGCGGCCGATGTTCCGCTGTGGCCAATTCGAGGCTCGGGGCCTTCCGCAGGCCCACACGGCTGGGAACGCTGCGGAGCAGGAAGATCGGCAGGGGCAGGACGGTAAAGAAGTAGCTGGCGAACACCGTCGAATAGCCCGATCTCTCGAGCAATGCCGCGATACCGCGGAGGGTGTACCGGCGGTAGTGCCCGGCCAGTACATCTTCGATTGACCAAAGCCACTGGTAGGCGGGCACGCTCACGTACAGCATCCCGTCCGGGCGCAATAGACGGCGAATGGTTCGCAGGAACCCGGCGTCGTCGCAAATGTGCTCGACGACATCGAACAGCCCCACGGCGGGGAGGCTGCCCTCGGGGAAGCCGGCGCCTTCGATCGTCGCGCATATCACCGGATCCAATCCCCGCTTCTGTGCGTTTCGCGCGCCTCCGATTCCGGGTTCGACGGCCAGGGCGTCGAACCCGGCCTCTCGCAGCGCCAACGTGACGTACCCATTTCCGGCCCCAACATCGAGGATCGCGCCCGCTGGGGGGTGCGCGCGCACCACTTCTGTAACGCACCGGTTGCGATGGCGGAACCAGAATGAGCCCGCCTCGATTTCCAGAAGCCCGTCGTGCCCACGCTCGCCGAACGCCGAAGGAACACTAGCCCCCG
>Ga0187878_1000525_pt1 | contig 43361 bp, 36 predicted proteins | sample June2016WEW_17_1_FD_132979 | JGI IMG/M metagenome (GOLD analysis project Ga0187878, IMG submission 132979) | Peatland microbial communities from SPRUCE experiment site at the Marcell Experimental Forest, Minnesota, USA - June2016WEW_17_150 | ecosystem: Environmental > Terrestrial > Soil >... | reverse complement strand
GGGCCGCCGCCGCCGCAACCGAGGGACTGCCTAGGCCGTCCGCAGTGGGGACGGCTCGGGCTGTCCCCGGTTGCCCCTAAGGAGCCACATGGACATCTTCGCGCATGGTCTTTGGGCCGCCGCAGCCGCACGCGGCGTGAACAGAAAGGCCCCCCGCCGCCTCCGCGTCCCCTGGTTCGCCTTCTTCGGGGTCTTTCCCGACCTGTTCGCCTTTTCCGTGCCCGTCACGATGATGCTGTGGTTACGCTTGACCGGCGGCCTCGGCCCCCTCCCAGGCCCGCGCCACATGCCCTTCCGCGATCTCGCCTGGCACCTCTACCGCATCAGCCACAGCCTCATCATCTTCGCGGCCGTCTTCGGAATCGTCTGGCTACTCGCGCGCCGCCCCGTGCTCGAGCTGCTCGGCTGGTCGCTTCACATCCTCATCGACATCCCGTCCCACTCCCTGCGCTTCTTCGCCACCCCGTTCCTGTGGCCGCTCTCCGACTACCGCTTCAACGGCATCTCCTGGGCCAACCGCTGGTTCATGCTCTCCAACTACACCGCGCTCCTGATCGTGTACATTCTGTTGTGGAGGACTTCCCGCCGTTCGGTCCGCACCGAGTGACGTGGCACGCCCATCCGGCCGAGCCGGCCTGCCGCGCGGTTAGCGCCTAATATCGCCTCACCCCAGGGTCCACCGACGCCGCCCACCGGTCGATCCCTCCCTGCATGCTCTGGCACCCCGCCAGCCCCCGCTGCCTCAGCCACGTGACCACTTGCAGGCTCCGCGGTCCGTAGTGGCAGTAGAACACCAGCGCCCCCTCCCCGGCTTTCTCCTTCAGCGTGGTCACCGCCTTCGGAATGGAACGTATGGGGATCAGCTCCGCTCCCTCGATCCGGCACCTCGCGAACTCTTGCGGCTCCCGCACGTCGATCAGCCGCACCGCCTCCCCCGCTTTCAGTCTCCGTTTCACTTCCAGCACGCCGACTTCCAGCGGCACTCCCCCCATCGCCCCTCCTCACTCCATTATCCACCCCACCGTGAGGCGGACCTCCTGGTCCGCGGCCGGCCCCCCGGACGGCCTCTCTGCTACACTGTCCCCATGCCGGAGCCGCCCCCCGTCACCTGTCCCGCCTGCTCCGCCAAGGTCCCATCTTCCGGCCGCTTTTGCAGCTTCTGTGGAGCCTCTCTCCCCCAACCCCCCGAGTCCACGCCCACCGAATTCATGCCGCCGCCCGAGCCGCCCGCCTCCGCGCATCCCGACGAGGAGCGCTTCCTTCCCGGCACCTTGATTGCCTCCCGCTACCGCATCGCCGGCCAGCTCGGCCGCGGCGGCATGGGCGAGGTCTACCGCGCCACCGACCTGGTCCTGCGCCAGCCCGTCGCCCTCAAGTTCCTGCCCGAAGCCGTCGGCGCCGCTCAGCCCGTCCTCGAGCGTTTTCTCAACGAAGTCCGCATCGCCCGCCAGATCTCGCACCCCAACGTCTGCCGCGTTTACGACGTCGGCCTCCACCAGGGCCTCCACTACATCTCCATGGAGTTCGTCGACGGCGAGGATCTCGCCTCGCTGCTCCGCCGCATCGGCCGCCTTCCCTCCGACAAGGCCCTCGAATTCGCGCGCCGCATCTGCGCCGGTCTCGCCGCCGCGCACGAGAGGGGCGTGCTCCACCGCGACCTCAAGCCCGCCAACATCATGATCGATGGCCGCGGCCAGGTCCGCATCATGGATTTCGGGCTCGCCGGCTGGACCGGCCAGTTCCAGGGCGCCGAGATTCGCAGCGGCACGCCCGGATACATGGCCCCCGAGCAGCTCGAAGGCGCCGAGGTCACCCCCCGCAGCGACATCTACAGCCTCGGCGTCGTGCTCTACGAAATGTTCACTGGCAAGCGTGCCTTCGAGGCCGCCAGTGTCGCCGAGTTGTCCCGCCTCCAGGCACAATCCACGCCGGCCGGCCCCTCCTCGGTCGTCAAGGACCTCGACCCCGCCATCGAGCGCGTCATCCTCCGCTGCCTCGACCCCAATCCCGCCCGCCGCCCCGCCTCCGCTCTGGCCGTCGCCGCCGCCCTCCCCGGTGGCGATCCCCTCGCCGCCGCGCTCGCCGCGGGCGAAACCCCTTCCCCAGACATGGTGGCCGCCGCCGGCCAGTTCGAGGGGGGCAAGCCCTATCTCGCCCTCATCGTTTTCGTCCTGGTGCTCGCTGGACTCGCCGCTGCCGCCCTCCTCTCCGGCCGCCTCAACCTCATCGCCAGAACGCCCTTCGACAGCCCCCCCGATGCCCTGGCCGGCCGGGCCAAGGAAATCCTACAGAACCTCGGCTATCCCGACCGCCCCGCCGATACCGCGGACGGCTTCCTTTACGACGACGACTATCTGTACTACCTGGAACACCTCAATCGCTCCCCCGCTCGCTGGTCGGCTCTCGCCACCGGACAACCCGCCCCCGTCCTCTTCTGGTACCGCACCAGCCCGCGCATGCTCGCGCCTTCCGAATTCTTCGCCTTCCTCTTCCCCGGCATTGTCTCCACCTCCGATCCGCCTCCCACCACTCCCGGCATGACCACGCTCACCCTCGATCCCTCGGGCCGGCTCGTCGACCTCTCCGTGGTCACTCCTCAACACGAGGATTCCTTCCTCCACCCCGCGCCCTTCGACTGGAGACTCCTGTTCGCCGCCGCCCGCCTCGATCCGGCCGGTTTCACCCCCGCCCAGCCCCAGTGGTTCCCGCTCGCCTACGCCGACGAGCAGAAGGCCTGGACCGGCTCCCTCCCAGGCGGAGCACCCAATTCCCTCCGCGTCGAGGCCGCCGCCTTTCGAGGCCGCCCGGTCTACTTCCGCCTGGCCGGGCCCTGGACCCGGCACAGCGGCCTGCAACCCATTCCCACCCCCCCAAGGCGGCAAGCCGCCAACATCATCGTCATCGCTTTGCTACTGTTCGCCGTGCTGTTGAGTTGCGTCGTCGCCCGCAGAAACGCCCGCCTCGGCCGCGGCGATCGCCGCGGCGCCACCCGCCTCGCCGCCTTCGTCTTCGCTCTCATGCTCCTGGCCTGGGCCCTCGGCGCCACTCACGTTCCGGATTTCTACGAACTCTTGCTCCTGCTCATGGCCGCCAGTTGGGCCCTGTTTTTCGCCGCACTCGCCTGGGTCCTCTATCTCGCGCTCGAGCCTTATGCCCGCCGCCTCTGGCCCCAGGCCCTCATCTCCTGGAACCGGCTCCTGGCCGGCGCTTTCCGCGATCCGCTCGTCTCCAGGGATGCCCTCTTCGGCATGGCCTTCGGCGTCGCGCTCGCGCTCCTTACCTTCCTTGGCGATTCCATTGCCGAGCTCCTCGGCGGATCACTCTTCACCCACGACCTTTTCCCCCTCCTCGGCCTCCGGCAGATCGCCGCCGATCTTCTCGCCCGCATCCCCATCTCCATCGCCTTCGCCATCCCGCTGTGCTTCCTCCTGGTCGGCCTGCGTGCCGGGCTCCGCCGCCAGTGGCTCGCCGCCGCGGCCTTCATCCTGATCCTCGGGGCGCCCCGCGTGCTCTCCAGCGACCTGCCCCTTCTCGACGCCGCCGTCCAAGTCCTCGACCTCTCCGTAGTCCTGATCATCCTGCTCCGCTTCGGCCTGCTCGCCCTGGTGCTTGCCAACTTCACCCACAACGCCCTCATCTTCCTCCCCCTCACCCTCGATTTCTCTGCCTGGTACATCGGTCTCTCTCTGTTCACCCTCCTGGCCTTCGCCGTCCTCGCCGCCCTGGCCTTCCGCGCCGCCCTCGCCGGCCGCCCCCTCTTCCTCCGCGACTGATCACTCTCGCCCCACTTCTTTTTCTCCCTACCGCTCAACCACTTCCCCCTCCGCTCCCCTCCCCGCCGCCCCGCCTCCCCTCTACCATGAAGCCAGACACCCCAACTCCGGGGAAAGGAAATCCCGATGAAATCTGCTTCCCGCAGCGCCTTGTTGATTCTTGCGCTGGTGGCGATCGTCCTGGCGCAGACCTCTGTGCCGGTCGCGCAACCGCAGCCCAACCAGGCTTCCTACGCCACCTCGCTGTTGAACCTGTTCGTGAGTTACGATCGCGACAGCTACCGCAAAGCCTTCGGGGTCGCGGCTCCGGCGTTCGATCCTTCGAAGGCGCCGAAAAGCTGGTTCGACACCTCCCAGACGGGCGATCCGGACGAGGCAGTGCTCTACAAGGTCCTCGGGACCAATACGGCCGGACAGCCCGCGCTGAAGTCAATCTCGATGACCGTGGCCGAGGCCAAGGTGGTCAACCTGGTCGGCCGCGAACCCTACGCTCCCTACGTGGCCAAGGACACCCCAGCCTACATTCCAGGCGCCGGCGGAGGCCAGGGCAACACGCCAATCACGGCGGTTTACCTGACCACGCTGGATCAGGCCACGCAACTGGCGAAGGAATTGGGTGGGACGGTCCAGGATGCCTCCAACCTCGATACCGTCTGGGGCACGGAGACCAGGCGCCAATACAACATCGTGGTGAATGGGATCCCCTTTGCCGCCGGGCTGTTGCTCCAGCAGCGCTGGGCGCAAGGCGTGGGCGTGCCGGGCGTGTGGACCTGGCCCGATTTTTATCACCCAACCTTTACAGCGGTGTTGCCGCCGGATGGCACGGGCCGCACCGACGCGCGGCCCATGCCCATGCGTGACCTGCTCCCCAACGAAGTCTTGAAGGACAGCCCGTTCGGCGTCGCTGTCTACCGGACCGACATTCAGGCGCAGCAGGACGCGCAGAGCAACGTTTTCACGGTGGCCGATCGGCTGCTCTTGCAGAAGATCGCCCAGAAGCTGGGGGTGCAGTAAAAGGGGTCCGATGATCCGTCGCTTCCTTCCCTTGCTGGCGCTCTGCTGGCCACTTGTGGCCCAGATGGGCAGCTTGGATTTTGCGCCCCAGGGCGGCGGAAAAAAGGCTGTTGTCTGGGCCGTGTCGGGCTGCCTGACCAAATCCGTTCCGGTTGCCACCATCTACCACCTCGCCACCGTTCACGGGATCGCGTGGCTGACACCGAAGGCCGCTGGCGACATTCTGGCTACCAAGACCTTTTGGGGGCGGGCATACCGCTGGACAGCCTTTGCTTCCGCCGGGGCTTCGGGCCTGATCGCGTTGAACGTCATCAAGGCCAACCCACAGATCCTCGCTGCGGTCACTGCGGGCAGTGCGCTGTTGAACCTCTTTGTGCCGCTGGCCCAGAAACAAGTCCCGGCGGTTGATCCCGCGGCGGGGCAATCGCTGAACGTTGGACCGGACGGTTGTGGGACGGCGTTGTTCTACGCGCTACCTTCCGCAGTTGGTCCATTCGCCGAAACTCTCAAATAGACCGGGGGCAACCCCAGAAAGGAATCTATGAAAAACGCAGCGCGGAACTGGAAGACCACCATCGCCGGCATATTCACCCTGCTGATGCTCGCTTTCAACGTCTACAACAATCCAGCCATCCTGAAGGACCCGACCGGACAGGCGCAAGTACTGGCGCAAGCCGGCGTGGCTGTTGGGCTGATTGTGGCCAAAGACGGTGACCAGACGGGCACAGCCGCCCAGCCCAAGCAGTAGCCCCCTCGCCAAACTCCCCACCGCGAACTCGGCGGCGCCGCGACCGCTGCACCCACCGCGGCGCACAGCCGACGGAACGGTCGATAGGGGCCTGGATGCACACGAACCCCACCGGCACATACAATTCGGCAAACCCCGCCGCAGCCTTCCATGGGGCCGCTAGTTTGCTCCAGTTATCTTGCATTCGCAGCCCCGATCATGAACGCGCCCATCGCGGCGCGCCAGGACCAGATGTGACCCTACCTAAAACGAAGGACCAGCCCGCCGAGCGCATCCTCAACGAGGGAGACGCCCTCAGGATGATTTATCGCGACCGGAGCCCGCGACGAATTGCGAAACGGAAGCGGCATATCCTTTCGTTAGCGACAACCTAACGCAAGGTTTCTGATTCGGCAGCCGGGAATCTCGGCTCCGGAACCCGTCACTGCGTCATCCAGCCGCGCCGTGCGATTGGATTCCAGGCTGTGCGAGTGTGCTCCGGCTTGAAGGCCTGCTGTTTGCAGGGTTCCAGGCATGGGCCTGGTCGTTCGCCGCCCGCAATGTCGGATGCTCGCGCATCGCTCTTGGGCCCGCCGGGATGCACCAAAGTTGTTCTTTCCGAACGATGCACGCATTCGGGTGTGAAGCTACCCGCCGGGTCTCGCCTCGATACCAGATGCAGCCATCTGTTTCTTTTCATCATCCTTCCCGATTTTCTGTCACAATAACCGATTGAGGACGATTCGGAGCGCAAGACATGCCCAATGAGGATCGCTGGTACTCCGTGAATGAGGTGGCGGTCCACCTTGGGGTCGCGGTCGATACCGTCTATCGCTGGATCGAGAATAAGTCACTGCCGGCTCATCGAATTGGCCGGCTCTGGAAGTGCCAATTGGCCGAGGTCGATGAGTGGGTGCGCGCCGACGGGGCTGCGGCGCCTGCGAAGAAGGCTTCGCGCCCAACCAAGAGGCGGCCCGGGTAGCCCGACGATCATGCAGATTTCCGAACTCAGGACCAACGTCATCGTGCGCGGCCCGGTGCTGCCGGAACCAGTGCAGGTGATCCGCGTGGTTCCCATGGGCGTGTCTGTCAAGCTCGTGGGCCGCGGTCTCACCACCGGGATGGTCCATCAGCCCATCTTGAGCGCCGCTCAACTCGCCAGTCTCGAGGCCTCTCCGGAAACCCAGCCGTTTGACGGCGATCCGAAGAATTTCAAACTGGGCGTCGAAGCCCTCCGGCTCGGGATTGCCTACGAGTACGACCCCTACTTCTCGCTGTCCATCGCGCGCGTTGACCCGCTGCCGCACCAACTGGAAGCTGTCTACGACTACTTCCTAAAGCTGCCCCGCATCCGCTTCCTGCTGGCCGACGACCCCGGCGCGGGAAAGACGATCATGGCAGGCCTCCTCCTCAAAGAACTGAAGATCCGCGGCCTGATCAAGCGTATTCTGATCATCACGCCGGCCAACCTGAGCTTCCAGTGGCAGCGCGAACTGAAGGATAAGTTCCAGGAGAAGTTCGAGGTGGTCCGAAGCGATGTGCTGCGTGCGAGCTACGGATCCAATCCTTGGCAAGAGAAGAACCAGGTTGTCACTTCAATCTCCTGGGTTTCCCGTGTCGAGGACGCCAAGGAGAGCCTGCTGCGCAGCCGCTGGGATCTCATTATCGTGGACGAGGCGCACAAGATGAGCGCCTCCAGTTCGGATCGGCGCACGCTCGCCTATGAGTTGGGAGAGCAGCTATCGGAACTGACCGACCACTACCTCCTGATGACCGCCACGCCGCACAAAGGCGACCCGGAGAACTTCCGGCTGTTCCTGCAACTGCTCGACCGCGATGTGTACGGCAACGTGGCAAGCATCGAAGAGGCCATACGCCAGCACGAGGCGCCGTTTTACCTGCGCCGCGTCAAAGAAGCTCTCGTCCATTTCCCCGACCCGGAGACCGGAGCCGTCCGCACGCTCTTCACCAAGCGAAAAGTGGAGACGATCGGCTTTGCGATCGACGACGAAGAATGGGACCTCTACGACGCCCTGACGCGCTACGTGGAAGATCAGTCGATAAAAGCGGCGGCCGAGGATTCCGCGCGTGGCCGCGCCATAGGTTTTACGATGGCCATGCTCCAGCGCCGTTTCGCGTCGAGCACCCGCGCCGTGCGCCGCAGCCTGGAGCGTATGCGCGAGAAACGGCAGCGGGTTCTCGCCAATCCCGCCGCGTACCGCCAGCAACAAATCGAAGCCCGCCTTCCCGACGACTTTGAAGACCTGCCGGAAGAAGAGCAACAGGAGATCATGGCGCAATTGGAAGACGCGGTGATCTCGGTCGATCCCGCGGAACTCAAGGAAGAGATTGGTCAGCTCAGCCGGCTGATTGCGCGGGCCGAAGCCCTGGAGAAGCGGGAAGTGGAATCTAAACTCCGCAAGCTCCACGAAGTCCTCTCGTCGCAGGGTATCTTTGCCGATCCGAAGATGAAGCTGCTGATCTTCACCGAACACAAGGACACTCTGGATTACCTGGTGGAGAAGCTGCGCGACGAGTGGCGCCTGAGCGTCACGCAAATCCATGGCGGCATGAAAACCGGCGATCGCGACTCGCCCGGCACTCGCATCTGCGCCGAGAGGGAGTTTCGGGAGTCGTGTCAGGTTCTGGTGGCGACCGAAGCGGCGGGCGAAGGCATCAACCTTCAGTTCTGCTGGTTCATGATCAACTACGACATCCCCTGGAACCCGGTTCGCCTGGAACAGCGGATGGGCCGTATCCACCGCTATCTCCAGGAGAAGGACTGCCTGATCCTGAACTTCGTGGCCACGAACACCCGCGAGGGCCGCGTTCTGCACAAGCTATTCGAGCGCCTCCAGAGCATCGAAGCCGATTTGGACCCGCAGCAAACCGGCAAGATCTTCAACGTCCTCGGCGACGTATTCCCTGCAAACCAGTTGGAACGTATGCTGCGCGAGATGTACGCGCAGAACTTGTCTGAGGATGTGATCAAATCCCGTATTGTCGAACAGGTGGATGAACAGCGGTTCCGGCGCATCACGCAGTCCACGCTGGAAGGTCTGGCGAAGCGCCAACTGAACCTGTCCGCGATCGTTGGAAAGTCGGAGGAGGCCAAAGAGCGGCGGCTCGTTCCCGAGGTGGTGGAGGATTTCTTCCTGCACGCCGGACCGCAGGTCGGGGTGCTTCCAAAGGAGACCGCCAAGGGCAAGCACTCCTACCGGATTGGCCGCATCCCGAAGAACCTCTGGCCCGCCGGAGAGCGCCTGGAGCCTCGATTCGGGAAACTCGGCAAGGAATACAAGTTGGTCGTCTTCGACAAACGCTATTTGACCGAAGATCCCACTCTGGAATGGATCACCCCCGGCCACCCGCTGTTCGAAGTTGTTCGCGAAGAGCAGTTGGCGGTCGCGGCCCCCGATCTGGAAAGAGGCGCGGTGTTCTACGACGCGCAGCGTTCCAAACCGGCCCGGCTGGACGTCTACTCCGCGGCGATCCGGGATGGGCTCGGCAACGTGCTGCATCGCCGGCTGTTCGTGGTCGAGACTACGATGGCTGGCGACCTCGAAATCCGGCAGCCCACCATTTTCCTCGATCTCGTCGCCGCTCCCGCCGGTGCGGAACCTGGAATTGACGACGGCCTCCCGGGCCCGGAAATCATCGAGCAGGCGCTGGTGGAAAAGGCTCTTCAGCCATTTCTCGAAGAGGTGCAGCAGACCAGGCTGAAGGAGATCGACACCATCTCCAATCACATGGAGATCAGCCTGCGCGAACTCATCCATCGGCAGAACCTACGGATGGCCGAGTTGCTGAGCGCACAGGAGGCGCAGCACTCCGTTGTGCGCGATTCAGGCGAAGGCCGCGACCAGTCGCGGGCGTACAATCCCCTGCTCGCAGCCAACATCAAGCAGGTGGAAGACAAGCTCGACGAACTGAACAGCCGTCTGGAAAGACGGCGCACCGAAATCGAGCGGGAACGCATCTGCACCATCGCCGACATTCAGCATCACGGCCGCGCTTGGGCGATGCCCCACCCCGAAAGAGCGGCGCCCAACATAGCGGCCATGGTGAAGGACGACGAGATCGAAAGGCTCGCCGTTCAGGCCGTGATCGCGCACGAAGAGGCGCGCGGGTGGCGCGTCGTCAGCGTGGAAAAGGAGAACCGCGGCTTCGACCTGGTGTCGCGGCGTCCGCACCCGGAAGACCCGGAAACGTCCATCGAAGTCCGCTTCATCGAAGTCAAAGGACGTTCCGCATTGGGCGAAGTGGCGCTCACCACTAACGAGTACAAGACCGCCGAGCGGCTGAAGACCGACTACTGGCTGTATGTCGTCTTCAATTGCTCATCGAAGCCGGAGATCCGCATTGTCCAGAATCCGGCGCGGCTCGATTGGGCTCCGCTGGTCAAGATCGAGCATTACCACGTCGGCCCGCAGGTGATTCTGGAGGCGAGCCGGTGATCGGAACGAACCAACTCCAGGAGCTGATCGCCAGCGGTGAATCCTTGACGGTCGAATTCAAGTCTGACCACCGCCAGATCTCAGACAAAGAGATCTACGAAGAGATCGTCAGTATGGCCAATACGGCCGGCGGGACGCTCCTCATCGGCGTTGAGGATAGCGGCGAGGTGACCGGCGCAGCCCCACGGCACGGAACCAGCACCGACCCCCTACGGCTCCAAGCCGCCATCTTCGGCAACACGGTCCCCAGCATCAACACCCGCGTTTCCGTGCTGAAGATGGAAGGTTCCGAGGTTTTGGCCGTCGAGGTAGACCGTTACCCGGAGCCGTGCGCCACCGCCAGTGGAAAGTCCTTGCGGCGGATCATTGGCGGCGACGGGAAGCCGCAGAGCGTGCCCTTCTATCCCCGCGATCAACGGTCCATGCGGATCGATCTCGGATTGCTCGACTTCTCCGCGCAACCGGTCGAGTCGGCGGCCTTCGAGGATCTGGACCCGTTGGAGTTCGAGCGGCTGCGCCAGGCCGTGGCTCGCCTGCGCGGAGACGCCAGCCTGAAGATCCTGAGCGATTCGGAACTCGCGAAGGCCTTGCGCCTGGTCGAGACCACTGAGCGCGGCCTCACGCCGAACGTCGCCGGCCTCTTGCTGCTCGGCCGCCCGGACGTGATCCGCAGACTCCTGCCAACGCACGGCGCGTTTTTCCAGGTCTTCGATGCGACGGGCAACGTGGTTGCCGACGACACTCCATTCGAGAGCGCGGCGCCTTTGCTTCGTATGTTCAGCGAGATCGAACTCCGGTTCGCCGCCTGCAACCGGGAGCGCGAAGTTCCCGTTGGTCTGATCCGGCTGCCGATTCCCGATTACGCGCCGGAGAGCTTCCGCGAGGCGATGAGCAACGCTCTGCTCCACCGCGATTTCGGCCGAATGGGCGCGGTCTACCTCCAGTTGCATCCCGATCACCTGCTGATCACCAACCCGGGTGGCTTTCCGGAGGGCATCACCCTTCAGAACATACTCGTACACGAGCCCAAGCCGAGGAATCCGCGGCTCGCCGAAGCTTTCAAGCGGATCGGGCTGGTGGAGCAGACTGGGCGCGGGGTGGATCGGATCTTTCTCGGCCAGCTTCGCTTCGGCCGGCCCGCGCCGGACTACGCACGCTCGGATTCGAGCGGGGTCCGCGTTGTCCTGCGCGGGGGGGACGCATCCCTCGAGTTTGCGGCCTACGTGTTTGAGGAGGACCGCGCTGGCCGGCCGTTGTCGCTGGATGAACTGCTCGCGCTGAACCAGCTATTCCATGAACGGCGCATCGATTCGGATACTGCAGGCAGGTTGCTGCAAAAGGGAGCCGCCGACGGCCATGCCGTTCTGGAACGGCTGCAGGAGCGCGGACTGCTCGAGGCAAAGGGAGAGAAACGGGGCCGGGTCTATCACCTGAGCGCCGCGATGTACCGCCAACTGGGCCAACCGGCGGGATACATCCGGGCCCATGGGATTTCGGCCATTCGGCAGGAGGCGATGGTCTTGGAATACGTCACCGCGCACGGCCGGATCGAACGCGCGCAGGTGATGGAGCTTTGTGGGCTTACGAGTTCACAGGCCGGCCGGCTGCTCACACGGCTCTGCGCCGCCGGCAGACTCCGGCGTCAGGGCACGCCGCCTCGGTGGACCCACTATGTCGCGGCGGAAGGAGCGGAATGAACCTGCTATCAACGCCTATCGCCGACCGTATCGACTGCCTGAAAACGTCTAACGGCGCGACGATAGGCCCGGCGATACGGTTCATAAGTCATTTATATCCTTGTGCTTGCGTATCGCCGCTACCGCTTCCTCGCCCCATCGTTGCTGAGCCTTCCCGGGCTTCAGCATCCTCTATGCGCGCCTCTATGCACCCGCATCCTAGTTCTATGCACGCGTGCATAGAACCGTGCATAGAATGGATAAGCCCTGCAAAATCAATCACTTCTATAACGCACCACCCGTTCCGGAGCCCCTTCCAATGAGCGCCTACCCCAAACGCCTGATCGAAGTCGACCTCCCTATCAAGAAGATCTCCGCGCACGCAAGGCGCGAGAAGTCGATCCGGCACGGGCATATTTCCACGCTACATATCTGGTGGGCACGGCGACCACTGGCCGCCTGCCGCGCCGTGCTGTGCGCGGCGCTGTGGCCTGACCCAGCGGACCCGCTATGCCCTCAGAGGTTCCGCGACGATGCGTGCCGTCTGGTCAACGAGTTTGCCGCGAAGGCGGCATCGGATAAGGCACTGGCGCAGCACTGTTCTCACGACGTCTGGAAGAAATGGCAGGCGCTGGCCAAGACCGGAAGCGGCCTCGACGCTGGCAAGGAGCCGCACTGGAATGTTCTCCGCTTTGCCCTGCTCGACTTCATTGCCGACTTCGCCAACTGGGACAACTCAACAGTACCCGAGTATCTGGCGACCGCCCGCGCACTGACGCAGTCGGCGCACGAATCGCTGGGCGGCGCGCCCGGCACCCGGCCGCTGGTGGTGGATCCGTTCGCTGGCGGAGGTTCGATTCCCCTTGAAGCGCTCCGGGTTGGGGCTGATGTGTTCGCCAGTGACCTCAATCCCGTCCCCGTTTTACTGAACAAGGTCATTCTAGAATACATCCCCAAGTACGGCAAGCAGCTCGCTGCCGAAGTTCGGAAATGGGGTGAGTGGATAGAGCGTGAAGCAGAGAAAGAATTGGCAGAGTTCTATCCCAAGGACGCGGACGGGTCAACACCCATCGCCTATCTCTGGGCGCGGACGATTCAATGCGACGGCCCTGGCTGCGGCATAGAAGTGCCACTCATCAGGTCCCTGTGGCTGGCCAAGAAAGCCCATCGTTCCGTCGCCCTGCAGCTTGTACCGAATCCCAAGGCCAAACGCATTGATTTCCAAATCATCGTCAAGCAGCGTGACGCCTGGGTTGACCAGGCCAATCCCAAAACCAGAATCGACGGCCCAAAATTCGATGGCGTAGTGAAAGCCGGTTCGGCGACGTGTCCACGTTGCGGCTATACGACGCCAGTGGCGCGCGTGCGTGAACAACTTAGAACACGGCGTGGTGGCGCTCAAGATGCGCAGTTGGTGTGTGTGGTCACCACAAGCGAAAGCCAAATGGGCCGATCCTACCGTCTGCCCACATCCCAGGACGAGGAAGCAACACGTCGCGCAGCCGAAGCGTTAGCACGCTTGCAGTCGTCCTCTGTCATAGGGCTCTCTCCGGTGCCTGACGAACCGCTGCCCCTGAAAGGGACACTTGGCTTCCGTGTGCAGAACTACGGCGTGCTCCACTGGGCAGATGTCTATTCGCCGCGCCAAGCCCTCACTCTAGCAACGATTTCTCGGCTGGTAAGGGCTGCGGGGGCAGGTGCCCGAAAAGACGGAAAAGGCGAGCTAGCGGTTGTCGTCCAAGTGTTGCTTGGGTTATCTCTAAACCGACTAATTGGTCGCGCAAACGCACTTTGCTGGTGGAGACCTCAAGCAGACCAAGAAAAGATCGAAGTGGCGTTTTCAGGCCAGACGGTGCCGATGAAGTGGGACTTTGCGGAAGGGTGCCCGCTCACTGGCGGAACAGCAGGCTGGGACGATTCCTATGCGCCACCAGTTCGCGTGATAGACGACCTCACCTCCCTCCGCTTGCACGAGGGCACAGTTGCCCGGAGCAACGCAACCGCAAGCCCGCTCCCGGACGATGCAGCCCAAGCGTTCGTCACTGACCCGCCGTATTACGATGCCGTACCGTATGCAGCTCTTTCCGACTTCTTCTATGTCTGGTTGAGACGAACGATGCCTTCCGAGCTCGCGGTTTTGTTCTCTGACACCGCTGCGCCAAAAGACGGCGAGTGCATCGTCGATCAGGCTAGCCAGAAAGACCGATATTATTTCGAGCGCTGCATGGCCAAGACAATGGCTGAGGGAAGACGCGTGTTATGCCCGAGCGGAGTTGGCGTTATTGTCTTCGCGCACAAATCAACCTCAGGCTGGGAATCGCAGCTTCAAGCGATGATCGAAGCAGGCTGGATTGTTACGGGGTCGTGGCCGATCGATACGGAGATGGGAACTCGGCTGCGAGCAAAGGACTCCGCGGCTTTGGCTTCTTCCGTCCACATCGTCTGCCGCCCGCGCGGAAACCCCGACGGCACGAAGGCCACCAACGAAATCGGCGATTGGCGCGACGTGCTGCAAGAGTTACCCCGCCGCATCCACGAATGGATGCCCCGGCTGCAATCCGATGGCGTCGTTGGCGCCGATGCAATCTTCGCCTGTCTTGGTCCGGCGCTAGAGATCTTTTCTCGTTACTCACGCGTCGAGAAGCCCAATGGCGATCAGGTCGCGTTGAAGGAGTACCTCGAATATGTTTGGGCTGCGGTCTCCAGAGAGGCTATCTCCATGATCTTTGCGGGCGCGGATACGACAGGCTTTGAAGAAGATGCCAGGCTCACGGCCATGTGGCTGTGGACTCTTTCCTCCGGGACGACCAACCGCGAGGTAGCCGAAATGGATGAAGGTGAGGAGCGAGATGGGGGCTCCGAGAAAAAGGAAGTTGAAACAGGGAAGGTTTCCGGGTTCAGCTTGGAGTTTGACGCCGCCCGCAAGATCGCTCAAGGATTAGGGGCGCATCTCGAACAACTCGTGAATCTGGTTGAGGTCAAAGGCGAGACCGCCCGTCTGTTGCCGGTGGCGGAACGGACCAAGGCCCTCTTCGGCAAGGAGGGCACGGAATCTCCCGCGGCGAAGCGCAAGAAGTCCGCTCAGCTCACGCTGCCGGGCCTTCTGGAGGAGTTGGAAGGCGAAGAGGGCGGCTGGACGCTCCAGAACGCCGCGAAGCCCGGCGGCACGACGCTCGACCGCCTGCACCAGGCGATGATCCTGTTCGCCGCCGGTCGCGGCGAAGCCCTGCGGCGATTCCTGGTGGATGAAGGCGCCGGAAAGGATCAGCGGTTCTGGCGGCTGGCGCAATCGCTCTGCGCCCTCTATCCGGGCGGCACGGACGAACGGCGCTGGGCCGAAGGCGTGCTTGCGCGCAAGAAGGGATTGGGACTCTAATGCAGATGGAGGATTCGAAAAAGGCCCCGTGATTAAACTGGCTCACTGGGCCCGAAGCCTCGTCCACGGCCGTGAGGCGTGGAGCGCCTGCCGGACGGGCCGGCATCACTATCATCATATCGGTTTCGACCGCGTGATACAAATTGGGCGTTGCGCGTAGCGACAGGTACACAAGGAACGTATGGCTACACTGAAGCCCTGGTATAAAGTGGTTACCCCGCGAGAGGATCTGCGGGATGCGAGGCCGCTCGACGCCTCGGAGTTTGCGGTCCATCTCGATCAAGTGCGCGACGGGCGCGCACCGGCGGTCTACCGCAATCCCGAGGAGTTCTTCGAACGGACCCACCTGACGCGCACGCTGGCGGAACTGGGCTCGCAGGTAATCCGGCGGCTCTCGGGCGAGAAAACGGAGACTTCGGCCGTTTTCAATCTGGCCACGCAATTCGGCGGCGGCAAGACGCACGCGCTGACCCTGCTTTACCACCTGGCCAGGAACGGCGCGAAGTCGCACGGCTGGGCCGGCGTCCGCAGCATGTTGGAGCAGGCGCACGTCCCAGCGGTCCCCGAAGCCGCGGTCGCCGTCTTCGTAGGCACGGAATTCGACTCCATTTCCGGGCGTGGCGGCAACGACGGCACCCCGCTCCGGAAGACGCCATGGGGAGAGATCGCCTGGCAGTTGGGCGGCGAAGCCGGTTTCGCGGCTGTGGCCGAGCACGACCGCCAGTTCATCGAACCGAAGGGTGACGTCATCCAGGCGTTCCTGCCAAACGACCGGCCCAGCCTCATCCTGATGGACGAGATTGTCAACTACACCAGCACCTACCGCCAGAAGGGTTACCACCGCGCACTGTACAACTTCCTCCAGTCTCTCTCCGAACAGGCGCGCGGTTCGGATCGGGTGGTGCTGATCGTCTCGATCCCGGCCTCCGAAATGCCGTACAGTTCGGAAGACGAAGCCGACGAGCAGTGGTTCAAGAAGATGCTCGACCGGGTCGGCAAGCCCGTGATGATGGCGGCAGAGACGGAAACGGCCGAGATCATTCGCCGGCGTCTGTTCGAGTGGCAGGGGCTCACCGAAGATGCGCGGCGCACAATTGCAGAGTACGCGGATTGGATCGTCGAGCACCGGCAGCAGATTCCGAACTGGTTTCCGATCGACAACCCGCGCGAAGCTCTCGCGGCCACGTACCCGTTCCACCCCAGCGTGCTCTCCGTCTTCGAGCGGAAATGGCAGACGTTGCCGCGGTTCCAGCGTACGCGGGGCGTGTTGCGGCTTCTGGCGCTGTGGGTTTCCCGCGCGTATCGCGACGGCTTCCAGGGCGCGCACAAAGATCCAATGATTGGCCTGGGTACTGCGCCGCTCGACGACTCGATGTTTCGCTCGGCGATCTTCGAGCAGCTTGGGGAAAACAAGCTCGAAGGCGCGGTCACCACTGACATTTGCGGCAAGAAGGAGTCACACGCGATTCGCCTCGACGCGGAAGCAGTCGAGAGCATCAAGAAGGCACGCCTGCACCGGAAGGTGGCGTCGGCAATCTTCTTCGAATCTAACGGCGGCCAGGCACGCGCGGAAGCGACCGCGCCGGAGATCCGGTTGGCGGTCGCCGAGCCATCGCTCGACGTCGGCAACGTAGAGACCGTTCTGGACGCTCTGGTTGCCTCGTGTTACTTCCTTTCCGCCGACCGGAACCGCTATAAGTTCGGGTTGACCGCCAACCTGAACAAGTTGCTCGCGGACAAGCGCGCCAGCATCCACCAGCCGCGCATTCAGGACCGGGTGCGGACAGAGGTGCAGGAAGTCTTCAAGCTGGGCCTCCCGCTGGACCGGATCTACTTCCCCGCGAAGAGCGCGGAGATCCCAAATCGGCCGGTGCTGGCGCTCGTTGTGCTGCCTCCGGAGCAGGAGGACGCCGAGGAAGCGCGCACGCTCCAGTTCGTGGATTCCATGACGAAGCAGTGCGGCGCCTCCGACCGGACATTCAAGAGCGCGCTGATCTGGTGCGTACCAGATTCCGGGAAGACGCTGTATGAGGAGGCGCGCAAGCTTCTGGCCTGGGAGGATATCCAGGACGAGGCCTCCGACCTGAAATTGGATGAAACGCAGCGGCGTCAGTTGACGGACAACCTAGGGAGAGCGCGCCGGGATTTGCGCGAGGCGGTTTGGCGCACTTACAAAACGGTCATGCTGCTGGGGAAAGACAACGCGATTCGCAGCATCGACCTCAGGCTGGTACATTCGAGCGCGGCCGACTCCCTGGTGGGATTCATCGTGAATCGCCTCAAGCAGGATGGTGACATTTCCGAGGGGATCAGTCCGAGGTCCCTGGTGAAGAACTGGTCCGGGGCACATAAGGAGTGGAGCACGAAGGCGGTGAAGGACGCCGTGTTCGCCTCGCCGCTTTTCCCAAGGCTGCTCAACGGCGATTTGATTCGGGACACCATCGCGCGGGGCGTGAGCAACAGCATTCTTGCCTACGTCGGCAAGGCGGCAGGCGGGAAGTATGAGCCGTTCTTGTTCGGCACCAGCATGAGCGCGCAGGAGGTCGAGATCTCGGACGACGTTTTCGTAATCACCGCCGAGGCGGCCGAGGCCTACCGGCAGGCGCTCACCAAGCCGCCGGAACCGGCCGGGGCGGGGACGCTCTTCGGGGCTGTTGGCGGAGGGGACGCCGGTGGCCCGACTGAGATGACCGTCGAGAGGAAGCCCGAAGTGCTGCCGGCGAGCGACAGAGCGCGGGCACTCACCTGGTCCGGAGAAGTACCGGCCCAGAAATGGATGAACTTCTACACCAAGGTGCTCGCCAAGTTCGCGACCAGCAAGAGTCTGCGGCTCACGGTCAAAGTGGAGGCATCTCCGGAGGCCGGGGTGTCGAAGCAGGTGGTCGAAGAGACCAAAGCCGCCCTGCGGGAGTTGAGCCTAAACGAGGATGTGAAGACCGCGAACTGAAGACCAGGGTGCCGTAGCGCGGTCAGCTCGCCACCCGATGCAACCTTCTTCATTCACAACCTTCCCCAATTCTTTTTTTCCTCTCCCCTCAATCACTTCCACGCTGGCTCCCCTCCCCACCACCCCGCTCACCCCGTACCATGGAATCAACTTGTTGTCCCCGACAGCGGGGGCAACCGCGTTGCGCAAAGGGTTCCGGAACCCCTTATCGCCTTGTTGGTGTTTTCTGCGCTCTCGGGAGCCGCGGTGAGGCAGAGCCATTGCCGTTAAGGGATGCGACCCATGAGGATCCAGTCCCCCGGTGAAAGAGAGCTTGCCGCTCCGAAATATAGGAGGAGAAGAGCGGGACAAGAGGAATCGATTCCAAAGCAGAGATCGGTGGTCTGTCGCTCAGTCAATTCGTTCGGTTCAGGAGCCGGTTCACGCGCCGCACCCGTGGCAGATCGCACGGGCCGGCCTCCCGGTTCCCTTCTCCAGGGTTGGCCTGCCAAAGCCGCCATTCGGTCTTTCACACCGCGTTGGGCAGTCCGGCAGTACCGGATGCCCAACGCCGGGCGATACCTCGCCAGTAGTGTCTCCAAACGCGCTACCCCAGCACTCCAAACTCGATCACCCCTTTGCCCCACACCGTCTGTCTTCCCACCCCCACCCAGCGCGCCGCCCGCAGGTACGGCAGGAACTCCCCCAGCTCCCCCTCGTACTCCGCCTCGCCCACGAAGCCCCCCAGCGGATGCCGCTCTCCCGTCTTCGCCGACCGCCGCTCCGCCTCGCTGAACTCCAGCCGCAGCCGCGTCAGCTTCACCTGCGCCGCCCGCTCCCCCAGCGCCTTGAAGTCGATCTCGAGCGGCCCCGCTCCGTACAGCGCCCGCAGCGTGCTCAGCCGGTCCCGGATCCGCCCGAACAGCACCGCGAACTCCGGCCGCGTCGCCAGCAGTTGCCCGTGTTTCAGCTCCGTCGCGGTGGTGAACCGCACCTGCACTTTCGACGCCGCCTCCCCTCCGCCCCCCAGCTCCAGCCGGATCGGCGGCAGCAATTCGGTCGCCAGAAACGTGGACCCGTTGTAGACGCAAGCGGCCGGCCTCCCGTCGGCATCCAACTGATCCACTCGCTGGAGCGCCGCCCGCCCCCGCCGCGGCCCGATCCCTTCCGTCGCCAGTTGCGCGAAGGCCAGGACGAAATGCACGATCGCCGGTTCTTTCAGGTCGAACAGGTGAACGTCGAAGTGGAATCCCCGGCCCGGCTCGATGGTCTGTCCGTCCAGGTGCGCCGCCCGGAACACGAACGGCCGCGGCCAGTCGTGCAGCCCGCTCGGCCCTTCGCCCGTTGGCGCCACCGGCTCGAAGATCCGCGCGTACGGGCAGGTCGCCCGCTGCTCGCACTCGCGCACCTCGTGGCACTGGGAAATGCACACCATCTGCCGGAAAATCGTGCCGAACGCGCCCCTCACCACGTTGCCCGATTTCCCGGGCGGGAAGTACACCGATTCTCGCGCCGTGAACTGAAACCGGAAGGCCAGCAGCTCGAATCTCAGCCCCTCCGCGCCCGCCCCCTCGCCGCCGCCCGGCGCCGGCTGCCCCACGTCACAGGTTGACACTCATCTCCTCGGAACCTACAACGATATCACCGTGACAGGCTGCCGCGCGCCGCGCGTACTTACTTGAGGGGCAGCAACACCATATTGCTCGCGTAGCCGTTGACCACAACTTTCAGCTCGACCTCGGTCGCCGCCGGCAGGGCGTCGCCGATCACGAAACGGATCGCCGTGATTCCGACGTAACCCGCCGCCGCCACCGTTTCGCTCGGTGTGATCACCTTGTCGCCCGACTGGATCTGGACCGCGTCCGCCAGGTGCAATACCATTCCCGCCGGAATGGCGAACCCGTCGAAGGCAGCCTCCCGGTACGGGCCCAGTCCGGTGCCCAGCAGTGTCACCGTCTCGCCCTGCGCCGCCGGAGAATCCGTCGTCACCAGCGTGCCGTCCGCGTGCAGGGCCACGGCGTACTGCTTGCTATCGGGCGAGATCGCGCTCGTGAACAGCCCCGGCGCGTTGCGCCGCACCGTGAACATCGTGCTCGCATCCGGCTGCGAGGCGCCGCGCACCAGCACCCTGTACTGCCCCTCCGCCAGGCCCGACGGCAGTTGGGCGTTGATCTGGCTCGGCGACACAAACAGCAGAGGAAGCACTTGGTCCCCCACCTGCACCGTCACACCTGCCAGCGTCTGCGCCAGCGGGCTGTCGGGTCCCTGCTCGAATCCCGGCGCCAAACCTCCGCCGTAAACGCTGATCAGCGAACCGGGCGCCACCGCCACCGGCCCCGGCCCTTCTCCGGCCGCGTTGTCCACCCCCATGGGCATGACGTAGGGCACGCGGTCCAGCAACGCCGTCAGGAACACCGGCGCACTCGTGTTCACGTGCACCGTCTTGGACGTTCCGCTCGCGTCGCCTTCCCACCACTTGAACTTGTATCCGAGCAGGGCCGTCACCGTCACCGTCACGTCCGTGTTGACCGGGTAGAACCCGTCCGTCGAGGCCGGATCGAAACTGAACGTCGCTCCGCCCGCCGGGTCCGACACCGCCTGCACCAGGTTGCTCGACTGATAGTTCACCGTCAGCGTCGTTGCGTCGGTGCCCGCCGTCCAGGTCCGCTCCCGCGGGCCGCCATCGGACCACGACTGGTAGTCCAGCCGCGTCGCACCGGTCAGCGGGACCGTCGCCGGCGCCGTCACCTTCACCTGCGTTCCCGGTTTCCGGTCGATCACGCACGGCGTCTTGCATGCCGCTCCATCCACCAGGACGTTGACGTTCCCCGGCGTGCTCGTCACCGTCAGCCGCCCCAGGATGTCGTAAAACGCGACCACCCCTACCTGATCGGTGCTGGTCACCGTGTACTGCTGCTCAGCCCCGCCCGGCGTCGACCACGAATCGAACGTGTACTGCCGTCCTTGCGCGTCCGCCTGCTGGAGCGGAGCCGCGATCGTGTGCGTCGAACCCACCCGCCACACGAAGGTGTAGCTCGGCCAGTTGTCCCGCCCGTCGATCGCCAGCTTCAGCCCGGCCGGGCTGGTCCCGAAGCTCACCCGCCCCGCCAGCGCATAGTTCGCCGTCAGCGTGATCGAACCCGGATACGGGCTGGTCCTGTAAACCTGGGTCTCGCTCCCGCCCTGGCTCCAGGAGTCCCACACCCACACTTGCCCCAACTGGTCCATCTGCGGCGATACCGAGGAAATCGTGTGCGAAGAATTCGTCGCCCAATACACGGTCGCCCCCGAGACCAGCACCGCGCCGTCCGCCAGCAGCTTCAACGCGTCCGGGGAAGTCAGCAGGTTCACCTGAGTGGCGGGGTCGAAACGGGGGGTGACGGTCACCGGGCATTGCAGCACGAAGCTCCCGACGGGGGTCGTCAGCCCGCCCAGCGGCGCCGGCTGCCATTGCACGAAAACCCAGCCCAGCGCCGGATAGGCCTGCAAGAGAACCGTCGAGTTCGCCGCCAGCCAAATCTGCGTGCTCAGGCTGTAGCACGCCCCGTTCACCCACACGCTGCCGGCCGCCGGGCCCTGCTGCTGATCGCAGGACAGCGGCATCTGCCCCTGGCCCACGATCAGCGTCAGCAGGTATTCGATCGTCGCTTGGGTCTGATAGGAGGTGACGGCCGGCGTGGCGCTGATCACCACCGTGCCCCCGCCCGATAGCGTGTTATTGTTGGAATCCGTCCACGCCGTCCCCGTCGCCGTACATTGGATGCCATCCGCGATGGGGTAGGAGGGACCGATGCGCAGCACGTGCGTGCTGTTCTCCGGCCACAGGAATACCGCGGCGTGCAGATACTGCGTCCCGTCCACGTAGAACAGCCCGCAAGGCTCCGAGACCACCCGCGTGCTCACCATCTGCTGCTGGGCCCAGAGGGTGCCCAGTCCCAATTGCGCTGCGGCGAAGAAAACCAGACGTTTCATCGGCCTTCCCTGTCCAGCCTTAATCCCGTTCACTCTAGAATCTCAGGCTCACTCCCAGCATCGGCATGATTCCGTGGACCCATCCGCTGATCGTCGAGCCCGTCCACGGCGCGATCACGTTTTGCGGCGTTCGGGTGATGTAGTCGCGCGCTTCCAGGCACACGGATGCCCGCTGGCCCACCTTCAGCTTCACGCCTCCACCCACGCTGATCAACCCTTCCACCTGCTGCGTCCGGGTCAGGATGACGAATTGGGCCAGCGGCTGCGATTCTTGCTCCTTGCCCGTCCCGCGGTACACCTTGATGCCGCCTCCGGCAGCCACGAACGGACGCACCTTGGCCTCGCGGCGAGCCCCATAAAACAGCAGGTCGTAATGCAGCGCGTGCGTCTGCGCGGAGAAGGTCGTCTCCGTGCCGCCCGACGATACCTTCATGTCGCTGAACCCAAAGGTGTAGCGGAACTCGCCCCCCAGGTGCTGGTACAGGTTCTGGCCCGCGAACACGCTCACCGCCACGCCCGGCTTGAAGCCCGCCGTGGCGCTTTGCGATCCCCGCGTGACCGTCAGGTCCTTGTAGAAGGCCAGCCCGCCCGAGGCCCCCAGTTCCCACTGCTGTGCCAGGCAGCTTCCCCCCAGCACCAACGCGAACAGACAAATCCTCGGTCTTCTCATGTTCCTCCGGTCCCCGTCCCTAGTTCACCACCCGCACGGTCACCGTGGTCGACGAGCCGTCCTGCGTGATCGTCAGCGGCACTTCCATGCCGGCCGGCACCCCCTTGAACGGAACCAGCGCGTTGATCTGGTACACCCCCACTTCGCCCGGCACCAGCCCCGCGTAGCCGATCGCCAACTCCGCCCCGCCCAGCGTCACCTTGGGCATCACGATGGCTTGCGCCAGCGGGTCCGACGGACCGGCGGCTCCGGAGTCCACCCCCGGCAACGTCAGGCCCATCCCGGTCAAGTAGATGACGATCCACTCGTTATCCTTGGGATGGATCGGGTAGGAAGGCGTCACGAAGGCGCCATCGGCGTGCGTCACTGTCGGGATCCTCACGTCCCAGCCGGCCACGTCGGCCGAGAAGGTCGCCGGCGCCACGTCCAGGATCGGGAAGTAGAACGTGTTGCTCACCCCGGCCGGCGTGCGCAGCACCATCGTCCCCCGGCCGCTCACGTCCACCGGCAACTGCCCGTTGATCTGCGTCGGGGAGACCATGATCATCGGCACCAGCACGCCGTTCACCGTCAGGCAACTGTTGGCCAGCGCCGTGGGCAGCGGGATCTGGTTCGTCGCCGCGTTCACCGCGCTCAGGTTCTGGCCCAGCACCGAGATCAGACCGCCGGGTGCCACGCTGGTGGTCTGGTCCGCCGCATTCACCACCGAGCTGATCGTCGGCGACGCCGTCGCTACGTCATAGTTCCACGACAGCACCGTGAATCCGGAAGTCGACAGCGATACGATCGCGTTGCGGTTGGCCAGCGGCGCCAGCGTGCGCAGGAAGTTGCTGACCGTCGCATCCGCGAGCAGCGGGGCCTCGCTCATCCGGGTCGGCCGGACCAGGAACGGCAGTAAGCTCAGGTCCACCCGCTCGATCACGCCCGGACTCGAGGAATCCGGCGCCAGCGTGCGCAGCCCCAAGCCGTCCACCATCGCGAACCCCGACGAAATCCCGTTCCCCGTCTCCAGCGTCCCGTAAGGCGCCAGCGAGGCGTCCAAAACGTGGTCGCCCACCACGAAATCCTCGTCCGAGATCGCTGCCACCGGACCGGTCAGCGCGGCGAAGTCCTTCCGCGCCGCCACGAAGGTGTCCGTATTGGCGTCGTAGAGCATCGTCCGCCCGTCGGCCATGGCCACCAGAATCGAGCTGCCCGATGACGACGCCGAGAGCGCCGTGTCGATGTTGATGTCGTTCTTGAAGATCCCCAGCGAGGGGTATGCGGTCGCCACGCCCCACAGTTGGAGCCGATCGACGGTGTGGACCGGACCCGCCACCCGGCAGGCCGCCAGAATCGCCCGCCCCGACACCGCGATCCACCGCGGGTAGTGCCCGCCCGGCATCACGATGTACTTCTGGAACTGCCACGTATCCAGGTCGTAGACCGGGACCACCTGCGAGTTGTCCGCGCCAATCAGCAGATAGCGCTTGTCGAACGTGATCGCCATCGACCAGGGCGTGTTTCCGGTCCGCAGCGTGCCGATCTGTTTATAGCTCGCGGCGTCGAAAACCAGCACCTGGTTTTTGTCTTGTCTCAGCACGTAGAAGCGGTTCCGCACCGGGTCCGCCAACACGCTCACCAGCTTCCCCGGCACGTTGTAGATGCTTCCCCGCTGATCCGGCTCGGGGTTGCTGACCAGCAACTGCACCGGGACCGGGACGTTCGCCGCCAGCCCCGAGGAAATCGTGATCAGCCCCGCCATAGTCCCCTTCACATTCTGGTACGTGTTGGGATCGACCGATACCTTCACCGTGGCCGGCGTCGTGCCCGAGGAGGGCGTCAGTATCACGCCCGGCAGGTCCGTACTCAGCGCGAAATCGGTCTTGCCGCCACCCGGATCGGAAATCGTCAACGTCTGCGTGTGGATCGTCCGGTCGCACCAGTTCCCGCTGAACAGCAACGACTCCTGGGACGCCACAACTTGGTTGACCTTCGAGCCGCTCTGCACGTAAAGCTGGCCCACCGGCAGAATCATCAGCCCGCTGTCCGACACCGAGTACATCGTGTTGCCATCCGCGCTCAAGATCGACCGGCCCGCCAGGTTTTGCGGCAGCATCAGTTGCTCGCGCACCGCGAGGTTGTCCGAATCGGTCACCATCAGCACCGGGCCCGTGTACGGCGTCGGGTTGGGAGGCCAGACCTGGAACGTGGAGCTCATCGAGAGCTGCGCGTAAACCGTCTTCCGGGCGGTGTCGATCGCGAGGCTGCCCATCGAGAAGGTCCCCACCGCGTTCGGGAACTGCGCCAGTTCATAGCCGTCGGCGTGCATCAATACCCAGCCGGACGCGAACACCGAGCCGGTCTGATCGACGCTCACCACCCGAGGACCCAACGGCGGCGCGGAGATCCAGTACGCGGCCGCGATCTCCTTAACCGCCACGTCGTACCGGAACTCGAAGTCGCTGCTGGCCGAATCGGAGTACTCCAGCGTCCCGAAGATCCGCGATCGGTCCCCGGAGGCCGTAACCGACGCCCGGATGATGTCGCGCGGGTACTGCCCGACATCCACCGGAAGCGTCTTAGTGGTGACGTCGGCGATCGTGCCCAGTGTCGCGATATAGCCGGTTACCGGGTCGAACAAATCGAACTCCGTCGTCGTCACTACCAGCGCCAGCCCGTCGTTGCCGAACGCCACGCCCAGGGGCGGCGAACCGAAGGCGAACGTCTGCTTCTGGTTCCCTCCCGCGTCCAGGCCCGAGATCACCGTCAGGCCGTTGTAGGGCGTGCCGCCGGTGGTCGGATCGAAGTTCGACACGTGCGTCACTACCAGGTACTTGCCGTCCGGCGACAGCGCCAACGATGCCGGCTGCACCGCCACCGCGATCGAGGTCTTCCACTGTAACGTCTTGGTCGACACCACGTCGATGCGGTTGGCTGTGAAGTTGGCGACGTAAACCACGCTCCGCGCCTCGTCCAGCGCGATATCCGAGGCGTGACCGCCGATCGGCACTACCGTGCCGAACGTGCCGGCAGAAGCCAGCAAGCTGAACACCGAGGTGGCGAGAGCCCAGCGTGACAGCCGGGCCACCAAACGAGCTTCCTGCATGCGTACACCGAGAATTGAAGACATAGGCCTGCCTTTATGTGGCTCTATCACCCTGTATCATCTCTAAGTGACTGTCAAGATTGAAGATCGGCAGCAGCCGCGTATATACCAAAGTTAGGCCGGGTACGGGGGGAGTCGCGCCGTACTCCCAGTACCCACGTAAGTGACTGGATTTGCAGAATTTGCGCCTGTTCCCAGCGCCTCGGTCCCCGCCCTCTCAAGGCCCTCGGCGGCCTGCGGAGTTAACCCCCACGGATAACCCTCGCTGCCCTCATTGGAGTTCGAGCAGCTCCCGGACCATCTCGAATTCTTCCGCAGAGTACCGGTTGCGGAACCACGGACGGCTCATGAGCACCTGGCGGCGGGCCTCCTCCAGCATCTGCAATTCCCACACTCCGTGCCGTATCGCACGGCGCCGGTCCTCGGGCAATTGCCGGAAGCGCTGGTACAGCTCCCGCAGCGCCTGCTGGCGTTCCGGGGGGAGCTGGCGGAACCACTCGAATCGCCGGCGGATGCGCTCGCGCTCTTCCGGCGTCAGGCTCTCGTACCGCCGCAGCCGCTCTTCGATCCGCTGCCTGCGCTCGGGCGGCAGTTTCTCGAGCGCGCGCTGGCGCTCCTCGGGCGACATCCGCTCCAGACGGTCCAGCATGGTCAGGCCCTGCGGCGGCCACAAATGGCGGCGTGGAGGCGGCTGCGCCGCCAGCAGCACCGAGGCCAGCGCCATCGCCACGCCAATGAGGAATCCGCGACGCATAGGCTTACATCGGCTGACGTTCCGAGGACGACGCCACATTCAGTTGACGCAGCATCTCCACGTCGTCCAAGGCCCTTTCCAGGCGGTCCGCATCCAGGCTTTCCACCTGCGCCTGCTGCGGCAAGGGAACCGGCTTGGGCGGGTGCGGACGGATCAGCAATGCCGCCAGCAGCACCGCCGAGGCCAGGGCCAGGGATAACGCGGACCGCAAGTTCACCGCCCGCAACCGCCACAGCAGCCCGCTCCAGCGCGCCGGGCGCTCCTCCCGCTCGATCCGCGCATACAGCTTGCGATCGAAATCCGAGGGGACCGGGGCGGCTTCCCAGGCATCCAGCGCTTCCCAGACCGCCTGCTGCGCCCGGATCCAATCCTGGCAGGCGTCACACTGTGCCACGTGCCGCTCCACCACGGCCGCGCTCCACGGATCCAGCTTGCGGGCGCAGTATTCCATCAGCACCGCCGCCTTCTCGCGCTCCCTCGCCGGACATTCCATTGCCCTCTCCTTTCCCTCAGGCCAGGTGCGCCAGCCGCGCACGCAGCGTCTCGTAAGCCCGGAACAGCAGCGACTTTACCGCCCCTTCCGAGCAATTCAGCACCCGGGCGATTTGAGAGTACTCCATCTCCTCGTACTTGTGCATCAGCACGGCGGCGCGCTGCTTGTCCGGCAGCGCGGCGATCGCGCGACGCACATCCTCCAGCCTGGCCCGGTCGAGCAGCGCCTGCTCGATGGTCGGCCGCCGGTCGGCTATCTGCCGGCTGGCCGCCTCTTCGGCCACTTCGTCGAGGCTCTCGTGAACCTTCTGGGAGCGTCGATCCCGCAAGCTGTTCAGCGCCAGGTGCGTGGCGATGCGGAACAGCCACGTAGTGAACTTCGCGGTCGGCTCATAGCTCGCCCGCGCCCGGTAGACCCGTAGGAAGGCCTCCTGCGCCAGTTCCTCCGCGACGGCCTGGTTCTGCACCATCCGATACAGGAAGTGAATCGCCGCGGCGCGGTGACGCTCGAGCAGCAGCGCGAAGCTGGCGGCGTCCCCCTCTTTCACGCGCAGCATCAACTGGGCGTCGGGTTCGATCACCGCCACCGCCACCATATCATTGTTAACCCGCTCGCCCCTCGAAGGTTGCGGAAACTCCGCGCCCTACTCCTCCTTGAGGGAACGTTCCATCAGCTCGCGCACCGCCATCCGGGGCTCGCGCTCGCCGCGCAAGATCGCACAGATCTCCGCGGTGATGGGCAGTTCGATCGCGTGCCGGCGCGCCAGGTCCACGGCGGCGAAGGCGGTCGGGATGCCCTCGGCCACCATTCTCATCGAGCCGGTGATTTCGGCCAGCCTGCGCCCACGGCCCAACTCGAATCCTACCTGGCGGTTACGGCTCAACTGCCCGGTGCAGGTCAGCACCAGGTCTCCCAGTCCGGCCAAGCCGGCCAGGGTCGCGGGCTGGCCTCCGGCGGCGACCGCCAGCCGCGTCATCTCCGCCAGGCCCCGCGTAATCACCGCGGCGGTGGTGTTGCTGCCCAGTCCCAGGCCCTGGCACAGGCCCGCCCCGATGGCGAAGATATTCTTCAGCGAGGCGGCCAGCTCCACCCCCACCGGGTCCTCATTCCGGTAGACCCGGAAAGTCGGCCCGGAGAAGGCCGCCTGGATGGTTTGGTTCAGTTCGCGGTCCTGGGAGGACACCACCAACAGGGTCGGCTCGCCCGCGGCGACTTCGCGCGCGAAGGTGGGACCGGAGAGCACCGCGATGCGCGGCGCAAACCGCGGGCCGACGACTTCCCGGATGACCTCGGACATCCGCAGCAGGGTCCCGCTCTCCAGGCCCTTGGTCGCGCTCACGAACAGCCGCGCGGGATCCAGCCACGGCAACATCCGCGCGTAGACCGCCCGGGTGGCCTGAGAAGGGGTCACGCTGAGAACCACCTCGGCGCCCTCGAGTGCCGGCTCGAGGTCGCTCAAAACCTGAACGTTGCCGGGGACCGAGAAGCCCGGCAGAAAGACGTCGTTTTCCCGGCTGAAGCGCATGCGCTCCCCCAGGTCGGCTTCGTACACCCACAGGCGCACCTCGGGGAATCGGGGCGCGAGCACGATGGACAGCGCCGTCCCCCAACCGCCTCCGCCGATGATCGCCAGCCGCCTCAGGATCTGCCTCCAAACGACAGGACGTTCTCCTTACCCGCCCGCAGCCGCGCGATGTTCTCCTGGTGCCGCCAGATGACGAAAGCTCCGGCGGCTGCCGCGGCCGCGATCACCGGCGGCGCCGGGCGCGAAATCAGCCAGGCGGCCAGCGGGAGCGCCGCGGCGGCGGCGATCGAGCCCAGGGAGATGTAACGCTTCCAGGCGACCACCGCCACCAGAATCGCCAGCGCCGCCGCCAGTGCCAGCGGGGTCAGGCACAGGAACGCCCCCACGAAACTGGCCACCGCTTTGCCCCCGCGAAACTTCAGGAAAACCGGGAATGCGTGCCCGGCCATGACCGCCAGCGCGGCGGCGCTCATCCACACGGGCGAGCCGCCCGTCAGGCGCCCGGCCGCCCACACCGCCAGGTAGCCTTTGCCGATGTCGAGCAATAGCGTGACCACGCCCAGGGTTCGGCTGGTCGTGCGCAAGACGTTGGTGGCGCCGATGTTCCCGCTGCCCATGGCGCGCACGTCGCGGCCGGTCCTCAGCCGCACCAGCACGTAGCCGAACGGGATGCCGCCCACGAGGTACGCGCAAACCAGGATCAAGGCGCCGGTCATGGCTGGAACGAAAACTCCGCGAGCCGGGTATAGACCGAGCCGGAGGGGTTCAGCGTGCTCTGGTAGAGGTAGAAGCGGTCGGCCGTGAACGCGCCAAACTCCGTCGAAGCCAGGGCGGCGATGGCCTCATGCAGCCGGCCGAGCGGAACCGGCTCCTTGATCCGCGCCAGCGTCAGGTGCGGCGAAAACGGGCGCGCCTCGAGCGGCACGCCCAGCCGGTTCACGGCGCGATCGGTCTCGCGCGCCAGCTCGGCCAGGCTGGCGGGCGCCTCGACTCCGGCCCAGAAAACGCGCGGGGCGCGCGCGTTTGGAAAGAAGCCGAGGCCGCGCACTTCGATCGGGATCGTCTGGCGCGCGGCCAGAGGGCGCAGTGCCTCGGTGAGCTCCGGGAGCCGCTGGTCGGGCCACTCGCCGATGAACTTGGTGGTGATGTGCAGGTTCGTGGCGGGGATCCATTTAATGCGTGCGCTGGGCTTCAGGCGGGCGATCAGCCCGTCCAGCGCATGGATCGTTTCCCGCGGGATATCGACGGCGGTAAACAGGCGCATGATCGAAGCTATAATTGTCGGACGGAAGTCCTCACGCGCGCAATGACCGAGTGGGCGGACCGGATTCCCCTGAGACAACTCCTCGCGGAGAGCCGCATCCTGCCGCGGGCGTTCTACGCGCGGGCGACCGCCGAAGTGGCGCGCGATCTGGTGGGCAAGATTTTGGTGCACGGCAAGACGGCCGGGCGGATCGTCGAGACCGAGGCCTATCTGGGGCGCGACGACCGGGCGGCGCACGCCTGGCGCGGAATCACCCAGCGGACGCGGGTGCTGTTTGGGCCGCCGGGGCACGCCTACGTCTACTTCATCTACGGTATGCACGAATGCCTGAACCTGGTCACCGAGCCGGACGGCACGCCGGGCTGCGTGCTGATCCGGGCGCTCGAGCCGCTGGCCGGGATCGCGCGGATGAAGGAGCGGCGGCCGGCGGCGCGCACGATTGAGGACCTGGCCTCGGGCCCCGGCAAGCTGACCGCGGCGCTCGACATCACCCGGCGCCTTTACGGCGCCGACGTCACCCGCGGCCCCCTGACGGTGCGGGGCTTGCTGCGCGAGCCGCCGCTCGAAATCGAAACCACGCCGCGCATCGGCATCCGGCACTGCGCCGACTGGCCGCTGCGGTTTGTGGTGAAGAAGGCTGTACCTGTTTTGACATCATGATGCCTGTCGGGTTGGCTTCCGAGTGGGCGATATTACATCCGGAATGCCTCGATGCGGACAGGTGGGAACACGGAATTGTCTCAGGTTGCGCGTCCTGCAGAATCAGACCTGCAACCGAATCGATGGTTCAAGTCGAGCCCCCGCAACCAAGACTCGCCCCCAGTTCACTCGCTTCTGACGGTGTGACCGGCCGACGTCAAGGTCTTCACTGCCGTGTCTGCATCTGTGGCCTTCACCATCACGTAGTCAGTGTCGTACGTCGACAGGGCCAGAATGCTGACACCCGCGTCATTCAATGGCTTGGCCACAGAAACCAGAATTCCGGTAAGCGTAAAATCGAAGGGACCTTCGATTTTGAAAAGGCGCCATCCGCTCTCGCACTTTGTGCTCTCTGGCGCCTGACCCTCGGCGCATACGATGGACAGTTCTTCAGCAGTTCGGGTGATGGAGGCGAATCCGCTCCCGCGCATCGCCCACGCGGGAATATCCTCACCGGGGCGTAACCGGCAGACGGAGAAGCGGCCGTTCATCAGGCGGAGGTTCAGCCGCCAGGTCTTTGCTGGAGTCCGGGGACGTAGCACCCAAAGCGTCTGAACATCGTGTGCGGATACCCAAACGAGACTGCCGGCGACTCGCACGGCTCCGCTTCCCGCCGGCGGGCCAAAACGCTCGACTACGCGGTTCGTGGCAGGATCAATGGCAGCCAGCAGCACTTTCTTCGCGCGCACCCAGACCCGATCGGATCCCGTCGCGATGTCCCCGCCTGTCCCATCCGCTCCAACTGGGATGGTAGCGACAACGCGGTTCGAGCCAGGATCGATTCGACTGACCGATCCGTCGGCCTGATTCAGCACCCAGATCCCTCCTTCGCCAGATGCCAGAAAGCGAGGCGTGCGGCCTACCGGGATCGTCGCAACCACGCGGTTGGTGCCGGGGTCGACGCGCTGAACTGAGCCGATCGTATCGGCTTTGGCCGGCCCCGTGTTCGTAACCCACACGGCGCCGAATCCGAACACTGCCGCATAGGAGTACGGCGCAACTGCGATGCGCGCGGTAATCCGATTCGTTTGAGGGTCAATACGTGAGAGTACGCCGGACTGGTCGGTGAGGAGCCAAACCGAACCCGCACCAATGGCAATGCTCAGTTCACCGCGCTGGTCTGCGAGCCCCGTCGGAAGAACGGCTTCGACTCGCGCTGCCTGACGGTCGATTCGGTAGAGGGAGGAATCCTGACAATTGGCGACCCATACGGAGCCGAAGCCGATCTCCATGGCACCGCAAGGCTTGGGAACCGGAACGCTCGCTACTGGCTCGGGACGATCATGTCGCCACTTCTCAATCCGGCCCCGGTTTGTGGTCCAAACAGCGTCTTCATCAGCGACGAGAAAGTCCGGGTAGCCCGGGACGCGCATTGTATATGCTGCTCGTTCGGCAATTGCAGAAAAGGAGGACGGCTCCTGCGGCTCCGCCACTCCTGAAGCCAGCACGCCGGCAAGGTAGAGTGGCAAGAGTTTGCTCTTCATGGGAACCGGCGCCTTCCACCCGATTATGCGCCTTTTGTCAGTGGCCCTGAAGCCCCTCTGAATGAATGCGTGCACGAGGGTTTGCCTGATTAGGATGCGCACCGTTTTAGGCAAGATGGTGAAGCCGAAACAGTACCACGGGCTCGTTCGGGGCGTTGCGGTTCCCCGCAACTAACCCCTCTCTGCATTGCCTCATTAGTGGCACGGAGATGCCCAAGACAGGCCGCCGTCGCAACCGGTTCGAGACTGCTTGCTGGATGGCGCCTGGGTCACGGTCCACTCGGAAACAATCTGGCCGGTGGCGCTCAGCGAGCTCGCACGTGGCGCTCTTGCGCCGGGCGTTCAGCCAGGCGGGGAGCTGCAGCGATATGGTACGCAAGGACGGTTTCAGACTGGGGAGCTTCCTGCGCCTCCCATTGCCGGTCCGCCCCAGCGTGCAGTATTGCGTCTCTCCTTTTGAGAGTCCCACGCCGCTGCGGACTAGGAGCGGTTGAGGAAAGAATACGTCTTCGGCTCCCTCGGCAGTCACCTGGCGCCGCGCGCAGTTCTTCCAGGTATTGGCTGGGTCCCATTCAAACCGGACGCCATGCTCCAACGCAGCCGGGGCGGGCGATCAACGCCCACTTTCAGGGCTGCACGGGCGGGAAGGCAACGGTGGGACGCGACGCGCGGCTGAGCTCGGAGTGGCTGCGGAACGCGCTCTTCTGCGGTCGCGGCTCGGGTCAGCCGCTCACCGGCCAGCTACAATCGGAGTATATGTTGATCCCCACCATCTTCCGTGAATACGATATTCGCGGCGTCGCGGACAGGGAGCTGCTGGATGCCGACATCGAAATCCTGGGGCGGGCGATCGGGACCTACTTGCAGCGCCACACGGGCAAGAAGGTCACGCTGGGTCGCGATACGCGGCTGAGCTCGGAGCGGCTGCGCAACGCGCTGGCAAAAGGGCTGGTCCGGAGCGGCTGCGAGGTCATCGACGTGGGCTGCGTGCCCACGCCGGTGCTGTACTACTCGGTGTTCCATCTGGATGCGACCGGCGCGGTGATGATCACCGGGAGCCACAACCCTCCCGAGTACAACGGATTCAAAGTCGTGTCAGGCGCCTTGACCATTCACGGCGAGGACATTCAGAAGATCCGCGAGCTGATCGAGCGGGGCGATTTCGAGCGCGGAGAGGGCAGGCTCGCATCGGCGGACGTGGTGACGCCTTACGTGGACGAGGTGGCCGCGCAGTTCCGTTTCGGGCGGCGCGTGAAGGTGGTGGCCGACGCGGGCAACGGAACCGCCGGCCCGGCGATGCACCGCATCTTCGAGAAGCTCAACGTGGATGCCACCGAACTGTTCTTCGAGATGGACGGCACCTTCCCGAACCACCATCCGGATCCGACCGTTCCGGCCTATATTCGCACGCTGATCGAGACGGTGCGGGAGAGCGGCGCGGCGCTTGGGGTCGCCTTCGACGGGGACGCCGACCGGCTCGGAGCGGTGGACGAGAAGGGCAACGTGCTGTGGGGCGACCAGTTGATGCTGATCTACGCGCGCGAGATCCTGGGCCGCAAGCCGGGCGCGACCTTCATCGGCGAGGTGAAGTGCTCGCAGGTGATGTACGACGAGATCAGGCGGCTGGGCGGCAACGCGATCATGTATCGCACCGGGCACTCGCTCATCAAGGCGAAGATGAAGGAGGTCGGCGCGGAGCTGGCCGGCGAGATGAGCGGGCACATGTTCTTCGCCGACCGTTACTATGGCTTCGACGACGCGCTTTATGCGGCCCTGCGGCTGATCGAGATCGTGGCCCGGTCGGGCCAGCCGCTCTCGGCGCAGCTCGAGGGACTGCCGCAGATGGTGTCGACGCCGGAGATCCGCGTGGATTGCGCGGACGAGCTGAAGTTCGAGGTGGTGAAGCGCGTGGCGGAGCACTTCCGCGAGACGCGCGAAGTGGTGGATATCGACGGCGCGCGGGTGCTGTTCCCGCAGGGCTGGGGCCTGGTGCGCGCCTCCAACACCCAGCCGGTGCTGGTGTTGCGCTTCGAGGCGGCGAACCAGGAACTGCTGGCGCAGTACCGAAAGGAAGTGGAAGACGCGTTGGCGGGGGCGGTCGCGAAGGTGGGTGCTGCGCACTGAGGCGGCCCAGATCGTCCCGGTCGAGAGCGCCGAACATCTGCGGCTGGCGCTGTGAGTCCGGAATCGTGCACGGCTGAGGGTTACAATCTAGAGTAGACATGACCTTTGAGGACTACAAGGTGGTGCTCTTCAGAAATCAGCCGGACGGCTGGGTTGCGGAGATTCCCGCAATTCCGGGGTGCTACGCGCTGATGCCGACCCGCGAAGACGCACTCAGCGAACTCGAGCGTGTGTTTGACATGATCTCCGAGGAATCTCGCCCTGCGACGGCACGGTAGGAGATCTGGCTCCCAGTCACGAATCCGCCGGTTCAGCTCTCCCCTTCCGATGTGCTATGACTGCTCCATGATCGGAAAGCGAATCCTGGCACTATGGACTGCCGTGCTGGCCGCGTCGGTGTGCGCGGGCCAGGTTTATCAGGCGACGTGGGAATCGGTCGGGAAACATCGGGCGCCGGCGTGGTTTGAGGATGCGAAGCTGGGCATCTTCATCCATTGGGGCTTGTACTCGGTGCCGGCGTGGGCGCCGCCGACGGGCGAATTCGGCAAAGTGGATCCGGGCCGGTGGTTCAAGCTGAATCCGTACGCGGAATGGTACATGAATACCATGCAGATTCAGGATTCGCCGACCTGGCAGCATCACGTCGCGACTTACGGCGCGGGTTTTTCCTATCTTGATTTCGCTCCGGTATTCAACCGCGAGATCCGGAAATGGAATCCCGAGGCGTGGGCGAAGATCTTCAAGGAGACTGGAGCGCGGTACGTCGTGCTCACCACGAAGCACCACGATGGGTTCACGCTGTGGCCCAGCCGCGTCAGGAACCCCCACCGGCCGGCGGACCGGCAGGGTGCGGCGCGCGACCTGGTGGGCGAACTTACCCGAGCGGTGCGGGCGCAGGGCCTCAAGATGGGCCTGTACTATTCGGGCGGCCTGGACTGGAGCTTCCTGAACGGCCCGATCCGGACGGTGGAGGACCTGCGGAAGCTGACGCCGCAGAGCGAGGAGTACGCCCGTTACGCCGACGCGCATTGGAGAGAACTCGTCGAGCGCTACCAGCCCGCCCTGATGTGGAACGACATCTCCTATCCCAAGAAAGGCGACCTGCCGGCGCTTTTCGCCGAGTATCTGAACCGGGTCCAGGACGGCGCGATCAACGACCGGTTTGGCGTCGCGTTCTCGGACTTCACAACTCCCGAGTACGCGAAGTACGACCAGATCACGCCGAAAAAGTGGGAAGCCTGCCGGGGGCTCGGATTCTCGTTCGGCTATAACCAGGTGGAAGGACCGGAACACGTGCTTCCGGCGGGTGAGTTGATCCGGCTGCTGGTGGATATTGTCAGCAAGAACGGGAACCTGCTGCTGAACATCGGCCCACGGCCCGACGGCAACATTCCGGAACTTCAGCTCGCCAGGCTGCGGGAATTAGGCCAGTGGCTCAGCGTGAATGGAGAGGGCATCTTCGGCACGCGACCGTGGGTGAGGGCATCCGGCAAGACCGCCGACGACATCGAGGTGCGGTTCACCAGAAAGGGCGACAGCCTGTACGTTTTCCTGTTTGGGAAGCCAAAGAACGCGAGGGTCGCGATCCCATCGATGAGCGCGGCGTGCGATGCCAAGATCCGGCTGCTGGGCACGGAGGGAGACTTGCAGTGGTCCCAGAAGGGCGGCGAGTTGGCGATCGCGCTTCCGGCGCGGTACGCGGATCAGCACGTGTACACGCTGAAGATTACTTCGGCGCTGTCTGCCGCTCGGTGAGATCCAGGTACACGACCTCGACGAAGCTGGGCCAGCGGTGTCCGGGCTGACCGGGTGCGTCCGCGACGCCGAAGGCGGCCTTGATTTCATCCAGGGACTTGCCTTGCTGGACCAGGGCCTTCACCTTGGCCTGTTTCTCCTCGAGGGAGGCCAGCAACCCCTGGATGTCGGCTTTGGTCAGCGGATCATTGTGGCCGGAGATAAAGGTGTCGGCGTCCAGGGCCAGGATCTTCTTGAGGGTCTCGACCAGGCCAAAGGACGTGCCGCCCTTCTGGCGGTGGATGAGCGGGTCGCGGCCGAGGAAGGCAAGGTCGCCAATGAAGGCGATCTTCTGGTCCGGGAGGAAGACAACCACGTCACCGCTGGTGTGCGCGGGGCCGAAATAGAGCAGGATGACGCGCGCGCCGTCGATGTTGAGTGAGCGGTCCGCGGTCAGGGTCTCGCTGGGGAGATAGGGGAGGAGGGCGCTGAACTTGGGGTCCTTGAAGGCGGCCTCCATGTCCTTCCTGGCGTTGGCGTGGGCGACGACGGTCACCTCCTTGGGAAACCCGGAGAGGCCGTTGACGTGGTCGCCGTCGCTGTGCGTGAGCACGACGTATTTCACGGGATTCGGGGTCAGCTTCCGAATCTCGGCGAGCACGGCTTGGGCGGATTCTTCGCTCATCTTGGCGTCGATGACTACGACCTCTTTCCGGCCGATGATGAAGCCCGTGTTGGCGCCGCTTCCACCCTTGACCCAATAGACGCCGTCCTTGAGCTGGGCGGCAGCGAGGGGCGCGGGCTGAGGCTGGGCAGCCGAAAAGCCGCCAAGGGAGGCGATGGTGAGGAATCCGGCGATCAGAGTGGCTGGATTGGTCATGGCGGGACCAGTATAACGCGTGGCGTCAGGCGGCGCCGGCCTGGCGAATCCAGCGCAGGTAGCGATCGCGGGAGGGCGGATCGGACATCCAGGAGGTGTCGGGCAGGGGAAGCGCGCCGGCCTCGCGCACGGTGAGCCAGCCGCTTCGGAGGGGCATCTGCTTGAGGCTGCCGCGCTGCGTGACCCAGGCCAACTGGTGAGCGCGTTCGCAGGCCTCGGCGAGCTGAAGAGTCAGGCGCGCGTCCTGCTTGCAGTACTCGAGGACTTCCTCATGCCTGCCTGCCGCCCACATCGCCGGGGCGGCCGCTCCTGAAACGCCGGCCTTCTTTCCGGAGAGCCGCATCCCCTCGGCGGCCTTTTGGAGGCTGATGCGATGGCCCAGCGAGCAGACCACTTGGAACAGCATGTCGACGTGGCCGGCAGCCAGCGCGGCGCACGCCTTTCTCTCGCCCGACTCCTCGGCGAGTATGTCGAGATCGAATCCGAGGCCGTTCCAGGTCAGGAGCGTGTAGCCCTGCGACGAGAGGCCGGTGAGATCGGCGACGAGTTGGGCCGCCTCCTGGTTGGTCATCCGGCCGGAGGGACGCCCGGATTCATCCCGTCCGTGCCAAACCAGGGGCTGTGGGAGGTCGTTTGCGATGGCCGCGGCGCAGGCGATCCCGAGCGGGCGATGCGCCAGGAGGTCGTCAACGTTTTCGGGGAGCAATTTGGCGGTTTCGATGTCGAATGCGAGGAAGCGCCTCATAAGTGCATTATCCGGCTACTTGCCTGGGGGCGGCAGGCCGTCCTTGCCGATGGATTGCCACCGGCCGTTCCGCTTGACCCTGGCCCTGCCTTTGAGGAATGACCGGACTTCCTCGAAGCGGGCGGGGATGACCAGCGCGCCGGACCGGTCGATGAAACCCCAGGCGCCGCCTTGGATGGCGCGGTGTTCGCCCTGGGGGACTTCCTTGCAGCCCTCGCACACGGCCGCGAGCCCGTCGGAAAACGGCGCGGCGAAATCGAACCGGGGCGGGATCGCGACCCGACCGCGGCGGTCGAAGAAGCCGAACTTGCCGGCTTCGGTGAAGCGCGCCAGGTTCTCCCGGAAGTAGTCGGGGCCATTGTCGAAGACGTAGGGCCGGATCACCAGCTTGCCGGTGGCGTCAATGTAAGCCCAGCCTCTTTCATCGACCACCGCTGCGAGGCCCTCGCGGGAGAACGGTTTCGCGAGTTCGAAGCGAGGCAGAATGGCGATGCCGCCGCGCACGTCCCGATAGCCCCACTTGCCGTCTTGTTCAAACGGGACCGGCAGTCCGGGCGCGGCGCCTTGAGCCGCAAGCGACAGTAAAGCGAGAAGCGCAACGGAGGCGGTCATTTCAGCACGAACGTAGCAGATTCCGCGGGCGCGAACAAGCGTTAGATCCCGGGCCGCTTCCGGCCGATGAGAGAAGCAGGAGAGATCTCGTCCGGAAGGGCCATGCTCGTGATGATGCTCGTCGTTTACGGAGCCGCGGTGGTGATCGCCGGCGCGGTGCTGGTAGTCAGGCTGCGGCGGTCCCGGCTGCGCTGCCTGGAACGGGAGGCGGAGTTGAGCCGGGCCAAGGAGCGCGCCGAGCAGATGGCCAGCGAACTGGCCGCCGTCAACACGGTCCTGGAGCAGACCACCGTGTGGGCCAACGAGATGGCGGCGCAGGCGGCGATGGCCAATGCGGCCAAGAGCGAGTTCCTGGCGAGCATGAGCCACGGGATCCGCACGCCGATGAACGGAGTTCTGGGAATGCTCACGCTGTTGGAGCAGACCGAGCTCAGCAGGGAGCAGAGGGACTGCGTCGAGACCATCCGTTACTCGGGCCAGACGCTGTTGGAGCTCATCAACCAGATCCTGGATTTCTCGCGCATCGAGTCGGGCAAACTGGAGCTGGAGACGGTGGAATTCGATCCACGCTATGAAGTGGAGCAGGCAGTGGAGTTGTTCGCGGAGCGGGCGGCGGCCAAGGGGCTCGAGCTGGCGACCACGGTCTCGGAGAGCGTTCCGCGGCGGTTATGCGGGGATGCCGGGCGGTTTCGCCAGGTCCTCATTAACCTGCTCGGGAACGCCATGAAGTTCACCGAGAAGGGCGAGATCAGCGTGGAAGCGGAGGCGGCGGTGGAGGGAGACAGCGCCGAGTTGCGGGTGCGAGTGAGCGACACCGGCATCGGGATGGCGCCCGAAGTGGTGCGCAGACTGTTCCAGCCGTTCTACCAGGGCGATGGGTCCACCCGGCGGAAGTTCGGCGGGACGGGGCTGGGCCTGGCCATTTCCAAGAAGCTGGTCGAGGCGATGCAGGGCGCCATCGAGGTCAGCAGCGCCGTGCGGCGCGGAACAAGCTTCCAGTTCACGGTGCGGGTGGGAGTCGCCGCTGGCGGAGCGGAGGAAGCCGGGACGGAACCGTTGTGCGGCGCGCGGGTAGTGGTGGTCCATCGGAATGCGGCGATGCGGAAGATGCTGTCCCGCTACGCGGGCGGCTGGGGCATGGTGGCCGTGGAGGCCGAGGATGCCGGGCAGGCGTTGCCAATGCTGGAATCCTGCCGGCTCGCGATTGCGGACGGGTCCGCGCCGGACCTGGAGCAGTTGAGGCACGCGCGTGGGGCGGAGGGAAAGCCTTGGCTGCTGCTCCTGGTTCCTCACGGCGAGCGGCGGACGGCGGAGAGCGTTGGGGCGGACGCGGTGATCACCAAGCCGGTACGCGGATCGCGGCTGCGGGAGGCGCTGCTCGGCCTGCTGCGGCCGGCCGAGCCGGCCACGGCCTCGCTGGTCAGCCTGGCGGGCACGGTGCACGAGGCGGACGCAGTGCAGGCCCGGGCGGCAAACCACAAGGTCCTGATCGTGGAAGACAACGCGGTCAACCAGAAAGTGGCTCGCCGGCTGGTCGAGAAGCTCGGCTACGGGGTGGAGCTCGTCGAAGACGGCCGCCTGGCAGTGGCCGCCGCGTCCGCGGGCGGGTACTCGGTGATCCTGATGGACTGCCAGATGCCGGTGATGGACGGGTTCAAGGCCACCGAGGCGATCCGGTGGCTGGAAGGCGCTCCGGGGCGGGTTCCGATCGTGGCCATGACGGCTAACGCGATGAAAGGCGACCGGGCGAGGTGCCTCGAAGCCGGGATGTCGGACTACATCGCCAAGCCGGTGGACTTCCGCGAACTGAAAGCGGCGCTGGAGCGCTGGTGCGGCCAGAGTCATTCCGTGCGCCCGCACGAGAGCGAGCCGGAGTGGGAGACGGTGCTGTAACGGTAAAGGTGAGCCAGGACGCCGCTCGAGGGAGGCAGGCGGGAAACTGGTGATGGCAATGCTCGCCTTCAACTCCCGTGCTGAGCTTCGAGATAGACAGTGAGCGTCTCCAGCAACCGCGCCGCTGCCCGTTGGGCCGGTTCCGCCTCGGCCCGCTCGGGCAGATAGGGCGCACCGGGATAGCGGAAACGCCAGGCATACTGTGAGAGCCTCTCAACACCAGCCAGCCATGAGGCGAACTCGGGGTTCAGCGGCAGACAAGCCTGTCTCAGATCGTCCAGGTCATGCGTCTTCTTGAACGGGATCTGATGCCAGGTCAGCACGGCCTTCCTTGCCTACTCCGCGCACTGCTGGGCGTGGCACAGCGCCTCGGCATGCAACCCGGCCTGGATCAGGACTTCGCACGCGCACAGGTCAGCCCTGGCGCGATCCAGCCACTCCCGCGTCTCCGCGGCAAGCATCTCACGCGGACTCATACAGCAACGTCCCTTCGCGCACCACGGTCGCGGGCAGGGAGGCCTTGACGTATGCCGCGCGGCCCTCGAAATCGCTTCTGCGCCAAGGAACAATGTCTTTCGGGTAGCCGAGCCCCGAGACGCGCGCATAGATCTCGCTGCTCCGCAGGAGTTATTCCGGAGCATCGTCCGGCACCACCACCAGGAAATCGAGGTCGCTGTCCGGCCCCGCGTCGCGCGGCGACGCGGAGCCGAAGAGGTAGATGCGCACCGGTCGATAGAACTCGATCAGGCGGCGCTTGATCTCTTCGATCGCCTCCTGTTTGGTGAGCTGAGCCTGCAAGGCCTCATCCGCCTCCGTTTCCCGAGGTTACCGCAATTCAAGCCCCTTTGCGATCTGGCGGCTTCAGCCTCCCAGCACGTTGCTGCCGATCAGCTCACGGCTTTGCGGCGGAACTGGAGGAGGCCGATGGAAAGCAGGAGCGCGTCGAAGGCGGCGAGGGCGGCGGCGACGGCGACGAAGGGAAGGTGCGGGAACTGCGGGGCGAGCGTGCCGCGCAGGCCCTCGGAGGCGTGGACCATGGGGTTCAGCAGCACCAGCTTTTGCAGGATGGGGAAGGTGTGCAGAGCGGCCCAGGGATAGTAGGCGCAGCCGAAGAAGATCATGGGCGCGAGCACCAGGCTGAACATCAGGCCGATGTTGGTCTGGCCCACGCTGCAACCCAGGGCGAGGCCGCCGGCGGCGGAGAGCAGGGCCACCAGCAGTGCGATCGCCACAAGCTCGACGGGGTGGGCGAAGGTGAGATCGAGGCGTCCGAGGATGAGCCAGGCGGAGGGGATGACCACCAGTCCGGCGGTGAGCGCCTGCACCATTCCGGCAATCACCTTCTCGATGGCCACCCAGCCGATGTTCATGGGGGCGAGGAGGCGGTCCTCGATCTCGCGGGTGAACTGGAACTCGGCGATGAGCGGCATGGCCACCGCCTGGATGCCGGACATGGTCATGCTGATGGCGATGATGCCGGGCAGCAGCAGGGTCTTGTAGTCGGGGCGCAGCAGGCCGCCGCGGGTCATGATGGCGCCGAAGACGAAGACGGCCAGCATGGGCTGCAGGAGGTTCTGCAAGAGCAGGGGAATGAAGTTGCGGCGGGCGACGTGGGCGTCGCGGGCGAGCATGGCCCAGAAGGCTTTCCAGTTCATTCGCGCAGGCTCCTTCCGGTGTGGTGGAGGAAGAGGTTCTCGAGGCTGGGCTCGGCGATGTGGACGTCCAGGAGATCCACGCCGGCGGCGGAGGCGATGTTGACGACTTCGGGGATGAGCGAGCCGCCGCGGTCGGCGTAGAGGTCGGCGGCGTTCTCGGAAGAGACGCGCACCTCGCGAACGCCGGGCAGGGCTTCGAGGCGCGAGATCAGCTCGGGGAGCGAGCGGGCGAAGCGGAGTCGCAGCAGGTAGCCGCCGGGGATGGAGGCCTTGAGCTCGGCGGGAGTGCCGAGCGCGATGATGCGGCCGTGATCGATGATGGCGATGCGGTGGCAGAGGGTGTCGGCCTCGTCCATGTTGTGGGTGGTGAGGAGGATGGTCTTGCCGCCGCGGTTGTACTGGCGGACGATCTCCCAGAGCAGGAGGCGGGTCTGGGGGTCGAGGCCGGCGCTGGGCTCGTCCAGGAACAGGACCGCGGGGTCGTGCATCATGGCGCGGGCGATCGAGAGGCGCTGCATCATGCCGCCGGAGAAGCCGCGGACGATGTGGTCGGCGCGATCGGTGAGCTTGAACTGGTCCAGGAGGGATTCGGCGCGGCGGGCGCGCTCGCGCGCGGGAAGGCTGAAATAGGCGCCGTGGAAGAGCAGGATCTCGCGGGCGGTGAGGGCGAAATCGAGGTTGGGGCGCTGGGGCACGACGCCAACCAGGCGCTTGGCCGCGACCTGTTCCTTCCAGACTTCGTGCGGGCCGATCCAGGCCTGGCCGGCTGTGGGGCGGACGCGCGTGGTGAGGATGCCAACGGTGGTGGACTTGCCGGCGCCGTTGGGACCGAGCAGGCCGAAGATCTCGCCGGGTTGGACTTCGAGCGAGATGCCGGCCAGGGCGACGACCAGGGATTTCGGCCCGGCGCGGCGGGCGGCGAGGAACCTAAAGCCGGCGGCGTGCGCGGCGATGGGTGGGGGCGAATGGTAGGTCTTGCGGAGGTCGAGGGTGCGGATGGCGGTCATGGATGGCGCCCCCGGAGTTGGTCGAGGTCGCGGCAGGCGCGCTGGAGGATTTCGCGGATGCGCTCGTCGCGGTCGGGGAGGCCGGCGGCCCAGGCGGTGGCGCGCAGGGTGGCTTTCATGAGCGCGGCGATGGGGCCGGCGAAGGCGAACATCTGGGGGCCCATGAAGTGGCCCCAGTGCTCCCAGCTTTCGGCGCGCTCCCAGATCCGGCGGACGCCGTCGGGGTCGGCGCCGAGCTCGCGGCGGCCGGCGTCGGTGATGCGGTAGACGCGCTTGCCGTCCTGGCGCTCGGACTCGATGAGGCCTTCATCCTCGAGCTGCTGGAGCGTAGGATAGACGCTGCCGGCGCTGGCGCGGTAGAGGCCGCCGGAACGGTCCTGCATCTCCTTCATGAGCTGATAGCCGTGCTTGGGGCCTTCGGCGAGCAGGGAGAGGATGGCAAGACGGACCTCGCCGAATTCGAAGAACCGGGCGCGGCGGCCGAGGCCGAAGGCGGCCCAGGGTCCCCAGGGGGAAGAGGAATGAGCCCACCAATGATGTCGCATGGCGTCTCCTTTGGGCGGAGCGAACGTAATATCTTACGATATATCTTGACATGCTGTCGGACGCCTGTCAAGCGCTGCGCGGGTGCGCGACAAGAATGTTGGGGCTTGCGCGGTTTCTTTTTTGCGCGCATAATCCTAACGTATCCATACGTAAGGACAGGCCATGCCCCACTCCCTTCCCGAACTCGAACTCAAGAGGTCCGAACTGCTCCGCCAGATCGCTTCCTTGGGGGACTTCCGCAGCGGGTCAATTACCAGCATTCGCGGT
>Ga0187878_1000521_pt1 | contig 43524 bp, 37 predicted proteins | sample June2016WEW_17_1_FD_132979 | JGI IMG/M metagenome (GOLD analysis project Ga0187878, IMG submission 132979) | Peatland microbial communities from SPRUCE experiment site at the Marcell Experimental Forest, Minnesota, USA - June2016WEW_17_150 | ecosystem: Environmental > Terrestrial > Soil >... | reverse complement strand
GCAGCTGCGCTTTCTTGAGCGTAAGAACGTTCGAAATCAGCTTCTGTGTGTAGGGATGCTTCGGGCTGGTACAGACTACGCGAGTATCTCCAGTCTCTACGAGTCTCCCGTAGAATAGGACGCCGAGCCTGTGGCTGACGTACTTGATGACGTTGATGTCATGGGTGATGAATAGATAAGACATGTCGAGCTCCGACTTCAACTTCTTCAGGGTGTTTAACACCTGGGCCTGAATCGAGACGTCCAACGCGCTCGTTGGTTCGTCGAGTATCAATAGCTTCTTTGGGACTACAAGAGCCCTGGCCAGACTTATCCTCTGCCTCTGTCCACCGCTCAGCTCCCTAGGTCTACGGGGCAACAGGTCTTTCGTTACTCCTACGAGGCGGGTAATGAATTCGATCCTCTCGTCGTAGTCATCCTTGGGGATCGTTTTTGACGCTATCAACGCCTCGCTTATGACTTCTTTCACCGTGAGTCTTGGGTTCAGAGATCTGACCGGATCCTGGAATACTATGCCGACGTTCTGCCTGAGAAAGGCGATGTCCTTCCTACTTTTGTAGTCGATCTTCCGCCCCAGGAGCTTGACTGTCCCGGAGGTGGGCTTGTACAGCGCCACCAAGACCTTGGCCAAAGTGGACTTGCCCGAGCCCGTTTCCCCCGTCAATCCGAAAGTCTCATTTTCCTTTATCGAGAGCGAAACGTCGTCTAGGGCTTTCATCGGAGGAGACTTCCTCAGGAGGCTGGCCCTCCTTCTTGACCTGAAACTTACCGTCAGATGTTCAATCTCAAATAAACTGTCCACTTGTCTTATCGACCCTCCAACAAGCCGTGTATCTTGTTGCCGCGACTTCCTCCAAAGGAGGCTCCTCCTTCCTACAGATGTCTTTTGCAAAGGGACACCGGGGATTGAACTTGCAGCCGGTGGGAAGGTCTCTCAGGTCGGGTGGTTCACCGAGTTGAACGTGAAGTGGGGGCGCATCCTCGAATCCTTCGGGAACGGACGCGACTAGTGTGTTCGTGTAAGGATGGAGCGAGTGTTGGAGGACGTCAGGCGTCTCTCCTGCCTCCATCACCCTTCCCGCATACATGATGTACATCCTGTCGCAAATCTGGGAGGCTACAGTCAGATCATGCGTTATGTAGAGCAGCGTTGCACCTGTCTTTCTCTGAGCACTGAACATGCCAAGAATCCTGTTCTGGACGTATGCGTCGAGGCCGGTTGTTGGTTCGTCCGAGATCATTAACCTTGGCTTCTCGATAATTGACATCGAAATAGCTACCCTCTGCCGCATCCCGCCAGAGAGTTCGTGCGGATACTGCTCCAAGACTTCGTCCGGTTTGTCTATGCAGAGATTCTTCAGAAGTTCCGTCATGACCTGCTTCGAATCACCCTCACCTTTCTCTGCTGCTGGCGGACTCCCCCTCTTCCTCTGAACTTTGATGGCCTCTCCAATCTGCCTTTCGACCGTATAGACTGGGTTGAGTGAGTCAAGCGGCTCCTGGAAGACCATGTTGATTCCAGTGCCACGTATATCCACCAACTTGTCGGAAGAAAGTCCAAGCACGTCCTCGCCTTCAAAGATGATACTCCCGCTGGTTATTTGTGCGGGAGGCGAGTCGAGGAGCCCTAGAATCGCCAGTCCCAGCGTCGTCTTTCCTGAGCCACTCTCACCGACTAAGCCAATGACCTCACCCTTTTTGGCGCTCAGGGATACGTTGTTGAGGATTCGCACCCTGCCGTCAATCGAAACGAAATCGACAGTCAGGTTCTTCACCGTCAGTATGCTCTCCGTGTGGTCATGGGCCATCGACGAAATGGCGCCGGGCGAGGTGTTTGTTGTGCTGGGACCCGAAGGTGGTTCACCGTTGGCCTCCTGAACGAGACTACTGACCAACCAAGAAGACAGGTTGTGATTCGGCCATCACTATCGTATTAACTCTTTTTTTCCACGGCAAGACTCCCGGTGGCTTCTCAGACTCCTCGAGATCATCTGGACGACGATGGACGCTCTTTGCCCGAGTTGCGCTTGAGAGACCATCCATGCAGCTGCGGCTAGTTCCGCTGTTCGCCGAAATCCTTAACTCGAACAAAGGGTCTTGTGAGACTGAATCGTCATGCTTGCCGCTCAGCAAAAGATGCTGATTGGTGGAGACTGGGTTGCCGCACAGAGCGGTGAAACCTACGACGTTGTGAACCCGGCAACCGGGGAGGTCATCGGAAAGGTGCCGAAGGCGGGTCGAGAGGAGGCTTCCAGGGCGGTAGACGCAGCGAGGGAGGCCTTCGACCGAGGACCCTGGACCAGAATGACTCCCGCGGACAGGGCGAAGATCATCTGGAAGATAGCCGACCTGGTTGAACTGGACGTCGATAGACTGGCAATGATGGAGACTAACAATCAGGGGAAGACGATCAAGATGTCCCGCGATAATGATTTTCCGACAGGCATCGACAACATTAGGTTCTTCGCAGGAGCCTCTCGGAATCTTGAAGGGAAGGCTGCGTCCGAATACACCGGGCTTGGCACAACGATCTTCAGAAGGGAGCCCGTGGGCGTGGTATGTTGCATCACCCCATGGAATTACCCCTGGATGATGGCTGTCTGGAAAGCCGTCCCGGCGCTTGCCGCCGGCAATACGATAGTAATCAAGCCCGCAAGCGTAACCCCCCTGACGACACTCGAATTCGCGAGGATCATGGAAAAGGCGGGCGTCCCCAAGGGAGCTGTCAACGTTGTGACTGGACCCGGAGCGACCGTTGGAGAAGCGCTAGTAACGCACCCCGGCGTGGATGTGGTCGGTCTTACGGGAGACACGACTACAGGAAGCAGGATAATGGAACTCGCCTCACGTACGGTGAAGAGGCTACAGCTGGAGCTTGGGGGCAAGGCACCGTTCATCGTGCTTGAGGACGCGGATATTGATGCTGCAACCGAGGGCGCGGTTGTGGGCGGTTTTGTAAACGGCGGACAAGACTGCACTGCCGCCACGAGGATATACGTTCAAGAGAGCATCTACGGCGCCTTCGTCAAGAGATTTACCGAGAAGGTGAGCAAGATCAGGATAGGTGATCCCACCAGGCGGGACACGGACATGGGTCCTCTTGTGTCCGATGCACAACGCAAGAAGGTCGAAGAGATGGTCGGGATAGGCAAGAATGAAGGAGCCAAGCTAATCATGGGTGGAAAGCGTCCGGTCCTTGGAGGTCTCTTGAGCAGAGGGTTCTTCTATGAACCGACCATCTTTGCCGATGTGAGACAGGACATGAGAATCTGTCAGCAGGAGATATTCGGGCCTGTCATCTGCGTCTCTCAGATATCGACTTTCGAAGAGGGAATCGAGAAGGCGAACGACGTGGTCTACGGCCTCGCGGCCTCCGTTTGGACTAGGGACGTGAGCAAGGCGATGAGAGCAGGGGCACAGCTCAGGTTTGGGGACGTGTGGGTCAACGACCATCTTCCCCTTGCCTCGGAAATGCCTCACGGGGGTTTCAAACAGAGTGGTCATGGAAAGGATATGTCGGCGTATACGTTTGACGACTACACCCAAGTGAAATTTGTATACGTCGACACCACGGACGCGGTTCGGAAGCCCTGGTACTACACGGTCTACGGCGACTAGTGCACAGGGAGTCCCGGAAGGACGGTCCCGTTTGAACCAACAACGCGTGCTCTATTTGTGATATCGTCAGCTCAGATAGCCTCCAATACTTCCAGTGGCTGTGGACCAAATTGAACAAAACAGAGGGAAGGCGTGCTGTTGCACGCCTAGTTTCCTATTCCGTATTAGTTGCCTGTGAGAAGGTTGATGAGGAGCGATACGTTCGGGGTTCCCCAGCCAGTAGTCAGGTCGTAGCCCTTACCGGCCAGGAAGCCGTCCTCACCGCAGTACCCTGAGCAGATCGCGTTGTTCCCTTGGGTGATGTCGTGGAATGGAGATAGTGAACTGAAGATAGTGCCCAAAGCCCCGATTACGTATATTGAAGGGTTGACGAACCCTAGTGGTCGTCTGTTTGCCTGGTTGGCCAGAGCCATGATCCCCGCCCATGCGGGCGATGCTGCGCTGGTGCCACCGAACACGGCCCACCTGCCTAGGAATCCTAGGTAGGCCATCACTCCTCCGTAGACGGCCGAGTTGAATGACACGTCAGGGACCATTCTCCCGGTAGCTTTGACTGTGTTGCCCAGAAGAGTTGTGAACTTGTGGGGGGCGAGCAGTTGATACGAAGGCATACTGTAGAGCATGCTGATACCCCCTCCACTGGTGTCTCCTAGTCCGAGGACGAGGGCCTCATTCCATGTGCTCTCACCGCCGTAGCCGGTCGGGGAGCAGCTGGTAGGCTCACCTGGCCTTACGGCCGTGCCGCACCCATTGGCGCCGCCGTTGATTATGACAAGACCTGTGTTACAGGTCTGGTGAGCAGCGCAAGTGAAGGTGCCGCCTGGTCCAGGAGGTCCACCGTACGCTCCTCCGTAAGGAGAGCCCTGCGTTCCGCCAGCCGCAAGGACGAGTGGACTGGTTGCGGGGAATGAAGGAGTGAGCTCGGTGGTTCCGAGAACAAATGCGTCCTCATTCGCGCCCTCATCGCCTGTAGATGCTATGACGGTCCAGTGATTCGCCTTTGCAGTCTGGAACACTAGGTTCGGGAGGTTCAGAAGGGTGGGATCCCATGAAATGCAGTATGAGCTAGTGTTGTCTAGGGCGGTACACGTGGCCAGGTCGTCGGGTTCGCCGAAGCTCTGAGTCATTATGCTACCCTTGTATTGGGGCTGATTGACGACGGCTAGCTCTCCGCCATAGAGGCTGGTGTCGTAGCAGTCGTTTGCAACGAGCAAGACTATGTGGGCACCAGGTGCAAGCGAGTGGGCCATTGTGACGTCTAGCGTGGTCTCTTCTGCCCAGCCCGTCGCTCCGCATACGCCAGCGTTCGGGGCAGTCGAGAGGTCAGCAATGGTATTCACTGGGCAGATGTCAGTTGCCGCGCCAGTCCATGTTGGGCCACAGAGGATTGTGATTGTTGTAGAGGGCAACCCGAAAGCCGCATCATAGGTGTCGAGGTCGCTCTGAATCGTCGGGCTTCCGAACGCGTCGACGATGACAATCGTCGAGCCCGTTCCATCCAGACCGTGCCTACCCGTTGTGGACGGGAAGTTGTAGGCCTTCTTCAGGAAGTTGGGCGGATAACAAACGATGGTTCCCAAGGAGCCGCTATAGCAGAATGGCGACCCGCCGACCAGGCTGGGGTTGAATGAAGAGTCCAGAAGGGTCACAATAGGGCTAACGCTGGAAGTGTGCAGCACCGGGACTGCCGTGGGCTTCGGTATAGAAGATACGCTCGCAGCCGTTGGATTGACGAAGAAGAGCATGAGGAAGATTGCACTGAAAATAGGAAGGATTCTGAATCTTGATTGAATCAGATTCACGAATTTTCTTGGAAAGAGATTCCTGTGTCTTATAAAAAGCTGAACTGAGCGTAGGTCTGCTGTTCGGAACTTGGGCTTCAAGGTCCCGAATTGTTGAGCATCTATGATGACTAAACCCGATTAAGGGGAGCATTTGATTCATTCCAGTGGCAATTCCTCTCCGGAGGCTGGCCATGAACCGGATATCGAAGTTGTCGAGGCAGGATGAGGGCGATCAACAGATTCCTCGTCCACGGCAAGACATAAGATTGGGAGGTGCGAGCCGGGGAGGGTGCCGCGAGCGATAGCACCCTCTGACTTCGCCCACTATGCCCTGCTCTCCGAGCCGAGTTTCTCACCTGACGGCAGGAGAGTGGCGTTCTCGGCCCGGCGGGCCAACATGGATGACGACGCCTACGACTCGGACGTGTACGTGACCGACGTGCGGGGCTTGGCAAAGGACCGGTTCACCACCGGGAAGAAGGACTATGATCCCAAATGGTCCCCTGACGGCAGTTCGATCCTGTTCCTTTCCAGAAGACAGTTCGGCAAGGACGACAAGGGGAACGCCCTGTACGTCATCAGCGCTAAGGGAGGCGAGGCGAAGCTGCTCAACAAGTCGAAGGACGGCGTCGATAACCCTCAGTGGTCGCCCGATTCCAAGACGGTTTACTTCCTCTCCTACGTTGCAAAGAAGCAGAAGGACGACGTCAAGGTCATCAAGAGATTGACGTTCTGGTTCAACGGGCTCGGCTTCATCTCCAACAAGCGCAAACACATCTTCAGAGTGGACCTCGAGTCCGGCAAGGTCGCCCAAGTCACCAGAGGGGAGTTCGACGTCTCCGACTTCGCGATTTCGAACGACGGGAAGAGGATCGCCTACCTCGCTGCGGCGAATGATCTGAAACCATACATCTCGGATGTTTATTCGATCAACACCTCCGGGACGGGGAGGAGGAAACTGACGAAGTCCACCATGGAGATCGGGACCCTCACTTGGAGTCCAGACGACAGCCGCATCGCGATTTCGGGCGACGATCTGCCGTCGGGTTTCGCCTCCCACAGCCGCATCTGGACGATAGATCTCCGCACTCGCAGGACTTCAAGGGCCGAGGAGGTCGACAAGAACAAGGCCAACGGCCTCAATTCAGACGCCCGGGCGAGGTCGCACGGGCCCGGAAACGTCATCTGGGACGAAGATGGGATTTACTATGTGCAGGCTGACGGCGGCGCGGTCCACCTGTACAGAGTCAGACCTGGCAGAGAACCAGAGTTGATACTTGGCGGCGACAGAAGCATCGAAGGGTTCGACGTGAAGGACGGCAAGGTGGCATTTGTTGCAATGACCGCCGACCGCCTAGAGGAACTCTACCTGAAGTCGGGACGAGAAAAGGCGCTTTCGGCCCTGAACTCTGAAGTCTACAAAGAGCTGAAGGTCCTCTCGCCTGAGCACGTAGCATTCAAGGCGAGCGACGGCGAACTGATCGAGGGTTGGGTCCTGATACCAGAGGCGAGAGGAAGGGTACCGGGAGTTCTGTATGTCCACGGAGGGCCTAAGACGGCCTTCGGCCATTCGTACATGCACGAATTCCAAGCCTTTGCGGGGGCCGGGTACGCCGTGATTTACTTCAACCCGCGCGGAAGCGATGGCTACTCTGAGAAGTTCGCCGACATCAGGGGGCGATACGGCACGCGCGACTTCGAAGACCTGATGGAGGGCCTCGACTGGGTGCTGAAGAAGTATCCCCAGATTGAAGGCGAGAGACTAGGGATCGCGGGCGGCTCGTACGGCGGGTTCATGACCAACTGGGCCATCGGCCACACTAAGCGGTTCAGGGCCGCGGTCACAGACAGAAGCATATCGAGCTGGGCCAGCTTCTGGGGCACATCCGACATCGGTCCTTCCTTCACCGAAGACCAGATAGGGGGCGACCCGTGGAACTCTGAAGAGAAACTCAGAAACGATTCGCCTCTCAGTTACGCGCCCAATGTGGAAACGCCTCTGCTGATCGTGCATTCGATGGAAGACTACCGGTGCTGGATGGTAGAGGGGCTTGAGATCTTTACCGCTCTGAAGAAACGGGGCAAGGAGGTGGAGATGGTCCTTTTCCCCGGGGAGAACCACGACCTATCAAGGACCGGCAAGCCGAAGCACCGAACTTCTCGCCTCGGCCACTACATCCGTTGGTTCGACACGCACCTAAAGCGCAAGAACTAGGGACCTGCCGATGGAAGGTATCATGGTAGGGGTCTTCGGCACAGAACCGGAAGTCAAGAGCATCTTTGAATCCAGCATCGCGAAGAAGAGCGAGGCCGAGGGAATCTCCGTCTTTCATCGGGTTGATGGCGGCCACAGGTTCTCCCTTCTGGACACATCGGACTATCCCGACCGAGTCCAGGGATACGCCCGCATAGCATCGATCTCCGACCACGCGCTGTACCTGTTCCCAAGGTCAGGGAGGCTATCTTCGCCTGACGGCGAGCTCGCCGTACTCCTCGAATCTCTGGGTCTACCTGGGACCCTCGAGCTCGTGGATGGGTCAGTGAGTCCGGAAACTGCCGCTTCCGCGTTGAAGGGTACGACCGCGGCTTCGTACCGCGTCGAGGAAAGGACCTCGACGTCCTCGGCGATCGACCTGTCGTACACTAGGCCGAGGCAGGACTGGCCGTCAAAGGGCAGCCTGGTCTACATTGACCGGGCCTTCAGCGTGAAGGGCGTCGGGACGGTCGCACTCGGCTTCGTCCTCGCCGGGGGCATTTCAATTCACGATCAGCTGAGAGCAATCCCCGGACCAGATGATCTGAAGATCGACGTGAAGGGGATTCAGGTCAGAGAAAGTATATAATGTAGGGTATTCATGCCTCTGGTATGGCTCAGGACTTCAAAAACGGCAAAACAGTGATGGAAAAGTTCATGGCCGGGATGCCGAACAGCGTCTCGACCAGGGACGGCTACGGCAAGGGGCTGCAATACTTCCTGGCCTTCGCGGAGACCACGCCTGAGGAGTTCGCGGCCATGGAGGGCGCACAGGCGGGGAACCTCATCGAGGGGTATATCGCTCATCTGAACGAGAAGGTCAAGGCAAGGGAGCTGGCTCCGGGCACGGTGAGGACGCGCCTGAGCCCTGTCCGGCTTTTCGCATTGATGAACACTGACGCGCACGCGCCGCTGAAGGACATCAACTGGCCGCTGCTGATGAAACAGGTGCCCAAGGGAAGGCAGCACGCAGACGACAGGGCGCCCACCAGGGAGGAAGTGCGGACGCTCCTGAACCACACCCTGCCGAGGATGAAGGCCGCAATCTTGCTGATGTGCGGCTCTGGCCTCAGGTTGGGCGGGCTCGCTGGCCTGAACGTAGGTGACATAACGGAAGCGCCCGACGGGTCCGGGGCGGGCCGGGTCGTCGTCTATCGGGGCGAGCCGGAGTCTTACGTCACGTTCACCACTCCGGAGAGCATGAGGGCGATCAAGGAATATCTGGACTTCCGGAGGAAGCACGGCGAAGATGTCGGGCCATCTTCCCCGTTGCTCAGGGATGTTTTTGACACTCGCGGAGGGAAGGGGCGCGTCGGGTCGCCTAGGCGAGTCCCAGCGGACGTCATCGAGCAGGACATAGCGCGGCTCTGGGCCAGAGCAGGAGTCCGAGCGGGCAAGGCGGAGGGGCGAAGGCACCCGTTCAAGGCGGTCCACTCGTTCAGGAAGTATTACAAGACGGCCATGGAGAACGCGGGCGTAAAGCCAGTCTGCACGGAAGTGTTGATGGGCCATGAGGTCGGGATATCGGGTTCATACTACCGCCCCACGGAGGCTGATTTGCTCGCAGAGTTCTTGAAGGCCGTTCCTGACTTGAGCATCGGAGACGAAGAGCGCCAGCGGGCGGAGATGGGGGCTCTGGAGTCCAGACACGCGCAGGGGGTCGAACGCCTTGAACTGGCTGAATTGAAAAAGGACATTCAGGTCTCGACGCTCTCCTCTGAAGTCGAGCGGCTCAAGTCTGAGATACAGAGAAGGGAGGCCGCTGAAGCGGACAAGGACGAGACCGTGAAAGCCTTGCAGACTCAGGTTGAGGGCCTAGCAGACATCGTGCAGGAGTGGGGAAAGCAGATGGGTCGCAAAGTCTGGACGCGAAAGGACGGCTCTGCGTGGTTCAGTGAAAAAGACATGAAGGAAATGGGCGAGACATGATCCGCCTGACCATCACCATCACCGACGGCGAGACAGCCGAGACGGTTGAACGTCTGAGTCAGAAATTGGGCATTTCTGGCGCAGATGTTGTCACGCTGGCGATAGCGCACACTTAGAACCGTTCGGCCTCTAGTTTCTTCTTGCCGACTATGCCGTATTGTCGGCCTCAGCGATCTGAAGGGCCTTCTGCTTAAGGGCTGCGCGTATTCGCGTTTCATCTTTCCTCTTTTGTTTGAGCGCAGCGTCTAGGACTTGATGCAGTTGATATCTTATCCCGGTCCATTCGTCCTTGCTTTTGCCCTCCGGTAGTGTCTCGATGGTTGCCGACACGTCGCTGAGAGCATTCTGGAGCTTCGATACTATGGACTCATGGGCGGCCTGTGCAGGGTCTTGAATCTCGCCAGATTGAGGCGTCATATCAGTGTTAGGGAGCGCTGTTCGTTCGGGAGTCATGCCAGCCCTCACATAGGCCGCAATCAATCTTGACTCCTCTATCCCTATTCCGGTCTTTATCACAGTATCATCCTCCGGTCTATGTGAATCGGTCGGGGCACCACTCGCATACGCGGCTATGAGGGGTTTCATATCGCGTATTGTCTTCTTTGCCTTCTTGTAAAAATCGAGTTTATCGAGGGTCTTGGCGTTCTTCTGAATCTCTGCGAGTATGTTGTGTCCGGCCGAATAAAGAATCCGTGGGCGTCCGACGCTTAGGGGCGCTCTGTCCCTTTTGATCACGTCTGACTCTACCCAACCATGTAGACGCTGGTAAAGCGTGAATGTAGAACTTTCTGCACCCTTGGCCCATTCTTTAGCCATGAACGCGTCCGGATGCTTGACTAGGAAGTCTAGCAATCTGACATTTGCCGCTGCCATGTCTGCGTCTCTGTAGATTCTATTCTGCATACCCCCCCTTTATTTTGCCCGTTTTTAAAGCTTTAGTATTAGTTCCTATGCAGAAACTGCTAATGACAACGATGAAACGTGAAATCCTTCACCTTTGGTGAGGTGGTGCTAGAGGCTATGCCCATCGACCGAAGAACAGGCCGTCTTATCAGTGACTGGGAGGCGAACGCCCTTGCGCATGACGGCTATGTGAAAGAACGGAACGCTAGGCTGGAAGCTTTCGACTCACGGACGGGAATCTTCCGGCAAGACTTCAACAGCGCGGCAGCGGCAAAGCACCTCATCGATGAGATAGTCAACTCTAGGACGAGCGAGGAAGGCAAGGCGCTTACTCGTGCACACAGATTGCGAAGCGCGGAAGTCATCAGCGACCCTGCGTTTCTCCAGGGAGTCGAGACAGCTTGAGCGACTTAGGGCTGGTTGGAGTGCGCAACACTGAGGACTTCAAGAAGCTACAGAAAGAGCTTCAGAAGAAACTCGACGCGGTCTATACTTCGACAGCGAGTGATTCCCCATGAGCGCCTCCAGGCCAATAAGTGACCGTCTCAATAGAAGACAGATAGAGGGTAATTCAGACGCCGAAGGTGAAGGCGACGCGAAGACCGTTGCGCTTCGACGCGCCAAGCAAATCCTCTTGCAGAGTGGGGCAAAGTTCCCAAATGCAGATTCAGAGGCAGAAGCGCTCGCAGCCCTCGCGGTCGAATTCCTGAAGACTTCCATGAGCGAGTCTGTGAGGAGTCCCCCCAAACAAAGAGGCAAAGTCAACATGGATAACGTGATCAACCCAACCAAGACAGCTATGGCAGCGCCCGAAAATCGATGGATCGCTGAGCTAATCGGCAGCATCTATGACGTAGCTCCCAGATCAGTGCAGACTGCTTGGCGCGCGGATGCTCAGTTGAGCCCGTTTCTGAACAACAGGAGTAAAACCCGCTATGACTCAAGCACCAAGTAGCGCGAGAAAAGTCGTCTGGGAAACTCGCGCCGTCGAGGTCTACAGGGGGGTCGTGCCTGAAAGGGAAGGCAGACCACTCAGCAGGTTCCAGTCGAACGAAGTCTGCAAGGTCATCGACCCGTTAACGAATGAGCCCTGCAGCCTGAGGCTCATGGTCCAGAGGGTCAACAACACAGTATACCAGCTCGACAGGGGCGGCGTCGGAGGCGGGCAACTGGTTTACGACCAATCGGACTTTCGCCTCTATCACTATTGCTTGCGACACGGCCCGTTTCCTTGCGGCCCCCAGACCTGGCAGGCTGACGGCAGCCCAGGATTCAAGCGGATAGTGAGCAAGGAATGAGCACACACCCGAGATTCGGCACTAACACGGTGATGCTGTCCGGCTCCGCAGGGTTCGCCTATCCGGTCAAGGGTCAGGGCGTCCTGTTCGGGGTCTTTACCAGCATGGCGAGCGGGACGACAGCCCCGACAAGTGGGACCATCATGGTGATGGACGCCTGTTCGGGCGTGTCCAATCAGTCAGCAGCCAAGAGATTCTACTATTTCTCCTATGTCGGGACGGCGAGCGGATATCTCCCGCCCGACTTGACGGGAATCAACGCACCTTTCTTCTCAGGGCTCGCGGTCTATTCGACGGCTGTCTCCGGCGTCAACCTGACTCTGGTGTGGAAGCTGGGAGTATGACGTACTTGAAAGGGGAATATGATAGTGACAAGACAGGATCAGAGTAGTTTCGCGTTCACGGTCAAGCTGACCGCCCCGTCAGAAGAGGACATCGCGACCTTGCAAGAAGACTTGAAGATCACATTCCCTGGAATCTATTTCACGAGGACGACGCCCTCTAACGCTGGCCCTCAGTATTTCTGTTTCGGGAACGGCTCGCGGAGTCATGACGAGTGATGCCTAAGTCAGTCCGCCATGTCTGGAAGGCGAAACCCACGGGCTCGACCTATATGTCTCTCCCATTGGGTTGGATAAGGGACAAAGGCGTCGAAGAGACTGGCCGGGTAGAGGTCGAGTGGGACGAGAAACCGGACGGCGTTCTCGTGGTGAAGTTCGTCAAGAAACCCCTCTACAGCGGGCCGGAGCTGACCGCCTGATGGCGCTTCAGACAGTGAGGCGCCGAGTCTACATGACAGGCAAGGGCCTCAGCGTGATCCTCCCCGCTTCATGGGCGAAATCCAACGGAGTCGAAGAGACTACCATCCTAGAGCTGGTATTCGACGAAGGCCCCTTTCTCTCTGTGGGCAAGGCCCGACGCCAAGAAGAGGGAGCCGCGTTTTGAGTCGCTTCGAGGCTGCCTGCGGGACTGTGCGGGTCAGTAGGTCCGTCCACTTGTCAGGCGGGAACTGGGTAAAGCTGGAGGCTGATAGCAGCTATGACGACGCCGAACTTGATTCGTCGTTTGAAACGGTCGCGGCGGGGCTTGACGCGAGAATCCGAAAGGAACTCGCCGGAGGCGTTTCGGAGTGATGCAAGAACCCGAACTCACCTGTTCTCTCTCCAAGGTCGGGAAGGCAATCGTCCTTTACGTCGAGGGCATGGGGTCAGAGTCCTTCGAGTCCAAGAATTACGAATCCGACTTGGTCAACCTAGAGGCCCAGTTCAGTGAGTGGGGCGTCCCAGTCAGCAGCCCCTATTTTGAGAAATTGCATCACGACCTACAGGCGGTCCACGGAGGAGCCGGGGACGAACAGGCCGGAGACGAAAAAATTTCGGAGGGCAAGCCTGAAGACGCAGCCCAGCAGACGATATCTGACCTTCACCTAGCGACTCTCAGAGACACGGAGGAAATCCTGTACTACGATGGCGGAGTGTACAGGACCGGGGGCGAATCGATCATTCTGGAGCGGCTGGAGTCTTCGATAGACCCTTGCACGGGGAGGTTCACCCAAGAAGTTTTGGGCCATGTCAAGAGGCGGACCTACGCGAACAGGGAAGACTTCGACTCCGAGCCCTTCATCCTTAATCTTGCTAACGGACTCCTCAACATCGACACTCTTGAGTTCGGGCCTCACACCGAGGACTTTCTTTCCTTCGTCCAGCTCCCCGTCAGCTACGATCCGCTGGCCGACTGTCCGACAATCAAGAAGTTCCTTAATGAGGTGATGTACTCTGAGGACATCCCGCTCTTTCAGGAGTGGGCGGGCTATGTACTCTGGCGCGAATATCCGGCACAGAAGGCCCTGCTGTTCGAAGGCTCAGGCAACAACGGGAAGAGCACAGCCATCGGGATACTGAAGTCACTCCTAGGGGTAAAGAACATCAGCTCCCGCAGCCTTCAGGAACTGGAATACAACCGCTTCGCCAAGGCGGACCTTTACGGGAAGCTGGCGAACCTCTACGCTGACCTGTCGGACAGCGCCCTGAAGTCTGTCGGCACCTTCAAGATGCTGACAGGAGGCGACCCGCTGACGGCTGAGTACAAGTTCCGGAACGGGTTCAGCTTCCTCAACTATGCGAAGCTGATATTCTCGGCAAACAAGGTGCCGGAGGTCTTCGAGGACACCAACGCCTTCTTTAGAAGATGGACAATCGTGTCGTTCCCCAACTCGTTCGACGGGGACAAGGCAGACGCCGAACTGTCGAAGTCCCTGACGACCCCCGAAGAGCTGAGCGGGTTCCTGAACTGGGCCATAGAAGGGCTGAAGCGTCTCAGGTCCAACGGCTGGCGCTTTTCAAACTCCAAGAGCACGGAGGACACCAGGCTGGACTACATCCGCAGGAGTTCGCCTATGAAGGCGTTCCTAATGGATTGCACACTCCCCGACACTAGCGGCTCGGTGAGCAAGCAAGACCTGTACAGAGCCTTCTGTGAATACTGCACGATGTCGAAGCTCCCCCCAGTCACTCAGCAGACCTTCTTTCAGAATCTCCCCATGTACAATCAGAGCATAAGTCCGGTTAGGCTTGGCCCTAAGCGGGTTCACAGCTACCTAGGCCTGACCCTGAGGCCAAAAGAGGATTGGGGCACAGATGCGGACATTAAAATGGAGAATACCCCGGGAGTGTTGGGAGTGTTGGGAGTAGACAGCATCCAAGACTCCCAAGACTCCCAAGACTCCCAAGACTCCCACCCCTTTTCCCATTTTAATGTCAGCGGAGAGGGCGATGCTGTCCAACCTGTCCAGGGGTATTCCCACCTTGATGCTAGCGGGGAAACGACTGAGCAGCCGACAGCAGCAGACCTGGCCGAGACTCCTCCGCCCATCAGACAGACGGAGGAGTCCAGCCAGGGGGGGAACGCTTGACGAGCGTAAAGTGTCCGGCATGTGAAAGGCTGACTTTGATCGGTCACCCCAAGCGCATGAAGCGCCGCACCCATTGTTCCCATTGTGGCTGTAGTTTCGTGGTGAGCACAAGATGAAATGGAATCCCTTCAGGCGGAAGGGCAAGCCAATAAGCAGCGTGAAGGTCGTTGCCAGTTCGAGCACCCCGTCTCAAATCCTATACTTCGAGGTGTCAGTCTCAGCACCGGAGAACTACGCCGAACTGCTGGGAGCTGCCCAAGCCGCGATAGGGACGGGCGAAACCACGCCGAAGAGGGCGAAACCGAGTGGAGTGGGCTGACGGATGAGCGAAGACTGGGGAATCGACGGACCCCAGACGGAATCCGACCTGGAGAGAAAGAGACGGCAGTATGAGGCCGTAATGACGCTGACCGCGCTCAGTGACGCTCCGGTCCTGCAGGCAAAGTCCTCCGACTACGAACCCTCAAGACTGGAACCCTACGAGCTGCCCGCTGCACCGCCCCCCAAGGCCGACCCAGCCCTAGACATCTTCTTTCGCTACATGAAAGGGAGAACCAAGTGGGTCGGAACAGTAAACACCCTCATCGACGAACTAAGAACCTTCGACTCGTCCTTTCCGGACGTAGATAGCCGCAACTTCAGCCACAAGCTCAGCCAAGCATGGGGAATATCGGTCAAGCGAAGGCGAGAATCCAAGCGCTACGTCATGGAGATAGAGACGCTCCCCAGCCTGATAATACCTCAGGCCCCGATGAAAGACCCCTGGTGAAAAGAATCAGTTGCCTCCACCAAGCCTGCCCAAGGGGATCGACGAGATAGCTCGGAAGTTCAACGTAGACCCGAAGAACCTGAAGCGCTTCCGCTCAAAAGGAAGCAAGACCACCGACGTCCTCATGATCATCTACCGCAACGGCACCCCAGAAGAGCTGGTGTGCGTCAGATGCCGTCACCGCGTGCCCCTCATCCCTCCAGACGAAGCGACGGAAGACGAGATCAAATGGGGCCCCGACTTGATGGAATCCCACACCATGAACAGCCACAACGCGAAGCCTGAGTATTGGGCCAGCTATCCGGACGAAGTCGAGAAAATCCTAGCCCATGCCCTAGAGAGAAGGCTCCAAAGGGAAGACCGAGAGAACTTCAGCTCAGACTCGATGACTGACTGACCAAGTGACTCATCGAACCGATGGTTCATGGACATCCATTAGACATTTATTCGTGAAGCGTCGCGCGGGTGCTTGGACGACGGGACCATTCATGTGTCTCATTCAAAGTATTCGTTCATGGGATAAAATTCTGGCAAGCGACTGATCAGCTCATTTCGCTGGACCGCTCACCATTTCACCGGATGAACAGGCCCAGAGCATGACCATGCTCGGACCTGATGCCATCCTGATCCGATTGAGGATGAAAGTTCTGGAGCTGGCAGACTCAAACATCTAGCAGGATCGCCGAAACATGACTTACATAAGGTGAAGGGGATTTACTTCAATATCCGTCACAATCGTCAGATATCACGACGCCATTCTGCCATTTGTTGCATTAATTACTACAAATACTTCGAGAGTTTGTGGATTTTTACATACTACCCATGCAGACTCGAAACCGAACCGGACTAGGGGTATTGCCCTCTGTCTCCGAATCAACTTTCACGCTTATTACCGCCCCGCCTTGCTTATGACTTCATGATAGACGCGGTCAAGCCTTGGCAGAAAAGAGGGGGGAGTGGTTACTTTGCGGAAGGCGGATACGAATGTAACATATGCTCAGACGAAGAAAAGAAGACGCAATGTTGGGCGCGGCTCGACGTTCGCCGGAATTCGGACGGATTGGAAATGACAATCGCTACCTGTGAGAGGCATTATCCATTGATAGAGACAGGCAAGACCGGATACACTCTGCTAAGGCCGCGCTACTGACTGTCCGCCTTGGACTTGTCGAGTATGCCTTCGAGAGTTACTGAGACTTTCACTATTCCGGCAGCGGCATGAAACGCGAAGCGGACTAGGGGTATTCGGTTCTCCGGTCACGGGTTCACGGATGGGCCCCGGTCGGCATGGGCGGGACTGACGAGCGAATCAGGAGATAGGAGCGAATCCCACGACGAGCGTAAGCACTACTAGGGCGTTTGTCGCGTCGTTGCGTCCGCGGTCTTCGTCAGGTCGGGCAAGCGTCTTCTCGATTCCTTCCAGCTTTTCAAGCTCCCTTTTGACTTCGTCGAGTATGTCCCGGAGCTCTGACAGGCGGGTCAAGGGCGAAGCTCCTTTACTTGAAAGTGGGGAGTGGGGCTTGGGAGTGAACTGTGCAATCCGTCAGAGGTCAGCGCTTGACCCTTCTTTTCCAAGTCCCAGACGGCGCGCTCTGACAGGTAGAGCTCGACAAGGGCCAGGGCGTCTGGACTTAGGCGCATGACCAGGTCGGACTTCTCTTCGAGGCCGTCCGGGTCGGTCACTGTCATTATCTTTCGAACCCGTGGACCGCCATCATGTGGCGGCCTCTCAGCTCAGGCGTCCCCCTGGAGCGGCTGAACGCCTCCAGAAGACAGCACTCAGGGCAGGGGAGCATCTTTACTCGGATGATCGTCACTGTCTCACGCTCCACGACCGGACCTCCATGAGGCAGACCTCACAACATGGGTCGAAGACGTTGCGGTGGATATGGCGCTGATGGCTGTCCAGTTCCCGAAGGGAGAACTTGAGAGACAACCCAAAAAAAGGGAAGGGGCTACTCCGCCTAACTGCCTGTAGAGTAGCCTGTGATTGTGATGACGAACGGGGCAGCTCCCGCTGGAGCCGTCGCGCTTGCCGTGAGTGTGAGGTTGAGGGGGATTGTCCAGCCGTAGTTGCTGGGGCCTATCGGGTAGGGGGCGGGCTGACCGCCTCCGTTGAGGAACACGTAGCTCAGCGTCCCGACTGAGGCCGGGAGTGTGGAGGTCACGCTGTTAGAACGCAGCCACAGGGGCGCGCTTCCGGTGTTCTTGAGGCAGACCTGGACCGTCTGCGTCCCGCTGACGACCATCGAGCCGAAGCTCAGGGTCGAGATGGGCGTAGAACAGTCGATGGCGAAGACGGAATACTGGGGCGAGACGATGGTGACCGTCGCGTTCTGGTTCACTTGGTAGATGTAGGCCGCAGAGACGGCGACTGATGCTATGAGGGCGATTGCTAGGATCGCGCTTAGTTTGGATATCTTCCGCATGTTTTTCGCACCAGTGGTGCCGCAATCTGAGCGTATAAAGTCCCACAATCCCACAAGTTAAACTTGTGGTAAACAGTCCTTCACACAATCCCACAACCTAAGATTGTGTGATTAATGATAAAAGCAAGGACCGAGAGACGTGGGGTTGTGAGCGAAGAGGGGACGGCCTGGATAACGGTAAGGGTCAAGAAGGAACTGAGAAAGAAGCTAAAGCACTTGGCCGTAGAGAACGACACGCCGATGCAGAACGTGATCGACGAGGCCCTGCGCGAATACGTCAAGAAGAGGGAAAGGCAGCAGAGGGAGTGAGCGCTCAACGATCGAGGACAGACAAGAGTTCACAGAAGCACAGGTGCGGCTGATCAGGAAGCTCGTAAAGGAAGAGCTAGAGTCTCGCGGCCTGATGCCCTAGCTGCGTCCGTCGCGGTTGCTACCACAGAAATAGTCATTACTCCTAAAGTAGCGTCAAAAAGGCGAAATACCCGACAAAATGGCTAAACTTACAGGTCAACGACGTTGACGTGGAGTCTGCTGGGAGAGGAATCAGGGTGGGACTCTCACTGCGGGGGGTCGAGGCGAAGGACCTGGATAATAGCCATTGGCTGGATGACGGCTCCTTTGACCTGACCGACAGCCCCGCCTTCCGCATTGCGAAGTCCCCGTTCTACAGGCAAGAGGTCGTCGGACGCGACCTCCACATTCAGCTGCCGGGAGAAATGCTACCGACGAGCCTATCAGATGAAGACTCCGATCTCGTCAAGGCCTCTCTTCCGGTTCCAATACCAGTCTGGGAGGGCATGAGAGCCGCCCTCATCGACCTCAACGGGAAGGCACTGCGCGTAGTCGGGGGCGCGACCTTCATCCTTTAATCTAGGCCGGCTGAAAATGATCTAGATGTCACGCATGGAAGTCGCAACCTTCGGGAGCGGCTGCTTCTGGTGCTCGGAGGCGGTCTTCAGCGAATTGAAAGGAGTCGCAAGTGTGGAGTCTGGCTATTCAGGGGGGAAGGTCGTCAACCCGACGTATGAGCAGGTCTGCAGTGACGCTACAGGCCATGCCGAGGTGGCGCGGGTGACCTTCGACCCTGACTCTCTCTCATACAGGGAGTTGCTAGAGGTCTTCTTTTCTACGCACGACCCAACCACACCGGACAGGCAAGGCGCCGACGAGGGGTCGCAGTACAGGTCGGTGATTCTCTACCACGACGAAGGGCAGAGGAAGGCAGCGCAGGAGATGATTGCCGAGCTGACTAGGGAGAAGGCCTTCCGAAACCCGATCGTGACCGAAGTAGCGCCGTTCGAGGCGTTCTATCCTGCAGAAGACTACCACCGTGACTACTATAGGAGGAACTCGAGGCAACCTTACTGCCAGGTGGTGATTTCGCCCAAGTTGGCTAAGTTCAGGGCCCATTTCCAGACGAAACTCAAGAAGGCAACCCCGAACCTGAACTGAGCTGCGCAAGGGTGTCCTTGATTGGGGAACTACGTCGGGATAACCGGGACGCCGGGGACCGGCAAGAAGACGATTGCTCCGCTGGTCGCCTCCAAGATGGACCTCCCCTGCATCAGCCTCTACGACCAGGCGGTCCTGTCTAGACTGATCGAGAGAGGAGACGACGATGCCGAGGTGGACACATTCGCCCTAGGCAGATTCCTCGCGAAGTACGTGAGCGGGCCCGCCCTCATTCACGGCCATCTTCTGCCATACGTTCTCAGCGGGCGAGAGCTCAGGAAGGTCGCCGTCCTCAGGTGCGAGCCGATGGCATTGAGACGACGCCTCCTTGCGAGAGGGTATCAACCCAGGAAGGTCGTGGATAACGTCGAAGCGGAGCTGATCGGTGTCCTTTCAGCCGATTCTATCACTACGTTCGGCAGTATGAAGACGGGCGAGTTCGACACCACGGCGTCAGAACCGACCGCGGCAGCGAAGGCAATCTCAGATTTCCTAGGAGGAAGCCGAGAGCCTAGTCATGGGATTGACTGGACCTTCCGCTACGGTTCGGCAGCGAAGCTGAGGTCGCTGCTTTCAGTGCGTGGAACAAAGCTGACTTCGACGTGAATAAGATTTCTGACTCGGGGGCAGGCACCTATCAGGGGCCATCAATCAGATCTATGGTCGTTCCACATCCTCTGGTATCTCCGTGATATCGAAGAGACTCGGCTTCCTGTAGAGTGCGCTTGCCGCCTCGTTGAAGACTCGCCTAGGACTTTCCTTGAAGCTCCGATTTGTGGCGCTCCAGCCGCACCCTACCAACCCACGTAACCGACCCTATCCCGGTAGTTGACCATCGACATCGAACGGATATATCAGACCCAGAGAGTCCAACCATCCATTGGCTGTCTACAGTCTGGTAAAGGGTGTCGAGGTTGAATACATCACAGCGGCAGGAAAGCCAGCGGTGAGACTGAGGTCAGGCGGTCCCATCAAGCATAGGGCGATCGACGGCGGCGCAGCGCAGCTCCTTTTTCATTGGGTCCAGGAGGGAAAGACCCAAGTCTGGAGGTTCGAACCATCGATGCCTGAACCAAGGCCGGTTCAGGCCGAGGAGACTCAAGAGGACGGGGCTCAGCTCCTCACAATGGCGCTCGACGAAATCCTCCCGGCCACGGGGGTCATCAAAGACCGCATGCAAGGGGTTATCGCGGCCCCGGCTGTCCACATCGACGTCCCATGGGGTCCTGACATCTGGATGTTCCTGATTCGCTCACCTTGGTTTCAGCTCAAACAACGAATCGACAGAGCCACTCTGTCAGTCGAGCATGAGTCAGGTCGGGCCGTCGCTTCGATAAGCCCGTCAGGGTCAGGGGGAATCTTGGTGGAGCTGTCGGTGTCAGGAACCTCTTTCAAGAAAGCCTCTGTCTCGGTCAGGAGGACGATCGGCCAGTTCACCTCTGACGAGCTGGTCGGAGAGGTGCAGACAGGGACGCAGACTTTCACTTGGGACCCCATTATGCGTAGCTTCGACCTCTGTCTCGTCACGCGCGCGACGATGAAAGAGTCTGATTTCGTGGATCTCATGCGTGGGCTGGGGGCCTCCGTTTCATCTGGTCTCTTCGGCGGAGGGGCGATGCAGGGCGATTTCGTGTTGTGCGACGGTCCGTCGATGGGGTACAGTGTGATTCTCGCTGGAGACTCAGGATTCCTAGAACATCCCCATGATGAAACCGGGTTCACGCTTACTTGGTAGTAAGCCTAAATCAAGCTTCTTTGGTGGCGCAGGTCGGACCTGAATGGATGCCTTCTATCTAGTCTGGGCTGTCTTCGTGGTCATCTTCGTGGTGGCAGTCGTAAGAATCGTAGCTGGGGTAATGAAGAGCAGGCCCCGGTCGATCCAGAGGCCAATCTCTGAATCGACTGCCTTCTCGCCGCCCCCGCCGCCGGACTCGGTGTTGGTCAAGTGTCAGTACTGCGGCACAACCCAGCCTTTCAGAGAACTATGCTCAAACTGTGGTGCCCCTCTGCCAAAACCAGGGTTCGCGCAATAACAGCCAGACGCGCCGTGCGACTTCACTAATCTCAATCCAAGTCTTCTCCGGCAGAGTCACGTGCTGAGCAAGAACGAATCCATACCTGATGCTGTGCGTCCCTACCTGGACCTCTCTTATGGACTAGCGAACTTGGTCTATCAAGTCAGCTCGCGAGACCTCTTTATAGCTGCTGCAACGCGTTATGTCACCGAGGATGGAACCTGACGAAGCCTGAGGAAGACGTGGTCCTGAAGGACGGCACCGTCGTTCGCATAAGACAAGCAAGGACCGACGACAGAGCGCGGCTGACAGACTTTCTGGCTGGATTGTCTCAAACTACGAAGAAATCACGCTTCCTTGGTCGTCCCAGCGCCAGGGGCAGCCTCGTCGACGGGTTTCTTCCCGAAGAGAAGCGGTTCAGTCTAGTCGGAGAACATGACCACTTCTTGATAGCACAGGCGGATTACACCATTTCAGGCACAGACAAGGTGGAGGTGGGTGTAATCGTCGCCGACGCCTACCAACGCAAGGGCCTGGGAACCGCACTTCTACGGAGACTTGCACAGACTGCCGCTGATTCCGGCGTAAGGGCGTTTGAGGTGACCCTGAGAGCAGAGGACTATTCAATCATGGACTACATCAGGGAACTTGGCTTTCCAATCCGGCCGAGCATCCTGCCAGGAAAGATCAGAGTGGTGTTCCCGACATCTGTGACTCACGCGGCGCTAGAAGCATTCGAGCAACGAGATGCCAAGACCACGGCCGCTGCCGTCGGACACTTCTTCAGGCCGAGGAGCATTGCGGTCATCGGCGCGTCCAGAGAGAAAGGCTCCATCGGCGGGGAACTCTTCAGGAACCTCATCGAAGCGGACTTCAACGGACCGGTCTACCCTGTGAACAAGAACGCCGCTGTCGTCCAATCGGTGGCTGCATACGGATCCGTGCTCGAGTGTCCGGGCCCAGTGGACCTCGCGTTCATCGTCGTCCCTGCAAGGTTTGTAACAAAAGTCGCTCGGGAGTGCGCCAAGAAGGGCGTGCACGCACTTGTCGTCATTTCATCCGGATTTGCCGAGACCGGAGCGGAGGGCGCAGCGCTTCAGAAGAAGCTTGTCAAGGTCTGCAGGGACTCCGGGGTGCGCATGATAGGCCCCAACTGCATGGGGATAATCAACACGGACCCCAAGGTGAGTCTCAACGGGCAGTTCTCACCTTATAGTGCGATTCCCGGAAGAATTGGCTTCTGGTCCCAGTCCGGAGCCCTCGGCATCGCGGTCATCGACCTTGCGGATAGGCTCGGCATCGGCCTGGCCGAGTTCGTTTCGGCCGGTAACAGGGCGGACGTGTCCGGAAACGACATCGTGCAATACTGGGAGAGCAACGACAGCATCGACGTCATCTTGCTTTACATCGAGTCGTTTGGGGATCCGAGAAGATTCGCCAGATTGGCCAAGAGGGTCACGAGGAAGAAGCCGATAGTGGCCGTAAAAAGCGGTCGCTCGGCCGCGGGCTTTCGGGCAACACAGTCTCACACTGGAGCTCTTGTGGCCGCCTCTGACGTCACAGTCGACGCCTTGTTCAGGGAGTCAGGCGTGATCAGGACTGACTCCTTGGACGAGATGTTCGATGTCGCCGCTCTTCTCTCGACGCAGCCGGTGCCCGAGGGAAACAGAGTGGCGATAATCACAAACGCGGGTGGCGCTGGAATCCTCGCCGCTGACGCTTGCGAGAGCATGGGGTTGAAGGTGCCTGAGTTGTCACAGCAGACCCAGAAGCGGCTCAGGAAGTTCCTCCTGCCCATAGCAAGCACGAAGAATCCGGTCGACATGAGCGGCGCAGCTACGCCCGTGGATTATGCGAGCGCGATCCAGGCCGTGGCGGTTGACGAGGGGGTCGACAGCCTGATTGTGATATTCATCCCTCCAATGGCGGAGAGGCAGGGGGAAGTCGCGTCCGAGATACTGCGGGGGGCGCGAGGAATGGACCGGAAGCTGCCAATCATAAGCACCTTCATGGCAAGCAAGGGTGTCTCCGGCGAGCTCTCTGACGGAACCATTCGCATCCCCTCGTACCCGTTTCCGGAGTTAGCCGTGCAGGCACTGGCGCGGGTCACCGATTACGGCAGTTGGCTGAGAAGCCCTCAGGGTGTCCGCCCGAACTTTGCAGTTAGAAGGAGCGAAGCCAGTGCAATCGTGGCCAGGGCTCTGGGCGCCAAGGAAGACTGGTTGAGTCCGGCGAGCACGGAGGCATTCCTGAAGTGCTATGGCATTTCAACCGTGAGGTCGATACAGGCCAGCGATCCGGAGCGGGCGGCCGAAGCAGCACGGACATTCCCTGGGAAGGTCGCCATCAAGGCAGTCGCACCGGGACTGCTTCACAAGACTGACGTGGGAGCCGTGAAAGTCGGACTCGCTGCCAGCGAAGTGGGGGAAGCTGCGAAAGAGATGTCGGACCGTCTTCGACAGAATGGCCTCGTGGTCAGCGGGTTTCTGGTTCAGGAGATGGTCTACGGTGCCGTCGAGATGTTCGTGGGCGTCACCCACGACCCGACCTTCGGGCCACTGATAGCCTGCGGGGCGGGCGGGACCCTCGTGGAAATGATCAAGGACGTCTCTGTCGGCCTCACCCCCCTGGCAAAGCAGGACGCGGAACGGATGGTCCACTCGCTGAAAACGTACCAGTTGCTCGAGGGCTACAGAGGAGCGTCGAAGTCCGATGTCGGAGCGCTCGAAGAAACCGTGCTTCGACTGGGCCAGATGGTGGAAGAGATCCCCGAAGTGGCAGAACTGGACCTTAATCCCCTCATGGTGCTCCAAGACGGGAAGGGAACGATGGTCGTAGATGCACGTATTCGCGTTTCCGAAAGATCATCACTTGCGCCTTGAGACCAGGACGAGGAGAAGAAGATGTCGACGGTCGGCATCACCTTCAGACTGGGTACGGAAAACGACTTACTGCGCGCGCGCAATTCGTGCAATCTAGAGGATGCCTAAGTTAAATACTGTGACGCTCCTTTCACTTACGGATGAAGCCGATTAGGAAGCAGTCCTTAGGGGTATACTACTCTCCGAAGGTGAAGACATTTCACATCGTGGTAAGACTCAAGGACGTCCCAGGAGCGCTCAGCAGTGTCCTAGAGATTCTGCGCGACCATGTGGATTTAGTGAACAGCATCAGCTACAGCTTGGAAGACGACGGTGCGATTTGGAGCGGCTTCGGGAAGTCGCTTTCGAAAGCCGAAACCGAACAGAATCTGAAGAAGCTAGTTAGGCGCTCGCCCTTGGTCCTCGAATGCCAAGTGAAGGGAAGTGACCACGGTTTGCTCATTGACACTTTCCATTCTGGAATCGAGGTTGCTCCGGACAGGCCGGCAGTCGTATTCCCACTCGTCGGGGTTACCCGGATTTACGACCACTTGGCAAGGATCCTAGGCAGCGGGGGTGAAACAATACTGTTCGAAGAGGGTTCTGCACTCGGCAGATCGAGTGGCCAGTACCTGAACAAAATGCTTGGTGACGTTTCCCTTGACTGGAAAGTCAAGGCACTCTTGGGCACGTACAGTGTGATTGGCTGGGGATCTGCAAGTTTGGAGGTCGAGAAGCCTGGTGCTCGATATAGGGTTGAGATCCAAGATTGCATGGAATGTGCCGGAATGGGGAAGGATAGAAAGGGGTGCAATCTTGTGAGAGGCACTCTCACAAACGCTGTTTCGACCCTCTCCGGCGGCAAATTTGAGAGTGAAGAGACCAAGTGCAGATTTCGAGGGAACCCCTTTTGTGAATTCTTCCTCTCCAGACAGGAAACCTAGGTAACAGCGGACACACACGCGCGCTCATGACAGCTTTCGAGTCGTCAGCGGTTGAGTTCTGAGTCTCTCTCGAAGACTAGGCCGAGAGAATAAAGATTCTTTCTTCACTAGGCGTGCGGCCGTCTTGTCAGCGCACGTTCTCAAGGTTCACGAGTGAGAGAATGCTCGAAAATGGCTTCCTGGAGAATTCAGCACTGCTAGTGATATGTTATGCCTATGTCCTGCTGGTCATCGCTGTTTCCGGAAGGCTAGATTCCTTTGGCGTATCTCGCAAATCAGCCCGCAAGTTTCTGCACATGATGATAGGGAACCTGCCGTTCCTCATTCCTTTCTTCACCTTCCACTCTTTTCCCATGAATTTCCCCTTCTTCGTCGCTGCACCTTTCATACTTGTGACCTTTCTTGCCACTCCTTACTCGCCCATGAAAGGACTGGGCAGGAAGCTCGGAGGCTTGAGCGGAATAACCGAGCAGGGTCACCAACTGGGGCTCGTTTTTTACGCCGTCTCCTACACTCTTCTTGCCCTCTTCTTTGCCGCCAAGCCCTATGTCATCGCTGCGGGAATACTGCCGATGGCCTATGGAGATGCTTCAGCGTCTATAGTTGGCGAGAGGCATGGAGTGAGACGATATCGCATTTTGGCAGACAAAAGTCTTGAAGGCTCGGTGGCCATGTTCGTCGTGAGCTTCCTCAGCGTCTCCGTCAGCTTACTCTTCTTCCACATCTTCTATTCCTTCGCCTTGCCCAGTCTTCTATTGGCTGCGCTTGGCGCCGCCTTCGTTGCCACTGCAGCTGAGGGGCTCACTCCACTTGGATTCGACAACGTAACGGTTCCGCTTCTGAGTGCTCTTGCCTTCTTGATCTTGGGAGGGGTGGCATAACTCGCGGCTGATAGTGATTGACGGCCTTGACGCGTCTGGAAAGAGCACGCAGGCTGACCTTCTCTCCAGATTCCTGTCTTCCGAAGGCAGGACCGTTTGCGTCCGCTCTCATCCCTCTGACGACAACTTCCTCGGCATCGAGGCTAGGCACTTCCTCGACTCCAGAGGAAGAAGTGCACACTTTGCCTCCGCCCTCTGCTTCATGCTCGACGCAATCCGCTCGGTCCTTGTTTACTCTTGGCAAAGGTATGACTACACCATCTTCGTCCGCTACTTGATGGGCACAGCCTACCTTCCATCTCCAATGCACAAGTTCGCCTACAGGTTCTTCGCGCTCTTGGTGCCCAAATCTGATTCGATGTTCTTCCTCGACACGACTCCTGAAGTTGCCTACCGGAGGATACGGGAGGGCCGCAAGACACGCGAAATGTTCGAGGAGATTAGTTCTCTCAGGGAAGTGAGGGCAAAGGGGCTGTCACTCGCCTCAATCGGCGCATGGACAGTCATCGACGCCGACGGAACTCCTTCAGAAGTTGAGCTCGAGATCCGCAAGCACCTTCGATTGAGGCAGAACCCGGAGGCGCTTCCCTCACATGCCGCCAAGGGAGCAGGATTCTAGCAACATGCAGGGTGGACTAGCCAAGTTGCGGAAGGAAGTCTTAGCAAAACCAGGCTCTTGCGAACCGACCGACCTATCGTGTCCGAGAACGGGCAAGGCTTCACAGACGCTGAGACCTCCCAAGAGTTAAAAGCTGCATGCAGACCCTGTCGATTTCCATTGAAACGGATTCCCGGCCTGGCGAAGGTGCGGGACATTCACGCCCCCATCTCTCCTGACGTAGTTTCGCTTGTGATGGCCATGGGCGCCGCGGGAGGGTTTCAGTCCAAGAACTTGGCCGAGGCAGCCGAGATCCTCAATTCGATGTATTCGAAGGAGGACTGCACCAAGTTCCTCTCTTTCCCGGCAGCGATAGTCGCCACGGGTGCCCGCGGGCTCCTGATTGACTTGGTGAGAGAAGGGATGGTCGACGCGATTATCACGGCGAGCGGAACCCTCGACCACGACATCTCGCGGACGCTTTCGGACTACTACCACGGAAGCTTCGAGATGGACGACGTCGCTCTCACCAAGGCCGGCTATCACCGGCTCGGGAACGTCTTGGTCCCCATCGAAAGCTATGGGCCTCTGATCGAGAAGAGGATGCAGGGGCTCCTTTCAAGGATGCAAGCCCGGGGAGCGACTTCGCCGACCACGGAGGAGCTATGCAGAGAGATCGGCAGAGATCTCGACTCCGAGAGGTCGCTCCTCTATTGGGCCCAGAAAAGAGGTGTCCCCGTGTTCGTACCCGGCATTATGGACGGCTCGGTAGGCAGCCAGATCTGGCTCTTCGCGGAGAAGCACCGCGACTTCAGGGTCGACGTCATCGGAGACGAACGCAGGCTGGCAGAGATTGTCTTCGCATCCAAGAAGTCGGGCGCCCTGGTGATAGGAGGCGGAATCACCAAGCACCACGCGATCTGGTGGAACCAGTTCAGGGGCGGGCTGGACTACGCATGTTACATAACGACGGCGGTGGAATACGACGGATCCCTGAGCGGTGCGCAGGTGCGCGAGGCGATTTCATGGGGAAAGGTCAAGGCGAAGGCGAAGAGGGTCAACCTCTATGCCGACGCGACCACCGTCCTGCCGCTGCTCGTGTCCTTTGCGCTCACGATGAAAGAGAAGAGGAGGGCCCAGTCTTGATTGCCGGCTGGAATGCCTCGTTCTACCGCGAAATCTAGCGAACTACGATGTCGAAATGGGGGCATCGGGGCCACTCGTTCCCCTTGCCGCCAACATGATGTAGAAACCGATCATTATCGCCAAGAGGATCGCTCCTACGACGCTAACCGAGAGAAAGGCGCTCTCCATCGTCCCGCTAGTAGTGACAGTGTCGACCGCAAGTGCCTGGCCGATCGCCTTCGGATATATGAGGGACTGAAGCGAGAATACTGTGATACACATCACTAGAATGAACACCGCCTTGTTGGCCACGATCTTCGTAGTCTTCGGCCACAGGTAGAGCAGCCCTGCAGCCAGGGTCAGAAGGACGGGGACGGTCATCCACCAGGTCAACAGCGCTGATGACATCAGGTAGTACGAAAGGACGGAGAGGGCGATTCCTGCAACGGTCAGGGGAAGGATCAACCTGCGGAGGGGGGCGAGATCGAAGAACGCTGGTGCAAGCCCAGCGCCGAGCAGCAGAGTTCCAAGGACGAAGACGAAGCTCCCGACTGTCGCCCAAGAGGCGGGGGAAAACGAGCCCGTGGCAAGATCTACGCCCTGGCCTCCCACCAAAGCAGACAGGAGGACTAGCAGCACGAGGCCCAGCACGATGGTCGACACTGCGTATGCCTTGTACAGCTTGACTTCGTCAAGCCAACGCTTCTTGATTATGAACTCCCCGAAGGCGATGGAGGCGTTCCTCGCAACAAAGAGAATCAAGAAGAAGGTTAGGAGTGGCGCGAAGAGCTCCGACACGGGAATCAGCAGGGTCGGATAGGCGAAATCGCCCGTCACCACCCAGAGGGCCCCGAAGGTTCCCGTAATCTCCCAGATCGGCACGATGTAATCTAAGACCCTCCTCTTCGTGGCTCCAAAGGCCGTCAGCAACAGCACTGCGCCCATTATCTCAGTAATGAGAAGAGTAGCGAACACAGCGAAGACGCCGTAATTCACCTCGAAAACCCAGTTGATGGGTCACACCTCCTTCTGATCGTCTGACTGTCTGAATATCCTCGCGTAGAAGTAGAAGCTGGCGGGAAGAATCAAGACGTAGAAGAGCATGATGAGAATCCCGGGAACGTATAGCGAATTGGAGAGATTGGCCGCCTGGTCCACTTGCATGACATTGTAGACGATCCATGGTTGTCGTCCAATCTCGTCCGTAGCCCAGCCCAGCAAGTAGACCAAGACCGCAACGATAGCAGCCGGGACTTGCAGGTAGAGAAAGAACTTGGACTCGTGAGGCCTCCTCTTCAGCAGCAAAGCCACGAGATAGAGGAAGAAGAACGCGCCCAAGGCCATCCCTCCAACTACCATCGCGTCGAAGGTGGTGTGGACCAGCAATGGTGGCCAGATCGAAGCGGAGTAAGTGCTGAGACCAGGCAGAGTCGTTATTCCCGTTTCAAGTTTCGCCAGGAACGACTGCGCTCCTGGTATGATAATTCCTCCTACGAATGTGGGAGGGATGCCATTTACAATGCCACCAAACAGCTTCTCCGGCAGGTTCGTGCCTGGGATTGGGTTCGCTTCGAGTGAGGCGAACTTCAGAGGCTGCGCGGTCAGAAGGGTCGATATCTCGTTCGCGCCAGTGATTCCAGAGAAGAGGATCATCACAACGCCTATGATGCCAAGGATCTTCAGGGCCTTCCCGAACATCTCCTTCTCGCCCGCGTCCCGCGACCGCAGGAACCAATAGGCGAAGAAAGAGCCAATGATAGTCGAACCGGCTAGGACCGTAGTCGGCAGGACGTGAAACACCTCCGAGACTGTGGAGGGCGTCAAGAACACCGCCCACGGCTGAACCCCCGAGACCAGCCCGCTGCTCTTGAAGGCCGCTATGTCGAAACCGTTAGGCGTGTTCATCCAGGCGTTCACCATTGTGATAAGCACGGCAGAGAGCAACGTGCCCGCAATTACGAAGATCGAGGCTGCCCAGTGAACGTACCTGTTTCTGAAAGAATCCCAGTAGTACACGTACAGCACAAGAGCCAGTATCTCAAGGAAGAACGCGAACATTTCGGAGTAGAACAGGATTATGACTCCTGTCTGCGAGACGAGAGTCATGAATGTGGGGAACAGCGTTACGAGCTCGACTGCCATGACGATTCCGCTCGCCGTGCCGATGCCGAACGATATGACGAAAACCTTGGTGAGCTTCCGTGCTAGTGTCTCGTAGACTTTGTCCCCTCTGCGGATTGAAATGAACTCGGCCGCCGAGATCAGGATGCTGAGGGAGACGCTGGTCGAGACCAGCAGGATGTGCGACCCTATGGTGAACGCGAAGAGGAACCTTACGAACGACGCCATCGTCGTCGAGTCGAGAATCAATCGGCTCTACGCGGGAGGATAGAGTCAGGGGAATAAAAAAGCGACGATTCACACAATGACGAGCAGAGGACCGACGGTCCCCAGAGTGCACGCCGAGGACTGAACGATTCTTAGAAAACGATCAGAGCGACGAGGAAGAGGGGTATGAAGACCAAGGAAATTGTGTTCAGCAGCTTGATCAGAATGTGCAGCGACGGCCCCGCCGTGTCCTTCCACGGGTCTCCCACGGTGTCTCCCACTACTGTCGCGGCATGTGTCGCCGTCCCCTTTCCTCCCAGGTTGCCAGCTTCGACATATTTCTTGGCGTTGTCCAAGGCCGCGCCTCCCCACATCATCATTATCGCCAGGGGGACCGCCGAAACGGTCGCACCTATGACGAGCGCTCCGACCGCGGCCCAACCCAAGACTACGCCTATCACGATTGGAGTTACCACGGCAATCAGGCCGGGTGTCACCATGAGGCGAAGGGCTGTGCGGGTAGAGATATCCACTGCCTTCGAATAGTCGGGCAATGTCGTTCCCTCCCTAAGACCAGGATTCTCCCTGAACTGTCTCCTGACTTCTTCAACCATCTTGTACGCGCCGATGCTCACTGCTTCTATCGCAGTTCCAGAGAAGAGGAACGGAAGCATCCCCCCAATCAGGACGCCTATCACCACCGCGGGGTGGTTGAGCGCTAGGTCGTTGCCGAGCTGGAGGAGCTGGGCCCCCAAAGCCGTGGCGGTCGCGGAATTTATTGTCGACAGGTTGACTATCTTTTCCTGATATCTGGCGACCTCTAACACAAATGCCTGGAAGAGGAGGAGCGAGGCCAGTGCGGCCGACCCCATAGCGTATCCCTTTGTGAGCGCTTTCGTCGTGTTTCCGAGAGCATCTAGCGGATCTAATCTTTCGCGCACTTCAGGAGGCGCACCCGACATCTCGGCGATCCCTCCGGCATTGTCCACGATCGGCCCCAGACCGTCCATGGTCAGTACGATGCCCGCGATCGACAGCATACCCATCGCCGCCATTGTCGTCCCGTAGACGCCACCCAGGAACGAACCACCCGAGAACAAGTTGTTGAGCTTCGCGAGCGCGGCGAACTTCTCGCCGAGCCCGAAGGAGATCAACAGAGCTGATGCGACAGTGATTACCGGAAGTCCAGTCGACATCATACCTGTGGCAGTTCCAGACATGACCGTCAACGCTGGTCCCGACTGCGAGCGTTCGGCAATCCTGATGACGGAACGAGACCCCGCGCCCGTGTAGTACTCAGTGTAAAAGACGATAAGGAGACCCGCTACAAGTCCTGACAGCACGCATCCATAGAGGGCGAGGGCGGCGAGTGCGCTCCCGTTGGGGGTGAGACCAGCGGGACCGAAGACGTACCAGATGGCCACAAAGACGAGAACCGCCGCGACGACGGCAGAGACCATCAGACCATCCCTAGTCGGCTTTATTGGGTTCTTGAACTTCTTCTCGTAAACCGCTACCACGAGCCCGACGAGTGTAGCTATAATCCCCAGCGACCTGACTATTAGGGGCATCGTGACGTAGTAGATGTCGACCTTCTGAAAGATGATAATCGAGACGATGAGACCAATGATCATCCCTCCCAGGTTCTCGGCGGTCAGAGATTCGAAGAGGTCGGCCCCCCTCCCCGCTTCATCGCCGACATTGTCCCCGACGTTGTCAGCGATCGTCGCCGGGTTCCGCGGATCGTCCTCTGGAAAGTTCTCCTCGACCTTTCCGACTAGGTCGGCTCCCACGTCAGCTGACTTTGTGAAGATACCGCCGCCCAGCTGGGCGAAGAGTGCGGCTAGAGAGGCACCAAAACCGAAACCCGCGAGAACTCCTGGGTCCCCGAATGCGGCGTACAGAAGTGACAGGCCAAGTAGGCTCATGCTTATGACGGCGAGACCGAGGGCGGCCCCTCCCATAGTGGCAACCTTGAGCGCTTCGTAGGTTGAATTCCCTGCCGCGGCGGTCGTTCTGACGTTCGCGTTCGTGGCGGAGTACATTGCGATGTACGCAGCGGTGAGGGAGAACGCGACTCCAAGAAGGAAACTCAGCGCGATTTCGGCGCCCATCGTGACGCCCATGAAGGTCGCTCCGAAGGCACCGACGATAACGACCGCGAGAACAACGGAGATTATTGCAATCGTCGTAAACTGGCGTTTCAGGTACGCGTTCGATCCCTGGCGTATAGCCTTCCAGACCCCGATCATCTTGTCGTTCCCCTTCGGATATCTTTGCACGGAGTGGACGAGCCAGATGGCCACCAGAACTCCAACAACGGCCATCGATGTCGTGAGCAGAAGTGGATTAAACGCCATGCGTATCCTGTTGCCGTTCAGGGCCATCGAAGAACGCATTATAAGTTATTCGAAATTTCTCCGTTGTTTCATTTTCGTGTGTGCTGCTCCTCTGGGCCTCGACAGAGAACCGGAAGGTGAGGGTGGGACTCGGACCCACGTGAATGCGCTCACTGACGGATTCCACTGCAGGCGCACGCGTAACCGCTCCGCCACCTCACCGCATTTGGGCCTCGCCCGTCTGAAGTAATTATGGGTTCTGGGAAGTCGACCATCGTGGCCCCCTCTCTAGCGACCGAATCCTTCCTTCATCAGCAAGAGGGGGACTACGAAGAGCGTGCTCAGCGCCGCGCTCCCGAGCCACGCCGAAGAGTAGCCGGCCACCTCGACCATGTACGAGTACAGGAGGGGCGGCCCGAACGACCCCAACAGTTGGATGCAGTTTACCCAAGCGATGGCGAGTCCGTCGTACTCCCGTTCTCCCTTATTGAGATCCCTTGCACCCGCGAACGCCGTGGTGTAGCCGAACCCCGCCGCGACGCCGCCAGCCACGGAGCACGCCAGCGCCGCCAGGGGGCTCGGAAAGGCTCCTATCAGCAGGGCCCCGCTGCTCGTCACGAGAGACGCGACTATCATCAGCTTCGGCCTGGCGGTCCTGTCGTAGAGCCTCCCGGCAATCAATGCCGTAAAGATTGGAAGAACAACTATCATGCTGGTTATTGCCTCCGCCGTCGAAGGAGACAGGCCGTACGCATTGACGAGGTAGTACCCCATGAAGGTCTGGATAATCACGTTCCCCACACCGAGGCCGAGAGTTCCGAGGCCCAGAAGGATCAGCTGCTTGTTCCCGAGGATGCTCGCCAAGGCCTTTGTCCTTACCATAAAGTCGGTCCTCCCTTCGTTCCTCGGAACGCAGAACAGCACCAACATCCCGGTCAAGACCCCGAGGCCCCCGCTGATGGCAAGGCTCGGGCGCCACCCGATGGTGGTCGCGATGACGATCCAGCCAAAAAGCCCGACGAGTCCCCCGGCATCGTAGGCGGAGTTGTAAAGACCAACCCCCAGCCCGGACCTGCCTCCCCTGAAGAGCCTCGCCATCAAGACGACCGCGGGAGCGAAGACCAGGGCCATTCCCGCGCCGACCACGAGCCTGAGCGCGGCGATTTCGGGCACCGACGAGGACACGGAAGTCCCCAAGACCGCAAAAGACGACACAAATGTTCCGAGCACCACCACCTTCTTCGGACCCCACCTGGCTGCGAGGAGTCCGCCCGGGACCTGTGCAAGACCGAGCCCGACGTAGAATAGAGAAGTCACCGACCCAAGCTCGCCGACGCCCGCCCCGAGATCCGGACCCATCAGGACGAAGATCGCTCCGACGTTGAGCCAGTTGACAGCGTAGACGATTCTAGTAACAACCAATGACACGACCGCGTTGAATTCCCGCTTGGAATTGGGCAACCGCAGCCCGCATTTTGGGCTCTGCCTATAATCGAATCGGCTCTCGGCTTTCCTTTCTTTGGAATTTGATTCCGGCTCTTCTGGCGCGTTAGGGCATGATTCTCGCCCCTAGGATGCAAATTGATGTGAAGTCGAGCGCCGCGTCTCCGAGCACCCGCTGTCGCACTTGCTCGGTTTCCAGAAAAGACAATTCGGAGACGGTAGTGTGAATCAATCGCTGGCGATTCTGGAAACTTCTAGGCTGCTTCCACCTTGCCCAAACGCCGTTTTGGGTGAAAAAACCCCATTTCGAGCCGCGATTGGTGGGTTTATATATCAATTCAGGCGAATCAGGCGCGAGGAAACTCGCAGTTGGTCACAGGATACTGCGTCTACGAGAAGAAGAAGAACAGGGAGATCAAGAACCCCAAGCAAATCAAACTGAAGAATGGCAGGCCGGCCATCAAGGGCACCTGTGCCTCATGTGGCAAGGCAATCTTCAGAATCGGTAAGCTCACGAAGTAGTTCGCAATCTCCCTCTCCTTTTTATTTTCCGGTGATTCCAGGGGTCATTACCGAACTTGTTGAAGCTCTACAACAGCTTGGGCAGGAGCCTACAGACGTTCAAGCCGATCAATGAAGGTGAGGTCAGGATGTACACGTGCGGTCCTACGGTGTGGAGCTACGCGCACGTGGGGAACCTGAGGACTTTCGCGTTCGAGGACATGCTGAAGAGATACCTGAAGTTCAAGGGATACAGGGTCACCCACGTGATGAACATCACGGACGTTGAGGACAAGATAATCAACGGCATGAAGGCCTCGGGCAAGACGCTCAAGGAGCTTTCTTCGTTCTACGAAGAAGCGTTCATGGAGGACCTCGATTCGCTCGGCATAGAAAGGGCGGACGCCTATCCGAGGGCTACGGAGAACATCGGAGAGATGGTCTCTCTGGTCAAGGCTCTGCAGAGCAAGGGGTACGCCTACGCAGCGCCAGACGGCTCAATCTACTTTCACGTCTCGAAGTTCAAGAGGTACGGGGCGCTGTCGGGGGTGAAGCTGGAGACCGCCAAGAAGGGCGCCAGGGTCTCCCAGGATCACTACGAGGAGAAGATGGAGGCGGTCGACTTCGCCCTGTGGAAGGCTTGGGACTCCGACGACCTCGACGTCTTCTGGGAGAACGAGCTCGGCAAGGGGCGGCCGGGGTGGTCCCTCGAATGTTCCGCGATGTCGATGAAGTACCTCGGCGAGTCCTTCGACATTCACACCGGCGCGATAGACAACAGGTTCCCGCACCACGAGAACGAGATCGCCCAGTCCGAGGCCGCGACCGGCAAGAAGTTCGTCAACTACTGGCTGCACGCGGATTTCCTCAACTTCAAAGGCGAAGAGATGCACAAGTCCGTTGGGAACGTGGTCAATCTCCGCGACCTTATCAAACAGGGCTGGGACCCGCTCACGATCCGCCTGTTCTTCTTCTGCGCGCGCTACAGGGACACAATCGACCTCACGGAGACCGCCCTGGAACAGGCGCGGTCCCAGAGACAGCGCCTCCAGGACTTTGTGGACCGGCTGAAGTCAGTGCCCCACACCGCTTCTTCGGAGGGCGACCTGGCAGGAGACCTCCTGTCTGCTTTTGAGGCCGCCATGGACGACGACCTGAATACGCCTGAGGCCCTGGCTTCCATCTTCACCTTTGTCAAGAAGGCGAACGCCCTGCTCGACGCCGGGGAATTGGGGAGCGACGCCGCCGGCTCCCTCCTGAAGGCCTTGCAGAGAATCAACTCCGTCTTGGGCATCATCAAGTTCGAAAAAGAGGCGCTTCCGCCCGACCTGGCTGCCTTGGTCGAACGCAGGGACGCCGCGAGGAGGAGGCACGACTATGCAGAGTCCGACAGAATCAGGGACATGCTGCTCGCACGAGGGATAGCAGTCGAGGACACGTCGACGGGGACGAGGTGGAAACGGATGGCCGGTGGTTAAGGGTCCGAGTCCACTAGCTCAACTTCGGTCAATCCTCTTGATATTATGCGGATAGTGCCTGCCTCGGAATCATGGGCACCACCGTCGAGGCGCTTCCGGGCAGGACCCCGGGGTTCCGTGCTTCAGCCATCAAGAAGCCCCTGGTCCTGCGGATGCGCGACTACAGGATTCTTCTTGACCCGGACGGCTCTCTGAGGTCATTCGATTCACTCCCGGAGCGCCGGGCCGTCTTCGGGTTCGAACGCCTCTCGATTTACAAGGTCCAGGCAGGTGTCGTCGTCCAGGGGCAGAGGCCCGACTGGGTGATACGCGTCACACCGCGCCAGGCTCAGCTGGCCGGCAAGGTTTTTGACGCCATCGAAGTCGCGGAGTCGGTCGAGTTCTTTCAGGGGGCCTCTTCCGGCTATCTGAGAAGGGTGAAGCTGAAGAACGCCGGAACCGCCCAGGTCACTCTCAGACTGATCGACGTCCTGGACCCCACTGCCTCCCAGCTGAGCGAGGTCTCGATGGGGTGGGGTGCCCTCGGGGTCAACGCCTTCAACAGGGGGAGCCACGTGGCCATGGACGAGGTCTCTGACCTCCCGAGCGCCCGGGTGGTAGGTTCTCTCCCGTCTCCGAAGAAACTCTTCATGACGACCGACAGGGCGAGGGTTCGCGACTTGATCAGTGCAGGGGAGCTCGGCGAACCCACGGCCGGCACGTCGGGTCAGGTGATAATCCTCACGCTCCACGAGCTGGATCTTGCTCCATCAGAGACAAAGAGCGTCACGTTCGTTTCAATCTACAATCCGGCAAAGCTCGAAGAGGCTCTCTCTGACTTCGGCCGTATTCAGGAAGATTGGAAGCCACTCCACCGGCAGGGTCCGATTATCGCGGCGTCGAGTCCTTCATTGACCGAGTCCGCAACTTGGGCGATAGCTGCACTGGAGAGCGCAAGACACGAGAGCGACGGTCTCGACAGATTTGAGCTGCTGAAAGCCCTCTCGTTCGTCGACAGGGAGGGGGCACTCTCGGTCATCGAGGGCGCAAGGCGCCTCCTTCGCAGGGACGGCTCGATGCCTCACTCCTCGGACCAGACGGAGTCTGGGTCCCTTGAATCGGCGCTGCTGCTTCAGGCCGTTTCTGCCCACCTGCTCTTGGCACGAGACAAGAAGCTGACCAGGTCCCTGTACCCACTAGTGAAGAAACTCGCTTCCTTCCTGATGGCCTCCTCAAAGGAGTATACGCTGAGGACAGAGCCGGCCCTCCCCCAGGGTTGGCGCAGATCACTGGGGCGCGGATATCCCGCTGGGGAGATACCTGAAATCTCTCTTGCGGCCGCTGGCGGGCTCGCTGGAGCCGCCCAGGTCGCCAGGCAAGTTGCGAAGACCGACGACGCAGGAAGGTTCCGTGAAAGGGCAGAGATGCTTGCCGAGATGGTCCGGAAGAGACTGGTCGACGAACGGGGCTTCCTCTCGCTCTGCCTCGAACCTTCAGGGAGGCTCAGGGGAGACGAGACTATCGACATGGCCGTGGCCGCTTACAGGCACGGGTTCCTCGCCTCGGCCGAGCAAGCCGCAGTCCACAGGCTCCTGGAGAAGGACTTCGAGACTCCATATGGACCTAGGACGGTCCCGAACTCCAACCGGCTGTACTTCAACTCAAGCTACGGCCAGGGACAGCTGGGCGGATTCTGGACCCGGGCTGCGCTCGCCCACGCGCTCTTGTGCTACAGAGTCGGCCTCGCTGGAATCGGGAGCCTGTCGTTGGAAAAGGTAGCCAATCTCGCGGCCGAGGACTGCGTCAGGCTCGGCGGATCTCCGGGCGAGTTCCCCTACTGGGTCGACGTGGAGGGCCGGGAGGCGCACGGTGAGGACAGCGACCCGGTCGCGGCCGCCAGGCTAATCGAGGGACTCTTGGAAGGCGAGCTAGGACTCGAGTTCGCGGCCGCCACAGTGTCATTCTCTCCTGCTCTCTCTTCGAGTCTGAAGTGGGTCCTCGCTTCGGAAGTCTGGGCGGGCGAACCGGTCACCATCTTCGTGGGCAGAGGAGGCGGAAGAGCTCACGCCTTCGCTTCAGGTTCGCGTTTGGAAGTCAAGCACGGCATCAGGTTCGCAAAGGCTGAACTCTTGGAAATGCCGGTCAGGGGGCTCTACGGCGTCTCGCTTCACGGTCCAGGCCAGGCAATATGCCTCGGCAATTCGTCCGTGGTCCCCGCGCGGACTCCGGTGAACTTCGCTCCGCGGGCACCGGAGCTCTCAAAACGCCTCACCACGCCCCTCGAAGAGTACGATCGAGCCAGCGGGTCATGGGTCAAGGCCTCCACCCTGCGCGTCTTCCCGACCATGAGCTTCGAGACCTCCCTTGGTCCCGGCGAATGGAAGGCCTTTAGGGTCTCGACACCTTAATAATCGAAGTCGTCCCTCGGCGCGGAGAGTTGGGGGACGTCAAGGTCTCGTCGAACAGTGGGATTCAGGTCGACGTCGGGGAGACCCGCTTTGTCCTGGACCCCAAGGCCGCGGTCCGCGCTGACTACACCTTCGTTTCCCACGCTCACATAGACCACATGCACAACCCGGCCCGGAACGAGAGAATCATCGCATCGGAGGAGACAGGCGACCTGGCAAGGGCCCGTGGCTACGACCTAGGCGATACCACTGAGGAGGCGGAGGGCGTGGAGCTCCTCGACTCAGGCCACATACTCGGTTCGCGCGCCATCAAGATTGCCGACGAGGTCTTCTACACGGGGGACGCCTCGGGCAGGGAGAGGGCCTTCCTGGGCAAGTGCAGGACAAGGAGAGCGCGGATTCTGATAATGGAGACGACCTACGGCAGCCCGGAGTATATCTTTCCCCAGACCGCGAAGCTAGTCCGAGAGGTGAACGGATTGATAGGGTCGGCCTTCGACCGCGGAAGGCCGGTAGTCCTGATGGGTTACCCACTTGGCAAGGCGCAGCTCCTCGCGTACTATTTCTCCAGCTGGGAGCCTCTCTTCTTCCATGACAGCGTGGCGGCCATGAACAAGATACACGTCGACCACGGGGTCCCGCTGAAGGCCGGGCGCGGGTTCAACCCCTCAGAGGACGCCGACAGGCTGCCCAGCGGACCCTGGGTGATGGTCGCCCCGATGTCGAGCGGCAGGAGCCGCCTCATGTCACACCTCAGAAGCAAGTATGGAGCCATCCTCGCCGCGTTCAGCGGTTGGGCGATCAAGGGAGGGTACAGCAGTTCTCTGGACGCGGACTACTCGTTCCCTCTCAGCGACCACTGCGACTACTCCGAGCTGATTAAGCTCGTGGAAGCCGTCTCTCCGGAGATAGTGTACACGACGCACGGGTTCGCGGCCGAGTTCGCGAGCGACCTCCGCAGAATGGGTTTCTCGGCCAGGACACTGTCGGCATATCAGTCGTCACTCTCCGATTACGTGAAGGGCGACTAGACCCCATCAAGCGCGCACTAAGCTCCACTAGCTCACGTCGAGGAAGACAGGCCTCCCGTCGAGGTCGGCCTCCGACCACTTCCTTCCTTCCGAGCGGTCTTTCAGCAGCTCCACCTTCCTCACCCTCACGAGGAACGCTATCTCCTTGATCATAGGTTCGAGCAGGACCAGGTCTTCCACTTCCAGGCCGGCGACGGCAGCCGACCCAAGCATCTCTGTCGGGACGAATTCCCTTTCCTTCCTAAGGGCCTGAAGTCTTCTCGATATGTCCCTCACCAACCCCTCCGCCATCAGCTTGTCGTCTCTCTCCTTGTGGATGGCGACGAAGACACCCCCCTTCTCCCCGACTTCGTACCCGTCTTGGGGCACGACCTCGAGCTCATAAGCTGCGGACGGAACATCTACTTCACCAGACTTCGTCCTGACCTTAACCGGCCTGCCGGATTGGTACGCCGCCACCGCCGGAGCCCCCTCGAGCGGTCTTGCTGCGGCGAGGATCTCCCTTGTCCTCTCCCTGAAGAGCGCGCCGACCCGAACCCCATTGAGCTTCATCGAGAACCTGGCGGGGAATCTAGACGCCGACCCTGAAACTGCGACGGCCTTGACGTTGCAAAGCTTCGCGATCGTCGCCGTCGCGCCCCCCGCTAGCTTTGCTGAACCGGCGGGCACCAAGAGTTGCACTGATCCTAGGGGCCACCTTCTCTTCAGCCTTGCCCGCATCCTGGCTGAGTTACATGCTTCCTCAACACTCAGGGCGAAGTCCACGGTCGCTTCAGCGCTACCGCCTGTCCTAGGTCCTGCGACTGGACCGTACCCTGTTCCAATCAAAGGCGTCTGCCACTTCCGCTTTGCGAAGATCTCCTGGAAGAGGAACTCGGTCGCAAACGGTGCGATTGGATGGAGGAGTTCGTCTGCCGACCTCATGACGTGGCCAAGCACCGCGTAGATCGCTAGGCGCCTTCCCCTCTCCTTGGGGTCGTCTTTCCAGAGTTCATTCCTTACGAGTCTCACGTAGGTCTGGCTGACGTGGGTGATGAGCAGTTCTTCGAGGCTCTTGGCGGCTTCGTTGTACCTTCCCTCTCGGTAGGCCGAGCGGACCCCCGACCTGCAGGCCTCCAGCTTGGAGAGGAGCCACCGGTCGACGAGTGTGAGGAGGCGCCTCTGGGAAGCCCACGCCAGAGTGTTCTTACGGGCGTCGTACCCGTCGACCCTTCCGTTCTGGGACAGGTAGACGTGGAGGTGATACAGGGTGTTCAGGACCTGGTAGGGCCTGCCTCCCATCTCCTTCAGGTCTAGGCTGACGGCGTCAACAGGTGAGCTCTTCCAGATGACGTAGAACCTGGAGACGTCTACCGAGTAGTTGCGGAGAACCTCGAGCCCTTGGAGCACGTTTCCGAGGCTCTTGCTCATCTTCCTTCCCTGATCGTCGAGGACGAGCCCCTGGAATAGGAAGGCCCTGTAGGGGGCCACGGGCTTCCCGGACAGAATCACGTTGAGCACAAGGAGGTTGTAGGCCCATCCCCTGGTCTGGTCAATCGCTTCGGTCAGGAACTCGACCGGGACAAGCCTCCTATACTCGGCGTCCGTAAATGACGCGAAGGGCGAGGACCCACTGTTGTGCCAGGCGTCCAGGACGAAGGGCTCCCTAAGCGCCCTGCCTCCGCACTTCGGGCACTTCAGGACGACCCTGTCAACCCACGGCCTATGAAGTTCGAAGGACGGGCCGTCGGGGAGCTCAGCTGCGAGCTCGACTATCTTCTTCCTTGAGAACGCGCCTACCTTCTCTCCGCAGTCTCCGCAGACCCAGACCGGGAGCGGCGTCCCCCAGACCCTTTCTCTTGTGATGCACCACGGTGGTGACTCTGCGATGAACGAGAGGAATCTGTTCTTCGGGGGTTCGAAGAAATATTCGACCTTCTCTGCTGCCTGTAGAAGCTGGTCCTGTATCCTGTCGACCCAGTAGAAGTACTCTCTACGGGCCAACCAGACCAGCCTGTGCCCTGATCTCCAGCAGACCGGGTATTCGTGCATCAGTTTCCCCACCGATATCAGGGCCCCCTTCTCCTTCAGGCTCTCGACGACAACGGCGTCAGCGTCCCTCGCGAAGAGCCCCGAGAAACGCCCGGCGTCGCTCGTGAACTTCACCTGGTCGTCGAAGGGCGCGAAGACAGGAATTCCGCGCTTCGTGGCTACAGCGAAGTCGTCCTCGCCGTTCGCTGGCGAGATGTGAACGAGGCCTGTCCCTGTTGTGGTGTCGACAAACTCCTCGGCGACGACCCTGTGGACTTTGGGCTTGAACTCGGCACTCCGCAGTCCTGGGATCAGGTCGACCAGAGGGTGTACGTACGACATGCCCTCCAGCTCCCTTCCTTTCGCCTTCCTCGAGACCTCGCCGAATTGGATCCCGAGCTCTTTGGAGAGGGCCTCTTTCCTTTCCGAGCCGACCACCCAGGTCTCCCCGCCGACCTTCACGTACTCGTAGTCGGAGTCGGGCTTGACGCCCACGAGCTCGTCGGTGACGACCGTGAATGGCATCGTCGTCCAGAGCGCCAGATAGGCGCCGTCTTCGGTCCTGACCTTGTAGTACAGGCTCGGGTCCTGCAGCTGCTCGTACCCTCCCTCGACCACCTCGGCGTGGCTCAGCGCAGTCTGGCAGCTCGGGCAGTACGGGACCACCTTGAAGCCTTCACCGAGGAGCCCGCCGTTCCACGCGGTCTCGAGGTACTTCCACTCTCGCTCAATATACGCGTCCCTGTACGTCATGTAGGCCCTTCCCTGGTCGATCATCATGCCGAGGAGACGGTCTGCTTCGACCCAGTCACGCTTGTACTTCTCGATGAGCCTTTTGCAGGCCTCGACGAGTTTCTCGACGCCGACCTGTTTAAGGTCCTCCCACTTGTTCCCGGAAAGGCCCATCTCCTTCTCAGCTTGCAGTTCGACTGGGAGCCCCTGGGTGTCCCAGCCTCCCCTGAAGACGATGTTCTTTCCTTCGAGGGTGCTGAACCTGTACCACAGGTCCTTCATTGTTCTGCCCCTGACGTGGCCTATGTGTGGTTGGTTGTTGAGGGTCGGGGGCCCCTCGACGTAACCCGTCGGCTTCCTTCGGGAGACACGGCGAGATATCTGGACCCTTGTCTCGGGCCGTTCATAGAACGCCCGGACTTCAGATTCGATCTTCTTCCAATCGTAGCTCGCGCTGAGCGTGCCATCCGTGCTAGATCGTTTCGCTAATTTTGCGACCACTCAACGCACCCTTGTCTACAAGATCCCCGTATTTTAATGCTATCAGGTCCCCTGGCGAAGCCTATCTGCGAACTGTTCGGGGAGGCCGGCTGCTCTAATCTTCGACGCTGCGGCCTCGTAGTTGTACTCCACGCGGATGTTGTCGACTTTGACCGCCATTCCTGCCGCGTTGAGCACCGCATATGAGGCCCGCCTGTCGCCGTCCCTGGGTTGGCCGACCGAGCCAGGGTTGAAGACCGTCCCTCCTGCCCCGTCGCTGACGAAAGGAACGTGCGTGTGCCCTAAGCCCATGAACTGGACGCGCAGTCTCTCCAGATAGTGGCCGAAGAGCTGCCCATGCGTCTTTGGGTCGACATATTCCCACAGCGTGTCGTCTGGGCTTCCATGAGTCAGGTACCCCTCAGCATTCCCGAGCCGTAATCTGCGCTCTCTCGGGAGAGATTCGAGGTATGCAAGGTTCGGATTCGTCAGCATTTCCGCGGTCCATCTAGCGGCCATCGCAGCCCTCGCGTTGAACATGCTTGTCTCTCCGGTCACGGCCGCGTGGTCATGGTTTCCCATCACGGTCAGCACTTTCCTTTCACGCAGCGCCTCGACGACCTCATTGGGGTTCGCTCCATATCCTACTACGTCCCCTAGGCAGTAGACTTCCAGGCCTTCGATGCGGGAGAGCACTTCTTGTAGCGCCTCGAGGTTCGAGTGGACGTCGGAGATGACCGCGATTCTCGCAACAGGAGACGAATCCGGCATTTCGTCAGCCGCTGATCCACCCAATTGCCCTCTTTCCAAGGAGTAGCGGTACAAAGAACAATTCTTAATGTTGTTGTGAACTAAATTATACTTTCCATCACTTAGAGAATTTGAACCCGCTTGATATTCGAAGCTATCGATGTCTGCGTTCGCAGGTAAATGGGAAAAGCAGAACAACCAGAGTTTCGGCGGCAAGGTCAAGGACTCCGTAAGGAATCCGGGACCTCTGAAGCCGAGGCTCGATCTAGCAGTC
>Ga0187878_1000518_pt1 | contig 43548 bp, 54 predicted proteins | sample June2016WEW_17_1_FD_132979 | JGI IMG/M metagenome (GOLD analysis project Ga0187878, IMG submission 132979) | Peatland microbial communities from SPRUCE experiment site at the Marcell Experimental Forest, Minnesota, USA - June2016WEW_17_150 | ecosystem: Environmental > Terrestrial > Soil >... | reverse complement strand
CTTCTCATCCGGGGTTATGCCTGATGTCATGTCGGTCTCAATCCAGCCGGGTGCGATCGCGTTGACTGTAATGTTGTAGCCTGCTAGTTCTAAGGCAAGGGATTTCGTAAGTCCAAGGACAGCTGCCTTTGAGGCACCGTAGTGGGCCTCATGATCGGTTCCTGTGAATGCTACGATTGAGGAGATGTTGATGATGCGTCCCCACCTTCTTGCCCTCATCTCTTTGTTGAACGCTTTACTGCAGAGGAAGACGCCGTCAAGGTTGACACCAATGACTTGTCGCCACTCGGCGCTCTCGATCTCCCAAGACTTTAGGTGATGGTGCACCCCTGCGTTGTTGATCAGGATATCGACGCCATCGAATTCCCTCAGGATTCGCTTTCGCATGGCCTCAACCTGCCGCGGGTTCGACACGTCCGCCTTCACTGAAAGCGCGCGCCTACCTAATGCCTGGATATCGCGGGTTACATCGTCCGCTTTCTTGTCGGACCGCGCGTAGTTCACGACGACATCAGCGCCTTCTCTCGCCATCTCCAATGCAATCCCTTTACCGATTCCTCTCGAAGCTCCGGTGACAAGAGCCACTTTTCCAGTGAGTAACACACTGCGACACCTGATTTGACTCGAGATGCGCTTCTGTTCGGTTATATCTCTTTGAGATTGAGGATGAAAGGCCCCTTGTTTGGTAATCATTAAATCAGCGCGGATCATCATCACCGCCGTGACGCGGGGGTCGCCCAGCCAGGTCAAAGGCGCAGGACTGAGAAGTCACAGACTTCGTCCAAAGGCTCCTGTCCCGTAGGGGTTCGAGATTCGGAAAACCGAAGCGGGATTCCGGACGAAAGGGTTCAAATCCCTCCCCCCGCACCAAACCTCCGTGTCAGATCCGTTCCTCTATGAGCCAGTTGGGCTCGTCCACAGCTTGACTTCATAACATGAAGAAAGGCTGGGATCAAAAGGAAAAGGGAGTGGCCGGCCGGTCACGCCTAAGCGAGAGGTCGACCATGTTGGTGCTGACCAAGATGCTGTCAGCTCTTAGTTTCTTCTGATGCAGGCTTTGGTTGGTTCCTGGTTCCACGAAGCTCTCTGATGCGTGCCACGATTTCAAACAGAGGACCCTGACAGAACCCAAGCTCCCAGCCACACTCTTTGCACACTGTTCGGCCCCAATCCATTCCTGCTGCATCTTTGAACTCCTCATAGACAACTGTTTCACCACAGTCAAACGGGCAATAGGCGTCACTTCCTATTGTTGCGGTATAGAGGAGGTACTGTATAGTAGGTAGGAATTCTTCACTGGTCAGATAGTCTAGGATGTCCTTGTGAAGTGCTTGCTTCTGTAGGAGTTCTCCCACGAGCTGTTCGGTCTCTTTGGACGTCAACTTCTGGTTGACTACTTTGGAGATCGTGTCCTTGAGTATGGGTGGATCATCTGCCAGCCTTGCAATGGTCTCAGCATGTGCGGGTGTGATTGTGTCGTGCGACACAAGCTCTTGCAGCTCAGGTGGGAACCCAAACAGCCGTAGTCTCTGTCCCACGATGTCCCTGGTCACGCCATGACCAACTTCGTCTGCAATCTTCTGCTGAGTCCAGCCTCGTTCTTGTAGTGTCCTGAAGGCTCTTGCTTCCTCGATGGGATTGAGGTCTCTGCGTTGTAGGTTCTCCACAGGCACATAGAGGGCCATCTCATCATCTGAGAGATTCCTGACTATCGCTGGCACTGTGGCAATGCCCACGAGCCTACAAGCCCTGACACGTCTTTCTCCCACAGCGATCTCAAAGCAACCTGGTTTTGTATTGTGGGGGCGTACGATGATAGGCTCAAGCATCCCATGTTCCTTTATGGATCTACCCAGATTTTTCAGCTCTTCCTCAGGATACTCGATCCTGGCCTGGAAGGGATTAGGGTCTAGCAGCGCGATACCAAGTTCGACAAGCTCCTTATTCTTCATTCTTTCATGCACCTCCTTCTTTTCTTGGACTTTACTCTGTGTAAAGGAGCTTATATACTTTACACGGGAGAAAGGGCTATCAGCACGGGCGAAGTAAGGGTGGGGAGGAGGAGCGGACATGCCCACGATACGAAGCCCTTTGGAAATAGCTAACGAGTTAAGAGAAAAAGCTAGCCTAGGTAAGATATTGAAGGCTATTAGCTCAACCCATTCCTCGACCTTCACACAGATCCTGAATCAGACCCACGTTTCATCGAGGACTTTGGCGAAGCACCTCGACAGTTTGGTTCATCGCGGCTTCGTTGAGAGACGTGACGCACAATATCGCGTCACTGACGAGGGTCTGGAGTACGCCAGAGCTCTTGAAGATCAACAAGAGAAAGTGAATGAATACCGAAGGATAGCCGCGCCAAAAGCCAAACATCTTGTGAGAGACTACGCGGTCGAAGTGACCGCTATCGGGCCATTCAGCAAGTCCCATTGTCTCGGCATATTCAATGTGACTCGAGAACGAGCCCTTGAAGTCAATGAGCGCCAGCAAATGGACAAAGTGCTCACGGAGGCAATGCGAATGATCGCCAAAGACATCCCCGCAGGCTCCAAAGAGTTCGGAGTCAGAATCACTGGGATACTGTTGTAGCAAGCAGATCGCGGTCGTAACTGGCGCCCTGACGCTGGCTGCGACTGGCACCGCGCAAAGTCTACTCCAGGTTTACGCATGCTGAGTCTCGATTGGTCTACGAGTGCAACCTTTTTCTAAGCTGACGATCAATTCGACAAAACGTAGGGTGCATACCGGCCATGTCCGAGGCTCTATTGAAGAAGATCCTTGAGGGCGCGATCAAGATTGAAGAAGAATCTCATGCACTCTATGTCAAAGCACAGCGAATAGCGAAGTTGCCCTCATCGAAGGCGTTGCTAAGCGAACTCGCAGAGGCTGAACTCGCTCACAAGGAGAAGCTCCTCGCGATAATGGAGAAGTCGGCAAGCCTCTACTGGTCGGGCGTCTCGGAGCTCGGCTCAGAAACTGGCGAAATCGAGGACTTGAAGATAGTCGACTACATGCCAGATGTGGCGCTCTCAGAGGACGCAGATTACCCGACGATGTTGGTCTATGCTGGAAAGCGAGAGAAGATGACGTATGAACACTACACGTCCTTGGCGATGGGGCCATTCGCTAGGTATTTTCCACAAGCTGGTGAACTCTTCTCAAAGCTTGCTGAGGAGGAACTCGTACACAAGAACAGGATTGAACGAGAATACACCGAACGCGTCTTGAAGAAGAGCTGACACCGGTGATCTGTACTCACGAGCGAAAATGACTGGGATAGATCAGACTTCAAGTCACGTATGCCGGAAGGACGTCCGCATGGCTCCGTTGTGGCTATTCGCCGAGCTCCTGTCTCGTTTGAATTGTGCGCATCAAATCTCCACGGGTGACAATGCCGAGTAATCGTGGTCCATTGATCACTAGACCCCTTGCCACGTTCTCGCGGGCCATGGTGTTCAATGCCTCTAGGGCGTTAGGTTTGACTGTAATGGGTCTCAATGCTGCTGTCTCTTCAAGATCTCATGGTGCGTGACTTTTGCTATTCCGAAGTGCAACATGACCATCAAGACACCAAAGATGACCGCCGCCCAGAAGACAAGGTCCGCTAGGAATCCACTCCAGAGAATATGACCAGTCATAGGAATCACCTGCATCATCCATGGCAGGGGCACTCCTCGCATCACAACGTCTACCCCCATTCGTGACAGTGGTGGGCGAAAGGACCATGAGAGCAACGTGATCGTCAAGCCAACCACGAGGGAAGCAAGGAAACTTCGCACAATCCCTTCTCTCAAACTTGTTCTCTCCGTGCAGACTCTAGTAGCAAACTGATTCCATCCAGATACGGTCTCTCCTTTCTAACAGGCAATTGCTACCGAACAAAGCTGGCAATTCACAAGGCCCAGCGAGATTTGGGCTTGATTCCTTCCAAGGTCCAGGATGGAGGGCAAGAATGATTTGATGATGGCCAAAAGCTAGAGGCATCAACAGGAAACTCAAACGTGACAAACTACTCAACTTCCCCTGACATAAGGAAAAGCGAAGCGGCTCGAGACCTGGCAAAAGTTAGTTGGGGATGATACCCAGGTTGCGCGTTTCAAAGTATCATTGCTTATTGTCATGCTCATCAGAAGGTAGTGCTAGAGAAGTGGAGCGATATGTCGCGCTATTGTGAAGATTGTGAGCAACATCTCGGAGATGTTTCTACTTTGGCAGACAGACATCGGAACCTTGGCCACCCTGTGCTCGCATTTCGTTGAAGTTGAAGCTGTGGAGAATATGGTTCACGTCTTGTGTGTGAATGGCGACTGCGGACGGGTTCTGCACTTAGACAACTTCACACACTGGAACTATGACGGCGAGATCACCTGCCCAGACTGTGAGTCCATCTTCATGTTGACAGTCAGAGATGGACAGGTTAAATCGGCCACGCCAGCGAGAGCGTACTGAACTTCCCGACTTACTATCTACCATGTCTCTTTAGTTGCGATCTCGCTGCCCAAATGGCGAACGAACATACGAACGTAGGAGGTGGGAACAGATGAAGCAGAACGAGCTGACAAGACAGGAGGAAGAGGTCATTATTCATAAAGGGACGGAACCGCCCTTTAGTGGCAGGTATGACGATTTCTGGGAAAACGGTACCTATGTCTGCAGACGCTGCAATGTGGCATTGTACCGCTCAAAGGACAAGTTCAATGCTCGGTGCGGGTGGCCCAGTTTCGACGATGAGATCCCTGGCGCTGTGAAGAGGGTTCCGGATCCCGATGGTGTCCGGACGGAGATAATCTGTGCCAGTTGTGGCGCGCACTTAGGTCACGTCTTCCTTGGGGAGGGTTTGACCCGAAAGGGCGTTCGACACTGCGTGAATTCGATTTCTCTTGTCTTTGTCCCAGCAGACAGAAGAATCTTCGGAGGGCAATGATTCCATTAGTCCGGTGAGACAACTCTCGAAAATAGAAAGGGGATGGATACGTTGACTTCTCGGCGAGGCCTCGTTTTGAGGACCATGTTTCTTGGAAAGGGGAAGAATAGGTGCTCAAGAAGGGGGAGTTATCTTGATCGCTTTTACTGGGCATTGCACCTCGCATGCCATGCATTGGATGCAGTCTTTCTCCCTGACAGGGTCTGATTTCTTTTCAGACGTAGGGTGTCCTGGGCTGTCGGTCATCTCGAATACATTCACAGGGCACACGCTTACACAGATTTCATCGGCATCGCATATGTCATGGTCGACTGCAACCATTGTCCCGTGGATTCCGAGCTTGGTTGGGGGGCTGTTTTCACCCCATACGGTGTGACCGTTGTGATCTCCGGCAGCTTTCAGCTTTCCTTGGAATTCAGGATCTATTGGCATAGCCTACGATTTCAGCTCTAGTCGAGCCACTAGGGATAATAGAGCTTTTCTGCTCAGCGACAAGGGTCGGAGGAGAATCATCGGGGATTTCTCTTCCAACCGCGAGTCCTATTTCGAATGCACGTCAAGCTCGGGCACAAAATGCAGTGCTCTTCCCTTCCTCTACTGGCACCATCGCCAGGCACAGCCCTAGAGTGTTGACCCACAGGGTTTTAGCATACTCACCTTGTTCTGACGAGGAAGACCGATGAGCGTTGCGGGCGGAAAAGCGACCAAGCGTGCTCGGTTCGGAAAGATAACGGCGTCGATTGCCCGTGGCACACTGAGGTCGGCACAATTTTGCATCGCGTCGGGCCTGAAATATCACATCGTCGATGCTGAATGGAAGATGAACTATCTCCACGACGACGAGGTCACGGACCTGCTAGAGATCTCAGACCCGACCATCACTACGATCCTGACCTACTCTACTCGCCATTCGTATTGCGAGAGAAACATGCGCCAAGCATGGAAAGGCGCATCGGGTTTTGAGAAGTTTGGCTTTTGTCTTGTTGCAGGAAACGCCGCGTACTTGGACGCAGATGAGCGGAGACGCCCTCTAGCTAAGACAATTCGTGAGGCTGTGAAGACAGTCAAGAAGAACTGTGAGGACCGAGAAGTTTGGATTGGAACGGAGGGCGTTCTACGTCTCGCGACGGAACTGGCAATTGAATACGGCTTGACACCGTTCCTGCTATTCGACAAGAGTCTTGAATCGAATATCCAGTCATTGAGGGACTGCGGGTTCACAGGAGACTTTGCGGTTTACGTTCCTTTCTACATCTCAGCTAACCGCAGACGAGTGCTTCATGATGTTCTGTACCGCCTCTCAGGTTATATGCTCCGCAGGAAATGGGTCCGTGAAGACGCAAGAAGGCTCAGCTACGACTTGTCTCTGCCCCTACTCAGGAGTCTAGTCCAAGAGAAGAAACCTCTGTCAAAGAAGCTCATGAAGAGCTCGCTGGGCACATTGCTTGCGGAAGCGGCAGGCTCTCTCTCGGTTTTCGGAGATCCAGAAGCCGTCGAGAAACGGTTGGGAGGAATCGTAGGTCTCGGACCCAAGGTTATTGTTGGCCTACCAATCAAGGAGAGTGAAGATCAGATCTCCGCCTTCAGCACATGCCTCAACACTGCCACACTCTGAAGACCACGAGGGGTATGGATCACGTTTCGCGTGACGGGCGAGGCATCACACATGATACTCCGTCTTGGATCCTACCTGCATTGACCTATTTCATAAAGACCGGTTCCGAGCCATGTGCGTCGGTTGCAAAGATGATCTTGAGCAGTTTCCCATGCTTCCGTTCATTCTATTCTAATGGTGGTCTTCTTGGCCAAATACGCGAAGAAGATCGGACTCAAAGTCGGCATTCGGTAATGTTCTCGCCTGGCAGATCCCAATTTCAGGTAGGCTCGACCACGACGGCAGTACCATAGGCGAGAACCTCATCCATACCTTCCGCTATCTCAGTGGTGTCGTACCGCATACCGATGACTGCATTCGCACCCATGGCATGAGCGTGGTCGATCATGTGCTGGAGTGCCTCCGATCTTGCCTGTTCACACATATCGATGTACGCGTCAACCTTACCTCCGACAATCGCGCTCACGCCCGCCTGGAATCGCCCTCCAATGCCCCGCGTTCTAACAGTCAGACCCCTTACGATTCCAAGCTCCTTGACAATTCTGCAACCCGAAATAGAGAATGCCGTGGTGCACGGAATCTGTTTAGGCTGAGGATGAGCGGGAAGGCCGCTCACATGTGTCGTCGACCCTCCGCTAGCGCCGAAGACGGGACTACCACAGTTCTGACAGAATGCTATTCCAGCCGAAAGCTGGGCCCCACATTTCGCGCAGAATGGCACTCAGCACACCGATCCCGGTAGATTGAAAAGAAACCCTCATATGCGTATCGGCCTCACGCCATGTGAAATTCAGTTCCGATTCGCCCGCTCTCATTTGGACACGAGGATCGATCTCGATGATATCTGCCCTAGTCGGTGAGGAATGAAGACACGTGGAAATCCCTATCCGTAATCTCGGGGAGAAAATGCGCCAGATCATAACCGATAGAGAGCGGTCCTATCATGGAAAGTTCTCAACCAAGCTAAAGCAGGTCTTTAGATCGGTCGGATCAGTTGAGAGGGCAGCGTCAAACCTCAGAGAGGCCGTTGGGAGCGCTTGGGGGACCCTGAGCAAGCCGGCGGAGCAACACGGCGCCCGACTCTCCGAACAGGTCCTCGGGGCCTGCAGGTTCCTATCTGCTCGCAGACCTGAACCCTCATACGATGAGTTGAGGAAGTTCCAGGAGGAGTCGATTCAAACCGTTCGAGCGATGGTGAAAGCACACGACAGATATATGCCGAGTATAATTCGGACCGTCAAATCCGAGTCCTCAACCCTTGAAGACTCTATTGCCACGCTCAGTCAGAATATCACGGAGCTTGGTCAGACGCTCGATGGCTCAAAATTGAAGGAGCTCCAACTCATAGCAGAGGATGCCGATCAGCTCATAGTGACTGCTCAAGAACTGAGTCTCAAGACAGATGAGGTTGAGCAAACGAAGGAAGCCATAAGGCGACTTCAGGATCGCGAGTCGGCACTCCAGGAGAATCTATCTACGCTTGGTCGTGATCGCGCCCTCAAAGAGCTGGATCAAATTGACCAGCAAGCTCGACAGAAGGAAGCGGAAATCCTTGCACTGCTTGAACCATTGCTGAAGCCCCTGCGAAAAATAGACCGATCTGACAAGGCGCTTGAGGGGTCGAGCAAGGGGATTGTCACCAAGGTTGTCGAGAATCCGCTTGCGAGTGTGATAGAGACTCCGGCCAGCGAGATGCGCCAACTGCTCTTCTCGGTCTACGAGTTGCTTGCGAACGACGCGCTACTCCTGGATCAGAGAAGAAAGCGGAGAGCCTCCGAATCCATCCAGGTACTCCAGGCAGGAGCCCTCGACCGATTTAGGGAAGATCATGGCATTTTGGAAGCAAACCGACGGGAAGTATTGAGGCAACTTAAGGGTTCCGGCATATACGACAAGTGGCTCTCAGTTCGGACGCAGCTTGGTGATCTCACTATGGAAGCCAATGAGCGCCAAAGCCGGATTACGGAATTGGAATCACAAGTTACACGGCTGCGCGCATCGGTCTTGGCCGGCAAGGAGCGAATAGAGTCGGCTCTCAAGAAAGTCCTGGACGAGCAGGTGTCCATACTCTTATGACTCCGGGGATGAGTGTATCTCGCAGATCCGACGGAGTTCGTTGACGAGGCCTATCCGCTCACGAGCGAACGTGCGAGCAAAAAGATGTTGCTTTTGTGTTCAAGAATCCGTCTCTTCGAGTAGGCCCACCAGCTCATGCCAAATGGAATGTATTCACTTACTCGGTACCCTCTTTGAACAAGCTCTAGTTTCTTCTTGTCTCTGATGCCCATTAGCATCTCGAACTCGAAATCTGCATGATGGACATTGCTTAGACGTATCGCTTCCTCGATCAGTTTTTCGTCATGAGTTGCAATGGCAAAGCCTTTCCCGCGTTCGAATATTGTCCGCATAAGCTTTGAGAAGTTCTCATCGATCTGTTTCCTCCGGTTGTAGGCTATCTCGGGACTCTCGTTGTAGGCACCTTTGCATAGTCTAATCGCCCCACCGAGTTCGAGAATGCGGTTCACATCTTCCTCACTTCTTCTCAGGTAGGCTTGGATAGCGATCCCGATGTTGTCGCATCTCTTGCGTGATTCAAGATAGGCGTCAACTATCTGTGCCGTGAAAGGTGAACCTTCCATGTCGATCCAGACGAAGGTCCCAAGCGACTTAGCTTTGTTCTGAACCTTGACGAGGTTCTCCCCGAATAGGGAAGGGTCAATAGAAAGGCCCAGCTGGGTCGGTTTCACGGAAATGCAGCCTTCGATTTGACGTGCTTTGAGTGCATCGAGAATTTCGAGGTATTCTGCGGTGGCGGCAATCGTCTCTTCTCGGCAAGTCATCTCCTCTCCAAGCAGGTTGAGTATTCCTCGCACCTTGTGGGTGTTGGATTGTTGAGCACGCGCGAACGCGTCCTCCCATGTCTCCCCTGCGATCCAATGTTTCGCAATCCGAAGAAGAAGACCGGCCCACAGACTCGCCAATTCACTCACGGCCTATGGAGGAAACCAATACCATATTAAACGGCATTAGTGGCCGATTCGTGGGGGTCCGAAGCTCCAATGGTGGGACTCTAAGGGACTCCCTCCGACCGCGTATTGGACGCTGTGGCGAGATCCATGCCCAATAGGTCTTCACGTCTGAGAGTGGTGGCGCTAGGAGACAGCCTGACAGTTGGCTTCCAATCGTACGGACTCGACGCAGACGCTTGGATGCCGACTCCATATACCGATTTCTTGGTCGATAAGGTCGGTTTGGACTTTACGTCTGGCTCGCTCTCAGTTGAGATTATCAACAAGGGAATCGTTGGCGAGCTCTCTCAACAGATGGTAGCTCGATTCGACTCAGATGTGATCCAGCTTTCCCCCCGAGTGGTCATAATCCTTGGAGGTTCGAACGACCTTGGCTGGGGGGTCGCTCCGAAAGAGATACTGCAGAACCTCAGTACGATGTACAGACTCTCACGTGAGAACCAAATAACGCCGATCGGGTGCACCGTACCGTCAATATTCGGATATGACGAAGGAATCCCTCCACGAATCGTATTAAACGGGCTACTGCAGGAACATTGTCGGGAAATCGGGATACGTTGCGTTGACGTTTTCCGCGCAACCCTCGACAAGGACACGAACCGATTGGCTTTGCAGTACTCTAGTGATGGGCTACACTTGAATTCTCACGGCTACAGAAAAATGGGCGCCGCTATCTACGAGGAGGGTCTGCGTCCTGTCTTACGCGTAATGTTCGAGCGTGGCTTCTCAGGTGCTGACGGTTGAACGTCCATGCGAGGCTCTCTAACGCCCTTAGCGTTCCTACTCATTGTGCCTGGCGTCGCTAGGATAACTGACCTTAGGAGTTACCTAGCGCTCGCATCCGATCGCATCACCGAATTTCGTCTTTGGTAGTGATGCTTTCTTCTCCATTAGGCGGTCGTATTCGGCGTCCTCTAGAACTGCGACGCATCGGCCTATGCTTGATTCCCCGTCCACGAATCGCCACGGGAAGAACCCAATCGTTGTGCGTTGGTTGAGAAGGAGGTCGATGTCTCCACCGATGCACTCGGCGTGGATTATAGTGTGAGGGAACATCTCGATATGCATGAGCTGGTATTTGTCGTCGGAGAAGAACTCCTTCAATGGTTTGCCATACTTCTTTTGAAAGTGAGCGTCGGCTTCTCTTGCTTGTCTAGGCATCCAGTCTCGGATTATAGTATTCATTGGGTGGTCAGCGCTGCCGCAGTCCACGCCAATCCACTTTATCTTTCTTCGCTTGGCCCACTCTGCGAATTCTCTGTCTGGGCCAGGATGCTTAACCATGTATCGGATTTCATCGGCGATTGGTTGGTCCCAGCCGTATCTGTGATAGCCTGTGTGGATAATCAGTATGTCGCCCTCTTTGATCTCAACTCTGTCCTCAATCATCTTCGAAGTATACACATCATAGTCGCCGGCTGCGTCTGAGAGGTCCACTACCGCTCCTGGTCCTACTAGAAAATCCATCGTCAAGCTCGCAATGTCTTTTCCTGGAGTGTAGAAGTGTATCTCGCCGTCAAGGTGAGTACCGACGTGGTTAGATGTTGTTATGATCTGGCCATTCGCTCCATTTGGAGCAAGTCGCTTGAAGTACTTCACTACAAGCGGCTCGTATGTTGGCCACGGTGGGGTTGCTATACTAAGCGGAATCGTCAGATCGACGAATTTCATTTCAAGGACCTTCCATGCCTGATGAGGCAAGGTCAAAAGTTGAGGTAACGAGATATATGCATTACCGAGCGAATCCTCTGGACCGAATCACTTAACCTTTCTCCATCTTTCGCGACGCATCCTGAAGATCAGACATCCCTAGGCCTGCGCCGGCGATTCCATCTTTTCTCGCAATCGCCACCCCGTCTCTGAACCCAACCAAAGTTGGGACTATGTCCACTTTGAATGTCTCCCACAATGGATTGTCTTCATCGCTGATGTCGACAAGTGCTCCCTGAGGGTCGGTCTTCCTCATCATGGTACTCTCGAATACGCCTAGGAACGACCTGCAGAACGGGCACCAACTGGCATAGAATACGGCTAGGATATTGCGCGAATCAAGGAGTCTAGTTCCCGAAAAGTCATCAGGCTTCAAGGAGAGCATGTACCATCTGTGCCCTGCTCGTACGCGTGAACAGATCGGTAAAAGAATATCTGATTTTCCATGGTATCCGATTTGTTCTGCCCAATCATCACAAGTCAAAGCACAAGGCGCTGCGGATTCTGTGTGCTGTCGACCGGAGAAAGAGGGTTTGCTTTAATCGGTGATGTTTGCTTCCGAGGGCGGGTTAGCACTCTGTGAATGTTTTGGCAGAAGAATCCCGAGCGCGATTGCACACGAAACGAACACAATCGCTGACAACCCGTATGGGATTCTCGGATCAACGAGTTCAGCGGTTATGCCTCCAAACGCCGAGGCAGCCATGAAAGCAATCGCGCAGATCATCTCGTAGAAGCCCATCGCAGCCCCACGGAGTTCGGGCTCAATGCCATCTGCAACAATGGCCACATTGACTGGGAAGACACCGCCTATCGAAAGACCAGCCAACAGAGCGCCAGCAACAATGAGTAAGAGGCTTGGAGTGATCCCAATCGTAACGAATCCTACACATCCTATGAACAGAGCGGTCACGGCTACGCGTCTTCTTCCTAGTCTGTCCGATGCAGTTCCAGCAAATGCAGCACCGAGAATTCTTCCGACCCAAAATATGGACAAAGTAGTCCCGATCCAGAAGATCGGAATTCCAAGGCCGGCTTCGTAGACTGAAAGTAATGCCATGACACTTGCCAGTCCGAACGTGTAGGATGCTCCGAGAACGTTTCCGGCTACGAGACCCCGGGAGCGCAGTTTCCGCGACAGCCCACCGCGCGGCAGTGTCCCCTCGTGACGCGTGCGTTTCGGAGCATCGACAAGCCAAACCGCAAGTACCGAAACAGCAGCGAATGCAAAGTACGTCGAGAAAGCAAGAGTAAATCCGAAGAAACCTGTCATGAAACCTGCTGCAAACGAGCCGATCGCAAAACCGAGTGCATAGACAGTTGTGACAAATCCAATGCCTCGCCCGACCTGCTCGGTATCCGCAGTCTCTGTTGCAAGAGCTTCCATTGGTGGCCAGAAGCACGCCCACGCTAGTCCTTCCAACCCCCTGATGGCGATCAGTTCTGTGACACTGGTAGCCCGCAGGAACAACAGGGCTGCCAGTGCACTCAAGGCGGAACTCATTGCCAGTAGGGGTTTCCTCCCAATCCTGTCAGAGACACGTCCGGTCAGAAACGCTGACAATGTGAAGACAACTCCCCACGCAGCCCCCATCAGTCCGATCTCCACCCAGCTCGCTCCAATTTTCGACGCAAGCAAGGGTGAAATTGGCGCGCCGAGGCCAATGGCGAACATGAGCAGGAAGGTCAAAACATACTGGCCGACCCGATGTGCCATCACTGACGCTCCCGGATGAGTCACAGGAGTTGAGCGGTTGGGGTAGATGGCTTCTCCTGTGTTACTCGAACCGTCGTCACCACTCGAGTAGTTTCACTTGCCTCACCTGTCTTCCTTGTCATTCTCCGGTTCTTATCGCACGGTCTGCCGCACGCTCTACCGGTCAATATAACAGGTGAATCGCATGGTCCTTCGAGGTATTGCACGCATAATACTCGGAAGCCGCTCAGACAGAAGCCGCACCGGAGTTCTCTACATTCCAGCTGATGTCGTGAAGGATTCGCTGTTCCCCTTCATGGCCAACGAGGAAGTAGTGGTCCGAATAGATGGGGAGAGACTGGTTGTTGAGAGGAGTTCGCATTGAGCGAATACAAAGAACAGTACACGTTCGGAATGGATTTCGGAACTAGTGATTTCAAATTCGGCCCGATAACTTGTGGCGACTCTCCCAAGATACTACGAAACAGAGGGTATTTCCCAGATCGAGATTCCATCATGATGCGAGCACTGAATCAAGCACCAGAAATCGTTGTCGGGGACGACGTTCCTCTCTACCTGCAATCCTCAGAGGACCTGACCGCCCGACTCGTCTACCCTATGCGAAACGGTGTGATAGATCGGGCGGACAGCAGAGCGTGGCGAGTCGTCAACGAGATCTCCCGTTTTGGCCTCAACATGTTTCGACCCAAGTCAGAGCAGGACTTCGAGGGCTTCTACGTCGTCGCATCGCTTTCCAGTGTTTCGCCACGATACATGTACGAGAGTCTCTTCGAGACCATGACCGCAGCTGCCAAGGACGGACTTGTCAAAGCTGTCACTGTGATCTCTCAACCATTTGCAGTTGCAATAGGTCACGGGGTCACAACGTGTGTCGTCGTAGAATCCGGACACGGGAATACACAGGTGTGCCCGATTAGCAGCTACCCGATACGCGGCGCGCTCGTCGCCGTAAACCGCGGAGGCGGGGAGGCAAATTCCATCACGGCTGAAATCCTCAAAGACCTTGGATACGGAGATCTCGCTCGTGAGGAAGCGTTCGTCCGTCGCGTAAAAGAGGATTTAGGTCTTCTTCCGCTGGATCTAAAGAGAGCGATCAAGGCTGCAAAGGACAGCCCAACGAAGTTTAGGGCAAGATTCAAAGTGCCAGGAACTAGAGTCGAAGTTGATTTCGCCGAGAAATCATGGCAAAGATTCCTGATCGGAGAATATGTCTTCAACCCTCAGAATGAACTGTTCCAGAGTTACATGACGCGCGGAATGCCAAGACCCAAAGATGTCAAGATAGGCGATACCGTTTTCGAAGGGATGATCGACTTTGGAGAAGCAATCGTAAGATCTGTTGAAAGATGCCCGGTTGAGCTTCAACCTCTACTGTATAAGGAGATTCTGCTCTCGGGCGGAAACTTCAGCTGGCAGTCTCCCGAGAGATTCCGAGACTTCGCAACGGATGCTGCTACGAAGATGAAGGCGCTGTTGAAGGAGAAGGGAGTCAAAGGGGTTTCCGTCAAGATGACGAAGAACCCACAACACTCGGTCTGGCATGGATGCATCATCTACGGTTATGCGGTACCGGGAGATTACGAATGGAATTGGGAGCGCATGGAGGGATGGCTCGCTGTCGCAGCCTAGACTCCTCAACATGAGACAAAGGATCCGCCAACATTTCGCAAATGCCGGCTTTGTGGAATCTCCCGTTGCGGACAATGGCCCGAGCCCGGACATGTTCTTCCAAGGCGAGGATACGAGTATTCGTGTAGTCATTCTAGACGAGCCAGGCTGGGCAAATCGACAAGCCTTCCTGAATTCGATCATGAAGGCAACAGCTCTTGCTGGGAAATCAAACAGAACATACCTTGCTCTTCCCAAAAGCGTCGCCTCTCTCACCGACGCGAGACTATTTCAACAGCGAGGAATCGGCCTCTTCACTTACGACCATAGAAACCTCGAGGAAGCCCTGCCTGCACGCCATTTCGAGATGGCGACCGCAGCAGTTCACCAAACCAGAGAAGAGGTAGACCATCGACTCGAAAACGAGATCCGGGAACTTCGCGCCCAGATCGATACCCTCGAACGAACTGTTCATAGCCTGAGCGAGGAACTCATGTCTTTGAGACGTATGCCTTCTGCTCCAGAACCTGTTGAGGCCTTTCCTTCGACGCGAACCCTGACCACGATTGGTGCGGTTAAGAGTCTGCCGACTTTCTTCGCAGGGAACCCATGGCTTGAGGTTCTCTCAAGACGAGGAAAAGAGGAGGCAAGGATTGCTCGCTGAGAGTTCAGGAACCTTTGTTCGGGTTCCCATTCGGTCAATTCAGGTCGTCGTTGATTTGGAGGATCCATTGGCACCTGAGCTCACTCTGGAGGATTTTGTACGCACTTACGGTGTAAACCCTGCTTCACCGCGATATCGGGTCCTTAGCGTGGAGGTCCTAACTTGCCCTGAGGATCAGCTCCCAATACTAGCGTCTGAGTGCGGACACTGTACGAGATTCGTAAGGAGAATGGACGACGTTGCTTATTTCAGAAGAGAGAATTCGCCCGAATCAAACATGCGTTGACCAGTGGTACTTAACTGGGTCAGTAGAATAGGTCCTAGGCCTCTAGGTTTCTATGACCTCGCACTTGACCCGTTTTAGAATTTCTGCGGCCTGGTCAGCATTCAACTTTATTGTGTAGAGCTTGCCCGGTGTTCTCAGCTTCAACTTCACGACATCTTCCAGACGTTTAACTCTGCACTCTTCTGCTCGTTCCGAAATGCGAACAAACTCCTCAATGTCGCTGATCTGCGCGGGCATGATCCTCAGCTCATGATCAGATTCAAGCTAGCCTTGGCGGGGTTCATATAAAGTATGTGAGACCGGCTGAGCCACGCCATTCAACCTCCATGTACAACAGGCAGGAATACGACTTCATCCCCGTCCCTTAGTATGGTATCAATTCCATTCAGGGCTCCGACCTCTGTTCCTGAGACTAGGATCAACGTATTCGGCCTAGGATCTTTGGTGTCCGCATCTATAAGGCACGTATCAAATTCGGGGCGAGCGATCATGTCGATGAGCTTGTTCACGAGTTGCAGTATGGAGATTGGGGCCTCAAAGTCAAGCTCAAGGTTTTCCGTCTTTGCAGCAGTCTTCAAAACCCCATAGAGCTTGACGTGAATTAGCAACATCCCACCTTCTCGCCGGCAGTTTCGCTACTTGAAGATAAACGTCTCTTCCTCGTAGCGTCTGCCTTTGATAACAGCCCCGGAAGGTTCGTGAATTATGCCCCTAGCTCTTAGACTCGAAACCAGTCTTTGATTTGACTCTGTGAGCGATGTGTTCCGGTCCGTAAGTACGATCAGAGGGACGTTCACGCCTAATGGTCGGGCGGGAATGATGTGTCTGGTCACTTTGTGGGGAAGTAGTCGGCCAGTGAGGCCTGCTCTCTGGACGGATACTTTGTCTATCGGGGGCAGAGTCATTATGGCCTCTGTCTTCTTGTTAACGAAATTCTGGAGCGCGTCGCTTTCCGTCTCGAACTTGACTGCGAGGCCGAGTTTTCGAAGGCACTGTTCCGCGGTCTTGAGAGCATCAAAGACGTGCATACAATCATCTTTGAGTTTGAGACACTCGCGGTGCGCGAACAGAATTGCGAGTGTTGGATTCTTTGTGATGTTCGATATGTCAAATGGGAATGCTTCCCATCTGAGACCTGACGCATTGAGGGCGAACTTGACGTCGTCGGGACTTGGTTTGCCTGAGATTGATCTATACCAGGTGCCGACTTTGATACTGGGATTCAGATAATCGACCGCACAAACAGGTATGCAAGCGCAATCGAGCTCCCTTAATGCGACCACGCGGTGCATTCCATCGAGGACAACGCTTGAATCAGTGTCTACAACTACAGGATCCCTCACAACTTCGTCGTGCAGGAATTCGCGCTTCAGTTCGGCCACACGGTCAGCAATAGTCTCCTCGTGAAGGAGAAGACTGTTTGATGATGACAGATGGATGTGAAGATCGAGTTTCTTGTGTCTAATCACGAATTCAGACGAGTGTTGCTTGGCGACCCCGGCCAACCCTTGGACCCATTCCTTGCAATCGTGCCCTCCACGAGGTCTAACAAGAATCAGAAAGGGGTGGAAATGGGCACTGCCAATCGAACGACTCAGACAGTGCCCTACTGGAGTGAGACAATCCGGAAGTTACTTCACGAACTTGACCATCTTGGTTCCACAAGTTGGACAGACAGCACGTATCATGTTGCGTCCCTTCGCCGTTTTCTCTTTCGTCACGCTATCATCGGCGACTGTCTTCTTCTCCTTGCACTTGACACAAAACATCTCTACCATCAGCATGCGCCTCCCTTCAATACGTTTGGAGTGTACCCCAACCCATCCCCATAAAAGCCTTTGCAAACAGGGTCGACGCGCCCGAATGGGCGATGTCTCTACATTCAATTCTGTCCCTTGGGTTCTCCAGTGATAGTCACAAAGTGCGAACAAATTGACATCGGGACATTCGTTTTCTGAGCTCCCAGACCTCCAGATTGGCAAGTGGCTGCTTTCAATTTCAGAGTTCGCTTCCCATGAGAGAAGTCTGGGACATCCTTAGCCAGAGAATGACAACTTGCATTGATGCGGAGATCAACTTCCTGGACTCGTGAAGAATGGCTAATTGATTCAGAAATACGCCCTAGGTCTGGTCGAATGTTCTGCGGATCTCAACAACGCGCAGTATCGTTGTCTCGGTGAGATGGATTGAACAGTCACGGACTCAGTTTGGGAAATTTGAACAACCTTCACGTTGCCATTTGATGGATTGTCACAACGTAAGAAAGATGCAGTACTTCGCCGTGCAAGTCACTAGTCAAGAGATAGTCTAAGCTGCCGCGGGAGCACTTCCCTCTTCTGTCGGCTCTCCTTCATCTTCGCCGAGGTCCAGCTGGGCTTCAGGACTCATCTGCATCAAGGTTGCTCTGTGGGCATCTGTCACTTTGAGACGCGTGACGTAACCTGCTATTCGATTTCTCAGTTTCTTTGACGGCGCCTTAAGAACTTCATTGACTGCTGCCTTGTTTGCTTCAAACTCGTTCGTAAACTTCTCAGGGAATCTTTCGATCAGCTCTCTCGCTGCCCGCTTGACAGTTTCGGTGCGAACTTTTCCCAAGTTGTTGTCTCCGATCCAGAGCGAGCCCTTGCAATAAGGTCTCTAGCCTAAAAACCTAAGGTTCGTTTCCACGCTGCAACTGATACCCCACGGTGGTCAAGAGAATGGTCGAATCACGCGGATGCGGACCAGAGTGTTAGGCCGCTTTGAGACAGCGATGCCGAAGCGGTTGAGAGCGCACGAATAACGTTAAGACCGGATTCGGGGCACGAGGGACGGAGGTTCACATTTTCACCTCTTTTTTCTCTCAAGCTGATGTGCCGATTGACATGGCGTAGTAGATGAGAAGAGCCCAAAAGGGGCTCCTAGTGGCCATAGAGGGCGCTAATCATGCTCATACTGTCGAGAAGTGGCAAACCTTAATAGAATCTGCAATTCCAAACCCTTTTCAGGTTGTTTTTATGCGAAACGGTGAACTTTCCACGGCAGCAGTTCGGAGACTCATTGAGAAGGCCGGCGCTGAGCGTGTGGGGGACGATGCGGTGGAAGAAATGCGCCGCATTCTTGAGGAGCATGCCATGCGCATCAGCAAGGAGGCCACGACGCTCGCTACTCACGCAGGTCGCAAGACTGTCAAAGCCGAAGACATCCAGCTTGTTATCAAGCGCACGCAGCAGCTCTAATGCTCCGTGAGACCCGTTTGACGAGATCTACTGCTTCTCTGTGAAGCGTCGTTTCTCATTGAATATCGCGAATCAACTGCTTCTCAAGTAGCTAAGGATCATGAGCAATCATGATGGGCCCGGGGCGATTTGAACGCCCGACCAACCGGTTATGAGCTTCGACAACTTCGCTCTGTCGAGAGTGTTGCGGTCGCTCCAACCTGGCTGAGCTTCCCGGGATTCCATGTCCTTACGGGCCCGGGCCCATTCCTAAACCGATATTTGCATGTATTTAGCTGTGTAGCCCGTGGCTTCGGTGGGTCTATGACTTGAACCTTTGAAACGTGATTTCCAGCGTATCCCCCGTCCACTCGAAGATTGGGATATTCCTTCTAACCCGCTTGAACTTCTCAGCAAGAGCTTGAGCGAGTATCGGCAACGCGATAGTGGAATCCACGTGACAAGTGGTCATCTGCGCCCTCGGACTGTACTTGCCCCAGCTCTTCGCCTCCTCAAGGGTTGCACCGCTCAGGCCACCCCAATGTGGTGCGTCTGTGGTCACCTGGAGTGCGTAGTCATGTGTTCGGTCATGTCTAGTTGCATAGCCTGCTACAACCGCAGACTGCTGTACGAAGTTCTTGGGGACTCCGCCCCCAAAGATCACTACCCCACTCCTCGAAGATTTCTCAGTGATCAAGGCGCTCTCGTGAACATCTTTCATGTGATCGACGATGATTCTCCTTCCTCGTCTCCTATTCGCAAACATCATCGCAAAGCCTAAGGAGCTGTCGGAGAGGGCAGGGAGAAAAATCGGGACGCCTGATTCTGCTGCCGCGATTGAGATGCTGTCCTTGTCACGCGCTCTCTCAGAAAGCCAAGCACCGAGCTTCTCCGTGATCTGCCGAGAGGAGTACGGGTAGTTGTCTCGAAGTAGAGAACAGAACTCCTTCTCAATTTCGATATCAAGTCGATAGAACCTTCTCTCGTCAGCGTATACGTCGTACATCCTGTCGACTCGGTATCTCCTGAGTTGGACATCGTCGACTTTGTCAGTTCCTATGAAGTGCTTTCCACCAATTGCCTCATAGGCGTCATGGTAGATCGTTGCACCAGTCGTTGCTAACGCATCAATCATTCTTCTCCTTATCAACTGTGCGATGATCTTCCGCATGCCTGCCGGCACCATGGCTCCTGCGATTGCCATCCAGATGACTATCTGCCGTTTCTTCAGCATTCGCGTCCAGATTTCGAAGGCCTCACCGAGTCTTCTTCCTTGGAAGGCAGTCGAAGCCATTTCGGAAATCATTTGATCTGTTGTTTTGCCGGCAGAGGTTTCGAACAGTCTCGTCGGATGACGAAGGAAACGTTGGCGACTCATCGACACTCGCTGTACCCTAATTCACGGCATGTCATTAAAATGCTGCTCTGTCATCATGTCTGCCTCTCAATCGAGAAGTTCCTGCGTTCCTCTCGGGCCGTGATATCAGCAATAGCCCGATTGTTGTTGCGTTCCAAGTGTCCCAACGGGATTTGTTCGATGGGGCTGATGGTCCTTTGCTCATGTGGTCCTAGCATGTGTCTTGAAGTCGAGCTCGTAGGCCCTCCACGCTGAATGGTGCGAGGTGCCACGCATTTTCGGCACTCTGAAGTAGCGTGTCAGGCCTGAGGGTTCCTCTTGGACTTTCATTTCAAAGACTCCGTCGGCACTCTCTTGTACTGCTGCTAATATCGCTGTGGGAAAGGCTTGTCTGTTGAGCGTTACTATGGAATCGAACCTGACAATCCTTGTCTTCGCTCGCAACGTTCGAATCAGCTCTAAGGATGAGGCCAGTCCCCTCTTACGAATTAGAGTATCAAGAGAATCGAGGAGGAAAAGGCCTCCGGTCCTGTTCTCTAGAGCTTTCGAAACCGCGATGCTGAGTTCTGAGAGGTTGTTCGGGTCAGCGCTCAACTCTTCATTGCTTGTCATGCCGATCTGGGGAGAATAGCAGTCGATCATGACAAGATCATGCAGTCTTTCGGGCCTACCAAATGGTCCAACCAGATGTCCGAGGTTTCCCATCGCGTTCAATGAAGCGCGTATCTCCTCCGGAGATTGTTCCAATGTCAAATAGACAACACGCCGCTTCTGCCTGAGGCACTTCGCAACGAACTCTAGGCATAGCTCTCTTTTCGCGGTGCCCGGGTCACCCATGATGAGAAGCATCGCCGGTGAAGGGATTCCAGATGGCACAATGTGATCGATGATCTCGATTCCCGTCAATTCTCTCGTGACTTCTTCGAGCGGTTCTTGCTCTTGCTGTTCTGTCGTCTGTTTCAACTCGTCGGAGATTTCTCGTTGCAGAGTGACATCTCGATCGGGGTCCAGTGAGTAAATCTTCTGTTCTCGAAGCAAGCCTATTTCGACGAGTTCTGTAAGGTCATTTTCGATTTCACTCGGTTTCCTTCCAACTCTTGCAGCAAGGCCTTCTAGGCTGTCGGCAGTTCTCGGATTGCTGTGGAAGAATGTTAGTAGCTCCGCTCTAGTATCTGATCCCAGCAGTTTCCCTAAGGCACCTTTCTTTGATGGGGGCACCAATGAACCCTACGATTTCTTTCTAGCGAGCTTGTTAGTTACGATCTTGTCCCGATATCTCTCCTGATTGCCTAGTATTTCTATCGGTAGGTTGGAAAGCTTGTGACGGCCATGGAAAGAGAATTTCAAGCCCATTTCCCTGCAGGTGTGTGCGCACATTCTGCCAAGACGTTTCTGCCAGGATTTGTTCGAGTGAACGAACACAAGGGACTGATAGGCTTTGTTCTTGACAAGGTAGATCCGAATGGCTTCTGCCATTGCTTTGATGGTTCCGGCATCTGGCTGCTCTGGGAATTCAGTGTGCATGAAAGGGAAAGTATCCTCCAACTCTGAAGGCACAATCCCGTACGGTGGGCAATACAGGCAGACATGCACCTTTTGACCAAACTCCACACGTTCCATAGACTTGCTTGCTCTATCCTTCGGGCCTCGCCTAGTTGCAGGCATCAGTACCATTGTCGTTGCGGCCTTGGGTTGCTCGTAGTCTCGGACTAGCCTCTCAAGGTACGTGACGTACTCCGGTCTTTGAAGACTCGTTGAGTCGAAGAAGAAGACGCCTTTGCGTTTCGTTGAAGGTGCAGCGTGCGCCAAATGGGATTTGTGCTTTTCGATTCTGCGAAGACCTTCCAGTAGGCTCGGGTGGCCTCGGCATCTCACTTCGATGAGCTCCCAGAGTCTTCCCTCGGCGATGGCTTCCTTGATTGTCTCAATTTCCTGCAGACAGGCGGACAGATTGTGCTCAGCGAGAAATCGAGTCCTATCGGTGGGGGGGCGCGATCTAACCTGATCAGGCGTCGAGTTGTCACATGCACTACATCCGCATGGGAAATACTCCATGTCCTCAAGATGTAGAGTGCCAGCGTTGGTCAGGTAGCGACCCCTACGCGCATAGAGTATGTATGCGGCTGAGTCGAACAAGTCGCACCCAAGTGCGACGGCAAATGCAAACATGAACGGGTGACCAGCGCCAAACAGGTGAAACGGTGCACTCGAGGGGACGTTTGTCTTTGCGGCCAAGATCATGTCGGCCAAGTCTGGGAAGAGGTACTGTTCCATCACTTCGGTTGGGCTTCCAAGGGCGTATATGTCGAATTCTCGCTTGGCCATTTCGCGGGCACTATGAGCAACCAGATCGGGGAACGTTCCTCCCTGTATCGGCCCCACCCAAGCTATGTCTCTCCTTGTTATTGCTTTCTTCGCCTCATCCGCTCTCCTAATAGTCTCTCTGACAGTCTCAGTCGCGCGAGCTTTGGAAGCCCTCGATCCTGTGGGAAGATCTAGGATAACACCGATGTCGGTCTGAATGGACTCTTGGTATCGAATGACTTCAAGGGGGCTGATCTCGACTTCCCCGTACCGGAGAATCTGGTAAGCTCCCGAGTCCGTGGCGATGATTCCGGGAAAGTCCAGGAAATCATGTATGTTGGTCACTCCGGTGTTCTCAGATCGTCGTGATATCAGGTAAGCATTCGTGATTAGGGCTTTGCATCCGAGTCTTTCGAACATCACATGCGGAGGAATCTCTTGGACGAGCGGGTTCACCACAGGAAGAAGTGCTGGAGTCTCAAGCTTTCCGCTCTTGGTTTCAAGGATCCCTATTCTACCCAGGACATCCCGTCTGCTGATTTCGAAAGACAATGCACATCATTTAACAGAATCCATTCGTGTTTCGTGCTAACGAACTCGTCTGATCGCGCTTCCGGTTCAAAGTCTGGTTGCTCGACTTAGCACTAAGTTCCCTTGGGGTGTTCCTTCATGAATTCTTCGTAGACTTTCTGGACTCTTTCTGCGGCAGGTCCTGACCCTTCGATAAGGCCTTTTTCGCCCAATCGTATCTTGTCCATGACTACAATGACGCCTGCTCCTTCGACTAGCCTAACCATTCTTGGGAAGACTCGCTCGATTCTATCGGCGAGTGCCTGCAAGGCAAATGGTCTCTCGACACTGTACATCTGAGCGATGGATCGTCCGGTGATGAATAGCTTGTGGGCGGTCTTACCTGACTCATCAGTGCAATCTGAAATGCACAAAGTGAGCGTGTCCGTATCCACCCCGGAGAGAATGCCCGTATATCTCTTGCCGCTATTAGTCTCAACAACGATTGATTTCTGAAGGAGAAGCGCAAGCTCCTCGGAGAACTTTCTGTCCGCAGCTGAAGACAAACTGACCACCACAGATACTCACGTGAGGGCGTTAAAAGCCTGTGCCGATCTGATTTTGGTATTCGCTTGCTCTTACCGGTTCAGATCTGCCTTGCCGCTTAGAACGAAGGATCGAGCGTGCCTCTTCGAGGTCGCTCGTCACCCAAAGAACCTCGGTCTTCATGAGGTTCATCTTGGTTCCGCAATAGGGACATTGCCTGGTTTTCCTCCCCTGTCGTGCAAGTAGGAGCCCTCGGCACTTGGAGCATGCTACCACAAGGTAGGTCTTCTTCAATTTCAATCATCACTCAAAGTAACTGGCCAAGATCCCTTTGCGTTTCAGACTCAACAGCCAATTCACTCTTGGTTGCCTCTGAATTCGCTTCTTGTGCATTTCCTTCATGATCAGCTGAAGCACGTGGCTAGGGGTCTTCTCTGTAGTATCGATCTCTACGATCTTCTCCAACCCATAATTCTGTACTGCGTCCCACAGACAGATGTCAAGGATCTCGGCTTGTAGGTTCTCGCTGATCTTGGATTTCGACCATCGTTTGCGTTCGAGTCGCCGTTGCAGAACGACCGGATCACAACGCAGAACAATTGCTCTAACGAGTTTGGGCACGATACCGATTTCTGGAGCTATATGGCTGTCAATCACTAGTCCGTGGTCGGCTCGTGAGGCGCGGTCATACAGCGCCTTGCGGAGTCTTGCAAGAGAGACTGTGCGTGTTCTCCTCTTCTCGTCGTATGCATAATCTATGGATTTGCGTCTAAGCAAGTTCTTGGGGTTGACGTAGCAGGCTCGCAGCTCCGTCGCAAGGAGGCGACTGACGGTCGTTTTTCCTGTCCCTGGTGTGCCTGTAATGAGAATTGCCGTTCCTTTCCTGAGTTCTGGCAACCAGTTCACGTTTGTACTAGCTTGGTGCTCCGGGCGGGATTTTCATGATCTGTCTTGTTTGATCATTTTGAACCCGCGTCGCTGGCTTTCTCCGACTTGCGTCGCGAGAGGCCAGCATACTCTCGGTGCCGCGCGCATGACCGGGCTATACTACCGGAGCACTGTCGGTTTACGAGGCCTCGCGGCCTTTCTTAAAGGCTTGCATCAGAAGGATTGTCCTGAGCGACACTCCGTCGGAAACCCCACTGCAACCCATCCGATATTGCTGACGAGTCACTGAGGTAGTCTGGACTAGTACTCAGGCATCCCTCCGCCGGGGCCGCCCTGTGGAGGTGGGGTTGGCGGAGGCTTTGCTGCAGCAATCACATCGTCGATTCTAAGGATCATTGAGGCCGCTTCTGTCGCAGATTTGATGGCTTGTTCCTTGACCTTGACGGGCTCGAGGACTCCGTTCTTCAGCATGTCTCTTGTTCCGCCTTTGAAGACATCGACGCCCTGCCAGAGTCCTCCCTTCTTTTCGTGAGCCGACCGCAAGTCAACCATGATGTCAATTGGATCAAGTCCGGCATTCTCTGCTAGCGTTCTGGGGACGATTTCCATAGAGTCAGCGAACGCCTCGATAGCCAGTTGTTCTCTTCCTCCTACCTTCTTTGCGTAATCTCTGATTCTCTTTGACAATTCCTCTTCGATCGCTCCGCCTCCCGCTACAACCTTGTTCTTGGTGATCACGTCTGCGACGACGGAAAGCGAGTCGTTCAGGGCGCGCTCGGCTTCGTCAACTAGCCTCTCCAATCCGGCTCGTATGAGTATCGCGACCGATCTTGGGTTCTTGCACCCTTCGATGAAGACCATCTTGTCATCACCGAGTTTACGTTCCTCGACTAGGCCCGCGGATCCGAGGTCGCTGTCCCTGAGATCATCGAGATTGGTGACGACTTTTCCACCTGTCGCTCTAGCCAGCTTTTCCATGTCGGATTTCTTGATTCTTCTGGCGGCGAGGATTCCTTCCTTAGCGAGGAAGTGCTGAGTGGTATCGTCTATTCCCTTTTGGCACATCACCACGTTTGCTTTTGCGGCCTTTATTTTGTCCACCATGTCCTTCATCATCTTGGTCTCTTCGTCCAAGAACGCTTTCATCTGTGTTGGGTCGTTGATTCTGATCTCGGCGCTGATTTCGGTCTTCTCGATCTCCAGTGCGCAGTCTAGTAGTGCGATTCTTGCATTCTTCACGGACTTCGGCATGCCCGGGTGGACGACTTCCTTGTCTACTATGATTCCCTTGACGAGTTCTGTGTCTAGGAGGCTCTTTCCCTCTTTCTTAGTGAGTTGTATGTTGTCGATGTCGGCGGTCCATTCTGTGCCTCGCTTCTCAGCCACCAGTCTAACAGCCTCGATCGAGATGTCTGCGAAGTGTTCTCTTGCTGCGCCGAGTCCTTTGCTGTGCATCGATGTCATGGCAACTTTCTTGAGCGCGGCCTTGTCATCCGGCTCAACAGTTAGAGATATCTCGCTGAGCACCTGCATGGCTTTCTCGGCACCCTTCTTGTATCCCGCAACTATGACCGTGGGGTGAATTTCATCGTCGAGGAGGGTCTCTGCACGCTTCAGCAGATCTCCTGCGATGATCACGGCAGTGGTTGTGCCGTCACCAACCTCATCGTCCTGTGTCTTTGCGACCTCAACCATCATCTTTGCTGCAGGGTTTTGGACATCAATCTCATCCAAGACGGTTGCTCCATCATTGGTGACAGTCACATCGCCTAAGCTGTCAACGAGCATCTTGTCCATTCCCCTAGGACCGAGGGTGCTCTTCACAACCTCTGCGACTGTACGCGCAGCAGTCATGTTCGATCTTTGAGCGTCTCTACCTCTGTTCCGCGAGGAACCCTCCTTCAGCACAAGCACGGGTTGTCCGCCAAGATACGCCAAGTCATCATCCTCCAAATAGAATGGAATGATAGGGCCAGAAAGGGTCAATAAAAGTCTTACCGATTACTTGCCAAATCGAACTTTCATGGAGTTACGGCAGGTTTTTAGCCAGACTTCAGGGTATCCGCTCTGGAACCTATAGCTGATACTCATGCCGATATCATTGAATGTCCACGGGAACGGTTTCAGAAACTGCACTCTGATGACCGGATTTCACGGAATTGGATCAACAGGGTACATTGCTATCTCGTACCTGGTACACTCGCTCCAAGCGAAGCGGATAGGTTTCGTTGATGTCGCCCACCCTCCGCCATTCGTCTCAACAGCTGAAGAGGGTTTGGTCACACCGTTCGAGGTCTTCCGGAAGGGTAGATTGGTCTTTGTCAAGCTTGAGTTTGCTCCTCACAGGACTGAAGAGTCTGAGTTCGCCAAGGTGCTCGCTCGCTGGACAATGAGTCAGAAATTCAAAGATGCTGTGTTGGTCGGAGGTTTGGACTCAGGCCTCAAGACTGGAAAGCAGAAAGTCAGAATAGTGCCGACAAGGGCATACCTAACGAGGAGGAACGGTTTCAAGTATCCGACCCTGGAGCCGGGCTTGTTCGTCTATGGGCAGCTTGCAGTAATGTTGAGTGAGTTCGAGATGCGTGACTTCCCTGCGATAGCGATTCTTCCATATGCCTCTGCTGCAGCCGCAGATCCTTCGGCAGCAGCGGTCGCGGTCAAGACCATCTGTAAAGCCTATGGGATCAAGGTCGACGTTACTGATCTTGAAGAAGGCGCCAAGGATATCGAAGAAGAATTCGAGAAGAGAATGAAGCAGACATCCAAGTCCTTGCAAAGCATGTATGGATGATGCCGGCGTGTTTTACTGCAGAAAACTTAGAAAGGTCGTGACTCCGCTTCAGATTCAAGTAAGTCGATGAATCAGGATGAACATTCGTTTCCTCGGTGCTTGCAATGAAGTTGGCCGCTCAGGCGTCCAAGTTAAGCTGGGAGAGAAATCTGTTCTGCTTGACTACGGCGTGATGGTTGACCACGAGATAGGTTTCCCGGTGCATGTTTCGCCGAAAGACCTGCATGGCATTGTGGCTACTCATGCCCACCTTGACCATAGCGGACTTGTTCCCATGTTCTATGTGAGGAGCCGGCTCCCGGTGTATGGACTCGAACCAACCTTCGCACTGACCGAAATCTTGGTCCGAGACATGATCAAACTCAGCGGATACTACCTGCCATACGAGTTCATGGACTTGGAAACAATGATGGAACATTCCGTGAACGTACCATATCGCCACCCGTTCGAAGTCGGGAACGGGACCGTGACGCTCCTTAATGCAGGGCATATCCCCGGGAGTAGCCAAGTACTTGTCGAGGCGGAGGGAAGACGAATTGTCTATACGAGTGACTTCAACCTCAACGCGACAAGGCTTGTGGGATCAGCGGACTACAACTATGGTGCACTCGACGCTCTTATCATCGAGAGCACGTATGCGAAAGAAGATCATCCTGATCGAGACGAAAGCGAGAAGCAGCTTGTCGCCGCCTGCAATGAGATAGTTGAGGACGGCGGAACCGTTCTGATTCCTGCCTTTGGGGTGGGAAGGTCGCAGGAGATCATGTGTATGCTCGCTGCGCACAATTTCAGGCATAGCGTGTATGTTGATGGAATGGCTCTGGTGGCCATAAACGTCTTGGAGGAACATGAGTCTGCTCTTGCTGATCCTCAGTTGTTCAGATCGGCGGTCAAGAAGGCGGAATGGGTGAGGAACTGGCATGATAGGCGAAGGGCGGTCAAAGGTCCCGGTGTAATCGTATCCCCGGCTGGAATGCTCAAAGGAGGCGCCTCCGTCTTCTATATGGAATCGGTGGCACGAGGAAGGAAGAACGGAATCATCCTCGTGAGTTACCAGGTCGAGAACTCGCCAGGGAGAGTGTTGCTCGACGAAGGCAAGTACATGCTACATGGCAAGCTTCAGAAGGTCAGTGCAAAGGTACTGAAATTTGACTTCTCATCCCATGGTGGAAGGGGCGAGCTGCTTCGATGTCTAGAAAGTGTCGACAAGAAGACCAAGGTCTTTGCTGTTCACGGTGACGAGGATAGCTGTGCGGTTCTTGCCGACTGGGCGAAGAAACAAGCAGGGCTTGAGTCATTTGTTCCCAAAGCCGGTGAGTCCTACAATGTCTAGACTTCGGAGCGTCACTTCCGTTCCAACCGGTCAAGTTCACAGGGGACTTGATCTATACATTCGGGATATGAAACGAGGGGCTGACAACTGACGACGCATTTCAAGGCAACCCCAAGTCAAATTATCCCAGTGCTAGCAGCGCTTTTGCTTTCTGGAGTTTTGACTTATGGGTTGCAGGCTTCGAAAGCCGAGGTTGCTGCAATCACGATCTTTCCAGAAACCCCGAGCGGAGCAGCGTTAAACGCGTCATTCTTCGTCGTCATGATGGCGGTTGCTGCCACCCTGATCTACTTGCTCGTGAAGCGTCGGAAGAAGCGGATTGTCAAGTATCTGATCACAGGAGCAATACTCTTTGTCGCGTTCTTTCTGCTCAATTGGTACAGCGAGCTGTATGCGGCACAGTTGTCCCCGATTCTTGATGTCTACGGATATGGTTGGATTGGGCTGACCGGAATCGTCTCGGCTCTTCTGCTTGTCGGACTAAACAGAGGTCCTCAGGGGATCCGGATATTATCGATCACGATAATCGGATCGTTGACTGGGACCTTTCTGGGTGCTTCAATCCCAACCGTGACCGCGATCGTTCTATTGGCTGCCCTCGCAGTCTATGATCTCGTCTCGGTGTACCGAGGCCCCATAGGCAAGATTGCAGAGATGGCCGATCTGGAGGAATTCAAGGGAGCGGTGCTCACAGTCGGTGATCTGACTATCGGCATGGGCGATCTCGTGTTCTACTCGATGCTCACTAGCACCGCAATGGTCAATTTCGGGGCGCTATCTTACCTTGGAGCTTTCGCAGGCGTTCTGATCGGCAGCTATCTAGGGTTCAAGATGCTAGAGAGGAGGGAAGTGTTCCCCGGGCTGCCCTTTGCGATATGCATTGGACTTGCTGCCATGATCATTCTAGGCCAGCTTTAGACATGGCTTTGCCTCTGACGCGTTCACCCAATCAGCAAAGGCGTGCACTCGTAAACGTAGATTGTCTCCCCAGGGATCCTGCGTTTCCGAATCTCGCGAGCTTCGAATCCGTTCTCCTGGAGTTCCTTCTTGACAGCCAGCAAGTCAACCTCCGTGGAAACCGAAAGGAGAGCTCTTCCTTTGGGAGTCAGATGCGCGCCCAAACCTTCGGCGAATCTGTGTAGCACGTTCTCGCCTCGCCATGCATACTCGGCCCAGTATGTCGGCTTTCCGTCGTAATAGGGCGGATTGAATATGATCAAGTCAAACTTCTGCTTTTCTATTGGTTGGAACAGGTCGCCTTCGAGAACTCTGATTCGATCCTCCAAGTTGTTGACCATGACGTTCACTTTTGCGCATCGGACTGCGATGGGGCTAACGTCGGTTGCAGTCACCCGCATTCCCTTCATGGCGATGAATATGGCACAGACTCCCGTGCCTGTACCCAAATCAAGGACGGAGGAGTTCATACCAAACTTGAGCTGGCTAAGACTGTCAAGAAGGAGTGTAGTGCTGAGAAAGAGTTTGGGATGAAAGACGCCTGGAAATACCACGATCGGAATGCCTCGGATCCTTTCCAAGACGACTCTGTCGCATTTTCGTCGACCGAACAGAAGGAACAACAGCCACATGACTCTTCTTGAGATCCACCATCTCCACCCGCGTTTTGCCAGCAAGCCAGACCCGGTGAGTTCGTCGGGTAGAGAGAAGCGCGTCAACTGATGACTGAACGCCCTTGAAGAAGCAAGGAGGATCGAGCGCCCACGAGACATGCGATCCACGCACCCTTAAGGCGCTCTACTCTCTCTTTCTTCACTAGTGTGCTGATTGGATCTGTTGGATCAATATTGACGATGAGGTTTCGCCGGTATTGACTTGAACAATTCGACCATTGGAGTCTATGATAATGATCGTTGGAACGCCTGAAATTCCATATAGCGATGTAACACTATTGTTCGACGTATCTCTTGCCCATACCCATGTCGCATTGTGTTCCGCGGCGTAGGCCTTCAGGACCTCATTGGTGTCGCCCTGAGGATCAACGCTGACTGAAATCATCGTGACATCGGGCCCAAACCGGTCATGAACAGAGGCAAGCTGAGACATCTCGTTGGCACAGTGTGGACAGGTCGTTCGCATAAACTCCAGCACAACGACCTTCCCTCGCTGATCTGAAAGCCTGATTGGGGTTCCATTAACATCTGTCAACGTGAAGTCAGGGGCGAGGGCGTTTGTTGTTGTTTGAGCGTTTGTTGTTGTTTGAGTCGGTTGGGTGGGGTTTTGAGGTGAAGTAAAGACCAACCAAACTATGGCGACAACGATTACTGCCAACACTAGGAATCCGACGATCTCGAGGGAACTACGTTTCCGTTTTGGCCTTGTCTTTCTTCGCGACAAGTACATTCCGCCTCAGTAACTGCTTGGCGTTTTGGGCAATCGGCTGCTGTAGACCGGGATCTGGAATATAAAACCAGTTAGAAAGTTCCTTCCGAATCTGGATCGTTGGCTCATGACTGCACTTAAGAGGAAGCCCTTGCATCGCTAGACTCGCGATGAAGTGGACTGACCTGCTTTGAGGGGACTGCCCAGTGAAATGTGCATCTCCACTGAGCAACTCTCCCGAAAAATGTCTGCAGCCTTCTTTTCCTTCCTCTGCAAGGAATACCGGTATGTCATGCCTTCGGAGTTTCTCTGAACGGCCCTATCTGACACTGCGCTCTTACTCAATGGGAGAAACAAGTCTTATAACGAGTGTCGGGAAGTGCTGTGGTCCTCGGAGCTAGCCTAGTTGCCCATCTCTTTCATCGCGCCTTCGTGGGATCAGGTTTACGACATGCTGATAGACTTGGCTAGGCGGGTGAAGGATTCTGGATTTCGACCTGATCTGATCATCGGGGTGAGCCGAGGCGGATGGGCACCAGCTCGAATAATGTCCGATCTCTTGGAGAACGCAAACACGGCCAGCATAAGGATCGAATTCTATCTGGCACCTGGTGTTACCGCTAGGAAACCTGTCATAAGTCAGGCGATCATGGTTCCTGTAAAAGGCGTCAATGTGCTTGTTGTGGATGATGTCTCTGATACGGGTGAGAGCCTGAAAGTCGCCGTGGAGCATCTTGATGTCTGTGGTGCAAAAGCGATCAAGACTGCTACACTCTACTACAAGCCTCAGAGCATCTTCAAACCAGATTTCTTCATTGTTCAGACCGAACAGTGGATTATCTTCCCGTGGGAGCGGCTGGAAAACACTAGGCGTCTCCTTGACGAAGCCGAGAAGAAAGGAAAGTCGCTTAGTTCCGTGAGAGAGACTCTCACCGGGGCAGGGATCGAAGGCAGCCTTGTGGAAAAGCTAATTGAATACGCGCGCCTCTATCGATGAGATTTGATCATCGATCTATCAGAAGACCAGAGATTCGTTGTAGTCTCAGCATTCAGGGTACCTAAGGATATGGACCCTTCTGTGGCTTTGAAAGAGCTTCGGTCCGCGATTCCCGGCAGCGAGATCCAGTTCTTCGACGGAGGACGCGTCGCAGGCAAAGAGCACTTAGAGATCGCAGCCATCAATGCGTTGCACGCATACAAGTCGGGGATTGGTATTTCGCGAAGTCTCGCGATGGAGACGCTTCTCTACGCGTCAGCGCAGAGGCAGATAGATGCTGCCATCACTAGGATTGGAGTAACCCAAGACTCAAAGATAGTTGGTTTCGTTGCGTTCTCCGAAACCGGAGAAGATGCTCTAGTACTAGAGGACAAGATAGCTCAGATCGCTGAGGTAGAACTGAACGAGGAACTGCTTGAGGAATGGTCCGAGGAAAAAAGTCGCAAAATTGTGACGCTCTACGGCATTAGTGCAACTGAGCTGGAGGCAGTCAAGATGCCTCGTCAGGAAATCCACGAAGCGATCAAGAGGGCAGTTGTTGAACGCGTAGCCATTCTATCCACAAGAATTTGAGTGAACATTGTGTTTGATTACCTCGTCCGCTCTTGAGAGGCCAGCCGTTTCTCTCTTTCAACAGAAAGGATCTTGTCCGGCGGTATCACTGACACTCCTGTGATCTCACCTACGATTTGTATTAGCACGATCTTGTCTGGTTCATCGAGATCGACCTCTCGATCGATTCGCTCTGCCACCGCGTCAATCAATGCTCGTCCCGAAATCGAGGTCCTGCGTTTCTCGACGGTGATGCGGTATTTCTCGTCCTTCTTCATAGTCTCGCTCAGTTTTGCTGCAAAGTCTGCAATTTCCTTGGGGTCTGATGCCACGGTGCCAGTGATCGGAGTAACCTTTAGAGTGTAGCGGAATTCCCACGGGCGCTCCAGCAACAGTGAGCGCAGCCTGTCAATGGCGGTCACGGGTTCGATCTTCGTGCGTGCCACCACAAGTCCTATCACTTGTGTTCGTTCAACCACCACGGTTCGATCGCCTGCTTCCCCGATAAGATACCACATCTCGCTGCAAGCGTTTCTTTCATTGCCTCGTGATGTGGATACAAGCAGATTGAAATCTTTCAGCAAGCGACTCTCCCGCTATGGACTGGTCCAGTAACTGCCATCAATGACTGAAAAGAGTTTGGCTCAGAGAACGGCCCTCAGCTACCCTCTCTCGCGAGGTTCGATTGTTCCTGAAAGTGCTTGTTTCACCTGTCCGTTCCGTATTGGCCCCTTTCTCACTATCATGACACGGTGACGGTCGATGCGAACAATCGTCGACCCTACCCTTCGTGGCGATCGTCCGCCATCCACGACGGCGTCAATTCTATCCCCAAGATAGCGCAAGACCATTTCCGCACTTGTGCATGGGGGGCGCCCTGTTAGGTTTGCACTTGTTCCTGTGAGCAGACCTCCGCACCTCTCAATCAGTCTCAAGGCCACTTCGTCATTGGGGCATCTCACCGCTATCGTTCTCCGGCCAAGGGTGAGTGAATTAGGGAACCGAACCCTCGGCTTGAGCACCAACGTAAGTGGCCCAGGCCAAAACCTCAAGGTCAGTGCCTTTGCTCGGCGGTCCATTACGGCGATCCGATCTGCTACTGCCAGTGAGCCCACTAGGATCGGTAGAGGTTTCTTCCGCTTTCCTTTGACGGCCATGACCCGCCTCACGGCTCGTGAGTTCCTGGGATCACATCCCAGGCCGTAGACCGTGTCTGTGGGATATGCGACGATACCGCCTTTGATCACAATGGTGGCTGCATTCTCGATATCTTGAGGATCCGTCGAGAAGATCTGCAGGGCAGTGCACGTCTTCCTTGAGTCTAGACTGCGTGACTCGGCTTAATAGGAAGCGCGAACGAAACACGGCGTTGCGATCACCTGAGGCTCAAGGATTTGAACTATAGTCTCGTGGTCCATGGGGGAGCTGGAATCTGGAAAGCCGCCAGACGAAGGAAGGGCCTTCAAGGAGTACGGAGAGCAGCATCGAATGGTGTGGACGTTCTGCGAAATGGAGGAACAGCTCTTGATGCAGTCGAATCCTCTGTGGTTACCATGGAGGATGATCCAACTTTCAACGCCGGATACGGATCTGCTCTCAATCTACTGGGTCAAGTCGAAATGGATGCGTCTATCATGGACGGCCGAACGCTTCAGGCAGGAGCAGTGGCCTTGGTGACGCGGGTGAAGAATCCGATCCGCCTGGCGAGGCTCGTCATGGACAAGACTAACCATGTTCTCGTCGCCTCCACCGGAGCAGAACGGCTAGCGAGACTGGTCCGGCTTGAGAGCAGGAATCCAAGTGAAAGGCGAGAACAAATGGCTCACCCTCATCCAAAACGCGAGCCGACGACAGAAAACCTAGGCACGAACTAATGGCTAGACCTAATCCGGCAAGCCGTTCGACAGAAGAATGCAAGTTCGTAAATACGGGTCAATACACTGGTAGGTGGCTGAGGAAGAATGCCCCAAATAGTTTGCCCAATATGCCACAGGTCAGTACACTTCCACGACCGAAACAAGCATCAACTGAAACACATCAAGAGAGCGAAAGAGAGAGGCAAGATGATGGCAACAGCACCGCCAAGGACATCAGACGAAAAGTAACAGCAAACCTGATCTGACGAGAAGGTACCACCGCTGTCTTGGAAAAGGCTTAAAAGAAACTCGCATTTCGCAAGATAGGCGGCTGTTCTGGAGGCTCAATAGTTTGGGTGAGGAAGAAGAAGACTGGGACGAAGAAGAGGACGAGGACTGGGAAGAGGACGAGTGGAGCGGGGAGCAAGGCTCCGGACAACAGTGTTTCTAGCTTTCTTGCTGTTGGATTGGCCACACGTTTTTCTGAAGCCTACCTTAATCGCGCGTTTTTCCGCCGAAGGTGATTGCCAATGACAAGAGTCGCTGTGCTTGAGAAGGAACGGTGCAAGCCTGCCGATTGTGGTATCCCATGCTATAGGTTCTGCCCCGAAGTTCTGAACCGCAGGTATGCCATCAAATTCCTAGAGGGGGAGAAGAAGCCGATCATTGTTGAGGATGTGTGCACTGGCTGCGGCATTTGCATAAAGAAATGTCCATTCGGCGCAATTAGTATCGTCAACCTTCCCGCAGAGCTTGACCGAGATTGCAGCCATCGCTACGGCGTGAACGCGTTCAAATTGTACAGACTTCCGGTCCCTCAAGAGGGCACCGTGACTGGACTTGTCGGCAGGAACGGAACCGGTAAGACAACAGCCCTCAAGATCCTCTCTGGCGAGATCACACCGAATCTGGGAAACCTAGAGGGACAACCTGACTGGCACAACATAATTCGAAACTACCGAGGGTCGATACTTCAAGACTACTTTGGCAAGCTCAGTGAGAAGCGACTCAAGATCGTTCACAAGCCACAATATATCGACAGGATCCCTGATTATCTGAAAGGGAGAGTCTCGGATGTTTTCGATAGGATTGATGAAAGAGGAAAAGCCAGTGCGCTCATCGACCTACTGCAGCTAGACAAGATCAAATCTAGACAGATGAGCGTCCTCAGCGGAGGGGAGCTCCAAAGGCTCGCAATCGCGGCCGCTGCAGCGCGAGATGCGGACGTGTACATTTTCGATGAGCCTTCCAGTCACCTTGATGTCAGCCAGAGGCTTCGGGCGGCTCGTGCAATACGAGGGCTTGTCGAGGAAGGCAAGACCGTACTCCTCGCTGAACACGACCTCGCGATGCTTGACTATCTTTCAGACCAGGTCTGTGTGCTGTATGGAGAACCGGGCGTGTATGGTATCGTCTCTCACGTACATGGTGTGAGGGTAGGTATCAACATCTACCTTGATGGCTTTGTTCCAGACGAGAACATGAGGTTCCGTGATGACCCGATCAGGTTCCATGTGAAGCCGCCACGCGATTTCGCCCCGGCCGAAAGCTGGCAGCTTGAGTGGCCAAAAATGAGCAGGAAGTTCAGACAATTTGGTCTGACCGTGAGTCCTGGGGCCGCTGGAACAGGCGAGGTCGTAGGTATCCTTGGTCCAAACGGTATAGGGAAAACCACTTTCATCAAGCTCCTTGCGGGGATCGAAGAGTCAGACGACGGAACTGAACTGGCTTGGAAGGGTCTGACCATTAGCTACAAGCCACAATACATCTCAACGGAATACGAGGGAACCGTCGAGGCCCTCTTCCGATCGGTCGCAGGCTCGGGATACGAAACCGAAACATTCGCAAACCAGTATCTCAAGCCATTGGGACTAGCGAAGTTGGTTGACAGAGACATCCAACAGCTAAGCGGCGGAGAATTGCAGAGAGTCGCCATCGTTACATGTCTGGCAAAGGATTCGCAAGTGTACCTCCTTGATGAGCCAAGCGCCTACTTGGATGTGGAAGAACGGTTGGCAGTGGCCAAGGCTATCCGACGTACAGTCGAGGAGAGACATGCCTTCGCCTTCGTCGTTGAGCACGACATTGTTTCTCAGGATTTCATTGCTGATAGATTGATGATCTTCGATGGAAAGCCTGGCCTAGAAGGTCACGCAGGCAAGCCAATAATGCTCAGAGAAGGAATGAATGACTTTCTCAATCGAATGAACATGACTTTCAGACGCGACCCCACCAGTGGAAGACCCCGCGTCAACAAGCTCGGAAGCAAACTCGACAGAGAGCAGAAAGGAATCGGCGAATACTACTACACTCGCGCAAGTGACTGACAATCGGTCAAGAAGCTAGCATTGTTCGGTCCTACGTGATGTTTAACTAGCTTTCTGCAGTTACAGAACTCATGGAAAGTGCAAAGTTTGGCTCAGTACTGTCTCGAATGCGGTGGCACGCTTAGCTACGATCCAGCTCTAAAACAGTACTCTTGCAAGAGCTGCGGCCTCACGGTCACGTCTCAGCAGCTGCTCGAGGGTAGAGGACAGCTGAACGATAGGGAGTCGAGCGACGAACAGAAGAGGCGCAGACAGAAAGAGTACCTGAACTGGTGGCTCTCAAAGAAGTAGTCTAAGCGTCTTCAACACGTCAAGCTAGCATCCGCCATACCTTTCCATCCTCATGATCTCCGAGCGTCCCTGACAAGGGCCTTTCCTCGAAGCTTCGATTTCATCAGCGCGACAGTATGCCTTAGCTCACCTTTCGATTTCTCAGGAGACGCCCCACCAATTCTGAAGTGCAACTCAATTCTGGCCGATCCGTCTTTCTCAATGCCTCTTGGATGCGATTTGATGAAGACCTGCGGGTGCTTTTTCATCACTTCATCAATCTTCGGCGACAACGATGATTCCGGTATTCCTCGAAGCAGCAGAGAATGCTCGTAGAAGCGATGTTGCCCTCCGAGCCTCTCAATCATTGGCACGACTGAGCCTTTGAAGATGGCCCGCATCTCCTTCGGAACTCCAGGAAGAGCGATCATAGTGGTACCGCGTACAACGAGACAAGGAGAAGGCGCCGTGCCCACTGGATTGGGCAAAGGCGTAGCCCCCGCTGGAAACCTCGCCATCTTGAGGCGTGGCGGGGTAAGCTCGACACCGGGCCCGAATCTCTCTAGGTACCTTCTTCTCAGGAATTCAAATGCCTCGTGATTCAAGACTAAGCGTCGTTTGAGGAATTTGCTCATACTAGACAGCGTGATATCGTCATGCGTGGGCCCTAGGCCTCCAAGCGTGAGTAGGAAGTCAGGGTGTCTTGACAGGGCGTTCCCTATTGCACCCCCGATCTCTTCGCGCCGGTCACGCACAGTTGTGACTCGTCGAAGGACCGCGCCGAGGCTACTGATTTGTATCGCCAACCAGTGCGAGTTCGTATCCAGTGTCTTTCCTATCAGTAGCTCGTTTCCGATCGCAACTATCTCAAATATCGGTTGCTTCACGCGCAAGCCCCAGAGGGCAAATTGCTTTCGTTCGCTCAGTGATAAGCATGATCACTCGTGTGCTCATACTTCCTCGGTCAAGACTTGGACTATCACTGTCGCCATTGCGAGACAGTCCGTCTGCCAGGCTCCCCAGGAGATGTTCTTGGAGCGCCGCTCGGTTTCACGTATCTCTTGAGGCGTGGCCACCCTGTTTTAGCGTGTTTGAATCGGCGCGGGTCTTTCTTTACCCAACGCAGCATATCAAAGAAGTTTCTGGCTCTCTTCTCCTCGCGTTCCGGGAGCGGTTCGTATCCCAGGTTTCGGATTTCGTCGAGGTAAGCAGTCTCCACGAAACGTTGTGCTTCTCCCGTGATCTTGGTGACTGTCACTCTTTCCTTCCCGTATTTCTCTTCGAGCTCGCGCACTGCTCTCTCGAAGATGTAACTGCTACAGATCAGTACAGGCTCATTCTCAGCCAATTTCATCTTGTCGATGATCTTCATCACGATTCCAGAAGCCTCTTCAAGGTAGGCCTTCCTACCGAACTTCGGTTGCTGGAAGAACTCAACATCTACTATCTCGTACGCGAATTCGCTAGTTTCTAGGCGATATGCGCCTATCACGACACCGTGAAGTAGGTCACCGACTCCGGCATCATCGATCTGGAGGGTCATTGGATCCGTGCTCGTGGTACCGACAACGATCTGTCTTGCGCCCTATTGGGGCTTCTCTCCGATGACATGGCTATGGGAAGGCAGAAGAGTCACCATCGTGCACATTCACTATTGGCCGCAATGACTGGCAGGCTAGATACAGGATCTCATGACTGTAGAATCCGGGTCGCGAGCGGCCTCCTCGGCATCTAGAAATGAAGACTGAGAAGAGGCAGCACCCGCCTCCATATTTCCTGTATCGGGCGGTCTTCACGTTGCGGATGTCAGTTAACACATATCTCGAAGCAGCACGAATCCCAGCCTTCAGGGAAGGCGAACCAAGATATTCGTCATATTCGTAGTCGGCATGGCCGGATCCGGTAAATCCCTCCTCGTGGCGTCGTTTTCCGAATTCCTGCGTTCCACAGAACAGAATGTCATGATTCTCAATCTCGATCCAGGAGCAACCGCTCTGCCATACAACCCTGATGTTGATGTTCGAGCATACGTAGACGTAGATGAGCTGATGGAGAAGTACAAGCTGGGTCCAAATGGTGCGCTCATAATGGCTTCTGATATTGCGGCGGATCACGTTGAGGAGATACGTGGTGAACTTGAGGCGGAAGACCCTGGCTTCGTGCTAGCTGACACTCCAGGCCAGATTGAACTGTTTGCGTTTAGAGAAAGCGGTCCATACTTCTCCAAGGCCATCAGTGAGGAACCCAAAGCAGTTCTGTACACACTGGACGCGCCGTTTTGCAGGAACCCCATGAACTTTGTCTCGAACCTCTTCCTTGCAGCAGCAGTGTATGCACGACTCCGCCAACCACAAATCTATGCCCTTACAAAGGCTGACTTGGTTTCTGACGAAGAACTGGACAGAGTAGTCGAATGGGCTGGCGAAATAGAGCAACTCGAAAACGCGCTCGAAGCAACATCAGGCGATGCGGGCTCGCTCATAGCCCGTGATTTGGCTGTGGCAGTACACTCCACAGGCTTAGTCTTCGAGACCATACCAGTCTCAGCGAAGTCGAATGCGGGTCTACTCGAGTTGAACGCGTCAATAACCCGAGCGCTCACAGGCGGAGAAGAGCTTCGACCATAAGCACCTGGACGGGATTGCCCGCGAGTCGATGCTAATCCTCTCCTCGAAGAGAAGGATTATCCGACATCGCAACAATCAATCGGTGCCGAAGCGATGCGGACGGCGATTGCAACTGAAGCGTGTGTTTCCTGAGCGGGAAGTGTTCATTCTCTGGCTTCTAAGAACGGAGGGAGAGATAGGAAGATATCGCTTGGCACGAATGCTTGGCGTGCCCCAAGGTATTGCGCGAGGCGTACTCGCGCGTATGAAGAGAGACGGGCTGATCACGGTAAGGCACCGTGCGGGGACCAGAGCCAGCTCAAAGGGGCTTCGCGAACTGGTCGCTCAGATGAAGCGAGAGCGCCTGAAATTCGTCAGGAGATCCGACCAAGAGCTTCTGGGCTTAGGCTCGAGGAGCATCTTATTCCATGTTGCAGGACGTTCACACCAGTTGGGCCAAGGAATCGAGCAACGCGACGCTGCTGTCAAGGCGGGCGCGACTGGCGCAGTGACGTTCCTTTCTGACGGGAAGACGCTGAGGTTCCCAGGGGTGGCAGAATCGCTCTCTAAACGCAACCCTGCAGCATTCGAACAGCTCAAGAACCAACTCAAAATGAAGAAAGGAGACGTGGTTCTGATCGCTTTCGCTGGCACATGGTGGGATGCAGCCAGAGGCGGATTTGCTGCAGTCAGAACATTGACATGATCGTATTCTTTCAAGAGGACGATCTTAGAGTCCACTCATACCTTAGGCCGTATTCGGCTATGCTGTGAGCTTGACGACCAAAGGCGAGGTGTTGCTTGATCCCCTTGACATGACCCAAACCAACGACCGCTATGACCGGGCCAGTCGTTGACTCCAGTATCTCTTGCAGCCTATCGGCCATGTATCGATCTCTCTCTTTGACTAGAATTCGAAAGAGTGTTGGATACTTTGTTTCGAATTCCGTGATTAGCTCGTCGAGGTCCGACTTCTTCAGCTGAGTAGTCTGCCGTCTTGTGGATATTGCGAAGAGAGCTACCAGTACGTCTAAGCCTATCTTCAGTCTCTCCAGCAGAGGAACCTCTCGAATCTCCTTCAGAATTGATTGGATCGGCCTGTCAATCATGATCGTTCTCGCGCCAACTCTCTCAGCCTCATCAACTGCTTCGAGCATCTCACTCCCCGGGAAGACCTCCGTCAGCGATCCCACTGATCTTTCAAGCAAAGCCATGAGCCATGGCAGCAATCCCGAACGAATTGGAGAGTCCAATTTGCCTCGATCGGGATCTCTGAGAGCGAAGAGTCTCTCCTCGTCCAGTTCCACTGCGACCACAGACGGGCGTACCTGTGAAATGGTCACTCGGACACGTTCAACGCTGGATTTGTCTACATGGGTGGTCCCAAGAATTGTGATTCTCTGGAGATTTCGGTCTTGTTCCAAGATTTCAACCAGGTTCTGATGTGAGGCGATTATTGTGACCCGCTGGACAGAGCCCGAGCAACCGTATTAAAGCGGTTGGACAGTCCGGAGAGCACGGTAGGTTCGTGTTGGGCGCTAGGGAAGTACAGGCCACAATCAAGAAGGCACTAGCAGAAGGTCGTCGCAGCCTTCTGGAACCTGAGGCCGAGGCAGTATGCCTTGAGTATGGTATTCCTACGCCCAGCTTCAAGGTCGCCACGAGCGCCACGAGTGCTGCTGCGTTCGCAGGTGACCTCGGTTACCCGGTTGTCTTGAAGATCGTTTCTCCCGATATAATCCACAAGACCGAGGTAGGCGGGGTCATGCTTGGGCTATCCTCAAGTGATGGCGTGGAATCTGCCTATCTACGAATCTTGGAGAGCGTGCGATCGCATAGACCAGATGCGCGGATCTTGGGAATTCTTGTGCAGAAGATGGCTCCCGAATCGACGGAAATAATCGTGGGGTCGGTGAAGGATCCTCAGTTTGGGCCCACGGTTCTCTTTGGCCTAGGAGGGGTCTTCGTCGAGATACTCAAAGATGTGTCCTTTCGTATAGCCCCTCTCGAAGAACGTGACGCACGTGAGATGATCCGTGAAATCAAGGGGTACTCCATTCTTGGTGGATATCGCGGGCGTCCGCCCGCCGATCAAGACGCAATAGTCAGCATACTCTTGTCCGCGTCGCGTCTAGTGACGGAGAACCCTCAGATTGTTCAAATGGACCTGAACCCGACGATAGTATATGAACGGGGGGCCTTGGTGGCAGACGCCCGTATATTACTTTCGAGCTAGCGGTCCGCCGAACCATCAGTTCTCCAGGCATGTGGGCAAGGTACACTTCTCCGTCAGGCTTGCATGTGGTCCGTGAACTGGGTTTCGAGAAAGTTTTATGAGCAATCGTGTATCTTGCGACAGGCGGCGAAAGGTACAGAGCGGCTTGTCAGCGAATACTGACGCATTGTTCCGGGAAATCAGTGCACTCAGGGAATCGAATGTCCGGTTCGTTGAGCAGCGCGAGTCTTTGAATCAGAAGGCTAGGGAACTACTTGAGCAGCGCAACAAGCTGAATGAGGAATTCAAGCGACTAATTGGCGAAGTGAAGTCCCTCAAGGCTAGGAGAGACGAGCTTAATCGGAAGGTCAAGGAACTCAAGTCTTCTCGAAACGTGGCACGTGATGCTGCGGTCGCTGAAAGGGAGAGGCTTGAGAAGCTCAGGAACAGGTCAGATGAGCTCTCGGAGCGTATCGAAGGGAACCCACGTAGGGCGGTCGAAGAGTTCAATCGTCTAGAATGGAAGATGCAGACTACTACTCTCACTCCTAAGGGTGAGAAGGAGATTATCAAGCGCCTAAAGGAACTTGATGCACAAGTGCTTGTCGCGAAGAGGGCAGAGGCTATCAGAGACAAGATCGTTGGCACGAGGGCGACGATTGGTGGTAAGAGGCTTCAGGCGCAGTCTTACCACGAACAGATGACGAAGGTTGTAGAAGAGAGCGAGGTCATCCACAAGAAGCTGGTTGAGGTGGCTGCCTCGGCCTCGGCGGCTAAGGCTGAGGCAGACAAAGCACATGGAGCCTTCGTGGAGGCCCTGAAGGGTGCGGACAGCGCTCACAAGGACTATGTTATGAGCCTCGTCAAGATCCGAGAGTTGCGTCAACAGATCTCCCAATCGGGACCGATGGCCAAGCTTCGGAAAGGGCAAGAAGTCCGAGAGAAGCTTGAGAAATCTGGCGCCGAGAAGCTGGGGCAAGGAAAGAGGTTGTCTCTTGAGGAATTCAAGGCGCTGATGGAGAAAGGCGCGATCTAGCCGCCCACGCTGGCACTCCTTATATTCTCGCGTCCTGTGTCCTGCTCGTAGGATACGGAATCGCTTCGGCGGATGTCTCTTGTCTAGTGTCAGGATAGGCCTAATCGGCGGCTCGGGATTCGAGAAGCTGATTGGCCAAGGAGAGACGAAGCGAGTAGAGACCCCGTATGGGGCATCTCCAGACATCACAATAGGCCAAGTCGATGGGATTCCTGTCGCCTTCCTTCCCAGGCATGGAGCTGGTCACGAATCGCCGCCCCACAAGGTGAACTATCGAGCTAATTTGTGGGGCCTGAAGCAACTTGGGGTCGAAAGGATAATTGCAACGAATGCTGTTGGAGCAATGAGAGAAAGCTACCGACCTGGTGACCTTGCGATTCCGGTAGACATAGTGGATTTTACGAGGTTAAGGGTGCAAACCTTTTACGATTCGGAACCTGTCGTCCATGTTGACGTGACTGATGTTTACTGTCCGGAGATACGCAAAACGCTGACTGACGCCTCTAAGCGTTCGTCTCGGAAAGTCTGGAACGAGAGTGTGCTTGCCTGCACAGATGGGCCACGCTATGAGACACCTGCTGAGATTAGGATGATGAGAAATGCGGGGTGCGATATTGTGGGAATGACATCTGCGCCGGAAGCGTTTCTTGCGCGCGAACTTGAGATGTGCTATGGAGCAGTCTGCTTCGTGACGAATATGGCAGCAGGACTCCAGAAAGCGCTAACGGCATCCGAGGTTGTCGAATTGGCCAGAAAGGTCATGTCAGAGATCGAATCGCTGCTCAGAGACGCAATTCCAGAGATTCCGACTGTGCGAAGCTGCAAATGCGGGAGGGCTCTTTCGCAAGCAAGTGCGACGTGAGAAGT
>Ga0187878_1000516_pt1 | contig 43596 bp, 42 predicted proteins | sample June2016WEW_17_1_FD_132979 | JGI IMG/M metagenome (GOLD analysis project Ga0187878, IMG submission 132979) | Peatland microbial communities from SPRUCE experiment site at the Marcell Experimental Forest, Minnesota, USA - June2016WEW_17_150 | ecosystem: Environmental > Terrestrial > Soil >... | reverse complement strand
GTCATCCCCAGCCAGCGCGAGATGCGGCGCCGGATGTCGGCCTTCCGCTCGTGGTGGTTTAACCGACCGCCCACTGCAGAGTTCCCTTTGGTGTCCGTGGAGGTATGCGTGCACTGGGGCAAGTCACCCTACGAGCACATGCGGTTGCCGGTGAAACCATTCCCCAAGCTGCGGTTGCAGAAGTTTGACGGATTAGTCAATGTGGTGCGGACGATCACCGTAGCAATCCGCAAGCTGGCCCAAGCTAATGCCCGGCTCTACTGGACGCAAGCCGAGGCTGAGTTCTGGGAACGCTACGCCCGCGACACCTTACCCGAGGTCGTGCTGGGTCGCCAGCAGATCATCCGACACGCTCGAAGCATGAAAGGAAAATAATGGGAAGTCAAGAATTTTTACCGGAAAGGCGGGCCTACGCCCTGGCCGAAATGAGCTACCAGACTGGCTTGAGCATAGGTTTTCTGAAACTTGAGATCCGACGTGGTGAATTACGCGCACGATATTTTGGGCGCCGTGTCTTAGTACTTCGGGAAGACTGGGAGAGCTACCTCGCTAAGAGGGGAATAGTGGATGCGCCTTTAAGGGCCGCCGACAAAGCATGAAAGGAAAGTGAAGATGGGCCCCCAGGAAACAACAGAGTATAAATCCATCGAGGAACGAAAAGACCTTCGTTGCTGTGACTGCGGAGGTTGGCCGATAACCAATGGCTCCGTGTTCGTTGCGGTGTTTTTGATTCGGGATGGGAAACAAGAACTAGGTGGCATGTGCGAGCTATGCTTTCTACGTCGGCTTGAGAGGCGCGGGAAGGAGATAAACGCGACAAGCAGTTATTGTTCGCAAGTACACCTCCCGGAATTAGGTCTTGTTCGGAATAAACGTTAAAGTAGGAAAGAACCATGGCGTTCCAAACCAAGAGGATCTACCGCGCGCTGAACGGCGGCGAGTTGAAGCAGATCATGCTGCAACGGCTGACCGAAGCGATGAGCCTTGACAATACCGTCAACATTGTTCGGGGGTTCCCCCTCCTCAAGTACGAGGTGCGCGTCGCCTTGACCCCCTACAGGTCGGCGGGCGTGGACCGTAGCGGAGCGCCAATCGACGTACCGGATGGCGCGGTGGTCTACGAAGTCAACGGGGAATACTTCACCCCGGTCGAGGCTGCGGCGCTGGAACTAGTCGAGGAGTCGCCGCTGTACGGGCGCGAGGCCGACCCTCAAGAACTCAGGACGCTGGCCGGCATGGGCACTATCGAAACCGTGCGAACCAACACGGGCGAGTTGGTGGATGTCCGCACCAAGCCGGGGAGCTTGGAGCCTGCCGTCGAGCCGCCCAAGGTCACTATCCCCGACACGCCGCCACCGCCGCCCGTGCCGCCGCTGACGCAGCAGGAAGTTACCAAGGCGCTGGAGACGACGGGTGCGGAAGACGCCGATACGACATACAAGATTGAGGAGCAGCGCTGGGCGGGGTCGCACACAGACCCGGCGCTGGAGCGGGCGATCAAGAGCGCGGTTGATGATCCGCAAGGGGCGATGCGGGCTGCACCGGGGCGGGTATCGATTGTCGGCGGGGAGAAGGGGCCAAGGCACGGGCGATGAGCGTCCAATATAAGAAGCCAATCGGGACAGAGCCGGTATTTACATGCCCACTTTGCGCCGGCCCCTTTATTGAGCATGAGCGTGAAATTGGCAAGCCGATGGTTTTAGAGTGTTTTGTATGTCACCACTTAATCCTTGTGGCTGTCTGCGGTTTCAGTTCTGCCATGCGAACAGTAGAACCGGGGGACACTCTTTCTGCGGAACAAGCAGAAATTTTGAGAGATTTAGGATGGCAGGAGAAAAGCAGTGACTTGTCCTGATCTGCGGGGCTGCTTTCGGCATTACGAGTGGCGCCCGATGCACAGCGGCGGGGTGCTGGTCGGGTCCGATTGGGCCGACAAGCAGGCCGACGATCCCGTGTTTGGCATCCACAAGAACTCTGGCTCGTGGACGATGCAGGAGATTGCCATTCTGTACGCTGTCGCGCAGAAAGTCGGCGGCTCATGGCTCGACATCGGCGGAGCGACCGGCTGGACAGCGGCGTACTTGGCAATGGCGGGCTGCGAGGTGCGGGCGATTGACCCGATGTACGCCGTGCCGGAGTTCCGCGCGCGCGCTTGCGAGAACCTATCGCACCCTTTGCTGTGGCACGCGGACAAGGTGCGGCTGTGCCCGAAGCCGTCCGACGTGTTCTTCGACGTGGACACCTCCACTTTCAACGGTATAGTCATTGACGGCGACCACGAACCGCCGCAGCCGCTGAACGATGCGATTCATGCCGATTCACGCGTCGTGTGGGGCGGAGTGATTCTGCTGCACGATCTGATCTACGCTGGGCCGCAGGAAGCCTACAACTGGCTAAGGGCGCATACCTGGCTGGGAGAGGTTTACGAGACAACGCATCGGGTTGCGGTGTGCTGCTTGGAGCCGTTCGCGTTACCGGAGTTTGAATGCGTGAAATCAACTGCGTGACGATGGACATTACGACCGCCTGCAACCGGCATTGCGACAACTGCTGCGCCGGGATGCACCGCCGCCCTGTCGTGCATCATCCGTGGGAGTATTTCGTGCAGGCAGCGGAGCATCTGTATGGTATCTACCGGCTCAATCTTACCGGCGGGGAGCCGACGATGCACCCATCATTCGAGTTCCTGGCTTGGGTCTTGCGGGATTTATTCGGCTGCAAGTTGTTGACGCTTTCAACTAATGGTTTCAAGGTGCGCCAGTACGAGAGAGAACTGTGCAACTTCGACGAAATCTACTTCTCGGACTACGGCGAAAATCACGCCGAGTTAGAGTGGCTGCAAGGGCACTACGGCGGGCGCATCATTCATTATTGCCAAGAGTTCACGCCACTCGACCGGCGCGGCTCCGGCCAGCCGTGCCATCGTGGGCTGTCGGAAACGGTCGCACACGCCCATGGGCGGCTGTTCCCGTGCTGCGTCGGGCCGGGAATTCCAGGAGCAGAGAGCCTAGAGCCATGTGCAGGATGGCAGAAGAAAGTGCAAGCGGTGCCGCTGCCGTGCAAGGATTGCTGGTTTTCCCCATAGGAGGAAGGATGAGAGCGATTGTCAGCGTAGCGACGGGACGGTTTGTCGAGCACCAGGACCGGCTGCAGCGGCAACTGAACGCCGTAGAATCGACGGAGTTGCGCTGCTTCTGGCGCGATCAGCTCCCGCCCGCCAGCCCGGCGCACGAAGACGTGCCCTACGCATTCAAAGCCTACGCCCTGCTGCAAGCCTCTTTAGGCGCCAACGTGTTGCTGTGGATGGACTCTTCGATCTATCCCATCCGCTCGCTAGAGCCACTGTGGGACTTCATCGAAAACCACGGTTTCTGGTTCAGCGAGAATCTGCCGCAAGGCCGGAGCGACCTGCCGGCCTACAACTGCGGGCAGTGGTGCTGCGATTCGGCGCTGCCGGCGCTGGGCATCACGCGCGAAGATGCTTTCGGGATTCCGCAGGTCATAGCCACGTCTTTCGGCCTCGACTTGCGGCTCAAGGAATCCTCAGTGCTGCTGGAGCACTTCGTCCAATCGGCAGCTATGCGGACAGCCTTTCAAGGCCCGTGGAGCAACGGCAACGGCGAGGCTTCGCCCGATCCACGCGTGCTGGGCCACCGCCACGATCAGACGGTACTATCGGTTCTGGCGCATCGGATGTGGATGCCGCTCACACGCCCGCCGACGTTCATTGTGGACGAGATCCCGGCAACGGAAGATACAGTCATGGAGATCTGGCGATGATGGGGATAACTGAGATTATCGACACGGTGCAGCCGCACACGATGCTCGACGGCGAGCGGATTTTCGGGCTGGTGCAGAGCGTCATAAACGTCACGGCCTTTGGGGTTCCCGGCGCGTTTGTAGAGTGCGGCGTGTGGCGAGGTGGCGCGGCGCTGGCGATGATCTTGGCGCTTCAGGGCAAGGAAGTACGCGACATCTACCTATTCGACACGTTCGCTGGGATGACCAAGCCCGGCTTCGAGGACGTGGACTTCATGGGGCACGAGGGGCGTGAGGGCGATTGCGCCGCTACGGCGTCGGAGGTTCTGAAAGTCTTAGGTTTGGTAAACTATTGGGATTGGCACTTAGTTGTCGGTCGAGTTGAGGAAACCATTCCCGCCCTGGCTCCGCAGCAGATTGCCTTGCTCCACCTCGACACTGACTGGTACGCCTCGACCAAGCACGAATTGCAGCATCTCTACCCTTGTGTCTCACGCGGCGGCATCGTCATCATCGACGATTATGGCCACTGGCAGGGCGCACGCAAGGCAGTGAACGAATACCGAGCCGAGAACCGGATCACGTCACCACTGATCGAATGCGGCTACACGGCGCGGCTGCTCATCAAGGAGTGACATGACTTGGAAGGAAGAAATTGACTGGGAGCTTGCTTGCGGCAGGAGTGTACCCTTCTCGGCGTTCGTTTGTTCTCGCGCACAACGAAGACCCATTTCGCGCAAGACCATCGCCAAGTTCTCGTATCGAGAATCCGAAGAACATGAGTTGAAGCGCCAGTTTCTTGACGTGCTCTGCAATGCTGGCCCATGGTATCGGGATATTGGCACATTGCTTAAGGAGGTTCTGGGATGACGTTCTCCCTGCTGCACCCGACCAAGCGGCTGCCGGAGGGATGGAAGGATGCTTGGTGTGCCTGGATGATGGGATGCGACAACATGACAGAAGTCGAATACTTGCTCGTTGTCGATTCCGAGGACATTGACAAAGCCCCGCAGATAAAACCGTGGTATTTCAGACTTCTCGTCAACCGTGGACGCCCCTGCACCGTCGATGCGTGGAACCTCGCCGCCCGCGAGGCTAAGGGCGACGTGCTGGTTTGCATAGCCGACGACTGGTCCCCCTGCGAACATTGGGGCACGCGGCTCAAGGAAGTCATCCCCGACGTGAAGGGCGAATACGTCATCTGGGTCGGCGCGAACCACTGCCCCGGCCTCATCATCCACCCTATCCTGACGCGGGCTTACTACGAGCGGCCAGGACGCGGCGGAATGCCCAACGGCGAATTGTTCTACCCCGACTACATCTCAGTCGGCAGCGACGATGACTTCACCAGCTATTCCCATCAGGACGGCGTGGTGATCCGCGCTTTCGATATCCAATTCGAGCATCGGCACCCGTCAGCAGGCATCGGCGAACTCGACGCGACGTACAATTGGAGCAACCGGCAGGAAGCCTGGGACCGCAAGGAAGAAGTGCTGGCGCGGCGGCACAGGGACGAGTTCAAGAAATGAAAACCATCAGTGTAATCGCCTACAACCGGCCAGCCTACCTGAAGCGCGTCCTTGAGGCGCTGGCGGTCTGCCGCGGCATCCGCAATTACCACGTGGTCGTCTCGCTCGACAACGCGCCTTACGAGCGTCCGACGTGGGAGGTGGCGCACTGGTTTGCCGAAGAGTTCCCGCACTATCGCGTCTGGGAGAACATGGGCCGCGCGGGTGTGGATTACCACCCTATGATGGTCTACGACAAGCTGTTTTTCGGGGTGCTGGAATCCACCTTCAATGTGGTCTTCGAGGACGACATCGTGCCTTCGCCCGACGCACTGGAGTTGTGCGACTGGTTCTACGACTTGCCGACGCGGGATCAGTACGCCTGCCTGCTACTTCATGGTGCGACGAAAGACCAAAGCCATCCTCTGCAAGTCAATGAACTCATGCGCTTTTGCCCGTGGGGTTGGGCATTCACGGACTGGGCTTGGGAGGGCAAATTCCGGGGCGAATGGAACGCCAAACCACCGACGCCATCGGGCGGGGTGGGTTGGGACTGGTCCTGCGGTCTGACGATCCAGCGGCACGCTTTGAAGTGCCTCGTGCCGGTCCTCAGCCGCACGCTCAACATCGGGCGCGAGGGCGGAGTCTACGAGTCCCCGGATCATTGGGACGCTTGGGCCAAGGGTCTGGTTGCCAGCGACGGCACGCACGGCAAGAACTATTTCATCGGGGATCGACTGCGACCGGGGTATGAGAACGATGTCGATCCTTGGGTTACGGAGGCAGTGAATGAAAAGAAATAAACACATTACAATCGACGAACTCGCTGCGTTTCTAAAGGCGCACGAGGTTCTTAAATTCGACATGTTCAGCAAATACGTGATGGTTTTCAGCGACGTATGGGTTGACAGGCAAGCCGTCGATCATCTGATGGATTGGCTCACCGCGCAGGGCTGCGTCTGTGCGGTCGTTTTCACACACGCAGGCGACGTTCGAGTAGCTGTGGGGCAGATACCAGTATGAAGCTCACCGACCTGCTCAATCCTGACGCCACCCGGCGTCTGCTCGAAGAACTGACGCTCACTCGCAAGGCTTTGGAGTCCATCGCGGTGAGCCTCGCTCGCGCGACGGAGATTCCAGCACCGCCGCCACGTCCGGCCAAGCCGCTCGGCCCGGAAGCCATCGGCGAATACGCCACCGCGATTCAAGACCTCGAAGGAGAGGATGCCGACGCGATTCGAGAACGCCTGCGGGCCAGTGGGCTGACCGATCACGCAATTGAGGAATTGCTGGTCACATACTTGACCGGGAGGGAAGAGGATTGAACTGCACCGTCGCCGAACTCTTGCACTTCTCCCGCTGCCCGGCTCTGTACGAGTTGCACCACCTCCAAGGGGTGCCCATGCCGCCGACAACCCGTCAGATCGTTTCGCGGGCCGTGCGCGCGCTAGTTCTCGAAGAATTGCAGGCTAAGATTGATACAGGGGCCATTCTTGAGGCTCAGGAGGCCCGCCAGCGTGTTTGGAAGACGGTAGACGCTCAGATCACCCAGGACATCGCCTACACGCCCCAGGAGGCCGCTAGAGGCCAAAGAACGGCCTACGAGAAGGCGGCGCGGGATGCCGGGGCGCTGCTGCAGCTCTGGCGGGCGGTGGTCGCTCGCCTGATTCATCCTGCCCGCCTGCAGGAGCCGTTTTCGGAGTACATCCGCGGTCACTGCCTTAGCGGGCAATTCGAGATTGTCGAGAACGCCCAGATTCGCACCATCCGCGTGCGCCAGCAGCGGCCGGCCAACGGCGAGGCGCAATACGACATGGGAGCCGTCGTCCAGGCCGTCATATCGGCTAAGCCGGTGGTGGTGGACTACTTGATTGACAGCGACCCGATGGTGGTGGACCGGCAAATTGTCGAATTCGACGGCGGGAAGTGGGCGGCAATTCAGGAGCGCGTTTGCGTGATGGCGCGGTGCATCGAGGCCGGACGCCTGCCGCCTGCCGACCCCGCGTATTGGCGATGCCAGAATTGTTCGCTAAGGAGTTGTTGTAGATATGTGTGAAGTAATCAGAGACGCTCAGATCACAAAGCAACTGATACCAGAAGTTGTGAGAGTGATTAGAGAATCCGACTTAATCCTTTCTGAATCCGAAGCCAGGACGGCATTCGGTATGGCATTCAGGTGTAAGGAACCTTTCCCTATTGGCGTGGACCCCATGATCGCCTATCTCATCTTTCGAAACTCCGAGAGAATCCCAGAACTTCGCAAGTGGAGCTACTGGCAGATGGTTCAAGAGTACGCCGCTGCGGCGGCTAGAGGAGAACGGTTTTACCGTGTAGAACTATGACCCGGTAATTGTTCGCTGCGAGCGTGCTGCCGCTACGTCTGAGCACACCGCAAGCTAGGGCTGCTGCGTCATTTGCGGGGTTGGCGGCTTCAAGGGCTTCGCGGCACCACTGATCTTGACGGGGAATCTCTTGCCCTTGTAGCCCGTAAACGCTTGACGCAAAAGAGAATCCGTACTGTGCGCTTCTTTAATCATCTTCGCGCCCAGGATTTCAGAGCCGGCCCCTGCGATGTCGCCCCAACCGGATGTCCCGCCGCTGCCCACTACCTTGACCGCTCCTTTGGCAGCGTGGAAAGCGGATCGCGCGGTTGCAAACCGCTCCGGCATACTCATCGCACTTTGCCGTTCCGCGACCACCTTCCGGGGCCAGAGCGCATTCTCGAACTCGGAAAGTGCCCCGTAGCGTTTTTTCAGATCGCGCACACCCTCTCCGCCGCCTTCAGCATCCAGCGTATCCGCGATGATCTTGCGAGTCTCGTTTGCCTCCTCTACCAACTTGCGGAGCGCGGGGTAGGCTTTGACTTGGGCTGCACGCTGGCTGGGGAATCGGTCGTACCAAGAGTCTAATTTAGCATTGAGAACCTGAAGGTCTTGCTCCAACAGATCCACCCGGACACTGAACCCCGGCATTGTCCCCGGAGAGTGTGGCAATCGCTCGTACTTCGCCCGGAATTCCGGGGATGCCTTAGAGAGATCGGCCATAATCCCGCCGCCCGTGAACTTCTCGTACTGTTCCCAAAGCGCTTTCTTGGCCGCTTTCACGTTCTCCAGTGTCCAGTTTAGCGCTTCACCTTGAGGCGCTTCCGCTATGCTCTTGCCGGTGATCTTTTGAGCTTCATAGACTTCCGGCGCGGACAGGTTCAAATTCTGCTTGAAATTCACCATGCGATTCGGAGGGCGGACTGCCCGTTCGATCTTGTCGTGCGCCCTGAGCGCGGCTGCGGCATCCTGCTTTGCAATCGCTTCAACCTTGGCGGCTTCCTCCGCTGCTTTAGGGAGACGTGCACCCTCAAGCTCCTCCGCCATCTCAGGCACTGACAATTCTAGGAGGTGCGCCGTGCCCTTGCCGTACTCGCCCCGCGCCAATTCCGCCGCAGTCTCGTTAATCATCGGGCCGACGACGGGCACAGCCCAGCCCAGACCGCGCGTAATGCCGGACGCTACATCGCCACGCTTGAAGGCTTCAATCGACGCTCGGCCTTCTGCCTCCGATTGCTTGCCAATGGCTTGGATGGTCTCGGGTGTATGAAGAACCGCTTGACTGACCGCGCCGGGGATTGCTGCGATGTCGGAGCCGAGAGTCCCGAAGAACTCTCCGACCTCATGCCCGAACCCGCCCGAGGGCTTGCTCGCGGCGGGCACGGGCGAACGGTTCCTCTTAAATTCCTCGAATGTGGGGACGCGAGTTTTTTTGAACTCCTCAAACGTCGGGATTGCGGGAGCGCTCACTTCTTCCCCTGCTGCGCTGCGATTGCAGCCTTCGCCTTCGCAACGTCGCCGCCGAAATGAGCATCAGCGTAAGCCTTCACGTCAGGATCTTCCCCACCAGTAGCATTCAAATCAACGCCCAGTTTGCTCGCGGCGCCAATCGCTTCCTCCGAAAACGGCTTTTCAAAATCTTTGCCCATGAGCCGCTTGTAGCGATAGTTCAACTCGTTCACTCGCTCTTTCGAGGTCTTCGCCATCTGCTTCAACGCCCATAAAATCTGCTTCGGAGAAGCATCATCACTGAGAAGCAACTCAACGGCCTTGCGGTCGTCTTCGTATAACGCGCGGCCACCCAAAAGGAACGACTCGTACTCTTTCCGGGGCGCTTCCAAGGCCACCATGAGAGCCTGGTAATTAGGGTCGCCGCTCATGTTCTTGCGCCACCAGTTCAACGGCTTGTTGAAGGCTGGGGTGCCGCTCAACTGGATGTTACCGAGAACATCATGCGCTTCGCCCGCGTGCTCCAGGAACATCCCGAATGACGACAGATTTTCTCCGACCTTGCCCGTCGTGTACAGGTTCTCCATGTTGATCTTGCGCTGGATGTCGCTGGTACTAAAGTTCGGGTTTAATTCCTTAGCCCGCGCATACACCCTCAATCTCGCGCCGCCCATCATGGAAGTAACATCCCGCAGAGCAGTCAGATCGCCAGACGCGAGCGAGCGCGCGGTTTCTTCAATCGCCTTATCCTCTTCCGTTTTTGTGGGAGTCTGTTTTGATGCGAAGGCAATTTGCAACTGCCGTTTCTGCATCGTGTCGAGAATCCTCTTAGCTTCTAATGCTTTCGAGGTTGGCTTGCCATCGGGACCAACTTCCAGGGACTCGGCCGTAAGCTGCTCCACCGTACGGTTCTTTTCCTCGCCGGACGGCTTGTTCGCCGCGTTGATCTCCTTCTTGTCCGAAGCCAAAATAGAGCCGAGTGGTGGATCAATCGGGACTTTGTTCCTGGTGTAAATCTGCTGTTTGCCATCCACCGTCTTGACCATCACCGGGAGAGTGGCCCCATTCGCTAGTTCTAATACGTCGGGCTTATAATGCCCCTCGATGTCTGGACGGACCCCAAAATGCGCCGAAATTTTTGCTTGTTTGCCCTCCTCTGACTCGTCACTTTTCCGAATCCGGTCTATAAATTCTGCATCATACTGGTCGTTCGCCTGTTTTGCTGCTAGATTGGCGGTGTTCTGAGCAGAGTACAGCCTAATCTGTTTTTGGATGTCGAGTTCATCCTCCTGCGTTTTCTTCTGTTTCTCGTAGTCAAGTTTCTGCTGATCCAACTGCTCCCGGCTGGGGAACAACTGCATCCCGGCGCCTGTGGGTCGCTCCTCGGCCTCCTCTTTCGCGGGGGTACCCTGGGCGGGCTTACGGCCGGCGCTCAGAACGTGCGGCTTCAGGAGTTCAAAGATCGGCTGCGCCTGCTTGTTCCCCTTCTCTAATAGCTGCCAAGCCAGTGTCCTGATTTTGGGATCTTGCTGGTCATCGCTCGCAAGCATCCATAGACCCTTGCTTTGGGTAAGTTCCTCCTGCATCTTTTTCTGGAACTTTTGCCGCATTAACTGGCCAAGCATTCCCATAGATCACCTCACTTGCTACGGCGTTTCGGCGCGCGCTTGCGGTAGGCCTTGGCTTGGCGGCGGTTCAGCACGGCCTCGCCAGAGTGCAGCTTGTAGATGCCCGTCTTTGGCACTCGCCGCGTGCCACGCTTTAAAAATCCCTGGATGGGGCTGTCGGAGCCACTGCTGGGGGTGGGCCGCTCGCTAGCGTCTTCCTTGGAAGGCGTGCCGCCTTTGTTCGATTGCCCCTTCAGCTTCCGGCGTTTCTTGGACTGTATCGGCTGTGCGCTGATCGGGCTGGGAACGTAACTGCCGTAATCATCATCCATGCTGCACCTCAATCAAAACTGAAAAAGCTCAGAACGGACTCCAGGCCTGATGTCAGATTGCTCCAGTTCGACATATCCTGCGACACGTTCTGCCCACGCCGTGCGAGCAGCCCCCCCAAAGCCTGGAACAACTGCTCGTCGCCCATGTGGGATTCCTGGATCCCCAATCCCGCGACCTCCCTCGCGATCTGCGCCTCGCCCGCCGCCGCCTGCGGACGGAGCTTCTGCAGCAGCGCCGCCACGTCGCCCGCCTGCTTGAACTCGCTCTCCGCAACCGCTTCGTTCGTGCCGCCGCCGCGCTGGCCCGCCGCAAGCTGCTTCCTCCGCGCCCGGTACTGCGACAGGATGTCGGACTTCTCCGGGGCGATTGCGGACTCCATTTCGGCCTTGTTGCCGCTCAAAATGTCGCTATAGTACGACATCGGCGCTTTGAGGCCCTGCAAGCCCTGTGCGAGGATGTTTTGGCCCTGTCCGAAAGTTTGTGAGCCCGCCGCCCCGAGGGAGTTTGTCATGCTCCGCAGGTATTGAGTAAGGCTGTCGCCGCTGATCGGCTCCGGGGCGAGGCTAAACGCATTGGTGCTCATACTGCCCTCACATATCCCACAGTTGCAGGTTCAGAACCGCCGTCCCGCTGACCGTCTGTGCCCACATCGACCCGAAGTACACCGCGTTGACGGTCGCGCGCATGGTCTCCCCATACCCTCCGGCGGCACCCAGCGTCATGCCCTTCTGCACGACACTGCCCGAGGGCGTAGTCTGCGTCAGCGTCTGCCCGACGTTGCCGTTGCCGAAGCGCACCTGGGCGCCGCTGGAAACCTCCGGGTCCAACTGAATCGTCACCTCGCGGAAAATCGTCGCAAACGACCCCGCCGTGTAGCCAAGGATCTGCTCGACGATGGGTGCCAGTTGCCGCGCCGTGCCGTCCACCAAGATGCTCACCGCCGTGTAACCGCTGCGCCGCGGCATATTTTGCAAGGACATCTAACGCCTCCTGACTGATTCTACACCCGTTTCCCGCTTACGCGACCACCCCATAATGCGTGACCCCATCGTAAACGAAAGTGAAAAATTCCCCAAACCCCAACCCCCAAGCAGCCGACTGCACTGCATATGTCAGACCGTCCGTCGCGTGCTGCGCCCCGTAGGTTCCATCGAGATTTTTGGTCGGCAACGTGTACGTGTCCGGCGGGTTGGGAGTATTCCAGTTGTCGGGGGCACCGATTGGGCCGGGGCAAAAGAATATCTGCGTGCTGCTGGCAACCGTCCCCGTGACATCCTTGTCCATCGTCACCGTGGTGGAGTCGAAGTCTTTCACCCTGGCCCCAGTGGCAATATTCGTCCCCGCCAGGGACATCCCCTTAGATACCCCGGTTGTCGAAGCGAAGTGTAGCACCGCGCCGGAAGTCGTCGATCCGTTAGTGGTCAGCATCGTTGCGGCGGCGGCGTGGCTGTGGATTGCAAAAATTCCCCCGCCGCGGTAGATAAAATCTGTCCCGCCGGTATCCGCGCGGAGCTGGACCGTGACTGTCTGGTTAGCGACCGCGCTTGATCCTGTGTTGTAAATCGGCATGATGCCTCCTTTTATTGCCAACTTCCCTTGAATACACCATTGAATGTTGAAGATGCGGTTTGCCCGCTGCCAGAAAAAGCGAGAACCCCGTTCGCGCTCGAAGTTACTGCACCAGAGGAACCAGTGGCAGCGACGGTTACATCCCCACCGGAAACGGTGACGTAGTAGGTCGTGCTTGGCGTCAGCCCGGCCAAGTAGTGGCTCACCGTTGCTCCCCCCTGCGTAAAAGTATAAGTGATTGGTAGAACGGGAGCAGGCGGCGTGCAGGTGTTGTTGGAACAGTTGCCCGAACCAATCTGCGAGTTTTGGAATCCGGCAACCGTGTCAGTGCCAACCTGCACCATGTCAGCATGAGTGGCCGTCAGCGGAGTTAGAGTTGCCGTATCCGATGCGCTGAGGCTGGCATCTAGCGCCGTAAGCCAATTCTGTGAATCCTCAACCGGTGCGCCGGCGGTCTGGCACCACGTTGCATTTGTCGTGCAGTCGCGGTTGTCGTGAATCTGGAGTTCATAGACGATCCCGCCGCCCACAATCTGTCCCACGCCGTACATCAGGTCGCGGAGGATTGCCGGCGGCGTTGCGGGCTTGATTGTCGTGATGGCTCCGTTGAACTTCTGAATCGTGCCGGCAGCGCCGCAGGCCCCCACCGCTGTCGAGTTGTTCAGCGTCATCGTGGTCAGGTCGGTGGCCGTGCCCGTGTTGGGCACCGTCACCATCCAGTTGCCATTGAGGCTGGCGCAGGCGCCCGTCGCCCCAGCAATGTTCACCGAGAAGTTGGTGTTGAGGTAATGCGGCGCCGAGGTAGTCACCGTGACCGGCGTTGTATTCGCGATGCTGGCGATGCTCACTTCCGGCATCTCAACGTACCACTGCCGCATCCCGGCCGTAACTTGGCCGCCGGTCGTCACCTCAACCGGCTTCGGGCCTGTGTGCCAGGGGATCACCTGATGCCCCCAGACATTCCCGGTGGCCGTGCCACCCGTAAGAGGCGCGCTGATCGGGGTTGTCAGCCCGTTGAGGGCAAACTGGTTGCTGTCTAAGGCAGTGATCGTGTAGGTGTTGTTGTTGACCGTGCTGTTGGCGAAACCCGTCAGTTTGACTTGCATCCCCGAGTGGAACGCATGGTTCGCCGCGACGACGCGAACAGGGTTTCCATTGCCGTCCGCATCCACCAGTGATGCCGCTGTGACGGCTCGTTGGTTGTAGTGCGGATTCCGCGTCCGGTCGTAGACCAGGAACACCTTGGGACGCAGATACAACACCTCGCGCTGATAGCCCAGGACGCTGGTGTATTGTGGCTCAGCAAAGCTGCTGTAGGAGTCGGCATACAGCGCCTCCAGCCCCACACCGCGGGCATAAGCATAGTTCGAGGTGTTCTCTAGCAGATCAATCCGCGCCGGGTTAGCTGACGCAAAAGGTGTGCCTGCAACGAGCCACTGGGTGCTCGTGCCAGCGCTAGCAATGACCAGTGCCGTCCCCGTTGTGGGGATGCCCGTGCCATATTGCGGGGCTGCCACAATGCCGAAAGTTCCGGCCCCCGCGTTCCAGTTGATGACGGCGTATTGCACTCCTCTCACCAGACTGGCCGTTGGCCCAGAACTTCCAGACAGATAATATGTGGGGGCTGTACCTCCCGTTGCCCAACTAAACTCCGCGATCTCGCCATTGCTCAGGGTTTGCCCCCCGGTCAGCGTGATCGTAGCCGATCCAGGCGTAACGCTGTAAGCCATTCCTGGCGTGTATGGAGTATCCGGCCCCGTGCTCACGGGGGGTTCCGCAATACCAGGAGCTATATAGGTTGAGTTGGTAAACTGCGCCCAGCGGTTGCTCTGCCACGGAGTTCCGCCCCAAGCGAAGATAACCGTTGCCCCGTTAGCAACACCCGTGCTAGTCACGCTCTGGTCAATAGTGACAGTCGTGGATGTGACAGCTAGCACGAAAGAATTGGGAGTATCAAATGCAGCATACTCAGAAGAACTTCCAATCGGGATGTTTGTCCCGAGGGCCACCATTCCGGGGACCACCCCAGCCGTCGAGGCAAAGTGCAATACGGCCCCACTTGCTGTCGCGGCATTTGTGGTTAGGCTGACTGAATCCACACCGGCTGTCGTGCTGGGGTTACCGGGGCTCAACATCAAGGAGTAGATCCCGCCGCCCCAAGAGAAATCCGTTGCATTCTTCTGGCTAGCGCAATTCTGAGCATTCGTCAGCATAGCCGCCCCGGCGCCAGCAGAACTCGCAGGGAAATTACGGATACACTCTGCTGCGGGATGCGAGAGAAGCGTGTTTGACCCCCGTTGGAGCATGATCGACCCAGCGTGGTCATACTCATCGTGCCCGTTGCCAATATCGAAGACCGGGGGGCCAGCCCGGAAACTCAGGTAGGCCGCGCTGCTAGTCCAGTCACTCCGCATGTAGACGTGACCGTAGCCGCCCGCCGGATTCGCCATGTTCCCCAGAACGGTTGTCTCGCTAGACCAGTTCGTCTGCGTTCCGTTCGGGTCCCAGAATACAAAGTCCGGGGTGATACTGAACTGGGTCATGAGCTGCTGGTTGAACCACCTGTACTGATTCTTGAGTGGGTTGTTGGTCAGGTCGGCTAAGTACTGCATGATGAAGTTCGGGCCAGAACAGTTTACGCAGGATGGGGCAGCCCCGGTGTAGTTGTACACCGACCCACGCTGGAGCATTGACTGCATGTTCGGTTCCAGGTTGTGGCGGAAGTACTCCAGCCCGGCCATCCACGAAAACGGCTGCGTGGAATTGTTGATGAGGTCGTCTCCGAGGGCGGTGTAGTTCGAGATCAGCGTCAGCGCGATGTTGTACCAGGACAGCCCGGCGTAGTTGAAGCTGTCCATCATGTTGCCATCAGCGCCGAGCCAGTGAGCAGAGAAGGGCTGATCGACCGCCAAGTGCATCTGATTGCGCCAGTAGTTGTACCAGACCTGCCCGCGAGGATCATCGTAATAGGCCGCGATCCCAACTAACCCCAGCCCTGCATAATGACCCCAATGGTAGTTGCTGCCTGTCTGGTTATAGGTTCCAAGATCCCCGTAGTTGCCCCCGCCATTAGAGCCCCGGTAGTAATCGACCAACTGCTCTTTCGTCCAGCCGTCCATCGAGTCCAAGACTTGTGCGCGAAGGGTGGTAAAGCCGCTAGGATCAGCCTGTGGATAAGTCCCGGCAGCCGTCACCGTCGAGTCGATCCAGGGGTTCGTGCTGGCATCCCAAGCCGTTCCTCCCGATGTGAAGAGTGCTTTGACTCCAGCCGGTTCCTGCGCCGCCAAGTAATTCAACGCTCCAGCCGGGGAATACCCCAAGAGGGGCCTCAGCCAGTCGTATAGCAGAGCCATCCCTGGCATGAAATTGCGGTCAGGGAAGCCGTTGTCGTGGTCGGGCTCCCAATTATAGTTCTGCCCGCTGCCTACGGCCCAAGCCGGGCTACCATTGTTGTAGGTCACGCCCTGATTGGGAACGATGCAGAATGGCGTGCCGGCGGCGTCTGAATCAAGTGGGAAGCCGTAATAGTCGGCGCTTCGATCTGCATCGACGTAAACGGTGACCCCATTAAGAGCCGTAGCGAGTGGCCCCACAATCCCAGTGAATGTCAGCGCCGAATGGCTGGCCAAGTCCTGGCCGAGAGCGATACCAGCGAAGAGTTGCCCTTGGCCAACGGGGCATGAAGTCACAGCAACATCGGTAATAGCTGCTCCCGAAAGGACGTTACCAATGACATTGTGATCCAAGGTGACGCTCACGCCTGCGACCTTGCTTTGCACCTTCGTCCCGGCGGGGATGTTCGTTCCAACGGCATAGTCTCCGACGGTGAAGTTGTCGGTGTTGGAGGCGCTTCCGCTGGTCCCCGAGAAATAGAGAACAGCCGATCCGGAGTTGGTTTGCGCCGATGTCAACGAAAGCGGGGCATAAGAGTCTACACTCCCCCAGATATTGAAATTCCAAGTATTGTTTCTGTTGGCTGGGCCAATCCCAAGACCACCCACAGGACGGGAGGTTAGCCCGTGCCAATCGGTGGGTGGAGAGGCTGGTGTGAACCACGCGAACGGCGGCGTGAACTTGTTCAGCAGCTTGACAGCCTGCATCCCAGCTAGGATGCCATACTGCTGCGGTGTGAGGGAGACTCCGTTCCAGGTGTAGCTCCAGCCGGAGGGTGTAACGTCGCCGTCTTTTAGGGTCAGGTAGCAGACCCCGACGTTGTACGCCATCGTGTAGGCATCGCCACCTTCGAAGTAGTCGGTATTCGAGCCAACCCACATATACCCGCCTAAGCCGTTGCCTCGGCCATCAGGGCCGGCTTCCATTGCGGCATAGATCGGCGGCAACCCGTCGGGCGTGCCGGGAGTGTACTGGACCGCCCAATCGCAACCATGCGCTCCGCCCCCAGGATTCCGAAATGCTTGCCAAGCCGCGCTGTTCGATGCTGCGCGAGACTTCATCGCGGCGATCTGGGTTGAGGTCATCAGCATCGTTGGGCCACTAGGCCCTACAGCAATCGTTAGGCCAGATGTCGTCCCACCCGAGTCTTGCACGGTGATGGTGTGCATCCCGTAGGAGGTGATAAGCCCGGAGGTCACGGTTGCCGTCAGTTGGGTGGAACCCACATACGTCGTCGAAAGGGAGGTGGCATCCCAGTAAACCGTGGCGCCGGGCACGAAGTTAGCGCCGTTCACAGTGAGCGTGAACTGCGATCCTCCGGCGCTAGCTGTTGTCGGACTGATGCTTGAGAGCGTCGGGGCGTACACCGAGAAGTTGCTGGCAGCGGATGCCCCCGTCGAGCCTGTCACCGTGATACTGGCAGTTGTGGGCGAGGCGATAAGACCAGCGGTCACTACCGCGGTGAGTTGTGTTGTGCCCACGTAGCTCGTGGTAAGCGAAGTGGACCCCCACTTCACCACATCCCCAGAAACAAAAGAAGTGCCATTCACGGTCAGGGTGAATTGCGCGCCGCCGGCCGACGCTGAAGTTGGGCTAAAGCTAGTGATCGCTGGGCCGACAATCGTAAACGTCACTGCTGGGCTGGACGTGCCCGCTGTCTCCTGGACTGTGATACCAGCCGTCCCACCACTCGCAATTAAATCCGCCGTCACCGTGGCTGTCAGTTGTGTAGACCCGATATAGGTTGTAGCAAGCGCCGTCGCGTTCCAATACACCGTAGCATCCGCACTAAAGGCTGTTCCATTAACCGTGAGCGTGAACTGCGCGCCACCTGCTGCCGTCGAAGCCGGGCTGATGCTTCCGACAACCGGAGATGTCCCGACCTGCTGGGAGCCGACTGTTAAGTAGCTCCCCATGCTAAGGAGTTCGTTGCTGGTAGTGGCAATCCAAGCGGCAGAACGGTTGGTGTTGGAAATCCTGACTTCCTGCAACTTTCCGTTTAAGTAACCGCTGCCGGGTCGCGCGCCGATGGATAGCAGACTGGAAGTAGACACCAAATTCTCACACGAGCCATTCGACCCATCCTGTGTGCCGTTGACATACACATAGGTCGCGCAATTCTGCTGCACGCCCGCGATGTGATACCATGTGGCGGCTGTGAGCGTTGTAGCTCCGGCAAGAGAATCCACCCCCACTGATTCATTGCCTGTAATCATGCCCGTTGGGTTGCCGCCGAACATGTACTGCCACGCCGGGTCCCATTTCGCCACGATTTCAGAACTGCCGCTTGTAATGTTCTCCAGTGCCTCGATGGTGATGGCTGTGCCGGTGATGTTGAGTGAGCCGCCAGCGCTCCCGGCAAGATATTGGCTGGATGCGGCTACGAATGAAGCAGCCCCACCGTTCAGGCCGGTCGTCAAGCTGACCCCACCGGAATTGGTCACGACATTCCCATTGGATGTAGAGTCCACGATGGAGAGAGAGCTAATCCCCCCGAGATGGAATACGGCTGCATAGTAACTGTCCCAGGCCGCGCCCACGGAACCGCCCTGGTAGCTTGTAATCCCTGGGTTGCCGTACAGAATGTAGAATATCCAATCAGATGAGTTCGACAGATTAGGATTCAGAACACAGGCATTCACTTTGCCATTTGTGGCGTCCCAGGCGGCAAGCTCAAAACTGTACGAGCTGGTCCCGCTGGAGTTGGGAGAGAATGTTAGATCGGCAGGAACGGTTGCCCCGTTGAAGACAACGCTCGCTCCGATCTTTCCGCCGTTCTCCACGCTCTTGAAATCCGCATTGGACAACTGGAAGCAGACCGTGTGATTGGTTAGAGAGCTTCCGCCACTGACCATCCCGTGCGCGATTGTAATCTGGCGGTAATAGCCGAAGCTAGAGGCCCACACCGGGCTAGAGAGTATGGCGAGAAGTAGAAGAAATTTCTTCACGGTTTTAGTTCGATATGACAACTTTGTGCCTTGCTCCGCCGCCACCGCCCTGCTCGGCGCCCTGTGTCACATATGTTGCGTAATTGGCAAGGTTGTTATAGTTGGTCGCGATCTCCCCGGCGCTGAGATTGGTGGAGATGAACCGCATTTCAGCAACAACTCCGGCAGAGCCGGTTCCCCCGTTCCACTGGCCGATATATGCCGCATCCGAGCTCGTATCTACTGTTCCACTGCCGCAACCAAGAGTAGAATCTGAAGCCCCATCCACGTAAAGCGCTTGGCCGCCACCGGCTTTCACACCATCAATCTGGTGAAGGGTCGAAGAAGGAGAAAGTGTAGCGGTTCCAGTTTGTATGTAAGGTGTCCCGTCTTCTGCAGTAACCCACCAAGGATGTCCGGCGGTGTTGAGAGTGAGGGCGTAGTTGTATGTCCCGCCCCACTTGTCTACTATGTTGTTTCCTTGTGTGGTGGAGTTAGCCCAAGCCTCCACCGTCATGTTTGCATAGTGCAGGCTTAGCCCGGTTCCGGCAACAGACATGTACGAACTCGTATCAAAACTTGCAGCTCCGCCCATAGGCCCGGCGGCTTCGACTCCGCCGCTGTTTGTCCAGGTATTACCGTGACTAGTAGAATCCACAAGTGAAACGGATCCGTCGCCCTTGGGTGCAAAGTGATAAACTGCCACATACGTTGCGGCCCAAACATCCCCCACGCTACCACCCTGGTAAGTTGTCACAGAGGCGTCGTTGTAGGCTGCATAGAATACCCAATCGTTTGTGTGGGATAGGGTTGGGTTTTTAACCCACGAGTAGACACAGCCTCCGGCCTGATCCCAGTAAACATGCTCGTATTTGTAGGGCGAAGTCCCGTCCGAATTTGGTGAGTATACAAAATCTGCGGGGACTATCTGACCATTGAACACAGCGCTGTGCTGGATGTGGCCCCCGCTTTTGAATTGATCCCCGCAGGCCTTAATGCCAACAGCCTTGTCGGTCAAATCCGAACCGCCCGACACCATGCCATGAGCGACGGTGATCTGGACATGGTTCGCGTATGCCCCGAACGCCGGGAGACAAAGCGCCAGAAAGAAGAGAAGCCGTTTCATGCTAGTCCACCGTGTAATCAATACTGCACGCCAAGGTTGTTGCAGTGCCCGTATTCGTCCCAATATGCACCGTAACCGGCGCATGCGCAGCCACCGCGCAGGAGGTTGTGCCTCCGCACTGAGAGTTCCCATTCAGGAAAGTGCTCGTAGTGACTGTGTTGATGTCGCCTGCCGTTACTGTCATATCCGTCCCCAGCAAAGAGTAGGTTGCCTTAACGAGATTGACAACAATCGAGGTGGCTCCTGTTTGACCGCAACTCACTTTGGTTAGGTGGATTGCTGTTGCCGGATTCAGGACGGTGATTAGCCCGTCATCCCCAACTACCGGAGCGATATCAGTGAAAACGACCGTGCGCGTCACATGAGCGGTTGGGATGTCTTGAGTAATCAGAGCAGATGAGGAAATCACATGGGAGGCGTTGTCGTGGAGAAGCTGAGTACCGTTCGTATTCACCGTCCCGCCGGCAGAGGACAGATCGACATTGGTTCCGCCTGCCGCCAACCCAAGCGTTCCGCTAATGTCGCCCATCGCGGGCTGTGTGCGTTGCTGCGTCCCAGTATTGTCCACGTAGAAGACCCATTTATGATCCGAACCAGGAGCTGCGAGAGGGACTACATCTGTTGCCACCACGGTCGTCCCGCTCCCAAGGCAGAACTGCGGGATGTGATTAGCGGAAGAGAAGAACCAAGTGTCGTAGGTTTGGGTTCCGGGACAAGCCGAGCCGAGAGTCTGTTCCCCACCACTCGCAGAAAGCGCCGTAGCCCCTGTCCCGAAGCTAGCTGCCCTCATCGGCCCGGTGATGGTCAAGGCGTGAGTCCCGGTCACATAGTTGAAGTTGGTCGCATCCTGAAGGAACGTAGTCCCATTGCCAAATGGAACCGCCGTAGAGGCCGGGACAAAACTTGTTCCCCAAGCACTTGAGCCTCCATACAATGCGAAACCAGCCCCACCGGGCCATGTCATAGAACCGCTGCCGGTTACGACCGTCCACGCGTTACTCTGGCAGGTAATGACTTGTCCAGATGAATTGAGATACCCGTATGTGGTTGCAGTGCACGCGGCCCCGATCCCGCCGGGAGGAGTGCCCGCAATAAACACCCCTGGGTACCAGATTTGGCCTAGCGCCGCGGCAGCGAATAGAACGAAGAGAATCAGAGTTTTCATGATGTGCCTTCTTGTGTTCCTAATAGTTAGCATAGTTCTGGGGTAGAGTGACGGTCACGAACGCCGTGCCCGCTCCTAGTGTGACCGAAGACCCGCTGCTGTTTTGAATGACCAAGGTTACAGTGTCAGCTGCATTCACGTAGGCCGTGATGGTAGCACCTTGCAGGTCCAGACTGAACCCGGCTGTAACCTGGGAACCCAACTGGGCGCCGGTTACGGTTGTAGTAGTGGTGACTCGGGACCCGTTAGTAATCGTTCCCGGTGTCCAAGATTTGGCTCCTGAGAACTGCGGCCGGGATTCGGCAAACGTGCTGACTCCAGCGGGTATGGACTCCGGTGCGCCAGCGGTCGAACCCTGCCAGGAATTCCCAACTGATGTTACCCCAACAGAAGTGTAACCTCCCGCCGTTTCAACACGAAAACCATAGTATTGCGTTCCGGTGGCGGGGATGTCATTGTAAGCTGAGTTGTTGCTGAAGGTGCAGTAATCGCAACTCAAGCACCCTGAGCTGTAGGTCAGCGGGGCGGAGATAGGGGTATGCGGCGTAGATGCGCGCGCCGTAAAACCCGAGTAGGTCGAGGTAGGAGAGATTGTGATAAGCTGGCCATTGTCATAAGCAATGTTATTGGCTACAATACTGCCCTGTCCCCCAACGTCAATCCCTGGCCCTGACTGGCCATGGCAAATGTTTCCCTCGACTAAGTATGCGAACCCCCAAGTCTCGATGCACGATGCCGTGGAGTAAACCGGAGAACTCGCATCAGCAAAGATATGATTGTTGCGGATGATACTGTTTCTGTTGCGATAGTCACATTCCGTCACGATCCCAGATCCGTAATTCATGTCGTCGATGATGTTGCCTGAGATTTCAGAATCGATGACCGTCATGTCCATGTCTAGGCCGTAGAGGTAGTTATTTCGGAAGTAAGATTTCTGCACACCGGCGGAGAACGATATTCCTCCTCCTACTTGGATAATGAACGGAACCGGGCTGGTCTGCGTGGTGGTCGAAGGCGTGATAGTGATTGTTCCGGGAGGGCTGTTGATGGAAGACATGCTATACATTCCGCTGTTGATCCACATGCTCCCGCCGCCGGCAGAAATTCTCCAATCACCAAATGAGCATCCGCTCACCCGAGTCACAGTAGTCCCGGAGGTGGTAGCGGTCCCGGTACAGGTAGCCCAGGGGTTCGTGCGGCTGAAGACATTATGGTTGATGTCGTTGTTCGACCCGGCGCTAAGCCCTAACCCATGAAAATCCATATTTATGATTGCGCTGTCCTTGAGGGTAAAGTAGGTGCAACTGGCGCAGGCAACGGGGGCATACCCGGCGGTCACGGTCGGGGCGTTATTCTGGTCTATCGTGAGGTTGCTGATCGTGACATTGTTGATCGCCGAGCCAAGAATCAGGTCATGGTTCAAGGTAGCGTTCTTGAGCCTGATTATGGACGAATCCGTAGACTCCCCTTGCAGGTCCACGCAGCTCGCAAGGCTAATAGCAACCGTGCTCGCGGTGGTGCTCACCATGTAGACCCCAGGAGGGAAAAACACCGTTCCGCAGCCATTGGCGGCCACATAGGTGATGGCCGCGTTGATGGCGGTGGTGTCATCCGTGGTCGCGTCTCCCTTGGCGCCGTAGTCTTTCACGTTGTAGACAGTCGTATAGCTGCCCACATCCGCCAGAAGCGTGAAGGGTGTCAGCCCGGTGCCCGAGATTTGCACATCGACATGCTGGCCAGAGGGCGACAGGTAGAAGTACCAATGTCCCGTCGAATCGGCGGTGAACGGGTTGGAATGCAGCGTGCCACCGCTACTGTCGGAATAGATTGAGGCCAACGTCCCACCGCTGCCCGTGACGTAAACCGTGACCGTGCAGGATGGGTAGGAGCGCTGGACCGGCGTAGCGGCGGAAGACAGGTATCCGACTACATTGACGGCCTGCCCGCCCTTTTCGCACCAGCCCTGGATGCGCTGCCCGGCGGAGGCGGTCGCCAGCACCATCAGCCCCGCCAGAATCGCATTGAGAATTGACTTACGCCGCATGATTGGTTCCTTCCTACGCTAGGGTAAAACTCACAACCGCCATATCAGTATCATAAGGCCCAGCATTTGGATTCACGCAAAACCCAATAGAATCAGGAGTGAAGAAAGCCGAGAAATCAAAAGCCGTTGTTAGGTCCTTCCAATGAGCGCCGTCCATGGAAAATTGAAACAGCACATTGGATACAGAGGTGTACACTATACGCATCCATGCTATGCATGGAGGTTGGGTTGTCAATGAGGAAAAAATATCGCTACCTCCACTTGACACAGAAGTAAACTCCGACACGTAGTAACCAATTAAGTTACTGACGCTTACAAGTAAAAAGGTAACGGCTTTCCCCAGCGAGCTATCATAAAGGACAACCCCGCGCCCTTGATAGCCAAGGTTAAGAAATAGAGCAGAATAACCAACCGTCAGGGTCTTGGAACCGCTCAATGCCTGTTTCAAAATGCGCAAGTTGTTACCAGCGGCCGGTGCCGTGAGATATATACAAGCTGGATTTGAACTATCAAGCGTCGCGGTCCCTTGATTGACCCACGAAAAATCTGCCGCTACTGGCGGCGTGAAGGTCGGCATCCAAGGAAAACTTGCGCCGCCTCCAGAAACTGTAGCCCACACTACGTCGTAGGCTGTATTAGAATTCTTAGTCAAAGACTGCCCGGTTGTTCCCCCTGTAGGTATTCCTACTGGCAGCCCAGTAATGTTCGTAGCAGCAATGGTAGGTGCTCCTGTCCAAGATGTGTTGCCACTGCCGTCAGTCTGCAATATCTGATGATTCGAGCCTGCATTGAGCGGGAAAGTCCACGTCCAGGCGCCTGTTGCCGGATCGACTGTAACGATCAACGAGTGAGAAGTGCCAGGGAAAATGATCTCGCTGAATGTGCCAGAGCCTCCGAAGCCTGCGATGGCCACGGCGGTGATGCTGGAAATCACCCCATCCGGGCCGACGACAATCTGCGCCACGTCGGTGCTGTCGCCATAAGTGCCGGGGACAAGATCCTCGCCGCTCACTAGTGCCCAAGTACTAGTCTTGGCTGTGTAGCGATACAGTCGCCCGTTGTAGAAAACTACGGAGCCGTCGTAGGCCAGCGGGCTAGTACTGGATGGCAGTGCAGTGACGCTGGGAATCGTAGTCGGCTGCCCGGAGGAAGCCTTCCCAATGGCATTGGTCAGGTTCTGAGCTACGGTGGAGGGCGCAGCAGGAAGCGCCAGCGCCGCGGCGGTAGTAGCGGCTGCAGCGGCCTTCTGTGCCGCCAGTTCCTTTTGCAGGGAACCGACCTGCCGCGCCAGATCGTCCAGCCGACGGGCGGCGTCGGCCGGCAGCCCGAAGCCCTGGAACGACTTGTTGCCCAAGCCGCTCATACCATGCCTCCTGCGGAGCCTTGCTCGCCGAAGGGCCGCACAATCTGGAACGGGCTGTCGCTGCCCCAAGCTTTCACCAAAACCTCGAAATCCGGCTCGTACACGCGCACTGGGGCGCCGGTGACCGTCCAGCCGTACAGCATCCCCTTGTTGGGTGGGCAGGGCAAGTACAACTTCTGCAGGGCGCCGGTCAGTGCCACAACTAGGCTGAATGAGCCAAATTCGCACGCTGCGGCGATCACGCACGTCCCGCTACCCTGCACCAAGGGGCGCACCTCGCGCACGCTGTGGTAGCCCTGCAGGCCGTGGGAAGTGGGTTGTGGCGCGAACCGCGTCACCGATACCGGCACGAGCAGCGCCGTCAACTCGCAGCCATACAGCAGGCCCGGCCCGCTCCAGAAGAAATCGAGCGCCGCATTGACGTTGAAAATGCCGTAATCCGCTGGGTTGCTCATCGGCAGGCGGCTGACGCTGCGCGCGCCGGTTAGAATCTCCTGCAGGATCGCAGTTGACCAGTTGTCAGCTAGCAGTGTGACCGTGATCCCGTCGTCGGTCGCGGCCGCGTCGCAGTCAACAAACACGTCCTCTAGTTGCTTGGCCGCCCGGAAATCGCCGAACGTCGAAGCATTCCCGCGCACCTGGCACTCAATCGGCCCGCCGGTATCGGCCGCCAAATCGGCAAACTGTTGGATCGTCCCGTCCGCGCAGCCCACCAGGGTCACAATGCTGTCTCGGTCTTCGCTCTGCTGGTGCAGCGTCACCGCGGGGGTGTAGAGATCGGCCCACCAGCCGGGGTTCAGCAGGTTAATGGCCAGCGTGCGCGGATACGTGGTACTCATTTCTCACCTCGCCGGGGAGTCAGAAGCACGCGCTTGTCCAACGCTGCCGCTCTCTTCGCACACCCGCCGCAGGGCGAGATCCCCACGCTCTTAGTCACCCGAGCCACCGCAGTCCCCAGCCCCACTGGAGCTTTGAGACCAGGGATTCGCAATCGGATCTGGATGTGCTGGTTGACTTGTTCCATAAGTCTATCCCGAACAAGGAGCAGCCTGGAAAGTGACAATCATTGCCGTTTGGTAATTTACTAAACCCCACGGTTGCCCCCCGTAATACGCTGTGGCCTCATAGCCTCCTACCGTATTGATATTTGCGTAAGCCACGTCCATGCCACGCTCTATCTCTTCAACGCCTTCACTGGTTTCACCATACGTGATGGTTCCAGTCATGTCTGTCATGGCAGGGCTAACAGGGCCAGTCAAAACCCAATTTTGCACAAATTGGTTAAAGGAAGAGGCCCCCCAGTAAGGTGCGCCTGGAAGTGAAATGCCTGCTATTGCAATTACCAATTCGTTTGCTGCTGTTGTAGTGACCACCCCGGTTTCGGCATAGAAAGGCCCTCCGGTGTACATTTCGTTGTCTGTTCTATACGCAATCTGGTCTATCCCGTTCAGGCCGGCCCATTCCATTACTACAAAAGCAACAGATCCCAACTCCGATTGCATGTTGATCGTAACTGATTGCGGCTCGGCAACTCCAGCTACTTTGTAATAAACATTGCCCTTGAAACTTCCACCTTCTGTCTGTTGACCAGTTCCTAGCGCGTTTATCCACCCGAGACCATCGAGATTTGTTGAATCGAAATTGGCGCCTACGTTGTTCATGATGGCGAGCACCAGCATGTTCCCTACCGTCGGGACTGCCCCGAGGGTAGCCGTACCAGACGCCCCTCTGAACCCCGTCCCAACGGCGTATTGAGTCAGTGTCGCGCCCACCGTACAACAATTCGCCGTCAATGTCGCGTTTTCAGCGGGCATTGTGAACGTCGTTGAAGAGTCTGTCGGGCTGCTAATGCCGGACGTGTAATCTCCTGCCGCAGTCCACTCGGAGAAGGGCGGTGTGCACGTGGCCACAATTGGGACAACGGCCCCTTCCGCGTATGTGCCGCTACCCGTCCCGTTAATCACGGTCAAGGTGTAGGTGTTTCCAGGTGGCGGAGGAGGAGCTGGAGGTGGCGGAGATGGCGGAGACGGCGGAGATGGGATCGGCGGAGATGGCAGCTTTGAAGTCTGATAATCGAAGTATAGCCAGCCATTCTTGCAGTAGCACAGCCGCGGCGCCGGGTAAAGCATTGGCGGCTCGTAGCCGTTGACAGTCACGCCCGGCTGCCCCTCGTGCGGCAGGAATGGGTACAGATCGTCGCCCGACAGACTCTTGGCCGGCCCCAAGTCGGTGGCCATGATGCCGTTGCGCGACAGGAAGAAGATCAGCGGGCCGGTATCGAAGCACCACGGCACCAGCAGCCCGGCCCCGACGCTGGTTTCAGCAAACGAGTAGGGATTGGCCGCGTTCCCAGTCGTAGTCCCGGCGAAAAAGCGATTCGCAGTCATGGCCACGACGTAGCCGTTCCAGGTGCAAATACCCATGCCCGGCTCGGCGCTGCTGGTCAGGTCGATGAAGTTAGAGGTGTTGGCCGTCTCCGGGTTGGTGCGGTTTGTGAAATACACCCGCCCTGGGTTGATCGGGTCGCCCCAAGCAAAGAAGGTTTCGTCATACGGCCCCGTCAGGTAGGGCAGCGGATTGCCGTAAGTAGTTGGGCTGTTGATCTGGAACGGAACTCCAGTTGCCGTGTCGATGTTGTCCTCTACCTGGAACGTGTTCGCGCCCGGCGCCCCGCGAATCACCGTCGCCACGCCGTTGATGAGCACTTCAGTCCCGATGCACAGATTGGCAGGGATCGCCACCGAAGTGCTGAAAACGGTTGTGCCGACGACCGAGCAGGTGCCGGTGATCGGGTTCTGCTGCACCGGCCAGGGCTGGAAGTCCACTTGCTCGATCTGGTCGCCCAGTTGCGCGTCGGCGTAGTTGTCGGCGTAACTCCAGGTAGTCCCGGTATTGGGGATCGATGTGGCATACACCGGCGTGCCGTTGACGCTGGCTCCGACTCGCGCGATGTCTACCGTATCCACCTGCAGGTCCGTGCTACACGCCCCCGTCACTACCACCGGCATCCGCTCGGGGAACAGGCCACCTCGGTTGAGCGGACTCCAGGTACTCTGTGCGCCGGTGATAGTGGAGCGATAGCGGTAGCAATACTTGATCGGGTTGTCGGGATAGATCGATCCGGGGCAATTGGGGCCGTAGGTGCCGCCAATCCACCACGAATCGGCCGACATATTCACTGCCGCGCTGCAGGTCACTTCAACGCGAATAGCGGCGATGTTGGCCAGGGTGCGCGTCACGTCGGTGCCGACACGATTAGCCAGCAGCGTGGAAATCGGGATGAAGACTTCGCTCCATGCGCCGGAGCCGGTGGCTAGTTGCGTGCCGCCGGAGATGCCGCCCGCTGCCGCAATCTGGGCCTGCAGAGAAGCGATCTGCTGTGTGAGTTGGGTTGTCGGTAGACCTTCGGCGGCCATTTGTGCTTGCGCTAGCTGAATCTGTTGTACCGCCGAAGTCATCTGCGCCAGTTGCGCCGAAGTCACCTGCTGCGTCAGGGCGCCTTGCTGCGCCGCCAGCAGGCTTTGTGAGCCGGTCGAAGCCGCTTGCAGCACATTGGAAGTGATTTCCGCCCAGTAGTAGTTGTGCAGGAAGTCGTTGCTGACCCCATCCACGTCCAGCAAGATTCGCACCATCAGCAGATTCCCCGGCGTGTCGAAAGCCAAGCTGATGTGCATCCAATCGTCGGCGGTGATAGGGCGGTTGTTGATTTGCGACAGGTCCAAGGCGATGGTTTCGCTGATCGTGCCCACTTCGTTGGTGCTGCTGGTGGGCGTGAACAGCGCCGTAACGCAGCCGCCGGTGACGCTTTCCGCCGCGAGGTGGTTGGCTGTCAGGTACATCCGTGCGCTATCGTAAAACGCTACTGCTTCCGCCGCAGCGTGCGCGCCGGATGTCGAGCAGCGGAAACTGACGGCGTTATCTTCGCCCAAGGCTACAGAAAGCACCCGCACGAACTCGCTGCCCATCTGCACCAGCGAATCGCGGTCGAGCAGCGCGGTATTCGAGGTCAGCACGACGCAGCACGCGCCAGTCGTGCCCGAATCGTACTGGATAGCGGCAATCGTGGTGGCGTTGGTCGCGGCGGCCGGGATCATGTCGCTGATGACCGCCACCTCGGTGCCGATGCCGATCAGCGCACCCTTGGTCAACCAGTCCGTGGTGAGCGAACTGAAGGCCACACAAGCCCAGCCGGTGGTGCTGGAGTCGTACAGCACGGCGGCGGTAGTGGTCCCGGTCGGCACGCGCAAGGCGTCGGCGGGCGTTCCCGCAATCTCGCCCGCAGTCCATTCGGCAGCGGAATCGAAGTTATCCACCACTGAGTACAGTGGCGACCCCAGTTCGGCATCCGGCGGGCTGCCCGGCGGCGGCGTGCCCACGGCGAAACGCGTCCTATCGGCAGCTCGCACTTTGCTATAGCGCGCGCTGTCCGCCACGTACAAGAACGGTTGCACCGCCGCCAGCGGTTGGTAGGAAGCAAAAGTCAGCGGATTGCCGCTGTAGCCCGTGTCTGCCAGGACATTGCCCAGATACAGGTTGTAGCCCGCGCCGGAGAAAGTGTAGTTCACTCCGTTTGCGTTGAAGCCTCGCAGGCTGTGGATGGGATACGAGGAAGGGGCCAAGAACGGGGCGATGGCGGGTCGGATGCCCAGCGCTCCGTCTTGCGTCGGACGCACGTTGGTGCCGATGGCCAAGCGGTCGTCTGGCACGGCATCTATAGGGCAGTTGAGCTTGATGCCCTTCTGGGTGAAACGGCTTTGCTGACGCTTGTAGTCCATCAGGCCGTCTCCTCCGCCGGGGCCAGTTCATACGGTGTCTGCTGGTTTTCGAGCATCGTGACGGCCCGCAGGTTCTTCCAGTTGATGGCTTCGGCGCGCTCGCGCGAGGCATACGACTCGGCCACTTCCAGGAAGGAGCGGTACATCCCCATCGTGCCTTCAAACTCCGGGCCGGCCAGTTTGAAGCAAGCGGCGTGCTGGGCATTGTCGAGCAGCGCCGTCACAATATCGTTGGCCACAGCGAAACTGGTAGTACTGGGAGCCACACTGGCTGGCGAATTGCCAATACAATCCAGCGCTATTTCGTACACCTCGTCCGGAAGCGGCACCACTGCCACCAGATTGCGACCTCCGAGCGCGATAGTCTGCGGCGAGCCGGGGGTTAGATTGCGCCAGCCAGGCTGCCAGTGGTCGAGATTGAACAACGTCGAGGGCAACTGCTGCAATCCCAGCGGCCACGCCTGCAGCACGCACGGGAAACTTTTCAGCACACCCAAGGCCGAATGGAAACGCTGCTGCGCGTAATCGGCGCGGCGGTAATCGCGCGACTGAGCATCCTGCCGCAACACCGCCGCCAGCACTCCCCAAGTCAAGGCCCAAGTGGAATCGTCGGGCAACGCCAGTGTGACCGGGGTTCCCGCACTGTAGGCATAGCCCTGCGAGACAGTCAGCAGAAGCGACAGCGCGCCTTCGGCCAGCGGCGGCGGGATGAACTGCAACTGCAGCGGCGGGGTCACATCCAGCGCGTAAGCCTGCGGCGTAGTGGGGTTCTGTTGCCAGTTGTTCGACCAGCCGTAGCCGCTGATGTCGTCGCTGCGGTCGAGTAGGCTCCACAGGCCGGATGCGGCATCCTGCCACTCAGCGCGGTGGATCTGGATTGTGGCCGGATTCAGTAGCACGCGCCCTTGCGGCGGCGGCGGGCCGGGCAGCGTCTCCTCGTCGGCCACCATCAGCCGCGTCTCACCCAGGATGCGGTCTGTCTGCTCGCCCAGGGCGGCGGCCACGGCGTCAATGCTGAACTGGCCTGTGTTGATGTAGTCCCCGGACCCCGCGTATTCCAAGAGGTGATAGCCCACCTGGGCCAGAATGTCAGTGTCAAGAACCGAATTCTGGATTGCCGGGGAGGCAATGGCCGATAGATCGTAGAAAGGAGTGCCGGCCACGGTGGTGAGTATTAAACGCTCCCGCCAGTATCCGGTGAGCACCTGGAACTCCCGAATGGCGCTGCGAACAAGATAGTCCAATTCGTTCTGGACCCAGTAATCCTTCGCCGACAGATTGATCCCCAGGCGCTGCGCGAGCAGCGTCGTCAGCGATGCGATACTGACTGGGATCGTTGACGGTATCGCCATTTCTCATCGCTTCGAAGACCGCTTAACCGACTTCTTCTTACCGCGGCGCTTGACCACCGAATTGGCTGCGCGGATGGCTTGTCCCTCCGAATAGCCCCGTTCCAACATGCTATTGGAGACGTGCGCCCACTGGCGTTTGCTTTTGGCAGACTTCGCCTTCCGCGTGTGCCGCCGCGCTGATTTTGCCGTCCACGGCATACCCTACGCCTTTATGCTGGTGCCGGTCGGGAAAGCGCCCTTGCGACCCTCTATCGACTGCACGTCTTCGGTCACTTGAAAAGTCACCGGGCCAGCCGGCGCCGGAATCGTTTTGACCGGCTCGGGCCGCTGCTGCATCGGTGTCATCAGTTCCGAACCGGACGGTGCACCCAGCGCCACGCCGTCCTTGATACCGGGGTGCTCGCCGCCCTTGCCACCATCGGCGTAAGGCCGCGAACCCATCGGAGAACTCAGATCATTTGCCATATTGGCTCCTTTCAACTCATCTTACGCTAGGATGTGCCTCTCTCCACGCGGTATCTTCCCTGTCGTGCTCTTCGAGCTTGCCTCGTATATGGGCTTGGTCCTGAAGAACTTGAATTTGAGTCGCCCGGATGCTCTCCACTTGAACCTGTAACGAGAGAAGGGCATTCGCATTCAAGTCAATCTTGGTGTTTAGAGATCCCCAACTTAGCGAGATTGCCGCGATGAGCATGACAATCGTGATGATGTGTCCCGCGTCGATTTTCCATTCAATTTGAGGCATATTTAAGTCCAGTAAAGAACGTGGCTTTGTAGGTAGTCGGCGTCAATCGGACCAGACAGATCCGGCCCGTGGCTCTCGTCGATCACCTTGCTGTCGAAAATCGCGTTGTCATTCTGCTGATCCCCTCGCAGCAGATCCACAAACTGTGCTTCCACCGTCCGCATTTTCTGGAGATGAAAGGCCTTCACCTTAATGTCCACATTCGGCTGATTGGCCACCAGGTCGTGCGCGTAGTATCTGGCGCGAGCCAGGATCGTCGCATCGCTGATCTGCTGCGGCAGCACGGCCGTAGGGGTCGCCGCCAAGTCGCCGTTAGTCATGTACTCCAGGATGTAGCCCAGGGCCTGCACCGGATGGCCTAGCCCCAACTCGAATCGCGGTCGCTGCTGCGTGTCGTTGGGGACGGTCACATAGTCCTTGCCCACTACCCACGTCGGCCAGCCGTAAGAAGTGCGCTGCGGGTCGCGCAGATCAAGTTCCTTCTGTGTGCGAAACATATTCTCGTAGCGGAAACGGTAGCCCGAGATAGGGTCCACAATCGACATCCAACGCTTGAAGTCGATGGCCGGCGCGGGCATGTAGGGCTGGTAGATCATGTACGATCCCCCGGCGCCGCCCGTCTCCGCATAGGGCCGGTCCAAGGTGATTGTGCTCGCGCCGTCGTAGACGATGATGTTGTAGATCGGTCCGCCGGTCACGCGGAATTGGCGCAGCGTGATCGGGCTTTGCGGAGCGGCGGGCAGCGCAATCGCCAGCCACAGCGCGGAGGCGGTGGCGTCGCCGACTACGGATGCAGAGAATTGGGTCGTGGTCACGTGCCCGCCATTGATTGGCGAGGGGGTGAACCACGACCCGTTGCCCTTGTTGAACGACCAGTCGCGCGAGTCGCGGATATCCTTGTAGGCCCGCTGGACAAGCGGCAGGCAAGCCAGCGGGTCAAGATCGGAGTGCCAGGACTTCAACTCCGCCGCAAGTTGCGCGAGTGTGCTCACGGCGTCTCACCCCGTGAGTGTGTTGATCCACAGTTTGACGTATTCGCCGCTGAGGTCGGTGCCCGTGACGGCTTCTGTGTAAGCGGTCTGCGACTGGCCGCCAGCAGTGCCGGTGACTAGCGCAATCCACTTCAGGACGTACTTAGCTTCGGAAACGCGGATCGGCAGCACCAGGTAGTTGCCCGTCCACGACACGGCAACCTCGATGCTGACGATCATCTTGACGCCGATAGTTGCCGCGGCTAGTGGGTCTCCGTTGGAGACGTTGCCGCCGGAAGCTACTGGCGTTGTCCCGACCCGCGTGTAACTCGACGGGCCGGTCCAAAGTCCTCGGCAATACGGTTCATTGCCGGACGGGGCAAGGGCGCGGGGAAAGGAAGAAAACGCCATACGTCCCTCCTTACACCACGTCGGGGATGCCGCGCAGCAGCACCAGGGTTGTGCCGCCGGTCGTCGGAGCGCCGAGCGCCACGCCGATCAGGGCCTTGAGAATGGTCGTAGTGACCGTCACGCCGTCGTTGGCGTTGAGCGCCAATCCCGAAGAGGCGTCCAGATACACCAGATCGCCGTCCACCGGGGTGCCGGTGAGCGTGGTGAACTTCACTTTCACTTTCCCCTTGGTCTGAATCCAGCCGTAGTACCCGGCTGTGATGACGTTCAGGAAGATGCCCGCAATGCGGCCCGTGCGCAGCGCCGAGTTGCCGTCCGTGGTGACAGTGTAGTTTTCGAAACAGGTCGTGAGCTGATCGTAGGCCCACACCGCCGGCCGGCCAACCGTCACTGCGGCCGAAGCGCTGGCGTACAGCCGCACGTACTGGAAGCAGCCGCCGTACAGCGTGCCAACCGCCGTGTCGTAGCGCACGCCGCCGGCATTGCCGTCCAGCCACACGCGCGCACCGAGTTGCGCGGCGTATGTCGCTGCACCGCTGATAGAAGCCTGGCCGCCGGCTACCGCGTCGTTGATGTCGTTCAGCGCCGGGTAGGTGGTCCTGGAAATCGCTTGAGAAGGCCCATTGGGCATGTTGAGTTTACTCCTTTTCTTTCTGAGGAGGCGCCTCAGCTAAGTCCTTACGCAGCAATCCCGTAGAACTGCTTTTGATGCCGCGGGCTGGTGCAAACCAGATTCAGCGCGGCATGGGTGCGCGCAACCACCTTGGTGGAATCCTGCGCCGGGTAGAAGCCCCACAGCCCGAACTGATAGCGCGGGCTGGCCGACAGCCGGAGCTGCCACTTGCGGGTATTGAACCAGCAGAAAACCTCGCCTACCGTGGCCACCGCAGTCGCCACCGGCAGGTTGGAGGCCGTGGCACAGCCGGACGGGACGGTGAAGGTCGAGGTCAGGTAATTGCCTAGCACCGGGTCGTTGACGCCGTAAACGGACGACGGGAAGTAGTCGTCGGGGAAGATGACCGCATCGTTCATCTTGACTCCGGTGACACCCCAGATGGCATCCTGCGCCGTGACCAGTTCGCCGCGCTGCAGCGGCTGGATCTTTTCCTTGATATAGGCGAAGGCGCGCTTGGTGGTCACGCCTAGGTCCGGCCGCTCGCGGCCGATTGAGGCATCCCAATAGCCTTCCTCCAGGACCGAGTACGTGATCGGCCCGCCCTTGGATGTGCCTGCCGCCGCAGTCGTCGAGTCGCCGCAGTAGCGGGGGATAGAGTTCAGCGTCGAGCCGATGGCGGCGTTGCGCGTCTGGCCGCCGTAGCTGGTGAAGTACGAGCCGTCCCAGCCGGGGGTGGCGCCGTCGTTCATGGCCTCAATCCAGCCATTGATGTCGTAAGGCCGCGTGCCCACGACGCCGGTGGTGGCGGAAGTCTGGCCATGCAGCGACATCGCAATCGCTACTTGCGCGCAGATGGAGTTCATCATGTTCGCCGTGTTGAGGCTCAACAGGCTGAACACGGCGTTTGGCCCGACGTTCATCACGTCGATGTTCTCCATGTACTCGGGGTAGATCGACACGTAATACTTCGGGTCGAACCGAGTGCCTGCGATTGTCTGCACCTTGTCCAGGTTGAACTGCGCGCCAATCCCGTAGGAGTTGGTCAGCAGCGGTGCATACAGGAATGTTTGCTGCATCGTCGAGCCACCGCCAAACGTCGCCAGACAGTGGTCTCGGATGTAAGCGAGAAAAGGTACGTCGTTGAAAAAATTATCCTGCACAACTGCCGGATAAATCTCATACAACGTAGTTGCGGATAGCTCGTCCAATGCCGGATCAGCCATGTTCTTTCCTCATTTAACCGTTCTGGCCGGACGGGCTTGCTGGCCTCGCTCGGCGGGTTTACGTCTCGCGCCGGGCCGCGCCCGACGCATATTTGCCTGACATCATCGCTTCGGTGGCGCGCTGCACCGCCTCGGCCATGTTCCGTGTCCGGTCGTTGCTGGTGTTCTTGTTGGCTGAGGCGGCGAAGATCGGGCTAGGCGCGGCCGGCACTCCGAAGGGCGCCGCCGCCCGCTTGCTCGCATCCTGCTCGAATTTGGTGCGCGCCCGTGCTTCGCCTTCGAGCCGGTAGCGTTCGGCCACGATCTCTTCTTCCTTCTGGGTGGCGCCGAACAGGTTATCCCAAACCTGGGTCGGCTTCTGGCGCAATTCCTTGGCCTTGCTCCAGACGGCTTTCATGTCCAGCGGCTTGTCGGGGAACAACTGCGCGTGCCTCACGGCAATGTCCTGAAACTCCAACTGCAGTTCCGGCAGCGCCTGGAACAATCCTTCCAGGTCGTCCATCCGCTTACCCAGAGCGGGATCAACGGCGGGCGGCTGCTGCACGGGTTCCGGCTTTCTGGTGGGCGCTGGACCGGGGGTATGATCCCCGAAAATCTCCTTGGTCAGCGGCACGCCATAGGTCGCTTCGGCGGTCTTGGCCCGCGCCAGCGCCTCGGCCAGCACCATGTCGGCGGCTTCGCGCTGCTTCTGGGCCTCCAAAAACTGCTCCGTCATGCGCGTCCGCTCGGTTTCCAGGCCGGCGGCCTGTTCGGCGACACGCTGTTTTTCTGCGGCCAGCTCGGCTTTGCCGAGGTTCATCTTGCGATCAAACTCGTTCTGGCGCAAACCATGCTCCAGCGAGTGCTGCAAGGCCGTGGCTATCTTTTCGTCCTTGATGATCTCTTCCGCCTTGGCCGGATCGACCCCGGCGGCTGTGAGTTCCTTAACGACGGTTTCGAATGGCATCTTTCAACTCCTTCCCTTGCGGGCTGCGGATACTACGGACTGCGCCAGCGCCTCGTGGGAAATCATCCCATTGCTCCGGTGGAGGGCTGGCTTTCCGACATGGAAGAACCAACGATTTCGACCAGCAGTTTGGTCAGGTTCCGTTTCAACTCCAGCACCGATTTCGATGCCGCCGGAAACTGTCTCGAAATCCCGTCAAGAGCGGTGCCTAGACCCTGGATCTGTACGCTGACAGCCTGGATCTGCTGGCGCCGCATCTGCTCCGCGTTGAGTTGCGCGGTGCTGGCCTCGTTCACGCCCAGCGCGGACTTGTAGTCCTGCAGGCCGGAACCGGACGGCGCTGCCTGGGGCTGCGGGGAGGCGAAGGGAGTTTGTGGGCTGGTCATAGAGTTGACACCAGCGGCTAACGCTTCGAGCCTCTCTTGCGGAGGGCTTTCTTCGCCGACTTCATCGGCGTGTTGAGTTTGGTCGCTTTGCTCATGTTTCGCACCACTGCGTTCGATTGGGGCGACTGCGCGCGGACGCCGCCGCCCCGCGTTTACCCTTGCTTCGGTAGGGGACCGAACCTGTTACGGTTCGCTCGTTCTACGCGGAGCAGGTTGGCCTACTTCTTGCCGCGCTTGTGGCCACGCTTCCGGCGATCACAAATAGTGTTCAGAGGGATCATCGAGGCAGCTCCTTTCCGGCAGCGGGCAAACAAAAACGGCGCCCCCGGCTTTCACCGGAAGCGCCGCTGTTTTCACAAACCCGTTGCGCTAATCCTTCAAACCTAGACTATGCCTGTATGTTTTGTTCTGTCAACCCCTTTCGGCGGTCTCCACGCGGCGCCGGGGCTGGAAAGGGCTTCGGGCGCACCTCCCAGACGATCCGCCCGGCGGGCGTTCCCTGGCTGAAATTGATCTCCAGTTTGCCGGTCAACTTGCGTTGCGCGATAGTCTGGATCGTCTCGCGCAGTTCGTGGGCTGAAAACAGCAGGCGAATCATGTTAACTCGTCTTAACGGTAGATCTTGTCCCTTGATCTTTTTGCGCAATCGAGGGCGGTTTGCGATTTACATTGGGCCGCCCCGGCCCGCCGCCATCGCCCTGCTGTCCCACGCTGAGGTCTTCCTGCAAGGCGTGCATCCATTCCTGCTCGACCTCCCACTTCTCTGGCTCGGTGACTGGAGGTTTGCCATTACGCATCGCGGGCAGTTCGCCCATATTGAGGCCCAAGCCCTTGCCAATGGTATGAGCCGAAACCGTAACGCCCGCCTTCTTAGCCTGCATCAGAATCAGGTTGCGTCCGATTCTCGACACCTGCGCCTGGCTGTACGGCTCAATCACATATGAAAGCTGTTTGATTGTCCAGCGCACCCGTTCCCACTGGGTGTAGATCGACGAGCCAGCGCGCGGATCTTCGCCCGGCAGATGCGAGGGGATGAGTTCGCCGGGACGAAAATCGATCATCTCCTGGACCGCGCCATCTTCGCCCAGCAGGTGGAACACCTTCTGCGAATCCCAGAATTGCAGCGCCAGCGGGTAGAACAGAGCGTCCAGTTCCTGCGTGGCGACCTCGCCGCCGCGGGCGATGTCCTGCACTACCGGGCCGGCCTGTTCCAGGATCTTTTCGATGGAATCGGCGCTGGGCACCTGCTTAGCCTTGGCCACCGCCATCAGATCCTTAACCACGCTCAGGTTGTCCAGATTCTCAAACAGCAGCGAGACGACCTGCAGAATCCACTGCGGGACGTCCCAATGCTGCACCGGCAGCAACGGCTCGATAGGGTTGCCCATGCCACTGCTGACTTCGACCGTCTGCCCTGGCTTGCGGGTGTTGATGCGCGCCATCGCCGTTTTGTCGATCAGGTTGGGGTCGTGCTTCAGCGGCGGCTGCAGGCGCACCAGCACGCTATCCACCACCGCCCGCAGAATCTGGTTGATGGCTTTCTGAATCCGCCAAGTATCCTGAACGATAGAGTGGCCCAGGTACTCCCAGGCGTAATCGTCGAAGCGCATCGGCACTAGCGGCACACGACCGTGCAGGAACGGGCTGGTGCCGTCCTTGAGGATGCAGGTATCGGTCCAGATCACCCGGCGCCGCAGCGGGAACAGGCGCGCATCGTCCTCGTCGGCGGGCTTCATAATCATCTTGCCCTGCAGGTCGCGCACGCCGGCCGGGATCATCTGCCCCACGAACGGCACTTCGTACTGCCAACTGGTCCCTGGATCGCCCATCGGGATGCGCCGCCCGGTGTTGTTTACGGAAGTGTCCATGATGTAGGTGGTGTAAACGTCCACCACCGGCATCTGGCGTCCGAAGGAGCGTTGTGGGGTGTCGAGGTTTCCCAGCACTCCATTGGGGTTGCCTACCGCGCGCTTCATGCGATCCCAAGCGCGGCCGATCCAACCCGGTACGCTACGTGAAGGCTCAATCTTATGCTGCAATGCGGGATAGGCCGCGAGCACCAGGTGCAGCGGCACCTCTTCGCAGACTGTGACGGCATACGCTTTCTGCAAATCGAAGTCCTCGGTCAGCATGACCGGAAGAACATCGGACGGGCCATGCACCTTGCAGGCGATTTCGCCGTCGCCGAACCCGTAGAAATTGTTGTCCCACCACAGTTCCAGATAGGCCGTGCCGAGACCACAGGCGTACTGGCAGCCTTGACGGTACTTGCGATCCTGCTTGGTGACGATCCACCACAGGTTTTTCATCTTGTTGAGCCGGTCCACACTGACTGCGGCCTCTTTCTTCTTCGTCACCGCCTGGCCGGCTGGCTTGAGGTTCGACACCGTGGCCACCAAATCGCGGAAATTGCGCTTGATGCGGTTGACGTGTACCGTGGAATAGCCGGTCAGTTTCTGCGGCATGTTGTCGCCCGACAGAATCTCGTAGGCGCGCGGCAACTCCGCCCAGGCGGGCTGTGATTCGATGAACGCGCGGCCCATGTCGCGCAGTTCCTTCATTCGCCCCAGTGTCAGTTCCTGGATGCCGTCTTTGTTGGCCAGCGTATCGAGGTACGACGGCGCTTCGTAAAGATCGCGGTCAAAAGGCATTTACTTTCTTCCTCTCCCAAGCCCGTCAGGTCCACGATAGGGTTCCCTGTTTGAGGCGTCGAATTCCAGCGCCTGCAGATAGAAGGCTCCGCGCCACTGGGGACGCGGTTTCTGGTTGTTTTGATCCATTGCGAAGCGGGCGAAGTCGCGTTGCGCCGGAGACATCGACTGCATCCGGTCACGCAGTGCCGAGCGACAGGCGGCTGTGTTTATCTCGCTGAGCCGGTCCTTGCCAATCTGTACCCGCTCCCATTTCTCGCGCTCCTCGCGTTCGATTTCGCGGACGATGCGGCGTTTCTCGTGCGTCTCCTGGACTTCGATGCGCTCGTATTCGGCGGGCATCTTGGCCCCGCGCTGACCGGGGAGGGTGTACGTTCCGTCAGGCCGCTTCCAGAACTCAGTCGGTTCCGGCGCCCAGTCCTCGCCCGTGCCGATAAACTCCAGTTGCACCTCGCAGGCGGCACAGCACAGATGCCTGTTTTTTCTGAACCAGTGCCGCCCTTCGTGCCCGCAGGCTTCGCAGACGTACAGCACGCGGTCGCTCATAACTCCGCCTCCATCTGGTCCAACGCGCCGGGGTGGGAGACGCTATACTGCGTCCCGAAAAATTCCGTTAGCCGGCTGGCGCCCGCCCGCTCCTCGCCCGGCAGGATGATCCGCGGCTCCTCGCGCGACCCCAGATTGGCGTCAATGTAGCGCAACGGGCCGTCAGATTGCCTCTTCTGGCGTAAGTAGCTGATACTCTGGGCCTTACCTGTCACTTCCAGAATGTGAAGCGACAGATAGATGATCCCCAGCGCCATGAAGCGGTCGTCCTTCTGGCCACTCTCGGCGCGCATGGCTTGCACGTCTTCGTCGCGGTGCAGGGCCTGCATCTCGCGCACAAACTCGGGGCTGTTGATGTCGATTTCTCCGTCGCGCAAAGCCTTCACCAGCAGGTCGATCAGCATGGGCCGCGACCAGCGGTTAGTGACGAAGCCGATACGCGTGGCGGTGCGTTCCGGTTTACGGCGGTCGTAGCGCCGCCAATCGTGGAAATTCGACCAGCCCCATTTCTTCAATTCAAGCTGCGTGATTTCGCCATTTAGCCCGGTTTCGATAGCGATCTTTGGCTGGCAAGTGCGCGCCCCTTGATAGAACAGCGCAAGGCAGTGCATCATTGGCGCTAAGTCCATGGCGTTCACGTAGTTGGAAGCGAACTCGCACACCTGACCGTCGCAGCGTTCTAAGTCTCCCTTGCGTAACCCTTCGATGACGGTGTTGTCCATGCCCACGCCGTCGCCGGTATCGACTCCGAACCCGTAAGTAGCGGTCTCTTCCGGCCACTCGAAAATCAGGACCTTCCCGTCCACGCTGGAAGTCTGCCAGCCTTCCCAGCGCAGCGGCACCAACTGGTACGGGCCGATTTCGAGTATCCGGCGCGAGGTGTCGCGGTCGCGCTCGTCGGCCTGCAATCGGCCGGGCAGGATGCTTTGCGCGGCGCGGAAGCCGAACACGCCCACCGGCTCCTCGCAGGAGTGGTTGTAATCCGAAATCGTGTCCACGTCGAACACCGACTCGCCCGAAGCCATGAAGGCTTCCAAGTCGTCGGCGGCGAACTCGTGCAGAAACTTGGCCAATTCTTTTTTGGCGCGGTGGTCCTCGCGGGTAGACTCCCAGAACCACATCTGATGCCGCGGCATCTGCCAGTTCTCGGGGTAGTGTTTGCGCAACTGGTCGTTGGCCAGAACGTATTTACGGGCGCGCTCGGCATGGGCGACCGTCACGCCCATCGGGCGCCAGTCGGGAGGGACGGGATTGCGTTTGAGCCAGGTCGGGGTGGGGTAGTAGTCCTCGCGCACGAACCACGGCAGAAACACCGTACACCAGCGCGCCCGGCCGTTGCGCTTCCAGTAATTGCGCTTACACTGCTCCCAAGTCTTGAACAGCCAGCCGAATGGGCCTTCTCCGGTGGACTCGCCGATGCCCAGCACGTCGGGCGACTCGTGGACCGCAGGCATCAGCCCGGCGTCGATCAGGTCTTCGGCATTGAGGTACGATGCTAACTCGCTGAGGTGGAATATGTTCGGCGTGTTGCCGCGGCCGATGTCGAACTTCTGCGCGCCATGCTGAATGATGAGCCGCGAATTCTGGCGCCCGAATACGGAGCGCGTGCCGGCGCGGTTGGCGGTGCGCTCGGGCCGCAGCCACCACGGCATCAGATCGTACAGCGCGTGGTACTTCTCGACCATCTCGGCCGAGCGTTCCTTGTCCGAGGAGCCAGTGATAGCGACGATGTTGGGGTAGAAAAATGTGCGGTGCGCTACCACCATCTGCGAGTCGGTGGTGATGCCCACCTGGCGGGCCTTGAGAAACAGCAGAATAATGGCCCAACCCAGGTCTTCCAGGATGCCACGGATGTCGTTGGCGATAAGCTGCCCCTTGTTGGGGCAATAGTGGATCATTTCCTGGCCCGAAAGGATGAACCCATACCGAGTCGCAAAGTACAGATAATCCACCATGCACAACTTGCGCTCGTTCTCGACCCAGCGCGTTTCGTCTTCGTCAAACAGCAGCTTGGGAGCGCCGGTGGCACCGGGCAGCATGCCGTAGTCGTCGAAAAATTTGTCGTACTTGTCGTTGAAGTGGGCTACCGACTGGTCACACGCATCGACGGAGTGATAGATCGGCTCGAAGCCCAACTCTTGTTCGGCAATCTGCAAACCTAAGTCAACACTCCGCCTTGAGTACATCCGCTTGGATTATAAACCCTATTCATCCTCGACCGGCGGAATCATCCGCAGCGCGGCGGCCATTTTCTTGGTCCCATCCTCGAATGACGGCAGTTCCTTGCCCACCACTACGACCGCCTGTTCGGCCTCGACTTTGGTGTTGTTGGCCTGGGCGCTCACCGTGACCTGCTGAATAGCGCCGCCGGAGCCGGGTTGCGCTATGACTCGCGCGGCTTCCATGAACAGCCGCCGGTCCCGATGCCCGTTCTCGATGTCCAGCGCGGCGGCGGCCAGCGAGCGCGCGACGGGAACGGAGTAATCGGCGCAGACCGCTGTCACCGCCAATTTGGCCACATCGAAGTTCCATTGATGCAGCACTTTAGCTATCGCGCCGACGCAGGCAGAGCGGTTCGTGCCGGAGCGCGCGGCCACCAGGTCCAGCGATGGCGCTTCCAGCCCCTTGACCCCATGCCGCCGCACCAGCCGGTCGAAAGTCTTGACGAACTTCTCCATGCCCTCCTCGCCGCGCAGCAACTCGACAACCCGCTGGCGCGCGGCGGCGATCCCCTCCACCCCCTCGGCGTCGCGCACCCGCACCAGCCGCGCCAGCCCGTCCAGCGTACCGTCGAACGCCGCCGGCGCCTCACTGAGCCGCTGCAGCGCCGCCGTCTGGATGTTCGGCGGGGTCAACTCCATCGGCCCGGCGATGAGTTCGTTGACCGGCTTGTTGCTTTTTCTCTTCACGCCGAATGATCCTCCACACTGTCCCTGGATTCCACTTCGCCCCGCGGCGCAACGGGTAGCCCATCTCTTCCATGCCCTCGGCAATCGCCCGCATGGTCCAACCGCGGGACCGCAAAGTCGTGATTTCATCGACCCCCAGAAATTCGTCCGGGTGGCGCGCATCCTCCCCGTAAGGCTTCTGCCCCACGCCGCGCCGCAACGGCAGCAGGCCGCCGCAGTGCGGGCACTTCTTCGGGCGGCGCTTCTTACGGGGCATCGCGGCCACCCTGAATCACGCGGAACTTGGCACGGCGTTGAGCGACTTCAACCTGGCGGACCATTTCCTTCGCAGCCTCCTCCATGCGCCGCACCCCCTCAGCAACGCGCTCCTGATAATCCGGATCGTTGATCGCTTCCTGGATTTCCTCTTCCGACAGATCACCGTAGGTTCGCATCGCCTATAGCCTACACCCGGTACACTTGATTTGCAACAAGGGCTTGTCGGGCGCAAGGAGCGAGGAGGAAACCTACGCAGCTGTGGGCTCCAAGGAGAAGGGAGTCTTGCGCCCGTGTCAGCAGAATACGCCGGACCCGCAGGCGTGTCAAGCCTCTTGCAATTCAGACAGAACTGACCGAAAATGTTTGAGTGTCGTTCTCGGTTGCCGGCGGGGCGGCGGTTCTTCGAAGGCCACGCCCCACTCCAAACCGGCCGGATCGACAGCCCGGCCACTGAGTATGAATTACGCCCGATTCGCCAAACTCCCCGAGGAAATCCTCCACGCAAGAGAACTAAGCCCATCCGACAGACTGGTTTACGCCGAAATGGCCTTCCAGGCGTGGTACAAAGATACCTGCTACATCAGTCAAGCCAAAATCTCCGCCCGCACAGGGGTTTCTGCCCGGCAGGTCAGGCGCAGCCAAGCCAAACTCGAAGCCGAACGATACATCACCGGCATCGACACCGGCCTCCACAAAGTCACCACCTACCGCCTCAATTCCCGCGTTTTCGCACCCCGCAAAAAGCCGAATTATGCGGACATTATGTCCTCATCCCAGCCCCAAAGATGCGGACCTGGTGTCCTCCTTTCTAGAAACAGTAAGCCAAAGACTCTCCACTAGCCCGAAATCCAAACCCCAAAACTCCACAAAAAAATTCATGAAAGTCGGACCTTAAAGGCAGTGGCGGGCGGGGGGGCACCCCGTGGACAAACATCGGCGCCGCGACATCGGAGAGACTGAGCGCGTACCATTCGATACTGTATCCCGCCGAGTTCCGATAACCGAGTTTATGTCAACTTTTCATAATTCGCGCATGTTGTTGATTCGACGCTGGATCGCACATTAAAGCCCGCTGCGAGCGTCTGAAAATGGGACAATTCGGGGCCTCTGCGAACAATCGTGCTACGCTGCAGCGCTTGCCGGCGGCCGCAGTGAGCTGATTCGACGACGCCTCGCAGGCTTGCCGGTCGCACCCGCGATGCCTCAATTTCCCCCTAGAATCGTCGCGTTTGTCTCCATTCTC